>Ga0208044_1000720_pt1 | contig 21709 bp, 17 predicted proteins | sample Sb_taG_8_FD_187712 | JGI IMG/M metagenome (GOLD analysis project Ga0208044, IMG submission 187712) | Peat soil microbial communities from Weissenstadt, Germany - Sb_50d_c_BC metaG (SPAdes) (version 2) | ecosystem: Environmental > Terrestrial > Soil > Wetlands > Peat | place: Germany... | reverse complement strand
CCAAGGATGAATTGATGTGGGATGAGAGAGCCAAAGCCGCGATCGACCGATCGCGGAATGGCTCAACTGGCTCTGCGATAATGGCTCAACTCTTGGCCGCCGCTAACACCCTGGTTTGCTGGGTAGCTTGATACCCGGACGAAAGCAACGTGCGATCGACGAGGCCAAGTCCAGGTACGATTCAGCGTTGGGAAAACGAACTGAGGCCATTCGTTGGTACAACGAGCAGGTCGAGCACCACAACAAGACTGTCTTAGAGATCAAAGAGCAGTATCGGCGTGACATGGCAGTATATAAGCAAAACGTGAGCAACTGGCAGTCCGAGCTGGCCGCGTTTGAGACGAGGCAAGCCGCTCAGCACCAAAGGATCGAGGCCAGGAAGTCGGCTTATCAGAATCATGATGCCGACGCAGTCCTGGACTTCTGTGAAACTGTCTTGATGAACTCCAGCTATCCTACCTTCTGCCCGCGCCATTTCGACTGTGATTACGAGCCTGAAACCAAGACACTTATCATCGATTATCAACTGCCTGCGATCGACGACATCCCCTCCAAAAAGGCGGCAAAGCACGATCGGGCGCAGGGGAAGATTGTTTATACGAGTATTTCGCAAAGCGTGATCAATAAGCTCTACGAAGACGTCAACTACCAGATCGTGTTGAGAACGCTATTCGAGCTTTTCCACTCCGACGAGGCCAAAGCCTTGGTTTCCGTCGTTTTCAACGGGATCGTCGATACTGTTGATAAGGCCAGTGGTCAAAGCATAAGGCCGTGCATCATGTCCATCCAGGTGTCTCGTAGCGAGTTTGAGTCAATAAACTTGAAGCAAGTTGACCCCAAAGCTTGCTTCAGGAAGCTAAAGGGTGTCAGTGCGGCCAAACTGCAAGCCCTAGCACCAGTCGCCCCAGTCGCCCAGATCAATCGGGAGGATAAGCGCTTCGTCGAGTCCTATGGTGTGGCCGCGGGACTGGACGATTCCTTGAACTTGGCGTCGATGGATTGGGAGGACTTCGAGCACTTGATTCGAGAGTTGTTCGCCAAGGAATTCGCGTCGAGTGGTGGCGAGGTAAAGGTTACACAAGCGAGTCGAGACGGAGGGGTTGATGCTGTGGCATTCGATCCTGACCCCATCCGTGGAGGAAAGATCGTCATACAAGCGAAGCGATACACGAATGTCGTGGGAGTCTCGGCGGTCCGCGACCTTTACGGCACTCTGATGAACGAGGGAGCGACCAAGGGGATTATTGTCACGACCTCGTACTACGGAGCTGATGCATACGAGTTTGCAAAGGGCAAGCCAATTACTCTGCTGGATGGCGGAAATCTCTTGCATCTTTTGGCGAAGCATGGGCACAGGGCGAAGATCGATCTGAAGGAAGCCAAGAAAGACATGGCCTCCCGATCCAACGAGAGGTAGGGCAATCGGGAGTCTCTTCAAAAAAACCGTCACCCGCCCACTACCGCCAGATGCCGAGATCATTACGCGCCAGGGGGAACGGGTCGCTCGCTGGCGAGACGGGAAGGGGAAGATGGCTACGGCACCCGTTAGCGGGCCACCCACTTCTTGGCACCCGGGAAACGTGGGTGGCCAGTTCGCCACGGCATTTGTCATCCGCCATCCGTCATTTGTCATCTGCCATTTCTCCTTCCCCGTTCCGCATTCCGCATTCCGCATTTTCCCAAGGTCTTGCTGTCTGTCGCACCCGTGGTCGAGAATGCAGCCTGTCTCTCGGACAGGGAGCACCGGGCTTTCGACGGGAGTGATCAAGGCGGCGAAAGACGGAGGTCAGAAGCGAGGAGGGGATAACCATGGTCCTGACGAACGGGGTCGCTTGGCTCGGTCTGTTCATCGCCTGGGGGACGGCGGCCCTGGCCGGGGCCGGGCTCGACGAGGGGCCGTTCCGCGACCCGAGCCTGGATCGGGCGCGGCAGGCCGCCACGGACGGGGGGAAGCGGTTCGTCCTGGTCGACTTCTACACCGTCTGGTGCAGGCCTTGCAAGAAGCTCGACGAGACGACCTGGAAGGACCAGGAGGTGCGCGACTGGCTGTCCAAGGAGGCGGTCTGCCTCAAGGTCGACGCCGAGAAGGACGAGCCGCTGGCCGATAAGGATCCTCAGACCCCCAGATTTCGTGCATGGCCGCTTCTCGCTCTGGTCGCCACGTCTCGCTCCGGTCCAGGCCTCGAAACGAAAATGGTCCGCACAGCAGACCCTACGAAACAAGGCAATAAAGAGATGTGCGGTTAGCGTCCTCGCACTCACGCATACTTGCGGGTTCCGCAGAAGCCGCGAAAAAAGGCGAAAAGATTTGTTGTCAGATCAAGCTTATCTAGGATAGATTCTTATTTCAACCGACACGAAGCGCGCCCTGGCGTCTTTCCCCTGCCCTCAGGGAAAGAATGCCGCCCGGCCAGCCTATGGGGTTCGAGGTGGCGCGATGAGCGAGAGCGAGAAGTCCCCGACGAACACGCCGACGATCGTGGTATTCATCCTCGCCATGCTCGGCCTGGCGGCCTTCCCGCAGGGAGGTGGGAAGACTTCCGAAGGCCGCCCCAAGGTCGAAGCGAGCGCGGCAGGAGACGCGAGCGCGGTGGAAGACGCGCAGGATGAAGACGACCTCGGACCGCTGGCAACCGTCAGGGCCGACAGTCCGCGGACCGTTTCCAACGTCCCTTCAGAGAAGCTATTCAACGCGCTCCTGCGGGCTGAGCACGGATTACGGTTCCTGATCGTGCTCGTGCCCGACCCCGACCACACGAGCATGAGCCACGAGTTCGACCTCACCCTGAGCGCCGCGCTACGCGCCACGGAGAGCGCGGGGTTCGTGGCCACGCGATGGTCGGGCATGCCGGGGTTCCCCCCGACGAGGAAAGACGCGTCGCAGGACGGTACCAATCCGGCCGTAGCCCGAGTCAAGGGAACCGCGGCGGGCAAGAGCGTCGACCTGGCGGTCGACAACAAATCGTCGTCACGTGGTCCCAAGTGGCCGGCGGCGGTCCTTTCCCGTCCCACCGAGAACAGCGATAGCGACCAGTCGATCAGGCTTCTGACCCTCCTGGTCCCCGAGTCGCCCACATGGGGCGTCGACAAGGAGCGACTCGCGGCGGCGATAGAACTCATCGACATGCACGGTCGCCTTCACGAGGTGTGCGTTCACACGGACGACTGCGGTCACGTCCCATGCACATACCAGCCAGTCAGGATTGTCGGCCCCAGTTTTTCTGGGTCGGTTTTTTCGTTCGCCGAGGTCCTGTTGCCCTTCATTCCCGACGCTCTCCTTCCCGCCAAAATGCCCAGATTCGTCATTTATAACGGCAGGTCCACCTCGCCCGACCTGCAACAGTTGCAGAAGAAGCAACCGGGCGCGATTCGTTTCAAGTCAACGGTTTACACCAACCGCCAAATGGGAATGGCGGTCCGAGAGTACGTCAGGCAGATTACTCCCGCTTTTGCTGACTCCCCTCGCTTCGCCGTACTGGTCGAGTCCAACACAGGGTTCGGGCAGGGCTCGAGGATCAGGCAGGACCCGAGGAAGCCGAGTTTCTTGACCGAGTTCTTTTCGTTCCCGCTGAACATTTCCCGGATTCGGGAGGAGTATGCCGCCAAGGGGTATTTCAGTTCGAATGAGCGGGTGAAGCTGCAATCGCCAGACCGGCTCTCGCCGTTGGAAATGGCCGGGGTAAGGGGTCAGCACGACCTGATCCCGGTCGTCTCGCCGGGACCGTCGGCCGTGGGGGGAGAGCTCGCGCTCTCGCAGACCATTCTGGCATTGGAGCGCGGCCATTTCAACGGGGTGGGGATTGTCGCGACCAACCCGTACGACCGCCTCTTCCTTGCGGAACAGGTCCGCCTCGCGTGCCCCAATACACGGCTCTACTTGGCGAGCGCTTCCACGCTCTACGCCCATCACACGGCCACCCCATATCTGCGCGGGGCCATCATCGCCTCGACTTATCCGCTCGACCCGGTCTCGCAGACATGGACGGCCTCGCCGGGGTGGCGGGATGTAAAACTAGGGGTGGCCCAGCTCTCGTTCGGCAATGATTACGATGAAGGGATTTACAACGCAACGATCGCCCATCTGAGCGACCTGAAACTGGACAAGACCCCCGACCTGCTTGACTACGCCTACCCGGGGGAGGATTCAACGGTCAATGCGGTACCGTCGGTCTGGATCAGTGTCGTCGGCCAGCGCAGCCTTTATCCGGTCCAGGTGCGGCCGCCCGAAAAAGACTGGATCGCCGCTCCCGATCCCAAGTATCCCGAGATCGGAGGCCTCTACCTTGCCCCGGAGAACAAGCCACCCCCGGAGGGACTGAAGAAAGCCCAGCTCGACTCGAGCTGGGCCGCCATCCTGATCGCCGCGGCGTTCGCGTCGATCGTCTATTCGCTGTGGTATCTCCGGGTGGGCCTGTCAGTCGATAAGACTTCACAGGTTGGTCGTTGGCCGCGCTGGGCGGTTGCCAGCCCCAGGGTTCGCCAGGTCATCGACTACCACTCCGCGCGGAAGCTCGCCGCGGCCGGGGCGTCGGCCGGGCTTGGCCAGATGATCTTGCTCAGCGGCCCGGTCTGGGTGCTGGCACGGCAGGACATCGCCGTCGACGCGAGGTTTTCCCAGAGGTTTTTGATGATCGGAATATCTGTGCTCGCGTTGCTGGGACTGGGGACCTGCGCCGTCGCCGCGCTGTTCCGCTTGCTGTTCGCCGACAGGAAGCGTAGCGTCGGGCTCGGCGAGTCGATTTACCGGGGAATCGTGGCCGCAGCCGCACTGGCGCTGGTTGCGCTGCCGTTCTACCTGGTGGTGTCGATGTACAGGCTCGACGCGGCGAACCTGCGTCTCTGCTTCGTCAGAACGACACGCCTTGTCAACGGCGTCACCCCCATGATCCCGTTCCTTTTCCTGGGAGTCGCGGGCGGGGTTGTCATGATCGGCGACTGGCGGCGGGTCGGACTGCGGGTCCGGATGAATGCCACCGGCGAGGCCTCGGGGCTCTCCCCGGGACCGCTGTCCGCCGCATGGTCGGGATTCCAGGCGACCCGCCAGGCCCTTGACATGCCACTCACGGCCTGGGGCGACGCGGGGTTTCTCGCCACGTTGCCCTTGTGGGTCGGCCTCGCGCTTGGGGGCGTCCTCCTTGCCAACGGGATGCCGCATGCGGTCGAGCCTTATTGGATGTTCCCGTACGCGTTCTTGCTTGCATTCGCCGTGACCCTGGGACTGCTGGTCGTGCGGCTGGTCGACCTGATGGGCCTCTTGGCGCGGATCGATCGGCTCTTGCGACAGCTCGCCGAAATCCCGATGGTTCGCGCGTTTGACCGCATGCCCGCACTCTTCGCGACCGAAAACTTCTGGCGGCAGAGCGCGTCCGAGACATCAGCGGAAGACGATACCGACCCGCGAATCGATCGGCAGTTCGAGGCCGTCGTCGTCGGCTATCTGTCAAACCTTCAGGCGATCCGTATTGAAAAACGGCTCCGCTTCGTAGACCTCGAGACGCTGGACAACCTGCTGCAGGCCTGTTCCCCCACGGACCGGCTGCCCACCAAGGAATGGTGGCCGGCGGTCAACGCCCTGGCCCCGTTGCTGGCCCCGTCCTGGGCCTCCAGGCCCGCAGTCCCCGGCCCGACCGAATGCGACAAGAAGTCGCCGGGCGACGAGCTGGCCGACTGGCCGGGAGTCGAAAACCAGGAGCTCAGAACCTGGCTCCGTTCGGCCGAAGACCTCATCGCGATGGTGATGGTCCGCCAGCTCGCCTGGCTCCGCGCGTCGGTTCAGTCGATCATCAGCTTTCTGGTCGCAGGGCTTGTCATCACCTTCCTGGTGCTGACGTCCTACCCGTTCGAGCCCCAGGAGCCGATCTTCGCCTTGCTGGGCGTGCTGACCGTGATCACCGTGGGCTTCGTTGTCGTGATCGCCGTCCAGGCCAGCCGCGACGAGGTCCTGAGCCGGCTGAACAAGACGCCGACCGATCGGTTCACGTTCGACCGTCATTTCCTCACCACGATGATCACCTTCGTCGTGCCGCTGCTCGGTCTGCTCGGGGCGCTTTCTTACTCGCTCTCGGACCTGTTCCGGTCTCTATTCGAGCCGTTTTTCCGGGGCGGTTGAGACGACCGACGAAGACCGGCCGACGACCGCAGAGTATAAGTGTCAGTGCCAGATAGAATCGGCTCGGCATCTTGGTCGGGAAGTTCTGCAAAGGCGGATGCTTTGGGAGGCCAACGTGGATCCTCCAGACCTCCCCCAGGTTTTGTGCGTGGCCACTGGTAATGCCGTTCCGCATTCCGCATTTCTAAAAGCCTTGCTGTCTGTCGCACCGGTGGTCGAGAATGCAGCCTGTCTCTCGGACTGGGTGCATCGGACTTTCGACGGGAGTGAGCAAGGCGGTGGATGATAGAGGTCAGCAGCGAAGAGGGGATAACCATGGTCCGGACGATCGGGGTCGGATGGGTCGGTCTGTGCATCGCCTGGGGGACGGCGGCCATGGCCATGGCCGGGGCCGGGGGCGACGAGGGGCTGTTCCGCGAGCTGAGCCTGGATCGGGCGCGGCAGGCCGCCGCGGACGGGGGGAAGCGGTTCGTCCTGGTCGACTTCTACACCGTCTGGTGCGGGCCTTGCAAGAAGCTCGACGAGACGACCTGGAAGGACCAGGAGGTGCGGGACTGGCTGGCCAAGGAGGCGGTCTGCCTCAAGGTCGACGCGGAGAAGGACGAGCCGCTGGCCGATAAGTACCGCATCAACGTCTATCCCACCGTGCTGCTCCTCCGGCCCGACGGGGCCGAGATCGACCGCCTGGCCGGTTACCGTGACGCCAAGACATTCCTGGCGGATGCCCGCGAGGCATTGGCAGGAAACAACAGCCTGGCGCGGGCCCGGAAAAAGCTCGAAGGGGCCAGCGCGAACGACCCGATGCTCCGGATGAGCTACGGCGACGCGCTGGCGCAAAAGGGGCGAGCCGAAGATGCGCTTTCCGAGTACCTCTGGTGCTTCGACCACGGGCTCGAGCATGGCCCGGGCTTCACAGGTGTGCGACTCTCGTTCCTGCTGGGCCGGATCGTCCAGCTCGGGCGGACGCACCCGGCGGCGCTCGACGAGCTCCGCAAGCGGCGCGACGCCGCAGGCAAGGAGATTGAGGCCTGCAAGGCCGATTTCCCTACGGCGATGGGCTTCGCGGCGCTGAACTCTCACCTGGGCGAGCCGCAGCAGACGCTGGCCTTGTTCGACCGGATCAAAGCGGACAAGACCCAACCCGCCAGGGTCCGTCAGTACCTCTTCGATCAGGCGCTCGATCAGCTCCTCAAGGCCAAATGCTACAAGGAAGTCGTCGCCGGATCGGACGCCAAGGCGAAAGTCCGCGAGCGGATCGCGCGCCACGAACGGCAGCAGGGCTCTTATCCGAACGAGCCGAGCCTCCGCACGTTCATGAAGCGCCAGGTGAGCGGCGACGGGGCGAAGTATTACGAGGCGCTGCTGGGCTCGGGCGACCGGACCGGCGCGGCCGAGGTCGCGGCGCTGCTCGTCGCGTTCGACCCGTCCGACGCCTACCCGCAGTTGATCGCCGCCGCCAACCGGGCCGGTGATGCCCATGCGGCCGAGGCCCTGGCCGAGGAGGCCCGCAAGACGGCCAAACCCGAGGCCACGCCGGAACCGCCGAAGGCCAATCCGGGCGATCGCCCCAGGAGCTGAACCGGGGAAACTTCGAGACTTCTCGCCGAAGACCACGGAGCATAGCGGAGGTGTTCACCCACTTTCTGGCACCTGGGAACCGTTGGTGGCCCGTTTCGTCGCGGCATTTGTCATCTGCCATTTCTCCTTCCCCATTCCGCATTCCGCGTTCCGCATTTTCTAGCGGAACGGGCTGGTGCTCGACCCGGATGGCCCGTCCTCCTCGTTCCAGGTCGCCGAGCGGGCATGGCCGCAGACGGACATGCCGTTCACCTTCGACGGAGTGCCCATCGCACTGAAGGCGAAGGCCAGGCGGATTCCGGAATGGCAGCTCGACCGCTTCGGCCTCGTCGCCACGCTTCAGGACAGCCCCGTGAAGTCCGACCAGCCCACCGAGACCGTCACCCTCATTCCCATGGGCGCGGCGCGGCTGCGGATCTCCGCCTTCCCCGCGATCGGCAACGGGCCCGATGCGCACACCTGGGCGGACACCGCGGCACCCAAGCCGCTTTTCCACGTCAGTGCCTCGCACTGCAATGATCTTCGCGGCTCGACTCAAGCCAGAATGGTTTCACGGAGCGGTTCCGACCGAGGAGATGATTCTCTCCGCGTCCGGGGGATCGAGGTTGAAGCTCCGCAGGAAAGACAAGACTTCGTCACGCTTCGGGGTGAAAACCTTGTTGTCATGGACTGCCATGAACGGAACCACGTCTCCGCCGACAACCCCCCTCTCCCTCTCGAAGGTATGAGTCACGTTTCCAATAGTGTCCGGACGCAGCCAGACCCTCGGCTGGCTCCTACCGCCCGAGAGATTCGAGCGCAGGATGCCGATCAACCCTCCATGAATTAGATAGGCTTCGATCTGGTCCTTCCGCATGGCTGCTCCGGGGTCCGCAAGATCGTCCATCGTTTCAATCTCGTCCTCGGGCAGCTCAAACGTCGTAGGCTCGAATGGATCCATGGAGACGAGAACTTCATAAAGATGACGGCCTCGAACTCCGATTGCCCCTCGATCCTCGGTGATGACTCCCGTCATCCTGCTACGACCGAGCGGAAACCGGACTCGATCACCGACGCGGAAGGCTGAACTCATGGGAAACTCTCGCGTTCTACCAAGGAGAAGCGCCAATGATCGACTCGATATGCTGCCTCATCACCTCATCAAAGGCAGTGGCGAGTCGATCGCCTTCCGCCACTGGGCCAGGTGCGGCGTGATTTCTGCGGGCGCGGGGTCCGAAGGGGACGATTCGGGGTCGATGAAAACCATCGGTTCGGCTCCGCATGGGGCGCTTCAGGGAATTGACCTGGGCCGTCATGGGCGCCGTTCCGGTGGACCGTCACGGCCATTTGCAGTTCCGAAACATCATGACATCCGGGATGTGGTGCCACAACCAGGGAATGGCCCACCTTGGCTGGGATTTCGCGGGGCTGCGCCAACCTCAACGAACAAGGAAGACCCCAGGCAGTTCCGGGAGCAACCTGGCAAGAGGTGCGGGTTTCTGTATCGCCTCGAACGCTGGTGGATCGCCCAGAAAGTGCGCCCACCGGCGAACGGGAGGGCTGGTCTCCGCACATTCCATGGAGTAGGATGCCCCGATGATCTGGGTCGGTCAGAGTGCGCTAGAGCGGTGACTTTCATGCTACGGAACACATTTATTCATCTACCCGGCGTGGGTCCGCAGCGGGAGCGGGCGCTCTGGGATCAGGGAATTCTCGACTGGGACCGGTTTCTGACGACTGCTCAGGCCGGCCGGCTCCGGGGACGAAACCATCAGTCCGCGGTGGAATTGGTTCGTCATTCCCTCGACGCCTTGGCCAGCGGGGACGCCGGGTTCTTCAAGCCGCACTTACCGGCGAGGGAGGCCTGGCGGTTGTACTCAGAGTTCGCTGACCGGGCGTTGTTTCTCGACATCGAAACGACGGGTCTGTCCGGCGATCACGACGATGTCACGGTGATCGGTGCTCTGGGCAACGGCGAGCTCGCTCTGTTCATCAAGGGCATCAACCTCGAGCAGTTCCCGGCCTACATCGCACAGTTTCCGCTCCTGGTCAGTTTCAACGGCAGCCAGTTCGACGTGCCCTTTCTGCGGACCCACTTTCCCCGGGCCCGGCTCGATCAGTCCCACATCGACCTGCGGTTCGTTCTGGCCTCGCTGGGGTACAAAGGCGGGCTCAAGGTCGTGGAAAGCCGGTTGGGGCTGCATCGCGACCCGGCAATCCAGGGTGTGGACGGCTTTGAAGCCGTCCGGCTCTGGCACCGTTACCGGCGAGGCGACAGGAACGCACTCGAGAGGCTGATTCTGTACAACTTGACGGACGTGGCCAACCTGGTTGAGCTGGCCGAGACCGGGGTGGGGCTCAAGCGCCAGCGAATGGCGTTTCCGGGGCAGGTCGTTTTTCAAGAGCGACACGGTGCACCGAGATTAGATGCGGCATACCTGGCCGGGTGGATCAGTCAATACATGGTCGCGGTGAACGCGTGAACGAGACCCGGCCCCTTCGCGGGGCAGCGATTTTTTTCCGGAATGTCGCTGGACCCTGGACGCTGGAAAGTGTCCGTCGTGACCGGCATGGCCAGCCGGCGGTCCTCGTGTCCCGCGTGCTCGCGCTGGACGTTGCGGAGGCTGGCCAGGCACCGTCGCTACTACCGTTGCTCGGCGTGCGGGGGGCGGTTCAAGTGGTTCGGACTGGGCCCCTGGCTTGATGCGTCCGGCCCCGAAGACGCGGCGCGGTATCGGAAGCGGACCGAGGCCGGCACCTGGAAAGGATTCGTGGCCCCCACAGATCTCGGAGCGTCCACCAGCGGCCGGCTGCTTCAGAACAAGAGAACCAGGGACCTGCCGGGCGAGTTAAAACACCAGCCGCACTCGCCCACCCGACGGCGGCGACTCGATGACGCCGAACGAAAGGCCCGCACCGCGCTCAACCATCTGCGCGATCTGAGGGAATGATCGGTCTGTCCGCCCTTTGTCCTTCCCCCTCCTCGCCGGAGCCGGACTTGTTTCCTCTCTCATCTGTTGGTACAGTTTTGTACAGAGTTGGAACGGAGTTTGACCGATTGGACGGTCACGACCAGCGACCCGGGGGTTCCGCAGATGGCAGGCGTTCGAACCGAGACCACTGCGACGATTGAGGATCTTTATCGCATCGACGGGAAGGCTGAACTGATCGACGGAAGGATCGTTCCCCTCATGCCTACAGGACGCCGACCCAACCGGATTGCGTTCCGGATCGCAAAGAGTCTGGACGATCACGCCGAAGCGACACATAAAGGCGAGGCTTACACCGACAACATGGGATTCGCGGTCCCGAAACTTTCCTCAGGTCGTGAGTCTTTCTCGCCGGATGCCTCTTACTATCTGGGGCCGTTTCCGTTTAACGAAATGCGATTCATCAAAGGTCCCCCCACGTTCGCGGTGGAAGTTCGGAGCGAAAACGACTACGGCGACCCCGCAGAGGAACGCCGCGCCGCGAAACGTGCCGACTATTTCGAGGCTGGGACGCGCGTCGTGTGGGATGTCGACCCTCGAGCCGGAGTGATTCGCACCTACAGCCAACAAAGCCCCGATCATCCCAAGGTCTTTGAGCTTGGCCAGGAGGCCGATGCGGAACCCGCTGTCCATGGTTGGCGAATGCCTGTCGATCGCATCTTGGCGTGAGATGGTCCATTCGATCGCCTGTCCGGTTGCTCATCTCCGTCATCCCGTAAAGTCCCGAAGATGAAAGATCCTGCCGAAGATGAAAGATCCCCCCGAGTTCACCTCTGCTTCGGTGGTATCCAAAAACATCTCGACCAGCTCAAGATATACCGGGAAATCACATGAAAGTAACACTTGTAAAGTCCAGCACGCTCCCACCGGGACGCGTGTTGTGCACGGTCATCTTACTTGGAATCGGTTTAACACAGGTCCACGAGGTGCAACCAATGATCCACGCCAATCCGCAGCCAGCGGCCAAAGGTCAGGCCGAAGGGAAGCACACCGAGCGGCCCTTTGTCGTCGAGTATTACTACAAGGCCAAATGGGGTCATGCCGACGAGTTCATCCGGTTGTTCAAGAAGAACCACTACCCGGTGCTCAAGAAGCAGGTCGATAGCGGCCGCATGCTGCGCGTGTCCGCCATCAAACCGCGCTATCACGCAACGGAGGACGGCCGGTGGGATTACCGGGTGACGATCGTCTTCAAGAACGTGGAAGCGGCATTCGCGCCGGGCAGCGAGGAAGAGGCGATCAAGAAGGAGCTTTTTCCCGACCAAGGAACGTACCGCGCAGAGGAAGAACGCCGGTTCGAGATCCTTCAGGCCCACTGGGACGTGCCGATCGATGACGTCGAGCTGGAACACTGAGAGGAACGCGGCCACCGTTAAGATTGCAGGCTACATCGGCCGATCCTCGCGATGAGCGGAAGCCGATACGGGGCTCAGGGGACCTGGCGAGGCAAGAGCCTGATGATTAGCAACGATCCGAATCGTGCTTCCTCACGTGCTCGCCCGCGCTCCGTCCACTCATCGACAAGGCGAGAGAGCAGAGAATCGCTGGGGCCAAGAACGAACCATCGAATTCGCTCTGCGTCGTAGACATCAGTCAGGGGGCACTGACCCGCGACAACTACGGCCGCGACCACCATCCCAAGTGCTTCCCCGTCTGGTTCGCCGGCGGGGGCATCAAGAAAGGGGTCGTGTACGGCGAGACCGACGACTTCTGTTACAACGTCGTCGAGAACCCCGCACACATCCACGACCTCAACGCCACGATTCTGCACTGCCTGGGCATCGACCACCGCCGCCTGAGCTTCAAGTTCCAGGGCCTGGACATGCGGCTCACGGGCGTCGAGGAACACGGTCCGGTCAAGGGAATCCTGGCCTGAGCGGCGTGAACTCTTCTCTGCCTCGCTCCTGAGTCTCCAGGTTGACCACCCGAGCCCAACCTCGCAAGAATGGAAGTCAGTCAGCGAAGCAGCGGGCCCAAAGGTGGGACGCTCGCGCACCCAACTGAAAGCTTGGAGAATCACTCGCCGATGCGACCACCTTTCCCAGGCATGGACCCCTGGCTGGAGCACCCAGCGATATGGCCGGACGTGCATAATCGCTTGATCACGGCGGTCGCCGACGAGCTGACGCCTCGAGTAGCACCCAAATATTACCTGGGCCTCGAGCAACGCGTCTATGCGCTTGAGCCGGGCGAACTCGTATTCGTGGGTCGCCCCGACATTGTCGTCGGCCGGCCCGCGTCGGTTGATGTCGCCTACGAGCCGGAAGAGGCGGAGGAATCCACTGCCGTAGGGATTCTCGACGTCGAGGTGCCGATCAACGACAAGCTCCAAGAGTGGTTCCTGGAGATCCACGACGTCGAAACAGGGACACTGGTCACGGTCCTCGAAATCCTCTCTCCTTACAACAAGATCCACCCGCAAGGGCGCGAGGAGTACGTCAAGAAAAGGACGAGGATCTTTGGGTCGCGGACCAACCTCGTCGAGATCGACTTGCTTCGCGCCGGCCAGCCGATGCCGCTTCGACGCAAGCCGGCTCGATCGGATTATCGGATCCTGATCAGCCGGGGAGCGACTCGCCCCAAGGCGAAGCTAACCACCTTCAACGTGCGCCAGCCGATCCCCTCGATCCCCATTCCCCTCCTGCCCGAAGACGGCGAGCCGGATCTGGATCTGGGGGCGGTGTTTCACGCCCTCTACGACCGAGCCCGGTTCGACTTGCGGTTGAATTACTCGAAGCCGCCGGTCCCGCCGCTGAACAAGGGGGTTGTGGACTGGGCGCGGTCGATCGTGGAATCGACACCGTCGGGCTGAAACGGCTCCGTGTCGCATGCCGCCAACTTTAAGAGCTATTGGCGGCCCGGCGCCTCTGGCCTCCGGAGCTTGTCAGCGTAGCATCTGCCGAGCATCTCGTCCGCCGTGATCGAGACCTCGCGGAACTGATGGAGCAGCTCCTCGACGGGTTCGAGCCTGTCCTCGAATCTCGGGCCCGGGGAAGAGGGACGCGACGGTGTGCACCCCGCGATCGAGCACAGCCTCCCGTCCACCCGGGAGATCCTTGGCTCCATCTTGAAAGCTCGTAATCACTGATAGGAACAGATCATCGCGGTTCTGCAACTCGCACCTCGAAAGGGAGGAATGATTCAGTCATGCCAAGGATCTCTGGCGACGAGTACCGCAATCGTCTCGAAACCATCCAGGCCGAGGTGGCCGGGGCCGGCCTCGATCTGTTCCTCGTCTCCTCGTTCGACAACATCTACTATCTGACCGGGGCGGGATTCGAGCCCCTGGAGCGGCCGTTCTTCCTGTTCGTCACCCCGCCTGGGCGAGGAAGCGGAGTGGGACCCCCTGACCACGCGCGTCCTGATGGCGACCTGGGCAGCACCTCGGAGTGCCCAGCCACACTCCGTCCCCGCCCTGTGGGATCGGCTGCGCGAAGGTCCACACGTCGCTCTAGCCTTCCTACGCGTCAACGGGTACGCCGCCGAGAGCGAACGGAAGAGGAGGGACAAGGGGACGTCACTGATATCGACAGTTTGAGACGCGGAGGAACCTCGAGGACATGCACGTAAAGGCTTGATGCAGGCGGCTTAGGGGGTTAGGAAGGCGCTATTCAGTGATGACCCTTTTCCCCTCCCCGGCCGTCGGTGCGTCTCTGGAGAACCACGGTCGAGCGAACGGCGGGGTCTGAAGACCCACTCCGAAAGAAACAAATTCGCAACGAAAGCAGTCGGGATCAGAGAGCGGTCAAGACCTTTCGCCAGACCGGATTCGCCTGACAGGCAGTCAAAGCCAGAGTAAGAGCCAGGAATCGTGAGTCCTTCGGGACATCACGAACGGTCTGCCATTCGGCCGCTTTCCCATACAGCTTTGGCTGCACGTCTGGCAATCCCTGCAACCCGCGTCCTGCGAGCCGAGGGCATGCAAACCCGTGCAAGTGCGGCGGGCTATCGTTATAAATGAGTGGCCGCGTTTCCGGGGATGCCGTTCAACCAGCAGATGAGCGTTCCCGTGCAGCTCACGCTGCGGTCAGTGGTCGACGGCTTGCGACTGTTCGCGCAACCCCTCAGCGAGTTGACTTCGCTACGCGGCCCGAAGCACGAGTGGACCGAGATCACACCTGACACCGGCGACAACCGGCTTCGCATGTTGCAGGGCGATCTGTTCGAGATCACGTTCGATTTCTCGCCGGATGGATCCGAAAGTCTTGGGCTGGACCTGCGCGGAACGCCTCTCGTGTACGATGTCCCGCCGGCAAGAACTCGTTTGCAGAGACGTGCGGGCGCCCCTGAGCCCCCGGGAGGGTCAGGTTTTCGCCTTCACGTGTTCCTGGATCGGGGTTCAATCGAGGTTTTTGGTAACGATGGCCGGGTCGCGCTGTCGATCGCCGCGGTTCCCGCAGACAGCAATCGTTCGATCGGGATATTCCATCGGGGCGCTCCGGCAAAGGTGCATGCGCTCGTGGTCCACGAGCTTCGTTCAGCCTGGGGTTCGCCCTGAAGACTTCGTTCCCTCTTACTATACGTAGAGAAATTGTTCGACAAAAGCGGGGCAGCGGCTACTGGATCACGCCTCGCTGCGGTGGGAAAATCTGTGCTTGGTAAAACCCGCGATCCACGTTTTCCCTGAGGGCTCCGACATGACCTCTCCCTACAAGAACGTGGAACAGTCGTTCGCCTTGGCGAAGGAACGCTATGCGGCATTGGGCATGGACGTCGATCGGGCCCTGCAGCGTCTGGGCAGCATTCCGATCTCACTGCACTGCTGGCAGGGCGATGATGTCGGCGGCTTCGAGAACACCGGCTCCGAGCTGGGCGGGGGCTTGGCGGTTACCGGCAACTATCCGGGCAGGGCCCGTACGCCCGACGAGCTCCGAGCCGATGTGGACAAGGCTCTGGCTCTGATTCCCGGCACTCACCGGTTCAACCTCCATGCCAGCTATGCCGAGACCGGGGGAAAGAAGGTCGAGCGCGACGCCCTCGAGCCGGCGCACTTCCAGCGGTGGATCGACTGGGCCAAGGCGAAGGGCATGGGAATGGACTTCAACCCCACCTACTTCGCCCACCCCAGAGCGGCTGACGGCCTGACGTTGGCCCACCCGGATCCGGCCATCCGCAGGTTCTGGATCGACCACGGCATCGTCTGCCGAAAGATTGGGGCCGCTTTCGGCAAGGCGCTCGGCACGGCTTGCGTGACCAACGTGTGGATTCCCGACGGCATGAAAGACTCGCCCATCGACCGCAAGAGCCCGCGGCAGCGGCTCGCCGAGTCGCTCGATGCGATCTTCGCCGAGCCCATCGACCATAAGTTCAATCTCGACGCCGTCGAGGGCAAGCTCTTCGGCCTCGGTTCCGAGAGCTACGTCGTCGGCTCGCACGAGTTCTACTACGGCTACGCGGTCTCGCGGAAGACGCTGCTTTGCCTCGACGCGGGCCACTATCATCCCACCGAGGTGCTCTCCGATAAGATCTCGGCCGTCCTGAGCGTGCTCGACGAGATCCTCCTGCACGTCAGCCGGGGCGTGCGCTGGGACAGCGACCACGTGGTCATCCTCAGCGACGAGCTCGAAGCCATCGCGCAAGAGCTGGTGCGGGGCGATTTCCTCGGCCGCGTCCACATCGGCCTTGATTTCTTCGACGCCAGCATCAACCGCGTGGCCGCCTGGGTCATCGGCGCTCGTTGCATGATCAAGGCCCTGTTGATCGCGCTTCTGGAGCCAACGCCGACTCTGCGTCAACTCGAGGCCGAGGGGAACTACACGGCGCGGCTGGCGCTTCTGGAAGAGCTCAAGACCCTACCCTTCGGCGCGATCTGGGATCATTACTGCCAGTCCAGGGAAGTACCCGTCGGCCCTGCCTGGATCGACGCAGTCAAACGCTACGAGGCCGAGGTGTTGGCGAAGCGGTCTTGAATGAGTTGCGAGTGGCGGGTGACGAGCTGCGAGTTGCGAGCGGAGCTGATTGGAGAATCATCAGGGACAACCCGCTCAGCACTTGCCACTAACCACTCGCCACTCGCCACTTTCCTATTGGATTCCAGCATTTCGGCATCTCCCTGATCTGCCTGGCCGCCGCAGTCGCGGCCACGCCGTCGCTTCTCGCCGAGCCGTTGCGGGAATCCGGGCCGGGGCTCAGTCCCGCCGAGTTGCGGTGCGAGTACCGGGCCAATCCCCTCGGCATCGACGTTTCCCGGCCTCGGTTAAGCTGGATCGTCACCTCGGCCGAGCGCGGCCAGCGACAGACCGGGTACCAGGTTCTGGTGGCCAGCAGCGAGGCCATTCTGAAGCTCGACCAGGGTGACCTGTGGGACAGCGGCCAGGTGAAGAGCGACGACACTACGGCCATCGTCTACGGCGGAAAACCGCTCTCGTCCAATCAGCCTTGCTACTGGAAGGTCAAGGTTTGGGACAAGGATGGCAAGCCCTCGACCTGGAGTTCTCCGACGATCTGGTCGATGGGACTGCTCGAGCCCTTGGACTGGAAGGGAGAGTGGATCGGGCACGACAGGCCCCGCGAAACGACCACATCCGATCCTGCCTCCGGGGGTGCAATACCGGAATCCGCCAAGCTGGTTCTTCCCCCGCCCTCTTACCTTCGACTTACCTTCCAGGTGAGAAAGCCCGTGAAGCGGGCCACGGTCTACTCCACCGCGCTGGGAATTTATGACCTCCACCTCAACGGCAAGCGCGTCAGCGACGAATATTTCAACCCCGGCTGGACTGACTACACCAGGCGGGTCTATTACCGCGCCTATGATGTGACCAACCGGCTTCATGCTGGGGATAACGCCCTGGGCGCGATCCTGGCCGATGGCTGGTACAGCGGCTACGTCGGCTACGGCAAGCTGCGCGACCATTACGGCAAGCACACGCGGTTCATAGGTCAACTCCACCTCGAGTACGCCGACGGCAGCATCGAAATCGTGGCGACCGGGACAAACTGGAAGGCGGCGACCGGCCCGATCGTCGACGCCGATTTCCTCATGGGCGAAACCTATGACGCGCGCGCGGCCGTTCATGGCTGGGACGGCCCTGGGTTCGACGATTCCCGGTGGACGCCAGTCATCACGGGCTCCGAGGTCAAACCCCTGGTCGAGGCGCACCCGGGACCGCCCGTTCGTCCCTTTGCGGAGCTCAGGCCCAAAGCGATAACGGAGCCGAAGCCCGGCGTGTACGTGCTCGACCTGGGCCAGAACTTTGCCGGCGTACCGCGGCTCAAGATTCATGGAGAGCCCGGCCATAGGGTCACCCTCCGGTTCGCCGAACGGCTCAACCCGGATGGCACAATCTACACGACCAACCTTCGCTCCGCCCGCTGCATCGATACGTACATCTGCGATGGCAAGGGCGAGGAGACCTGGTCGCCACGATTCACATTTCACGGCTTCCAGTACGTCGAGATCACCGGGCTGAAGTCACCACCCACGGATGGCACGGTAACCGGAGTTGCCCTTTCCAGCGACACGCCCGTCGCGGGCCGGTTCGAGTGCTCCGACCCGATGCTCAACAAGCTCCATAACAACGGCTACTGGACCCAGCGAGCCAACTTCATCGACATCCCCACCGACTGCCCCCAGCGCGACGAGCAATTGGGGTGGACCGGCGACGCCCAGGTTTACATCCGCACGGCCACGCTCAACTGCGACGTCCAGGCATTCTTCACTAAGTGGCTGGTCGACCTGGTCGACGGCCAGCGGCCCGACGGCCAGTTTCCCATGGTCGCTCCTGTGAAGGTGGCCGGCGACGACGGCGGCCCCGCCTGGGCCGACGCGGGCGTGATCTGCCCGTGGACGATTTACCAGGTCTACGGCGACCGCGGCTTGCTCGAGCGGCAGTATCCCTCGATGCTGAAGTTCGTCGAGTTCTGCCGCAAGCGATGCACGCCCGAATTACTCCCACCGACCCAGTACCACTGTTTTGGAGACTGGCTGAGCATCGGCGCCGACACTCCGAAAGACGTCATATTCACCGCCTACTTCGCCCTCAGTACCAAGCTCACGGCGGCGGCCGCCGAGGTCCTCGGCAAGACCGAGGAAGCCTCCCATCTCCACAGCCTTTACCAGAAGATCAAGGCCGCATTCAACAATGCCTACGTCAGGGGCGATGGCCGGATCAAGGGAGATACCCAGGCTTGCTGCGTTCTGGCCCTTGCGGTCGGTCTTGTTGACGGCGAGATGGCGCGCCAGGCCGCACGCCATCTTGTCGAGGATATCGAGAAGCGCAGCAACCATCTCTCGACGGGTTTCATCGGCACCAAAGACCTGATGCTGGTACTCTCCAAGATCGGCCGCCAAGACGTGGCCTATCGTCTCCTCTTCAACGACACCTTTCCCTCCTGGGGCTTCTCGATCAAGCACGGAGCCACCAGCATCTGGGAGCGGTGGGACGGCTGGACCCCGGAAAAGGGCTTCCAGGACCCGGGTATGAACTCGTTCGCCCACTATTCCTTCGGCGCCGTGTATCAGTGGATGGTCGAGAACATCGGCGGCATCAAGAGCGACGGTCCGGCGTACAAGCAGATTCTCATCGAGCCCCACCCCGGCGGCCGCCTCACCCATGCCGAGACGTCCTACCAGAGCATTCGCGGCCAGATTGCTACCTCCTGGATCAAAGAGGGCCAGACGCTTTCCCTGAACGCGACCATCCCCGCCAACTCAACAGCCACGGTGATCCTGCCAGCCTCTGGACCGGAAGCCATCACCGAGAACGGCCGCCCCTTGGATCAGTCCGAAGGCGTGAAGGTCGAGAGCAGCGCGGGCGGCCGAACCGTGCTCAAGGTCGGTTCTGGCCGCTACACCTTCGTCACAAAAACCAAGTGAGAGGAATGCAATCCATGCGACATCGCCTTGCCACGATCCTGATCCTGTGCCTTGTTTCATTCGTTCTCTGCCCGTCGCCAATACGGGCCGCAGCGGCGTCGACGCGGACCGACGAGAAGGGGGGCAGTTTCATCACCCTCTTCAACGGTAAGGACCTGGCCGGCTGGCACGGTCAGGAGACCACCGATCCGCGGAAGTTCACTGCCCTCAGTGGCGACGAGAAGGCCAAGCAGCTTGCCAGGGATGCGGAGGACTTGAAGGAGCATTGGCGTGTCGAAAACAGCGAGATCGTCAACGACGGCCAGGGCGTCTACCTGACCACCGACAAGGATTACGGCGACATCGAGCTCCTCGTCGATTTCAAGATCGGCCCCAAGGGCGACAGCGGCGTTTATCTCCGCGGCACACCGCAGGTCCAGGTCTGGGATTTCACCGAACCCAGCTATGCCAACCTCGGTGCCGACAAGGGCTCTGGCGGACTCTGGAACAACAGCCCCGGGAACGCCGGCAAGGACCCCCTGACCCTGGCGGGCAACCCGATCGGCCAGTGGAACACCTTCCGGATCATCCAGACCGGGGCGCGGACCACGGTCTACCTCAACGGCAAGCTCGACCCACGCCAGTACCACGGTTCGGCCTACGGCATGGTTCCCGCCAAGGTCGGCTACCAGCGCCCGGTTGGCCTCTGGAACTTCCAGGAGGTGACCGTGAAGGGTTCGAAGATCAAGGTCGAGCTCAACGGCACCGTGATTCTCGACGCCGACCTGAGCACCGTCAAGGATTTCATGGCCAACTCCGCCCACGCCGGCAAGGACCGGGCCTCCGGCTTCTTTGGTCTCGCCGGCCACAACGACCCGGTCGAGCTCCGCAACATCGCAATCAAGCCATTGCATTGACCGCACAGGTCGCTCCCTCGGTTCCCGGCAAGCGTGCTCCGCTTTCGAAATGGGGATCGAGAGGGCAACCGCCAAGACGAGCAACGACAGTACCGCTGGCAGCGGATATCGCTTCCCCTCGGCGCGACGCATCAAGAACTTGTCTCAGGAGATCGAGCAGACGTGGTGACGCATCCATGCGAGAAACGTCGTGTGTTTTAAAGAACGTTTCATCGCATAATCAACGCCCATGGCGCGTGTCAAAGAGAACCGAACGGCCGAACGGCGAACGGCCCTGACCCTGAAAACCGATGTTGCTTATCGACCGGGCAAGTGTTAGATTAACGGGTCGTAATAGGTTTGGAACGATTCGGTGGAGGCAATTTTGAATATCTCGATTGATCGTTCCTCACCTTCACACACGCGGGCGTAATTCAGTGGTAGAATGCCAGCTTCCCAAGCTGGACGTCGAGGGTTCGAATCCCTTCGCCCGCTATAGACTTACGACGACTTGAAGTCTCAAAATCGCCCGGTTGTGTCAGTAGTTGTGTCAGTTTGCTGGAAGGAACTGGCACGACCTCGTGACCCTGACCTTGAGAATGCGGGGAGCCAACGGTTTCCTTGACCGCTGGCTCTTTCCGTTCCGTCCCGTCGCCAGCCTTATTCAGTTCTTTAAGCATCGGGGAGATCGCTGACCGCGTCGCCTGCTCAAAATCGTCTTCACCTGCACGCACGTCGTCATCCGTAATTGGCAGCCCCGCCGCCTTCCGGTAGTCCCCGTCTGACACCTTGAGGTAATACTTCAAGGTTGTGCGAATGTCCGCGTGTCCTGCCCATTCCTTGACCACGTGAGCCGGGAACCGAGCCGCCCAGTCCGTGATGCAACTCTTGCGGAGGGCGTGAAACGGCTTCGCATAGGGTGTGACCTCTGCCCTCTTACACAGTACCCGGAAGTCCCGCCACACGTTTCGACGTGAAACCAGTTCCCGAGGGATCGCCAAGCCCGATTCAGGCACCCCGCGTTCTTTGAGGAACTCATGCAGTTCCGGGACGATCGGGATTGTCCGGGCGTCCTTGTCCTTGACGGTGAAGTCCTCACGGCTAATGACCGTGAGCCGCCTCGACTCCAAGTCGATCTTGGAACCGGGCAGTTCGAGGGCTTCCTCTAGCTCCCATGACCTTCTCCTCCTGAAAGCGTTTCCTCATGTCTGTTGGTCTCAGCGTGGGTTATTCTGGGTCTGTCGTCTGAGGAAGGCGTCAAGTTCCTCCCGCAAATAGAAGACCCGCTTACTGACCTGCGTTCCCTTAAGCAGGCCTTGCTCGCGGTATCGCCGAAGCGTCCCGGCAGGGTCTCCGATGTTAA
>Ga0208044_1000716_pt1 | contig 21786 bp, 17 predicted proteins | sample Sb_taG_8_FD_187712 | JGI IMG/M metagenome (GOLD analysis project Ga0208044, IMG submission 187712) | Peat soil microbial communities from Weissenstadt, Germany - Sb_50d_c_BC metaG (SPAdes) (version 2) | ecosystem: Environmental > Terrestrial > Soil > Wetlands > Peat | place: Germany... | reverse complement strand
GATCAAACCGGGCAGCGCATGGCTGGCGCTGAAGTGCCAGGAGCAAATGCCCGACGCCCCTTTCCTGCTTATCCCGATCCGAATCGTCTACAGCAACCGCTACCCGCGCTTCCGGACGCGGGTCCAACTCCTCGTCCAGGAGCCGATCTCCCTCGGCTCCTATTTCGAGTTGCCCCGTCGGGTGGGGCTCCGCCAGTTGACTGCCGACCTCCAGAGTCGCCTTGGCGACGTCGTGAACGATTCACTCACCGAAATGAGCCCGCCCCGCGACGACTCTTTTAGGAATCCCCCTGATCCTCAAGCACGAAGCAGAGAAGAGTGGAAGACTTCGAACAACTGAGACCGGACGATTCGCCCCCTCTGTCGCGAATACGCGAATAATTGGTGTCAGCCGATTAGTCGGTCGCCTCGGCCAAGGCAATCTGCTGAGAAACAAAGGGGACATTATTAATTGTCGCGGCAAGATGCCCAGTCTACGGAGAGGCGGTTTGCCTGGATCGTTGAACCTACCAAGAGAATTACGAATGTCCTCTTGGCCAACCCAACGATGAGCTGTCGTTTTTTTGACGTGCTTGGTGCAAGTCGGGTAAGATGCCTTCGATAAGGAAGAACGATTGACGCAGGGATTTTCGAGCCAGAGCGATTCCCCTGAAGCAGTGCGGCTCCCACTGGGAGTATAAGAGGGTCATTCCGCGAGGAGGATGCTCATGAACGAAACCCTCACGGTTCTGAAAGGCATCGTGCACGGGAAGACGATCGAACTCGAGCAGGAGCCAGGGCTTCCGGAAGGGCAGGTGGTCAGCGTGACAGTCCAACCCGTTGCGCCGGAAGCGCGTACGATGGCACCTGGCGAGGGGATTCGGCGCTCTGCGGGTGGATGGGCTGAAGACGCCGAAGAACTTGATGAATACCTGGAATTGGTGCGTCAACAGCGCAAAGTCAGTCGCCATGAGCTTGAGCCGTGAGCTTCCTCCTCGACACGGACACGTGTTCGGCCCATCTCAAGAATGTCGCAATCGTGACCAGCAGGTTTCTTCAGTACACCGGCAGACTGCACATGTCGGTCGCGACTTCGAAAGCACTTCGGACGGATGGGATCCAGCGCGGGCTCGGGAGAAATTCAAGCTGGGGCTGAGCGAGGAGGAGATTCGCACGATCCGGGCGAAATTCCCGAAGACCGCTTCCGACGGGAAAGGCAGCCTGTTCGCGGACGGGGTGTTCGAGGGTGGGGGCGTTCTCGGCCTGGCGTTCCTCGGCGCCGCGCGGTGCTGCGCCGAGGTCGGGATTCGCTGGAAGGGCCTGGCGGGCACATCGGCCGGAGCCATCACGGCCTCGCTGCTGGCCGCCGTGGAAAAGAACGACGATCTCGAGCGGCTGTTCGCGGGCCTCGATTTTCTTCACTGGCCACTCCTCCCTCGCCACTCGCTACTCGCAACCCGCCACCAACCGACCCGCCAAAATCGGGTTCGCTCGCCTGCTCTATTCCGCCTTGGTTCGTCCTAAGTTGCAATCTGCAAACGACTAACAGCCGAGCAATTTGGCTTCGTTCTGGCACTTTCCTATCACCCGCGGCTCCCTCCCTTCAGATTCACTGGCCACCTACCGCCGGGCCAGCGGGGTCAGGTAATGCGCAGACCCTCCCCCGCTGGCTACTGCCTGACACCGACCGCCGAATTGCGAAAGATCGAATGGGGCCGATCTGGCCGAGCGGACCCTCTATCTCATTATTGACCGAACCAGGCGATTCCTGCGGAAAACTCAATCCGTTCCCCCTCACTCGACGCCGTCCACCTACTGAACATTCTCTCGCGGCCAGAGGCGCTCGACGCCTGGTGAGCTTGGAACTCCCTGCCGGTTGGCCCTAGGTCGCAATGCGTGCCCCTTCTCTCCCTCTCCTCAGGACCTTTGGAAGACGACGAACCCGCACGCGGGGATATTGGCGTTGAAGGACCCGCCGGACGACGGGATCGTCGCCCCGAAGTTGCCGACGTTCCAGCCGCCGTACTGGTCGGAATCGCTGTTGAACACTTGCTTCCAGGAGCCGTCGGGCAGGCGCGCGTTCTGCACCACGTAGCCCGAACCGAAGGGATGGTTGTTCAGGCTGGCGAGGACCAGGAAGTTCTCCTTGTCATCCCAGCGGCGGAAGGCGAGCACGCGGTTCACGTTATGAACATGCAGGATGTCGATGTTGCGGCTCCGCAGGCCGGAGTGAGCGAGCCGGAAATGGATGAGGTCGCTGTAGAAGGCGAAGAGGAACTTGCCGGTCGACTGCCGGAGCCCGACGAGGTCTTCCCGGTTCGCGATGACCTGGTCGAAGATGAAGTCCTTCTGGGCGCCGACCTCCTCGCCGAAGAGGAACATGGGGGTCCCGGCCGAGAGCAGCGCGGCCCCGAAGGCGAAGCGGCAGCGCGCCTCGGCGTAGCGGCGGGTGTCTCCCGTGAGCACGTCGCCCGGCTGGGCGCGCACGGCGCAAATGATCGTCCGGTGCGAGCGGAAGTCCGGCCTCGGGTCGTCCTTGCCGGCGTTCCCCGCCTCGTCGTGCGAGGTGTGGTACACGACCTTGTTGTACTTCGACGCGTCCAGGGCCCCGGCGAACCAGTCCATGGCCAGGGGCCCGTCGTTCCCGTACCCGGCCGTCGGGATCAGCTTGGCGTAGTTGCTCTCATAATTCTGGCCGACGAGATGATGATGAAAGTCGGCGTACCAGGCCGCGTCGAAGCCGAGCCCGTCCTGGTCGGGCGGCTGGGTCACCTTGTCCCAGTTCGAGTGGTCCTCGGCCATCAGCATGATGCCGGGGCGGATCAGCCGGAGGGTCCGCGACCACTCTTTGAGAAGCTTGATCCCGAAGATGTTCGCGCTCGGGACCGGCGCGCCGTCGGCATGGCGGACGTTGTACTGATGGATCGACGTGGTCTGGTCCGCCCGGAACCCGTCGACGTGGAACTCCTCGACGAGTGCGGCCGCGCTGCTCGTGAACAGCTTGCGGACGGTCTCTTCGTAGTAGCGGGGGGCGAACCCCGTGGACATGTTGTCCGAGTAGCCCCCTTGCCCCACCCGGTCGGGGTGACCGGCGGCTCGAACGGCCTGGTCGAAGGCGGGGTAGTCCGAGGCATGCCCCTCGTACCAGTAGTAGGAGTTCTTCTCGTTGGCGTCCGTGTCGTACATCCACTCCGCGCGCTCGGCATTTTGATTATAATGGTTGTACACGACGTCCATGATCGCCGCGATCCCGCGCTGGTGGCAGGCTTTGATGAAGAATTTGTATTTATCCCTCCCGCCCCCGTTGTACTCGATGGCGAAGTAATGCGAGGTCGAGTAGCCCCAGTTCGCCTCGGTCGAGCCGAACTCGGAGAGCGGGAGCAGCTCGACCGCGTTGACCCCGAGATCGACGAGCTGGTCGAGGAAGTTGACCGCGTCCTCGATCGACCCCGGCGCGTCTTGGCCGTCCTGCTTCTTCCCGAACCCGAGGGCGCCGACGTGCAACTCGTAGATGATCAGGTCCTCGACGCGGTTCGGGACCGGTTTCGTCGGGTCGAACTCGTTCGCCGCGACGAGAACCTTGTCGCCGACCCGGTATTCCGCCGTCTCCCAGAAATCCGTTTCCGGGATGAAGTGCTCCTCGGGCCAGACGGGTTCCTGGAAATTCTGAGTCGCCGTGTCCGGGTCGACCACGACCGAGCAACTGACCAGGCCGTCGAGGTCGAGCATCCTCCCGTCGTAGGGGTTCCCGTTCGGGTTCGTCTGTCCCGGGCCGATCTGGCAGCGCGAGTGGATGTCGGTCCGGTACTCGACCCGCCCGGCATCGTTCTTGACCTCGTACATATAGGGACGATGATCGAACCGCTTATAATCGTCGATGGGATCGGTCACCCAGACGCCATCGGGAAGAGGCATCCTCATGGGGAAGGGTCCCAGGTCGCTCCGGACCCCGTCGCCCCCGTCCGAGATGTAGCCCCCCATGATCTGATCGACGCGGAGCGAATCCTCGAGCGGCGCCTTCGTGGGGTCCGAGCGGTCCCAGATGGTCCCGAGCACCAGGCGGACGGACTGGGCGTTGGGCGCCCAAGCCGCGAACCGGATCTGGTCCGCGCCGAACTTCTGGGCGCCGAGCCGCCGGCAGTGGGTGAAGTAGTAGCGCTCCTCCTGGACCGACCCGTCCGCGGCGGCGGGGCGGAGCTTGAGGGCGCGCTCGCGCTGCGACGAGTTGATATCGTTGACTTCCGTGACGATGCCCCAGACGTTGTTCCCGGGCGGGCCGTCGAGCGTCACGCCCCACTGGAACCACCAGTCCACCTGGCTGGAGTCGAGCGGGACGGTCGCCTCGAACGCGGGGCACCCGTCTTCGCCGGTGATCTCGGTCATCGGGGTCGAGGACCAGGCGCCGGAGTATCGGCCGGAGGCGTCCCAGCTCCCCACGAGCTGGACGTTCTGGAAGATCGACCGCTTCAGCCCGGTCATGTACACGAAGCGAACGGGGATCTGAGCCATGAGTTCTCTCCCTTCGGGTGCGGTGGGCGATCGTGGTCCGTCAGGGGGCGGGCGGGGGATTCTGCTGGTCCACGAACCCCTGGCTGACCTCGACGATGTTGCCCTCGGGGTCCGCGAGCCAGGCGGCCTTCCAGCCCGGGATGAAGCTCTCGAACGAGAGCGGGCCCAGGGTGAGCACGGCCTCGGCGCCCATGCGGGCGAGCTGCGCGTCCACGTCGTCGACCTTGAACGCCAGGTGGCGCACGCCGTGGTAGTGGGGGCCGTCGGCGCCCGGGTACTGGGGCCAGCTCGGCGCGGGCGACGGGACGGGCGACGGCTGCTCCGACTGGAAAAGCTCCAGGTAGAACGCCCCCGACCTGAGGAAGACGATCGGCTTGCCGCCGCCGAGCGCGACGACCCGGGCGCGCTGGAAGCCGAAGTGCTTGGTGTAATAGCGCTCGATCGCGAGCGGGTCGTTGCACGTCAGCGCGACGTGGTGGAACGCGAGTGCTGCCATGTTGAATCCTTTGGCTGGGGTATTCCTGAGCTGAGAGGACCGCACATCATGCGCGAGCGCCACCCCGATGCGCCTTCACCCGGGGGGAGAGGGAGGAAAATGCCTCCCTCTCCCCCCGGGAGAGGGCCGAGGTGAGGGGTCGGTCCCTCGGCGCTCATGCCGTGGGTGCCGGGGCCGGCGCGCCGTCAAACCGCGCGCGGTAGGTCGCCTTGATCTTGTCCGAGACGCGCTCGCCGATCATGAGGATGCCCGTGTAGCAGTTCCCCGAGGGGACGGTGGGCATGACGCTCGCGTCGGCGACGCGGAGGCCGTCGACCCCGAAGACCCGGAGGTCGGGATCGACCACGGCCATCGGGTCGAGGCCCATCTTGCACGACCCGACCTGGTGGTGGTACGTGTCGGCGTTGTGGCGGACCCAGTCGCGGAGCGCGTCGCCGCCGCCGACCCCGGGGCCGGGCATCAGCTCGCTCTTCACCCACTCCGAGAAGGCCCGGGTGGCGAAGATCTTCCGCGCCAGCTCCACGGCGCCGACCAGCCGGGTCAGGTCGGCCTCGGCCGCGAGGTAGTTCGGGTTGATGAGCGGCTTGGCGAGCGGGTCCGGGCTCGCCAGGCGGACCCAGCCGCGGGACATCGGCCGGACGACGCCGGGCAGGATGGTGAAGGAATTCGGGTGGGTGTTCCCGACGATGATGTCGAACGGCACGTGCACGAAGCCGAGCTGGAGGTCCGGCCCGACCCAGCCGGGGCCCGACTTGCAGAACAGGGCGCTCTCCGACAGGTTCAGGTGGGGGGGCTCCATCGGCCGCGCCGACTCGCAGATGAGGCCCGTCAGCACGTGGTTGTGGAAGTTCTCGCCCACCCCGGGCCGGTCGGCGAGGACCGGGATGCCGAACTGGGCCAGTTGCGCCCCCGGGCCGATGCCGGAGAGCATCAGGAGCTTCGGCGACTCCATGGCGCCGGCGCAGACGATCACCTCGTGCCGGCACGACGCCAAGGCCTTCGCGCCGCCGCTGACGTACTCGACGCCGGTGCAGCGCCGGCCGTCGAAGAGGAGCCGGGTGGCCTGCGCCTCGGTCCGGAGGGTCAGGTTGGGGCGCCCGAGGGCCGGGGCGAGGTAGCCCACGGCCGCGTCGTGGCGCTTGCCGTCGTGGCCGATGTCGAGGTGGTGCCAGCCCGCCCCCTCCATCTCGGTCCCGTTGAAGTCCTCGGTCCTCGGGAAGCCGAGCTCGACGCAGGCCTCGATGAACGCCGCGGACGTGGGGTTGGGGTTGTGCCGCCCCGCGTTGATGACGGTGATCGGGCCGCCGTGCCCGGCCAGCCCGCTGACGTCGTCCTCCTGGTCCTCGATCCTCTGGAAGTAGGGCAAGACGTCCCGGAACGACCACCCGGGGCAGCCATGGTAGGCCCAGGTGTCGTAGTCGGCGGGGTGCCCGCGGACGTGCATCATGAGGTAGAGGTTGCCGCTCCCGCCCGGCAGCTTGCCGCGCGGCTCGTTCGTGCTCCGGCCGTCGAGGCCCGGCTGGGGGACGCTCGTGTAGCCCCAGTCGATGCTCGAACGGAGGAGCGCGGGCCAGTGCGCCGGGATGGCGACGTCGGGCGGGACCTCGTTGCCCCCGGCCTCCAGCACCAGCACGCTCACCCCGGCCGCCGCGGTGAGCCGGTTGGCGACGACCGCGCCCGCCGAGCCGCCGCCCACGACGATGAAATCAAACTGGTCCATGGACACCTCCTCTGCTTTCCCCAGCCCCCTCGGGGCGGTCACTGGTTCAGGAACGGGCCGAACGGCAGACTGTCGTGGATGGTCCGCATGTAGGTGATCTTGCCGTCGTGCACCTCGAAGTAGTTCGCGCCCACCACCGGCCGGGCGGGGTCGTTGGGATAAGCGATCGGCACCTTCTTGGCGTTGGCCGCGATGCAGCGCCAGATCACGGCGGCGTTGTAGCCGTCGATGATGATGTGCTGGGGGATCATGAGGAACTGGGAATACCCCTTCTTGATCCCGTCCCCGGCACCCTTGAGCGTGTTGATGCCCTCGAAGTGCCCGGCGAGCTGTTCGTCGCCGATTACGTCGTCGGCGAAGAGCGTCATCCAGCGGTCCCAGTCGCCTGCGTTGACGCATTCATAGTACCGATCGATGATCTCGCGGATTTCCACGGGAGCCTCCGGGTGCTGGTGAATGAATAGGGTTTGATTCACACACAGAGTCTTTGGCCTCATGGACTTAACACGTTGAAATCCAACGGTTTAAGCAAAATGAAGGCCCGAAAACCTAGTGCACGTTAGTCGAAAGTTTCACAGGCTCTCAGAGCGGCGGCGACCCCTCCATCGGGTCGAAGGTCGTCACGCGATAGACCTCGATGATCGGCTGCCCCGTCCGGGGGGAGCGCTTGAAGACCCAGGTCTGCCCGGCGTCGAAGCCCAGCCACTGGCTCTTCGGGGACGGCGGGGCCCAGCGGTGCGCCTGCCAGTTGACCACGAGGTCGACGGTCGCCGCCGACCCGTCCGGGTCGATCTTCACATCCAGCGACTCGAGCACGTGGATCTCGTCGAAGAACTTCCGGGTCACGCCCTCGTACCAGGTAATGAACGCTTTCTGGCCCTTCAGCGGGCCTTCCGGGAACTGCATCTCGAGCGTGTCCTCCGCGAGGAGCGGCAGCATCTCCTCGGTCGGGGCGTGGACGTCCAGCTTCGCGAACCAGACGTCGACGGCCCGTCGGATTTCGGGCTCGGTCAGGGGTGCGGTGGCGGTGGCGCTGCTCATGGCCGTCGGTCCCTCCTTCAGGCGATCACGCCGGTGAAATGGTAGGAGGCCTTCCCGCTCTTCAGCACGAAGGCGTCGAAAACGCGGGTGCGGCCCAGGTCGGTGGAGACCGTGGCCTCCAGGAAGATCGTGTCCTCGGTCTCGGTGTATTTGTCGGTCGATTCGAGCACGAAATGGCCCAGGCGCGCCAGGTAGCCGCGGAAGTAAGTCTTCAGGTCGGCGCGCCCCTTGACGGTGACGTCGAAGGAGATGAGGACGGCGTCCTCGTTGTAGTGGTTGTCGATCAGGCCGTCGACGTCCTTGGCCAGGATGTAGTCGATCTGCTCCTTGTAGAACTGCTGGCCGGGCGTTGCCATGAGGGCTCCTCGTCGTGTGATGGGGGGGCGGTCGGGTCACTGCCCGCACTTGACCGGCGGCCGGGTGCTGGGCACGTCCTTCTCGAGCACCAGCTCGATGAGGTAAGGGCCGTCGTGGCCGAGCGCGTTCTTGACGGCGGGCGCGATCTGGTCGGGCGTCTCGACCCGCTCGCCCGGCACCCCGAGCGCGCCGGCGAGGGCGGCGAAGTCGATGTCCGGCTTGCAGAGGTCGAAGGAGCGCGGGAACGGGTTCTCCGGGACGCCGATATCCTTCCAATATTCAAGGATGTTCAACTTTAGCAAGCGGTAGCTGTGGTTGTTGCAGACGACGAGCTTGGCGGCGATCTTCTCGTGCGCGGCGGTCCAGAGGGCCTGGAACGTGTACAGCGCGCCGCCGTCGCCGGTGAACCCGATCACGGTCTTGTCGGGGTGCGCGAGCTTGACGCCGATCGCGCCGGGCAGGCCGACCCCGAGCGTCCCGCCGCGCGTCTGGAAGTAACAGCCGGGGCGGGTGGGGAGGACGTAGCGGGTGAGCTCGGGGGAGTGGGTCAGCGCCTCGTCGAAGATGATCGCGTCGCCCGGGAGCTGGGCGTTCAGCTCCTCGGCGAACCGCGACATCCGCAGGGGGACCGCGTCGCGGTTCTTCTTGTCGGCCTCGATCTGGGCGGTCAGGGCCGACCGGTTCCGCTCGGTGATCGCCCGCACCCGGTCCGTGGCCTGCTGCCGGTCCTCGGGCGACTGGAGGACGGCGAGCGCGTCGGCCAGCCGGCCGAGCGTCAGCTTCGGGTCGCCCAGCAGGGCCGAGTCGACGGGGAAGTTCTTGGCGATCTCCCAGGTGTCGAGGTCCACCTGGACGACGCGCGCGCCCTTCTGGAACACGTCGAAGAGCGCGGGGAAGACCTCGGGGAGGACCGTGGTCCCGCACATCAGGACGGCGTCGGCCGCGGCGGTGTGCGGCTGGCTGTCGGTCCCGAACATGTGGCCGAGCAGCCCGCCGAAGAGCGGGTTCGCGGCGCTCATGTTGACCTCGGAGGAGTTCGCGCCCCAGACCTCGGCGCCGAGGAGTTCGGCCACGCGGGCCAGCTCGGGCTGCGCGCCCGAGGTGGTGATGCCGTCGCCCATGATGATGAGCGGCTGCTTGGCGCCGCGGAGCCGGGCCGCCGCCTGGTAGATCAGCGCGTCCTCGGGGGCCGACCGCGTCGCGATGCGGGTGGTGGGGACGATCTCCTCGCGGTTGTCCGCGTCGAGGACGTCCATCGGCAGGGCGACGAAGACCGGGCCCCTGGGCGGGGTCGCCGCCATCTTCAGCGCCCGGCGGAGCACGCGCAGGACCGAGTCCTTGTCCAGGACGCGGGTCGCCCATTTCGTGACCGGCTTGGCGATGCCGACGAGGTCGACCGCCATCTGGCCGTCCATCGCGTCGTAGCGCAGGCCCGCGTCGCCGGTCAGGACGACGAGGGGGCTGTGCCCGCGCTTCGCCTGGTACAGCGCGCCGACCCCGTTGCCCAGGCCGACCCCGCTATGGAGCTGGATGACGGCGGTCTGGCCCGTGGCGCGGGCGTAGCCGTCGGCCATGGTCACGGCCGACCCCTCCTCCATCACGTTGATGTAGCGGATGTCGCGATCGGTCTCCTCGGCCTGCTCCAGCGCATCGAGGAACCCCTCCTCGGTGGTGCCGGGGTTGCCGAACATGTAGCGGATGCCGTCTTTCCGCAGTTGCTCGATGATCGCCTGCCGGCCCTTGAGGCTCGCCATGGTTTTCCATCCCCGGTGAATGGTGAAAGGTCGCCCCGCGCCCGTCGCCGAAGGGTCCGCGATCGTGCGCGGGGGGTTGTGCCCGTTGCCCAAATCCATGTTTAAGAGACTGCCGATCTCTACCCTAGTGCGCCCTCAAGGGGCCCGGGAGGGCCGGGCCCGCGCCGGCGGTCCCCCCCCGGACCCGGTAGTCAGTCAACCGTCACGAAGGCCGGGGGAGCGCGACGGGCCCCGAGGCGTAGGCCGGCCCGCGCCAGCCCCACTGCCGCAGGCCGTGCTCCAGGACCTCGATCATCATCTGGCCGGTCAGGTAGGCGTCCGGGGTCGAGCGGCCGGTGATGAACGGGTAATCGACGATCACCGACGACGGCTTCCCGAAGTTGCCGTGGTATCCCCCGTCGGGCCCGGTCGCGTCGCGGAGGATGTACTCCAGCGGGTAGGGGGGCGGGCCCATGTTGAAGTCCTTGACGTCGTCGCCGAGGAAGCCGGTGCCGTCCTTGTAGTCGTATTCGAGGCAGTGCCCGGTCACGTGCTTGCCCCAGATGATGCTCTTGCGGTCGTTCACGTCGCGGGCGAACGCCAGGCAGGGGACGCCGTAACACTCCGCCCCGATCGCCCGGCCGAGCTTGTAGAAGCCGAGGATCAGGTCGTGGACCCGCTGGTTGTTCACCAGGTCGATGATCGGGCCGCTGCCGCCGACGATCAGCATGGCGTCGTAGTCGCGCTGGATGTCCTGGTAGACCCGGTCGAGCGCCCAGTTGTAGGCCTCCATCTTGCGGACGAAGGTCGGGTCGCTCCAGTACGGGCGCTCGGGGATCCAGTCGGCCAGGCTGACCGGGTTGGTGAGCCGCTTCGACTCGTCGAGCTGGCGGGACTTCTCGGCCATCTCCTCCGAGACGACGGGCCGCCCCAGGGCGGGGTCGATGAAGCGCGGGTCCATGCTCGGCGGCAGGGCGCGGGGGCGCTTCCCCTTGGGCGTCGCGAACGTGATCTTGTAGCCTTGCGCGTCGAACATCTCCACGGGGCCGACGAGTTCCTCGCCCCAGTAGCCGCGCTCCGAGAGGACGATGATGATCGACTTCGGCGACTTCTTCCCGTCCCCGCCCCCGGCGCCTGGCGGCACCGGCAGCCATGGGCCCGGCGCCCCCGAGGCCGACGGCGCGACCGGGGCCGGCGGGCCCTCGCGCTCGAACCGCACGATGAGGTCGGCGATCGCCGCGATGAAGTCGGGTGTGTCGTGCCAGGTCTCGCCGGTGACGAGGTCGTGGTCGACGACCACCCCCTTCGCCGGGTGCTCCGCGGTCACCGGCTCGCCGTCGGCGAGCGGCGGCACGTAGAGGCCCCCGGCGTTGGTCACGTCGGCCACCACGACGTGATTGCAGATCACCTTACGGCCGGAGAGCAGCTCGGGAGTCGGCGTGAGGATCCAGAGGCCGTGGCAGAGCGCCCCCTTGACGATCTTCGGGTCCCGCATCGCCCGGCCGAAGAAGTCGACGGCCGAGGCCGTCCGCGCCATGGGGGCGGTGGCGGCTTGGCCCGGCGGCGCGTCGAACCAGCGGAGCCGGACGCTGGTGTAGTTCGCCGCCATGATCACCGCGGCGTAATCCTCGGGCTTCACCTTGGTGAAGTCGCGGTTGACCCGCAGCGCCTCGAGCTTCTGGCGGGTGGCCTGGAGGTTCTCCTCGAAGCTCTTGTTCGGGTCGTTGACGAACTCGTCCACGTCGCTCACGAGCACCAGCTCGCTGTTGCCCCAGAGCTTGGACATCAGGTGCACTTCGACGCCGCGGGCGGCGAAGAGGTCACGGTAGTACTTGATCTCGCCGGGGACGTATTCGGTCTCGAGGAGGACAGCGACCTTCTTGCCTGCCAAGGGGAAATCGCTCATCGGGTTACTCTCCGGGTTGGGAAGCGAGGTCGTGGGAAGACTGAGTGGGCCTCACCGAAGTCGCCCTCACTCCGGCCCTCTCCCCCCCGGGAGAGGGCGCATCGGAGTAGCGATCGGCATGATGTGAACAACTCATCGAGGCCGGCGCTGCTGCCAGGCGGGGACGGAGATCCGGGCCGCCGCCTCCGCGTCGGGATGCCGGTTGGCCACCTTGGATCGGAACAGCACCGCGACCTGGCGGCCGAGCTCGTCCTTGGTCAGAGGGACCTGGAAGACTTCCGGCTTGAAGTCCGTGCGCGGGACGCCGTCCACCGCGATCCCGATCACTTCCACGTCGCCGGGGCGGAAGAAATCGGGGAGGACGTTGATCGAGGCCACGCCGTCCTTGGCTTTGCTGATGATGTCGGGCGACGGCCGGAAGAAGACGCTGAACGTGTTGTCGGCGCCGTCGCCCACGATGAGGTACGTGCGGAGGTAGATGTGGGCCAGAAAGCTGAGCTCAAAGTCGTGATAACCGATTGCGTGATTGCTCTTGGCCTCGTAGTTCCCCTCGATCACCGGCTGCCCGTTCTCGGTGGTCCGGAAGAAGAGGCCCCAGCGGTCGTGGTCGAGGAAGAACAGGTTCCAGAACGCCGCCATCTCGCGGGCGAGCTGAAGGTAGCGGCCGTCGCGGGTGAAGCCGTAGAGGATCTGGTAGGCGAGGATCGCCTGCTCCTGCTGCCAGAAGTCCTTCGTGTTGCTCCAGCCGAACTGGTAGGGCATGCCGTTCTTCGGGTGCCGTTCAACGGTGTCGAAGATGCCCCCGCGGATCGGGTCGATCCCGTGGGTCTCCATCGCGTCGCCGAGCTGCCGGGCGCGGCGGATCAGCTCGTCGGCGAAGCTCTTGTCGGTGGGCAGGTAGTAATTGGCCAAGCGGGTCAGGTTCCAGGCGATCTTGAGATTGTGCCCGACGACCGCGCGGTCCTTCTGCCACCGCCATTCGCTGTCCAGCTTCCAGAGGTCCGTGCCCGGCTCGAACTCGGCCTTGAAGCGCTCGTTCACGTACGGCGAGCCGTCGCGGTCGAAGAAGTGCTTGAGGATCAGCGACGCGACCCGGCGGAGGAGGTCCTTGCATTTGGCGACGAACCGCTTGAGGTCCTCGTTGTCCGCGAGCCCCAGGGGCAGGGGGTCGAGCGTGAGGAGCAGGTTGATCATGTAGGCCGGGATGTGGTCGCCGATCGAGTTCCAGTTCTTCCGCGCGCAGCGGTCGCCGAGGCTGGGCACGTCGGGGCGCATGGTGGCGTAATCGAGGTGCGAAAAATAGCCGTCCGTGCCGGGGAACTCGGGGTTCACCTCCTTGCTGTCGAGGAAGTAGGCGTCGAACCCGCGGACGGTCCCCTTGATGTCCTCGAGGACGGACGGGTCGGCGCTGATCCGGTAGTACTGCGTCATGCCGGCCAGCGCGTAGATCTGTTCATAGAGGGGGACGGTCCCCTCGTCGTCGCCGCCGGGGATGATGTTGGGGAAGAAGAGCTTGGTGTTGTACTTGTCTTCGCGCCTGCCGTACGCCCAGAGGCAATACTTGCCGTCGTGGCTCAGGCAGCGGAACGTCTCGCGCTGGTACTCGATCCCCGCGAACGCAGCCAGGCGGTAGCGCTCGATCCCGGTGAGCAGGTAGGCCGAGGAGAGGCCGTAGATCAGCCGCGAGAGCGTCGCCATCTCCTGGGTCTTGTCGTCGGTGGGCAGGCCGAGGATGTTCAGGTTCGTCCGGTAGAGCTCGGCGAAGTCGTCGAGGCGGTAGGTCCGGCGGTCGCCGAACATGCTGTCCAGCCATCCGTCGCCCAGCCGCTCGATCTGGGTCAGCCACCAGTGGGTGTTCTCGAACAGGTAATACCCCGCCTTCGAGTCGAGCAGGTGGACGTAAGTGGCGTCGAACCGCTTCGCCCCGTCGTTCTCTTGGTAGACCCCCTGCACGGCGATCAGCGAGTCCTTGGCGACGTATTTGTAAATCTTGTGGGCGCGGTTGCTGTCGTCGTAGGTCATGCCGTCAGGCATCTTGGGCGTGGCCACGCGGTCGCGGTTCAGGCCGTCCAGGTTCTGCAGGACGACGCACTGGGTTTCGGCCCCGATGTGGATCCGGAACTCGTCCCCGCTCCGGCAGCGGATGCCGAACCAGTCCCGTGCCTGGGCAGGGTCGCCCCCCTTGCCGGCCAATACGTCGGCCTCTTCGACGGTGTCGATGACGGTCCCCAGGAGCGTCACGTTCTGCGTCAAGAACTTCACGACATCCTCCGGTAACTATAAGAAGATAGGAGAATATGTTCCAGCGGACGCGGATCAGGGATTCCCTCCCTACTGCTTCCAGAAATCCAGGACGCGGCTACGGCCCGTTCGCGCCCAGGATGCGCGGCTTGAAGAAAGCATAGTTCGTCCCCTTCGAGTTGTTCGGCAGAATGTAACCGTCGTCAGGCACGTAGATCGCCGCCGACTCCGGCGGCAGGTCGAGCTGGAAGCTCGCCATGTAGAATTGCACGTACTGGTCTGGCGCGAGCAGGTTCTTGAACCACAGCCGCGGTTCGAAGTGCGAATGCGGCACCAGTAACCGCTGCTGAAGCCTCTGCTTGCTCTTGTTCACCACCACCAGGGTCTCCTGGTTCGGCACCTCCGTGTGGCGCACGAAGGCCACTGCATCGCCGTCGAGGTACTCGCCGAGCATCAGGAGCCTGCCTTCGTGGAGCTCACACCGCGACCTGCGGATCTCGACGAGCTTCTTGTAGAAGCCGCGGATCGTTTGATCCCAGGCTGACTTCTCCCAGCGCATGGTCCGACGGTTTTGGGGGTCGTCGCCCCCCTCCATGCCGTTCTCTTCGCCGTAATAGACGAGCGGCTCGCCGGGCAGCGTGAATTGCAGGACCAGCGCGAGCTCCCGAGCGGTATCGTCCGGCAGTTGGTTGCGGAGCCGCGGGGTGTCGTGAGTGGAGAGAATGTTCCACGAGCGGAGCGCCGCCTCGTGCCCGTAGCGTTGGTAATAATCGGAGATGGCGCGAATGTAGGCGTGGGTGCTGACCGTGCCCTGCAGCCAGCCGAGCGTCGAGTATCGAAACCAGTAGTTCATCACCCCGTGGAAATGTCTGTCTCCGGCGCAGAACTCACTGCCGAAGGACAGCACCTCGCCAAGGAGGCGCGCCCGCGGGAAGCGATCCGCAATCGCACCGCGGATGTCGGCCACTGCGTCGAGGCCCAGGTCAAGCGCCGCGTCGAACCGCCAATTGTCGAGGCCGCGCGCCAGCCAGCGCTGTAGTACGCTGTCGGGGTCGCGGTAGAGGAGCCGCGCGAGGAGGGGGTGCTCAATGCGCAGCTCGGGCAGAGTATCGTAGCCCCACCAGCACAGGTATTTGCCGTCGGCCAGGAAGGTGAAGAAGTCGCGATAAGGCCTCTCATCGCGCCTGGCCGCCTGGAACCAAGAGTGCTTCGTGCCCACGTGGTTCAGCACCGCGTCCATGATCAGCCGCATCCCGCGCTGGTGCAACCCGTCGATCAGCTCCCCGAGCACACGCTCGTCGCCGAACATCGGGTCTACCAATTGGTAGTCGACAGTGTCGTATTTGTGGTTGGAGTACGCAGTGAAAATCGGCGTCAGGTACACCGCCTCGGCGCCGAGATCTTGGAGGTAATCGAGATGATCGATCACGCCGCGTAGGTCGCCGCCGAAAAAGTCGCTGCCGCCGGTGGGCTCCTCGTCCCAGCTCGCGTGCCGCGTATAGCCGTCGCGCTGGTAGGCGGGCTGAGCCAGCTTGGTCTGGATGTCGTTCGGCTTTCCGATCGCGAAGCGCTCGGGGAAGATTTGATAGATCAAGGGGGAATCTCCCTTGCGGTTTCGTTGCCCGTTCGCCCGCGGCCCGCGTTCTCTCTCGGCGGACGGATCAACTGGTCGTAATCTCGCCGATTCCCATGGAGTCAATCTTGATCGATGTACTGCCGCCAAGGACCTTTCCCTGGGCGATCTGAATGCACCGGCCGTTGACGTGCTCGGCTGCTTCGGTCGCGTACTCCCAATCGACGTCCGACCCCCAGGGCGAGAACATCGATGACAGGTCCGCGCGATGAATCGCCAGTTCATCCTCCGGCCCACCGGCCTCCAGCAGCACCCGGCAGTCGAGCCCCTCGATCAACCGATAGGCGACCACGGAACCCGCCGCTCCGGCACCCACGATGATTTAGTCGAAGACCGTCGCGTCCTTCATTCGACCACCCGCTGTTGCCTCAAAAACGTCTCGACGTCCTTGTCCGTCAGTGTCTTCCCCACGTTCTCCACCAAGTATTCATGGCGGTTGAGCACCATGCTTTTTGTGAACCGAGCGCCAACATGTAATCGCAAGGTGGCAAGTGACATCATAACGCTTGAATTTGCACTTTCTAGCCTTTTCTTTCCCAAAATTCTTTTTCCCCCTTGCTTTTTTTCTAGAATTGTTAGTAGATCTAGGGACGACAAAGCCTGTTGCAGAACCTCCCCGGCGGATGAGAGACACGATTGCCGACTCGGGCTCCAGTTCCACGGCGCCACAGCCAGCAATGCCGGACTGCTGGACTACCGCGGACGCGACTACGTCCTCGGACCCACGAGCACTACCACCGAACCAACCAGATGATCATTGCATCCATGGGAAGGAGCCAATCATGATCCTTGTCGTGGGAGCCACCGGGACCAACGGCCGTGAAGTTGTCAGTCGCCTCTCCGTGGCGGGTTCGACCGTCCGTGCCTTGGTCCGCGATCCCGCAAAGGCAGCGGACCTCCGCAGCGGGAACGTCGCACTCGTCCAGGGCGACTTGGACGACCCAGGCTCACTCGATGCGGCCTTGGCCGGTGTGGAGCGGGCGTTCTTCGTCTCGGCGATAGACCGGCGGTACGTCGAAAGGTTCCGCAACTTCCTCGATGCCGCCCGGCGTGCTGGGACGGCTCACGTCGTGAAGTTCTCGGGGATGTGTGCCGACCCGGAGTCACTGGCCGAGATCTGCCGCCAGCACGGCGAGACGGACCAGTTGCTCGCCGGCTCGGGTCTGGCTTACACGATCCTGCGGCCCAACTCGTTCCATCAAAACATGCTCTGGTCGGCCGGGACGATCCGGGATCAAGGGGCGTTCTACACGCCGATGGGGGACTCCCGGCAGAGCCTCGTGGACGTGCGGGACATCGCCGCCGTGGCCGTCGAGGTGCTGACCGAGGCCGGGCACGAAGGGCAGACCTACGAGATCACCGGCCCTGAGTCGCTCTCCTACCACGATATCGCCGCTACGCTCTCGGAGGTGCTGGGGAAGCCTGTCAGGTACGCGGACGTGCCGCCTGAGGTCACTCGGGAGTTTATGCTGCAGAGCGGGATGCCCGAGTGGAATGCGAGGGCGGTAGCGGAGTTGCTCGAACTCTTCGCCACGGGCATCGCCGCACGGACGACGGATACGGTGGAGAGAATCACAGGGAGGAAGCCAATCGCCTTTAAGCAGTTCGCCCGGGACCACGCCGACTCTTTCCGCTGAGCGGTGCTCATCCGAGGTGAAGCCGCCACGAGGTGGCATCGGGCAGGGGCAAAACGAGCCGGAATCGATACCCGGTGCGGACCGGATGGCAGCTCTGAGATTCAACGCCGGAAACCTCGATGAGTTCCACGAAAAGTCCCTCGCTGTCCACGGGACCCGGCTGCTGTCGCCCGTCAACACCCATTTTCGACTTCGCTAATAGATTCCTCGATTGCTGAGCGCGGTTCGCCGATACGGAGGAGCGCATAACGTTCAGCGATTCATAGTAAACAATTATGAATATATTATTAAATATAAATGGGCATGCACGTGCTGCGGACGTTGAACCTCGCGTGCTTCTGGTGGACTTCCTGCGCGAGACCTTGGGTTTGACGGGGACGAAGATCGGCTGCGACACGGGCCAGTGCGGCACGTGCACCGTCTGGCTCGACGGCCGGTCGGTGAAGAGCTGCACGATGCTGGCCGTCCAGGCCGATGGCGCCGAGGTGACAACCATCGAGGGCCTGAGCCAGGACGGTCAACTCCACGCTTTGCAGGAGGGGTTTTGGGAAATGCATGGTGTGCAGTGCGGTTTCTGCACGCCCGGCATGGTGATGGCGCTCACCGATCTGCTGCGCCACAACTCCCACCCCTCGGAGAGGGCGATCCGGGATTGGCTGGAAGGCAATCTGTGCCGATGTACCGGTTACCACAACATCGTTCGTGCAGCGCAGTATGCGGCCGAAAAACTTCAGCGATCCGTCGAACCATAAACTGGTCCCAAGTGACCCACGCCGGCCCCATGAGGGGAAGGAGGGGTATCGTGGCGGGTAAATACTTCGGAGCGGCGCTGAAGCGGCGCGAAGACCCGAGGATGCTGCGGGGCGAAGCCCAGTTCACGGCCGATCTCACGCTGCCCGGCATGCTCCACATGGCGATCTTGCGCAGCCCGCACGGCCACGCGCGGATCAAGGCGATCGACACGAACGCGGCCGCGGCAATGCCCGGCGTGGTGCGCGTCGTGACCGCCGCCGACCTCGACGGCAAGATGAACCCGATGCCCTGCGTCTGGATCCCGGGCGGCGTCGTGAGCCACTTCCCGAGCCACCCCATGGGGATCCCGGGCGCCGGCCCCGTGCTCGCCACCGACCGCGTCCGCTTCATCGGCGATGCGGTGGCCGCCGTGGTCGCCCGGACCCGCGCCCAGGCGGAGGACGCCCTCGAAGCGATCCGGGTCGATTACGAGGTGCTCCCGGCCGTCGTCAACGCGGAGGAGGCCGTCAAGAAGGGGGCGCCGCAGCTCCACGACGAGGTCCCCGGGAACCTCAACGCCCTCTGGACCTGCGGCAACCGCGAGGCGGCCGACCGAGCCATCGCCGCCGCCGAGGTCGTGATCACCCAGACCGTCCACAACCAGCGGATGATCAACAGCCCCATCGAGCCCCGCGCCGCCCTCGGGCACTACGACCCGGCGACCGGGGGATACACCCTCTGGGCCACCTCTCAGAACCATCATAACCACCGCCTCTTGCTCGCCCTCTATATTCTGAAAATCCCGTTCAACAAGTTGCGCCTCATCGCCCCGGAAGTCGGAGGCAGCTTCGGCACGAAGGGGTATGTCTACCCGGACATGCCCCTCGTCCTCTTCCTGGCGAAGGAACTCGGGCAGCCGGTCAAGTGGGTCGACACGCGCACCGGGTTGATGCGGTCCACAGTGCAGGGGCGCGACCAGATCCAGTACGTCACCCTGGCGGGGACGCGGGACGGCAAGATCACCGCGCTCCGGTGCACGAGCTACGCCAACCTCGGCGCCTACCCGTCCACCATCGGCCCCGGCGTCTGTACCGCCATGATGGGCCGGAGTATCACCAGCGTCTACGACATCGAGAACGCCTTCTGCGAGGTCTACGCCGCCTTCGCCAACACCGTCCCCCTCGGGGCCAACCGCGGCTCGGGCCGCGCGGAAGCGATCTTCCTCGTCGAGCGCCTGATCGACCGTTACGCCCGCGCCATCGGCATGGACCGGGTCGAAGTCCGGCGCAAGAACCTGATCACCCCCGACAAGTTCCCCTTCGACAACCGCATGGGCTGGCTCTACGACTCGGGCCACTACGCCGCGGCGCTCGGCCGGGTCGTGGAGATGGTCGATTACGCCAACCTTGAGGCCCGGAAGGCGGAGGCCCGTCAGCGCGGCAAGAGGCTCGGCGTGGGGATCGCCTGCTACGTCGCCGTGTGCGGCGTCGGCCCGTCGCCGAGGATGTCGAAGGAGGGGATGCTCGGCGGCACCTGGGAGAGCGCCAACGTCCGCGTCCACCCGACCGGCGAGGTCTCCCTGACGGTCGGCTCCAAGCCCCACGGGCAGGCGCACGAAACGACGTTCGCCCAGATCCTCGCCGAAGAGTTAGAGATCGACCCCGGCTTGATTGAGGTCCTCCATTCCGACACTAAGGGGGTGCCCTTCGGCCAAGGCTCGTACGGCAGCCGCTCGCTCAGCGTCGCCGGGCCCGCGATCCAGGCGGCGGCCCGGAAGGCCCTCGACAAGGCCCGCAAGGCCGCCGCCCATCTCCTCCAGGCGGCCGAGGAGGACCTGGTGTACCAGGGCGGCGTCTTCTCCGTCCGGGGGGCGCCTCAGCGGTCCAAGACCCTCCAGGAAGTCTCCCTGGCCCTCTGGTACGCCTGGGACCTCCCGCAGGGGATGGAGCCCTGCCTCGATGTCACGAGCTACGTCGATCCGCCCGACTTCAACTTCCCCTTCGGCGCGCACGCCGCCGTGGTCGAAGTCGATGAGAAGACCGGCCAGGTGGAGCTGGTGCGCTACGTCGCGGTCAATGACGTGGGCAATGTCGCCAACCCCATGGTGATCGATGGCCAGATTCATGGCGGGATCACTCACGGCGTCGGCCAGGTCCTGCTGGAGGCGGCCGTCTATGACGGCGACGGGCATCTCTTGACCGACAACCTCCGGAATTATGCCCTGCCCAGGGCCAGCCATCTGCCCAGCTTCGAACTGGAGCGGACGGTCACGCCGACGCCCCACAACGCGCTCGGGGCCAAGGGCGCGGGGGAAGTCGGCGCGATCCCCCCCGCCGCCGCCATCGCCAACGCGGTGTGCGACGCCCTGGCCGACCTGGGCGTGGAACACATCGATATGCCGATCACGGCCGAAAAAGTCTGGCGCGCGATCCACGACGCCCAAGCGGCTCGTCCCGCGTCCTGAATTCGCCCCGGACAGCCAGAGACCCCTCGGGAGGCAGGTCATGATTCCCCCTCGGTTCGATTACGCCGCGCCTTCGAGCTTGGATGAGGCCGTCGCCCTCCTCAACGAGAACAAGGGGGCGAAGGTCCTGGCCGGCGGCCACAGCTTGCTCGCGGAGATGAAATTGCGCCGGATGTCGCCGCCGATGCTCGTGGATCTGCGCAAGATCCGGAGTTTGTACGGCCTCTCCCCGCAGGGAGAAGGCATCCGGATCGGCGCGATGACTACCCTGGCCGAGATCACCGACCACCCTGACATGGCGGCCTCTTATCAGGCACTGGCCGAGGCGGTCCGCAGTGTGGGCGACCCCTTGGACCGCAACCGGGGCACGGTCGGCGGCAATCTGGCCTGGGACGACCCCGCCACCGATTCGCCCGCCGCCGTGCTGGCGCTCGAGGCCCTGATCGAGGTGATTGGGCCCCGGGGGCCGCGAACGGTCCCCGCCGATGAGTTCTTCCACGGTCCTAACGGGAGGGCGCTGGGGCCGGGGGAGATCATCACGGCGGTCGTCTTACCCGTGCCGGCCCCCGGTTCGGCCAGCGCCTACGAGAAGTTTAAGCATCCCGCCAACCACTCGGCCCTCTGCGGGGTCGCCGCCCAGATCACCCGCGGCTCCGACGGCCGGATCACGGCCTGCCGCGTGGCTCTCACCGGCGCCAGCGACCGCGCCGCCCGCCTGCGCGCTGTCGAGGCAGCCCTCCAGAGCCAGGAACCAACCACCGCGAACATTGAAGCCGCAGCCCAACGGGCCGGAGATGGACTGACCTTCCGTTCCGACCTCGCTGCCTCGGCGGAGTATCGCAGCCACCTGGCTATGGTGCTCACCGAACGCGTCCTCTTCCACGCCAGTCAGCGCCTCGGGCTTTCGGGGCATGAGTAGCATTGGAACAGGAAACCGGCGTAAGCCTCGGAGTCACCCGGTGTCAGATAGGGGCTACCCTAACTGTCGCCGGTGTTGCCCCCCCCGGAGACCCCGGTCAATAGTGTTCGGCACAGTTTCTGCTCCCTGCCTCTCCGTGCACATCCAAATATCTCCTGTGACTCTGATATATTGAATATTTATTTGACTTGCGCTTTTCTCGCTCCTCGCGCATTCTAGAGTCCGATCGTCTCATCCTTCGCCGTTTCCAAATTGGGTGCCCGGCCCTCCCCATTTCCTTGATCGCAATGATCGTGCACTGCGGCGCTGAACCGGTCGGTGCGGTGCAACTGGGGAACTCCTCCCAGTTCCCACCGGGCAGCCCAGGGCGAGACTCCCGCCGAGCCAACATTAGTCTGGGGAGAATGAAGAGGTTCGGC
>Ga0208044_1000707_pt1 | contig 21997 bp, 22 predicted proteins | sample Sb_taG_8_FD_187712 | JGI IMG/M metagenome (GOLD analysis project Ga0208044, IMG submission 187712) | Peat soil microbial communities from Weissenstadt, Germany - Sb_50d_c_BC metaG (SPAdes) (version 2) | ecosystem: Environmental > Terrestrial > Soil > Wetlands > Peat | place: Germany... | reverse complement strand
TGGGGACGGTTGATGATGATAGATGGTCATACCGCGGTCGTGACTGGCGCGAATCACGGCATCGGCGCGGCGACGGCGGTCGAGTTGGGATGGCGCGGCTGCTCGGTGCTGTGTACCTTCTTGCGGGTTCACGATGAGGTCGACCCGGCGGTTCCGCAGGCGTACCGCGACCACCGCGCCGCCACCGCCGATGCGGTGACTGAGCAGATCCAGGCGGCCGGCGGCCGGGCCCTGGCAGTCGAGGCCGATCTGTCCGACCCGGCAACCCCGGCCGTCCTGTTCGACCTCGCCGAGCAGCACCTCGGACCGGTCGACGTCCTGGTCAACAACGCCACCGGCTGGGTTCCCGACACCTTCACCCCCGCCAGCGTGGACCGGCTCGGCCGTGCCCTGCACCGAGTGACCTCGGCTACCTGGACCCAGCAGTTCACGGTCGACGCCATGGCCCCGGCCCTGCTGATCGCCGAGTTCGCCAGCAGGCACGTCGCCCGAGGTGCCACCTGGGGCCGGATCATCGGGCTCACCTCCGGCGGCGACCTCGGGTTCCCCGAAGAGGTGTCCTACGGAGCGGCCAAGGCAGCACAGGTCAACTACACGATGGCCGCGGCCCTTGAGCTAGCCCAGTTCGGGATCACCGCCAACATCGTCTACCCGCCGGTTACCGACACCGGCTGGGTCACCGACAGCGTCCGCAAGGCCGTCGCCGACAGCCGGGCCCACATCCACATCGCCACTCCCGCCGACGTCGCCGAGGTGATCGCCTACCTCGCCTCCGACGCCGCCGCACTGATCACGGCCAATGTGATCACCCTGCGCTGAGCCAACGAGCCAACCAGATGAAACGAGCTCTTAGCGGTTACGAGGTCGCGTCGCCGTCAAGCCACTCTTTGCAGAGGTCGCATTCCTGGTTCGTCAACCGGTGGATTTCGTGGAGTCTGCGGATGGCCAAGTCCGACCAGAGCTCGTAGGCCTCCACGAGGTCTAGGACCCGCTGGTACAGCGTCAAGTCCTCCGAGCCGTCAACCTCAACCCGGTCGTCCAGAAGTGCTCCGATTTCAGCGATAACGGCCTCAGCGGAAGGAACTTCCATCAGTCCATCATCGCGGGCCGACTCCGCTTCCACCATCCTCGCCTGCTGCGTGCGTGTCGCTCGGGCAGGTCTTACGGAGTCGACTTGGCTATGGTCACCAAGGCCGGATGGCGGCCCGGGCTGGCCACCCTGCACAACCCTGGCCAGCGCCGCGGGTCAGCCAGCCTGGCGAGCGGCGATCGGACGGCGGAACTCGGCGCGCCAGCGGCGCGGCCACGGCATCTGCGGGTCGGTGATGTCCTCGATCCTGACCGGCTCCAAGCCGCCGCCGGCCAGTGCATCGATCTCCGCCCGGCTCAGCGCCCACGGCGGTCCCTGGACCGTCTGGTCCGGCTCGCGGGCCCGGGCGATGGCGATTAGCGTTCCGCGCGCCGCGACGAGGCCGCCGAGCCTGGCGATGGCATCGCGCCTGGGCGGATCGGGCAGAGCCTGCAGGGTCAGGCTCTCGACCACCAGGTCGAACGCCTGGTGCCACGCCGCCGGTGGGTCGAGCAGGTCTGCGGTTTGGTACCGCACGGCCGAGCCGGGAAACCGGCGGCGCGCGGTGGCGATCGCGGTGGGCGAGATGTCGAAGGCAACGGTCTGGAAGCCGAGACGGGCGACGAACTCCGCGTCGTCGCCGAGTCCGCAGCCGACGACCAGCGCGCGCTTGCCCGCGCCGACTAGGGCGCGGGCCGCTGCCCACTGGGTGAGATAACGGCTCGGCACACCCCGGTCCCACGGCACCGCAATCTCGCCAGCCTCGGCAGCCGCGTAAAGCCGCTCGAACCACCCGGTCGGATCGCCGGTCGCGATCGACTCTGCCGCCATCTGGCCGGCGATCTCCTCAGCGTCCCCGGGCCGCGTCACATCCTCGATGGTAAGCGCAGCGCGCTGCAGCGCGCCCGCGCCAACGCAGCAGGGCGACGGTGACCGCCGGCGGAGTCGTCTCAACGAGCGGTGCACCGCCATCGCCGAGCACTGGCGGGGACGACAATGGAGGGATGGACGAAGCAGTGCGGGGTTACATCGACGCCATCGCTCCCGAGTACCGCCCCCTGTTCGACCGGCTGCACCGGTTGATCCTCGCGGCGCACCCTGGCGCCGTCGTGGTCCTGTCGTACCAGATGCCCACCTACAAGGTCGGCAACCGCCGCCTTTACGTCGGCGCATGGAAGCACGGCGTGTCGCTCTACGGCTGGCAACAGGGACGCGACGCCGGCTTCACCGCCCGCCACCCCGCACTCAAGACGAGCAAGGGGACCATTCAGCTGCGGCCCGAGGACGCAGTCGGCATATCGGATGACGAACTGCTCGAGCTGGTGCGCGGCGCCCTGGAGGACTGATCAGAACCGGACCGCCACCCTGACGCCGGTACCAGTGCCGGGTGCTGCTGCCCGGGCTGATGATGTTCTGGGCTGATGTGATCTGGTTCGTGGTTGCGGGCGGTTCCTGGCCGCGGCCGCACCAGAACCGCGAGATGATGCGGTGCAGGGTCGGCGCGGGATCGGAGAGCTGGGCGATGGTCTGGAGATCGAGGCTGGTCGCGGTGGCTGTTTGTGGTGGCTGCGCGGCAGCAACTGCCGCAGTAGCTCTCTGGCCATCGGCGGTGCCGCCCGCCGAGGTGTCCGGGCCGGCCGCCGTGCTGGCCGCCGGCCGGACCGGGTCGGCTGCGCTGCTGCCTGTCCGCAGCCCGGCAGGTCATGAGCTGCCGTCTGCGGCCCGGCCCCGTGATGCGAAAAAGGGAGTGGCCGCGTGGGCCTTCGACGGGGCCGGTCGGGCCCTTGCCCTGTCCGGGGCGTCCTGGTATTACACCTGGGGACCTGATCATCACGGCATCGCCAGCCCGCGGGGGGTCGGGTTCGTGCCGATGATCTGGGGCGCGGGCAGCGTAACCGCGGCCACGTTGCAGGAGGTCCGCCACGAGGGCCGGTACCTGCTGGGATTCAACGAGCCGGACAATGCCGGCCAGGCGAACATGACCGTCGCGCAGGCGCTGCGGTTGTGGCCGCGGCTGATGGCAACCGGGATGCAGCTGGGCAGTCCGGCGGTCGCGACCGGGGCGGCGACGCCGGGCGGGTGGCTGGACCGGTTCATCCGCGGCGCGGCCGCCCGCCGTTACCGGGTCAGTTTCATCACCGTGCACTGGTACGGCGGTGACTTTGCCACCGGCCCGGCCGTTAGCCAGCTCAGGGGATACCTGGAGGCGATCCACGCCCGCTATCACCGGCCGCTATGGCTGACCGAATTCGCCCTGATCCGGTTCGGCACCCAGACCAGCTTCCCGTCACCGCGGCTCCAGGCCGCATTCGTGACCGCCGCTACCGCGATGCTGCAGCACCTGAGCTTCCTGCAGCGGTACGCCTGGTTCGCGCTGCCCGCCACCCCAGGCGATGGCACCGCCGGCCTCTTCCGCCCTGGCGCCATTGCCACCACCGCCGGCCGCGCCTTCGAGTCAGCCGGCCCCTGACCCCGCGGGTACAGTCCAGCGCGTTGCTGCCTGGACAGGAGCACCTCCTGCTGCCAGCGCAGGAATTCGCCACCCATCTGCGCGGGCATCACCACGGTTCACAGCGCTGATGATCTCGCTTAACCGACGCGACGCTAGCGTTTGGCACGATGTGGGGATGCGGATTGTCGAGCTTACCGAGGATGACGAGCAGCTCCTTGCCGCTGCGGTGCACTTTCACCGTTTCGGATAACGCTGCGGCCAAGGCGCTCTACCGGGCGATGGGCGGAGTTCCTGCGCCGGCCGATGACACCGGATTCTCCTGGTGGCGCGCAGGATCGGCGTCCGGGCCGACCGGCCCGCCCGCTGCTCGCTAGCGACGGGCTTGGCGAAGAAGCGTCCGCTACAGCGTTCGCTGCTCGACGGTCTCGCCGCGGCCGATCAGGACCACGGAAACTAGTTCTGGCGCGAACAGGCCGTGCCCGACCAGCCCGGGCGTCGCGGACAGCCAGGCGGCAAGGCTGGCCGGATCCTCGAACGGGCCGTGGTAGTCGGCGATCACGCCGCCGTCGGGGCTCTCCGGCACATCCCGCAGGGTGACCTGGCCGAGCCGACGCAGCGTGGCCGGCAGGCCGAACCGGAGCAGCTCAAGCGGCACCGGCGGGTGCAGCGCGGGGACCGGCTTGGACGAGTCGGCGATCACGATGAACTGGCTCGCCGCCGCGGCGACGACCTTCTCCCTGGTGTGCGCGGCCCCGCCGCCCTTGATCAGCCAGCCGTCCGGCGAGATCTGGTCGGCGCCGTCGATGTAGATGTCGAGCTGGTCCAACGTGCTGACCGGCTCAACGACCAGGCCCAGCTCCGTCGCGACCTGCTCGGTACGCGGCGAGCTGGCCACGCATCGGATCGCCAGCTTGCGGCGGGCGAGCGCGGGCAGCAGATACGCCACCGTGGATCCGGTGCCCAGCCCCACCCGCATCCCGTCCTGGACGAACATCGCGGCAGCCTCGGCAGCCAGCCGCTTCTCACCTTCGGCAGTCACGGCTCATCAGTCTTCCCGACCGGTGCGCGCGCCGCAGCAGTGCCCCGAATCTTGCGGCCGGCCTGGCCTGAATCCTCGCCGACACGTGACACTATGTGGCATGCACTCCAGCAATCACAAGGCGGACCTCATCCCTGGCGACCACGTCATCGTGCTGTTCGGGGCTACCGGTGACCTGGCCAAGCGCAAGCTACTTCCCGGCCTGTTCCATCTCGCCAAGTCTGGCCTGCTGCCGCATGGCTACCGGATCATCGGCTCGGCGCCGGCCCAGTTCGCGATGACCGATGAGCAATTCCGTGCCCACGCTATGTCCGCAGTCGCCCAATTCGGCCTGGCCAAGCCGACCGGGGCGGCCTGGCATGAATTCGAGAGCAAGCTGCACTTCGGGGCGGCTGACCCGGACGACCCGAAGCCGCTGATCGAGGCGGTAAGGGAGGCCGAGGAGGAGATCGGCGGCCATCCAGGCCGGCTTTACCACCTGGCCGTGCCGCCTGCTGCCTTCGCGTCGGTGATCGGCATGCTCGGCCAGACGAGGCTGTCCGAGAACTCGCGGGTGATCATCGAAAAGCCGTTCGGCACGGACCTGGAGTCTGCCAGAGCGCTGACCAAGGTCGTGCATTCCGTTTTCGAGGAATCTCAGATCTTCCGGATCGACCACTTCCTCGGCAAGGAGTCAGTCGACAACATTCTGGCGCTGCGGTTTGCCAACGGCCTGTTCGAGCCGATCTGGAACCGCGACCACATCAGCCACGTGCAGATCGACGTGCCCGAGGCGATCAGCATCGAGGGACGGGCCGGCTTCTTCGAGGGAACCGGCACGTTCAGGGACATGATCGTCACGCACCTGTTCCAGGTCCTCGGGTTCGTGGCGATGGAGCCGCCGACCTCGTTGAGCGCCAAGTGCCTGCGCGACGAGAAGGCCAAGGTTTTCGAGTCGCTGCAGCCGATCGACCTGTCCCGGGTGGTGCGGGGGCAGTACGAGGGCTACCGGCATGAGCCAGGCGTCGCCGCTGACTCGCAGACCGAGACATTCGCCGCGCTCCGCGTCGAGGTCGACAACTGGCGCTGGGCGGGCGTGCCGTTCTACCTGCGTTCGGGCAAGTCGATGGCGCAGCGCCGTCAGGCGGTCATTCTCGGCCTCAAGGAGCCGACGCTGCGGATGTTCCCCGGCGGCGCGCACCTCAACACCACCCAGCGCTGCAACGCGGTGGTCATCGATTTCGACGATCCAGGCTGGATCGGGATCCACTTCCTGGCCAAGCAGCCTGGACCCGCGATGCGTCTCGGCGCAGCGGAGATGATTTTCAAATACTCCGACTCATTCCACAAGATGCACGAGCTCGAGGGGTATGAGCGGCTGATCCTTGAGGCCATGCTCGGCGACCAGTCCCTGTTCACCCGGTCGGACGAGATCGAGCGGCTGTGGGAGGTGGCGACCCCGCTGCTGAAGGATCCGCCGCCAGTCGAGCTGTATCCGCCCGGCTGCTGGGGACCGGATTCGGTCAAGCATCTGATCTCGCCGTACCGCTGGTACCTGCCGGACGGCAGGTAGCGACATGCCGTCCGACGTCGCCCGAATCCAGCCAGGGAGCCGGGTAGTCATCACCGGTGCCTCAGGGTTCATCGGGTCCGCTGTCGTCCGCGCGGTGCGGTCGGCGGGTGCGCAGGTCGTCGCGGTGGTCGAACCTGGCGCCGACGATCGCAATCTCCACGGCATCGACGCGGAGCGGGTCGTGGTGGACATCCGCGACAGCGCCGCCGTCCGGGCCGCCTGCAAGGGCGCCAGCTTCGTCTTCCATCTGGCGGCCATCTACCGCTTCTGGTCGCGCGACCCGCGGATCTTCTACGACGTCAACGTCGGTGGCACACTCAATGTGCTGGACGCCGTCCAGGCCGCGGGATGCGAGCGGCTGGTGTTCACCTCCACCGTCGGCGTGCTCGGACTGGACAAGACCAGGCAAGGCGAGCCGGCCGACGAGACGTCCTACGCCGACGTCGCGCATCTGTTCGGCCACTACAAGCGAAGCAAGTTCGTCGCCGAACACGAGGTGCTCAGGGCCGCGGCCGGGGGGCTGGACGTCTGCATCGTGCTGCCGACCTTTCCGCTAGGCCCAGGCGACCGGAGCCCCACGCCGACCGGAAAGCTCGTGGCGGACTTCCTCAACGGCAAGATGCCCGCATTCGTGGACACCGTCTTGAACGTCACCCACGTCGATGACCTCGCGCATGGCCACCTCGCCGCGCTCGAACGCGGTAGCCGGGGCCGGAGTTACATCCTGGGCGGCGAGAACCTGTCGATGCGAGCGATTCTGCGGAGCCTCGCCGAGTACGCTGGCCTGCCCATGCCGCGGCTGCAGATCCCGCGAGGGCTGGCGCTGACCGCGGGCGTCGCGTCAGATCTGATTGAAGGCCGGCTGCTCCGGCGGGAGCCCCGGGTACCGCTCGAAGCCGCGCGCATGTCCGCCACGAGAATGATCTTCAGCGACCAGCGGGCTCGCACGGAACTCGGCTATACCTCCCGGCCGGCCCGCGATGCGATCAAGGAGTCGGCTCGCTGGTTCGCCGACAACGGCTACGTGTCAGCCGACCGGCTGGCCGCGATCAGCTGGCAGCACTAGACCCGCCGGAGCCGCGCCAGTCACCTGGCCGACTCGCGGCCCGCTCCCGCCAGATCACTGGTGTCGCTCCGCACCCGGGTCACCATACTCACGCCGGGGCCAGAGGACCTGGCCGCGATGGGACTGAACCTGATGGACCCGCGACGTCGTGAACTGGAGCTCGACACCTCATTGCGCACGTCGGCGGTCGCCATGGCCGGCCTGGCGGACGGTCAGCCGCTGGTCGCCTGACCATCCCGCCCCCGGCGGGTGGGCGACGGGCGAGGCTCAATAGCCGGCCGCCTGGTGCGATCCGCTGCTCCAGGCAAACGACATTGCCAGGCAGCCTGGCTCGCGACATGCCTGCTCATGACCCGCCCAGATACCCCACCAGCGGGAATACCCGGCGGCACCAAGTCCCGCGCCATGGCTACTGCAAGTGACAGATGTCAGCATCGCCGCATGTCAAGGGCCTTGCGCCTGCGGTCTAGTCACGCCAGTCGGGCAGCGTGGGGGCGAGCGGGCCGGTAGCACCGTAGGCTGTCGCAGAGCAACATCCGTGCGTTTATTCTCCGGAGGCTCCGTGGCCGAAGCGCAGGCAGAGGTGCGCCCCGTGTTTGTGCTATGGGATGTAGACCATACGCTGATCGAGAACGGCGGGGTCAGCAAGGAGAACTATCAAAAGGCATTTGAGGTGCTGACAGGCCGTCGGCCTGAGCATCCTGTTGAGACCGATGGCCGCACTGATCCTGAGATAATACGGAACATGCTTGTCAGTCATGGCATAACGCCTGACGACGGGTATCTATCCCGTGTTGGCGAGGCGCTGGAAGGCGCGATGTCCGCTAATATGGCGCGGCTGCGCGAGCGGGGTTACGAGCTTCCGGGCGCCCGTGCGGCTCTTAATGCATTGCAGCAGACAGCCGGGGTTGTTCAATCGGTTCTCAGCGGGAATATCCGGGCCAATGCTTTCGCTAAGCTGTCAGCCTTCGGGCTTGACCCTTACATTGACTTCGAGGTGGGCGGGTATGGATCGGATGACAATGTAAGGGCTAATCTTGTCGGGGTGGCTCGTAGGCGTGCCCTGGCGAAGTACGGCATCGCGTTTGAACCCAGTTCAACCGTTTTGGTTGGCGATACCACGCGCGACGTTCGGGCAGGGCGTGATGGTGGCGCCTATGTCGTAGCGGTTGCGTCCGGAATTGACAACGTCGACCAGCTACGAGCGGAAGGCGCAGATGCCGTCTTCCCTGACCTCTGTGACACCAGGGCGCTTGTCGAGGTGGTCAGGCGGTTGCAGGGGAGGCAATCCCAGGATGCGACGTTGAATTGATTGCCGCTTCCCGCTGACGCCAGAAATGCGATTGCTCGATTGGTGAGCCAACTTCCCAGACCCGTTCAAAGCTCCTGACGTACATGCTGAAGAAGTCGCCCCCTTCGATACGCCTCAGTTGCAAGATGGGCGCCATGTACCCATACATTCCATAGACGTGCTGATTGATCAGCATTTCTTCGTCATAGACGAAGATGGAGTTGTACAGCGTCGCGCGTTGCAGCCGGAACTCAACTCCTGGCACTCCAACAAGCGGCGCGTAGTAAGCAAGGGCCATGCGGACCCTTGCGGGGATCGCATCGAATAGGCGCTCCTCAACTCCACGGAGAACGCACTCCGGGCTATCTGGGTCAGCCATAAGCACCCTGACCTCAACGCCGCTTTCCGCCTTGCGCTTGATGATGTCAATTGACTCGGGGTTGTCCTCGGGCAAGAAGAGGCTGGCATTCGCATATAGCCAAACCCGCTCCTGTGACGATGTCAGCAGGTCAAGCCATAGATGCTTCGGCACCTCGGAGCGATGCGGGTAGATGGTCACTACCTCGGCTCGCGATGCCGACTCCCGGTCAGGCTCTAAATCCGGCCATAGCCACGATGCGGGCACCCCAAGAAGCCTCGCGGCCCGTTGCGCTGTGGCCCGGCGTGGCGTGACATCCCTGGTGATCCATCGCTGCACGCTCTTGGGATCAAGGCCGATTTCGCGTGCTAGCGAATCCTCGTCGTATTCGCTCTCCGTGAATATCGACCGAAGTCGCTCGTTTGGCATGCCGTCCTCTCCGGGCAGTGCCATGTTGCCGTCCGGACGTTGGGGGACGTTCAGTCACCCATGTTACATCCTGCGACGCTCCGTTTACGTGGTATCGAGAGCCGGTTGCCGTGGGGTTATCTGCTGTCATGGCTTCACAGATCGACCGGAACACAGGCGCGGCACGCTCCGTCACGCTCGCGACTGCCCGCCCGCCCGATGGTGCCAAGGCGGCTGAGGGCAGGCTTGCCGCCGCTGCCTCAACACTCTCGCGCATCCCGCGCGTTGACGCCGACCAGCGGCTAAAAGAGCTTGGCGCACCCGGGTTGCATGCGCGCCGCATTATAACTACCGCCCCGGAGATCATGCCAATGAGCGGGGAAGCCTCATTGCCGGACATTGACGTCACCACTCCGTCGCCGGCGCGAATGTATGACTATTACCTGGGCGGCAAGGACAACTTTCCGGCTGACCGGAGGGCGGCAGAGAAGGCGCTCTCCGTTGTGCCGCAGGGCCGTGCGGTGGCACGGGCTAACCGCAGCTTTATGGTTCGTGCGGTCAGGTTCATGGCGCGCAACGGCGTCAGGCAGTTCATTGATCTGGGAACCGGGATACCTACGAGCCCAAACGTGCATGAGATAGCCCGCGGAATTACGCCTGATGCCAGGGTGGCCTACGTCGATAACGACCCGGTTGTCACGATGCATAATCGAACGCTGCTCGCCAACAACAATGATGGCATCGCGGCCATCTACGGTGACGTTCGCTACCCGCTGGACATAGTGACAAGCGGAGCCTTGCGTCAGATCATAGATTTTAGCCAGCCAGTAGCGGTGCTGTTCGTGGCCGTGCTTCATTTCTTGACCAACGGCGAAGATCCATACAACAGCGTGGGTGTCTTTCGGGACCACATGTCCGCAGGCGGCTATCTCGCCGTATCACACATCACAAGCGACGGAACCGACTCCGCTGTTATTACGGCCATCCGAGACGCTTACGCAAACGCAAGTGCTCCCGCTGTGTTCAGGACCAGGGAACAGATACGAGAGTTCTTTACCGGCTTTGACCTGGTCAAGCCAGGGCTCACCGAAATCAGCAGATGGCGCGGGAATAATCGGAAAACGGCCGAACTGCCAGCATTGCGCTTCCTCGGCGGAGTGGGGGTGAAGCGGTGAGACCAAGACAAGGGTCTATGAGCGGCGGCGCGAGTGTTCGCATGAAACGATCCCCCGCTGGTGTTACTCGTGCTGCTGAGGGCAGGGCCGGCGCCGGTGCCTGGAGCGGATTTTCGCCCATGTGGGCTCCGCGCGCGGCGCTAGTGCCGGCCCCGCCTTCCTATGGGCAGGAAACGAGCATGGTGCGTGAGTGGCCGTTGCGGAGCTTTCTGGAACTCGGCGCGTACCCCGGGGCGGTTCCGTGTGCCCGGCTGCATGCCAAGGCGATGATGTGGGAGTGGGGGCTCGGGCTTGGCGAAAGTGTTGAATTGGTGGTGTCTGAGATTCTCACCAATGCCGTTCAGGCATCGCGTTTGCTTGTCCCGCCTAATGCGGTGCGGCTCTGGCTATTGTCCGACAAGGACCGCGTGTTAATCCTGGTATGGGATGCCAACCCGCATCCCCCTTTGCCGGCAGATCAAGATTCGGGCGAAATTCGCGAGGGCGGCCGAGGGCTAATGCTGGTCGAAGCCATCAGCGATCAGTGGTCATGGTATTTCACTCACGAGACCGGCGGCAAAGTCGTGTGGGCCTTGTGTACTGACATGAGGGCGGGAACATGATATCTGACGCGAAGAACGGCACGGCGCCCCGGCATTCTCGGGTGAAAGTCAGCCTTCCGCCGTCGGGCGGGAAGGTCGTCTACTGCGTGGTCAGCACGGAATCACAGCCGATGCACCAGCCACAATGTCCAAGGGCACTAGCTGACGCCGGATCAGGTCACACCCCGGCCACGCAGCCGCAAACGGCTCACCCGCCGGCAGGGCCGGGTGGTTCACTTGCTCACTGACGAGCCGCCTACCCGAAGGAGTGTCCCGTGAACCGCATGCTCACGCGTTTGTGGCGTCTCATACGCGGTCCCCTGCAGTGGCGAGTCCTCTGGCTCGCCCACGCCAAGTTCATGATCGGCGTTACCGGCATCGTCCGCGACCACGACGGCCAGGTGCTCCTGCTGCGGCACCGCATGTGGCCCCCCAGCACGCCCTGGGGCCTGCCAACCGGATACGCCCGAGCCGGGGAGACGTTCCAGGACACCATCATCCGCGAAGTCCACGAGGAGACCGGCCTCACAGTCACCATCGGCGAACTCGCCCGGCTCCGCAGCGGATACAAACTGCGGGTCGAGGTCGCCTACGAGGCCGTGCACACCGGCGGCGAACTCAGGCTGGATCCCCGGGAAATCCTCGACGCCCGGTGGTTCCCCCAGGACGCCCTGCCCGCCGGCGTCCTCGACGCCCACATGGCCATGATCGCACGAAAACCATCCGACTAACGGGAGCCAAGCCATGCCCCTGCAACTCGCACCCAACGAACGGCTCACCGGCACCCCTGAGCAGCGGCAGCAACTGAAGCAACAGCTCACGGCGATCCGAACCGCGCCAGCTCCGGCCGACGCACACCCGCAACTGTCCTGCATCCAGCTATCCACCCTGATTGGCGAGCAGACCGTCACACCCGGCATAGAGTTATTTCTCGCCGGAGCCAAAATCGCTCAGCGCAGGTATAAGCAGCTTGGCCTGACTCATCTGCTGCCACCTGAACGCGTCTGGATCGGCACAGCATCCCGCGATGCGAGCGCATTCGGCGGCTACCACTACCCCGGGCAGGGATACCGGCACTGGCAGATGGCTGCCATCATCACCCGATACGGCCAACTCAAGGACCGGCAGCCCTTCAGCTCACCACTTGCCGGCCTCGACCTCCTGCGCGCTTACGCACACGACTGCCTGCACTACGGCAGCTACCGCGTCTACCAGTGCCAGCCCGCCGTCGCGTGCCAGCCGCGCATCGCGCGCACCCGATACGGCATCAACTTCCGCACGCCAGACGGGCGCACATACTCCGCCCCCGACGAGCCCGGCTCAGCCACCACCCGCAACCTCGGCATCGTCATGGAAGGAGCGACCGACAAGGAAGCCCGCTCGATCACCAGCCAAACCGCCGAGCAAGCCGGAATGCTCGAGCCCTCACCTGGCCCCGACCGGTTCGAGTACCGCGACGCAACCGGCAGCCTCGCACCCGCCGATTGCCGGCTCCTCGAAGACCTATCAGGAAGCGGAACCTGCCCTGCTACCGCCGACTTAGCCGGCTTCCTAGCCCGGATGACCCGATACCAGCGTCATGTTGGATCCCGCTACGAAACGTTCCTGTCTGACTTCAGCCCAGGTGCGCCAGACGAATTCCACGCCCTCATCCTCACCGCGATGATCACGGGCTCATTGCGCCACCTCTGCCAATGGCTTAGCCACCACCACGGACCGGCAGCGTTCTCCCAAATCTTCAAGAACCCCTCCTTCAACCGTGCCGCCCGGAATTCACGGGCAGCAGAAACCCCTGAGACCGAGCCAGCGTTTGCGACACACGATGCGACACGGCTGCACAGTCCTCCGCAACCCGTATGCAAGGAACTGGAACCCTGACAAACAACGACTGGCGAACGACTTAGCATGAGAGGAAAGGAATACCTTGATGGCCGCGTCAGACGACGAGTACCCAGGCGAGCCCGACGAGCAGTGGTACAAGACACAGGCGACGCTGATGGACGCCACGATGCATGCCGGCGGAATCCCCTCCATCGCCCGTGAATGGTCCGACGCGACCAGGAAACGAGAAACCGTGCTCGCCGCCGCCCGGCAATTCCTCGCCGAAACCGCTGACGCCATTACCCCCGGCACCGCCCAAGCCGAACTCCTCGACTGCCTGACCCGCTACCGCGCGCACCTGGCAGCCCTCGTCATGACCACCAGCCTCCGCGCGCCGTTCGTGCGGACCGTGGAAGACACCGCCGCCGCGCTCGCCGTCAGCCCGTTCACCGTCTACCAGATGGTCAGCCGTGGCGAGCTGTTCACCTACCGCATCGCGAAACGATGCATCCGCATCGACGAGCTAGCTCTGCGCGATTACCTGGGGGACCGGCAGGTCAGGCGATTCGGGCCGCACATGCTGACCGGCTATGACATCCCGCGCCGACACCTGCCAGAGCAACTGCAATGACCGTGCCATTGACCGCAGTCCGGCCGGGCGACACAGCTCCGGTCCGCGCTCGCCCCTCCCCCCTGCCGGGCGCGGACCGGACCCGGCAAGCCCGAATGCCGCCGACACGCCGTACGGCTACCGTCCGGACCGGATCCGGTCCGGACGGCTTTTCGTGATTGACCCGGTCGGACAGGGGAAGGGTGTCAAGTTGGCACACTCGCGGAGGTGTGAAATGTCCCGCAAGAAGAGATTCCCGAAGGCCGACAACGCGGCAAGCAGCGCGCTGGACCTGGCGCACCAGGCGGCAGCACAGCTGAAGCCGGTCGCTTCCCAGGTGAAGCCGCTGGCCAAGAGCACCGGAGCAGCCGCCAGGCGGCAGGTGCGCAGAACACGCGCCTGGGCGGCGCCGCAGGTCGAGCGGACCGGGCAGGTCCTGCAGGACAGCGTGGCACCCAAGATCTCTGCGCTGCTGTCATCGGCTGCGCAGCGGCTCGAGCCCGCCAAGCCGCGCCGACGCTGGCCTAAGCCGGTCGGCATCGCCACAGTCACCGCGGCAGGCAGCGCGGTAGCGGCTTTCGTTCGCAACCGCAGGAAGCCGGGCGGCACGAGTTCGGCGACCCGGGCGGAGACGAAGGAAACGGCGTCCGCAGCGGAGATGCCGGACGGGCACGTACGGCCCAGCAGCGAGGCGCACGCTGACACCGACGGGCAGGACCGCTCCTCCTGACCGGCGCCGGCTGGCAGCAGCCTCAGCGGACCTGAGGCACCGGGCGGCCCTCCTCTAGGTAGACGGCGCCCTTGGCCGCGCATGCGGCCCGCACTCGACGCCGGATCGGGCCGCTGAGCAGCGGCAACGCGGCGCGTGGCCGGGCGAGCTTGTACTCGGAGATCTCCTCGGGCTGCAGCACCACGCCCGCCAGTGCGTCGTCGCCGAATACCCCGCAGTCGAACAGGAAGCGCATGCCGCCAGGCCGGCCGGGCCGCGGCCGCCGAAAGTCCACGCACGCCAGCCGGCCAGCGCGGACCTCAAGGCCGCATTCCTCGCGGACTTCCCGCTGGCACGCCTGCCAGGGTGTCTCGCCGTCGGCTTCCATCACGCCGCCAGGGATCGTCCAGCCCGACTTGTAGGTCGGCTTCAGGATCAGCATCCTGCCCTGGCGGTCGAAGATGAGCGCTCCGGCCGAAGCCGGGATAGCCGGCGTTTCGTACGGGCTCTCGGTGGTCAGCGGATCGTCACTGTCAGCCACAGCGTCACCCTACGGCCTGGCCTGCGCACTCCCTGGTCAAGGCACGCCGCCAGCCGGCCGCCCGACATCCGGCCATCCGCCATACCGCAGATCCGGCACCGGGCGATTTGGCGACGCACGTCCGATCTTGCCCGCTAGGCTGCGCGTGAACTGCCTGGTATCGGTCGAGGATGGCAATTGGGCACCGACGTGATCATGTACATCTCAAGGAGACTTCATGCCCATTTTTAACAAACCCGCCGGGCCGGCCGCCTCCTGGGAACCGCAGCAGGCAGGCGCCAGGCTGGCGGTCACCGCCGGAGCCGACCCGAATGGCGTCTTCACGTCTGACCTGTCCGTGTCCGAATACGCACTGCTCGGCGAGGCCGGTTTCGAGCCGCTGGGCTTCGTGGTCGGCTCGACGATGTACCACATCGGCCTGCAGGCAGGCAAATGGTCGGAGAACATGGAGCTCGAGGTCCTGACCATGGCGATGTACAACGCCAGGGAACTGGCGATGTCGCGGATGCGGAGCGAGGCCCAGCAGCTGAACGCGGACGGGATCGTCGGCGTGCGACTGCTCATTCAGGACTACGTCTGGGGTGAGGACGTCCTTGAGTTCATGGCCACGGGCACTGCGATCCGGGCGCTTCCCGGCCTGGGCGGCAACCGGGCGCCGGACGGCGGGCCCTTCACCTCCGACCTGTCCGCGCAGGATTTCTACCGGCTGCTGGCCACCGGCGCCACGCCGGTCGCTTTCGTGTTGGGCACCTGCGTCTACCACGTCGCGCATCAGTCGCTGATGCAGATGCTCCGCCAGACCGGCCAGAACGCAGAGATGCCGCTCTTCACCCAGGGCGTCTACGAGGCACGCGAGCTGGCGCTGATCAGGATGCAGACCGAGGCGGCGCAGGTCGGCGCGACCGGCATCGTCGGGGTCAACTGGTCGGTGAACAGCTACGTCTGGGGCGAGCACGCTACCGAGTTCTTCGCCACCGGAACGGCCATCCGCAGGCGGCCGGACGGGCAGAAACTGCCAGCCCCAACCTTCACTCTCGGCCTGGACACCTGATCGCCGGCGCCAACTCCGGCGAGTCCTGACTACTCCGCGCGCTCTGACATTGTCGGCACTGGCTCAAGCGCTGGCGCCTGCACCGCGCAGTTCCGGCGGCTCAGCGGCTCGGGCGCTGGCCGACCGGGCTCTTGCTGCAGCACCTTGTCGTCGACCAGCGTGGCCGCGAGCACGGCAGCCACGGCCAGCAGCCCGGCGCAGATGATCATTGCGGTCCTGAAGCCGCTGCCGAGCAGGGCCGGCGAGTGATAGTCGGCGGCCCGCAGGCCGACGGCGGCAGGCAGCCCGGCCACCGCGAGCAGCGCGGCAGCGCGGGCCACCGCATTGTTAATCCCGCTGGCGACTCCGGCATGCCGGATCTCGGCGCTGGCCAGCACGGTCGCGGTCAGCGGTGCGACCACCATGGACAGCCCGAGCCCGAACACCACGACGGCAGGCAGGACATCGGTCAGGTAAGACGCGTTGTCGCCGATCCTGATCATCAGCAGCATCCCGGTCGCGCAGGTGGTGATGCCCGCGGTCATCAGCCAGCGTGGCCCGACTCGCTGGGCCAGCGCAGCGGTCCGCGGTGAGAGCAGCAGCATCAAGACGGTGACCGGCAGCAGCGCGGTGCCAGCCGCCAGGGCCGAGAATCCCGCGCCCACCTGAAGCTGCAGCACCAGCAGGAACAGCATCCCGCTGAAGGCACCGTAGACGGCGAACGTGATCACGTTAATCACGCTGAACTGGCGCGACGCGAAGACGTCGAGCGGCACCATCGGTGCCGGGCCGTGACCCGGCGCGGCTCTTCCCCTGCGTCGCTCGACGGCGACGAAGGACACGGCGGCCGCGCATCCGATCACCGCGGCCACAATCGGGCTGGCAGTTCCCACGCCGCCGCGGGCCGACGTGCCGATCAGCGAGTACGTGATCCCGGCCAGGGCCAGCGCAGCGAGCCCGGCGCCCAGCACGTCGAACTGGCGAGCGGCCTGACCATCGCGGGACTCGGGCACATGCCGGAGCGTCACGCCGATGACGACGACGGCCACCGGCAGGTTCAGCAGGAACACCCAGCGCCAGCCTGCCGACACCACCAGCCAGCCGCCGAGCAGCGGCCCGATGGCCGCGGCGAGGCCGCCGAGTCCGGACCAGGCGCCGATCGCCCGCGGCCGGTCCGCCGGATCGAACGAGGCCTGGATGATCGCCAGCGAGCCGGGCACGAGCAGGGCGCCGCCGATGCCCTGCAGCACTCGCGCCGCGATCAGCACAACTATGTCCGGAGCCAGCCCACAGAGCGCGGAGGCGAGCGCGAACCACGCGACGCCGGTCAGGAAGACCCGGCGCCGGCCGAGCCGGTCACCGAGCGAACCGCCGAGCAGGATCAGCCCGGCCAGCGCGAGCGTATAGCCGCTCACGGTCCATTGCAGGCCGCCGAGGGTGGTGCTGAGCTCCCGGCCGATCGTCGGCAGGGCGATGTTGACCGCAGTGCCGTCGAGCAGCACCATGCCGGAGCCAAGCACGGTGGCCAGGACCACCCAGCGACCGTCAGGCCGGCCGAGCCGGATGGTTCCCGCCCGGCTCTCCGCGTCAGGCGCCGGCTCCCCAGCCGGCCATCTTCGGCCCTTCGCTCGGCGCCGGGCCCCCGCCAGGCTCACATCATCGGCCAGGTATGCACCGGCTCGTTGGTATTCATGCGCTCAATGTAGCCCTGGGTCATCAGCCGCAGCGCCTCGCGGCGGTCTCCGACCCCACCGCCTTGCAGGTCATGTACCGAGCGGACCTGCCAGCTGGCCCCGTTCCGGCCGGTCAGGCAGCGCTGCTCAATGATCGAGAGCAGCCGCCCGGCATCGGCCTCGTCCACGCCCCATCGGGCCAGGCCCTTAGCGGCCAGCGGCAGCAGGGCGCGCAGCGTCAGCTCAGTCACCGGAACCACTCCCACGCCAGGCCAGTAGACCTCCGCGTCTAGGCCGTACCTGGCCCCGGCGGTCAGGTTGGCGGCGGCAGCCGAGAACGACATCTGCGACCAGACCGGCCGATCGGCGTCGGCAAGCTCGTGGACCAGGCCGTAGTAGAACGCGGCGTTAGCCATGACGTCCACGACCGTGGGTCCGGCCGGCAGCACCCGGTTCTCCACCCGAAGGTGCGGTTTGCCGTCGACCACCGCGTAGACCGGCCGGTTCCACCGGTACACGGTGCCGTTGTGCAGGGTCAGCTCGGCCAGTTCCGGCGCCTCACCCCGTTCGAGTACCGCCAGCGGATCCTCGTCCTCGCTCAGCGGCAGCAGCGCGGGAAAGTAGCGCAGATTCTCCTCGAACAGGTCGAACACCGAGGTGATCCAGCGGTCGCCGAACCACACCCGCGGCCGCACTCCCTGCGACTTGATTTCCTCGGGCCTGGTGTCGGTCGCCTGCTCGAACAGGGTGATCCTGGTCTCCCGCCACAGCTCATGGCCGAATAGGTACGGGGCGTTCGCCCCGATCGCCACCTGCAGGCCGGCCACCGCCTGCGCAGCGTTCCAGTAGCTGGCGAACGTCTCTGGGCTGACCTGAAGGTGGCATTGCAGGCTGGTGCAGGCGGCCTCAGGCAAGATGTTGTCCACATACGCGATCAGCCGTTCCGGCCCTTCGATCGCGATCCGCATCTCCTCGCCACGGGCAGCCAGGATCTGATCGTTCAGCAGCCGGTACCTCGGATTGGCCGAGATCGCGTGCTCGCCGGCGTCGCTCTGGCGCAGCGTCGGCAAGATGCCGACCATCACCAGGCGGCTGCCGGTCGTCTCGGCCCGCACCCCGGCTCGCGCGATGAAGCCGCGGACCGTGGACTCAAGCCCGGTGAACACATCGCCGACCAGCGCGGCGGGCGGCACGTTGATCTCAACGTTGAACTGGCCCAGTTCCGGGGCCCAGGCCGGATCGGCGATCGCCGTCAGGACCTGCGAATTGTTCATCGCCGGGCAGCCAGCCTTATCCACCAGGTTGACCTCGATCTCCAGGCCGACGTGCTGTGACCCGGCCTCGAACCGGTCTTCCCTGAGCATGCGCGCCAGTACGTCCAGGCAGGTTCGCACCTTGTCCCGGTAGGCTCGCCTGTCCCGGCGGTTGACAACGATCGCCGGAACATCTTTGCCCATCGGAATCCTCCACGCGCAGTTAGCGGATCGTTACTACTTACCCACATTTGCATGGAAGAGGCCTGATGACCAGGGCTTCTATCCCCCGGTCAGGATGAGCTAGTGCCAGGTGGCCGCGATCAGCCCGCTCGCCACCTGAGTTGGCCTGGCGCCGTTCTGGGATACGTACAGATCAGTGCCAGCCAGGTAGAGCAGCCACTGTCCGGTGGAGTTCACCGCCAGGCTGGTGTGCTCCAGGTTCGGGAATCCGATCGCCACCTGGTGCACGAACGCGCCGCTGGTAGTGACCTCCCACATCAGCCGCGAGGTGTTGTGGATCGGGACGCCGCCGCAGCAGGCGCGGCTGATGAACAGGTTCCCGTCCGGCAGGAAGATCCCCTCGCGGATATAACTGCGCTGGGCATCAGGCGAGCCGGTGACCGGGACGTACGAGACGCCCGTGCCGGGGATGATGTAGTACCGCGCGGTCGAGGTGTCGACGATGTCCAGGCCCCAGCCCTCGTTGTCCTGCACAGCCAAGGTCGACACCGCCAGCCTGGTGTTGTCGGACGCCCAGGACAGGTGCGAGATCGGCGCGGGAAGCCCGCTCTGGCGCACCTGCGGCGGCAGCGGGAAGACCTGCTCAGCACCGGTGCTGAGAGTGCGGACCACGAGTTTGTAGCTGTTCGTCAGCTGAGCCGGGGTCGGAATGCAGCCGGTTGTCAGCGACGGCTCCTGGGTGAACGCCAGCTTGGTCCCGTCCGGACTGATCGCCGGCAGCTCTCCCTTCGCCAGTGCAGCCGGGCTGCCGCCGCCGATGCCGACCGACATGATCGTCGGGTGGCAGCCTGAGCCCTGGGCGAAGTAGACGGTCGCGCCGCTCGGGCTGACCGATATCTCATCGCCAAGGACACCACCAGATACCAGCGTCTGCGTAACGCTCCCGGTCGCCGGGTTGAGCACCACAAGCGCGCCTGCCGTGGTGACCGCCACGATGCCGGGCGAGCCGGTCACCGACGCCGTCGGCGACGGCGTCCCAGTTCCGCCGCCGGTGCCGGCGGACGCGGTGACGGTGACCGTCGGCTGGGTCGTACTGCTGCCGCTGCATGCCGTCAGCAGCGCCGGCACCGCGGCGATGACCGCCGCTAGCCGCCATCTCCGCCGTACGGATCGGCTGCGGTTCATCTTCTCGCGAGCGGCAGCTGACATGTGAGACCGACCTCAAATCTGGCCCATGGGCGGGTTCGATGTGTATGCGGACGTTTATGTGGATTGTCCGCACGGAGTGTGCCGGATCGCGTACCGGGCAAAGCACGGCCAACCGGGCGACCCAGATGATGATGGTGACAGCACGGCTCGCGGTCGGCAAGTCCCGTGACCATTATTCCGCGAGTGCGCCGATTCAGCTGATTGCCGGAACCGGGTCCAGCCGCCGGGATCGCCAAATCTGGCCAGCTACGATGCCAGGACGTCGATGCGGGCGCAGGCGCTCCGAGCCACCGGACTTGAGGTGCGATGCATGACCAGGCTCTGGCGCCCTCAGCGCGGTGCGGGCAGCACCAGTCGATGGCTGCTCGCGGCGACCGTCGCCGTGTTCTTCACCCACGGACTGCTCTTCGCCTCCTGGACAGCCCACATTCCCGAGGTCAAGGCCCGGCTGGATCTGACGGACGGCGCACTGGGACTGGCGCTTCTTGGCGCACCGGTCGGATCTGTGTCGGCCATGCTGGCGACGGCCCGGCTGCTGCCTAAGCTCGGCAGCAGGCGGATGGTGCAGGCCAGCCTGCTCGGTTACTGTGCGGCCGGGCCACTCATCGGGCTGGCCGGCTCGCTGCCGATGTTGTTCGCCGCGCTGTATGCGTGGGGCGCTTTCCAGGGTGCACTTGACGTGTCCATGAACACCCAGGCCGTTGCCGTGGAGCGGGCTAGGGGACGCCCGCTGATGTCCGGCCTGCACGGCTGCTGGAGCATTGGCGCCCTGGCGGGCGCGGTCATCGGCACTGCCGGGGTCGCGATCGGCCTGCCACTGAGTTCCCAGTTGCTCCTCCTTGCGGTGCCCGCCTTGCTCACGGCCGGCTGGCTCACCACCCGGATGCTGCCCGATGCCAGCCCGGCAGCGCGACCAGCAGGCGGGCAGACACCTGCCAGCAGGCGCCCGCCGTCCTGGCTGTCGCGGTCGGTGGTTGTGCTCGGCTTGATCGCGTTCGCGTCCTCGCTCTGCGAGGGCGCCAGCGCCGACTGGGCGTCGGTGTACCTGCGCGGTTCCCTCAATGCCAGCGCCGCCATCGCGGGCCTTGGTTATACCGCGTTCGCCGCGGCCATGGTCGTGGTCCGGCTCTCCGGCAATAAGCTGCTTGCCCGGTTTCGGGTCCGGCGGGTGCTGCCCGTGCTCGCGGGCATTGCCACCGCCGGTTTCACCGCCGGGCTGGTCGGCGGCGCGACCGTGACCGCCATCGCCGGGTTCGGCTGCCTCGGCATCGGGGTGGCCCTGATCATCCCGACCGTCTTCAGCGCTGCCGGGCGGCTGCCTGGGCTCAGTCCGGGAACCGCGATCTCCATCGTCTCCGCGTGCGGATGGATCGGTTTCGTCTGCGGACCGCCCCTGATCGGGGAACTCGCGTCGGCGACATCCATCGCCGTCGCGCTCGGCCTGTTGCCCGCGCTGACCATAGCCATCGTCATCGCCACCGCACGGGCAACGGCGCTCCGCAGCGACGTACGCCCAGGCCCGCCGACTTCGGACCTGATCGAGCGCTTTACCCGACGCTAGCTGTCGCGGGCGGCGGCCACGGCGGTCGCTATCCGGCGGACCGCCTCGGTGATCAATTCGGGCGAGGTGCCGATGTTCAGCCGAGCGAATCCGGCTCCCTGCGCACCGAAGTCAGGACCAGGACTCAGGGCCACCTTGCCCCGTTCGAGGAAGACAGCGGCCGGATTGTCACCCAATCCCAGCTTCCGGCAGTCCAGCCAAGCCAGGAAGCTGGCCGCGCCAGGGACATAACCGACCTCGGGCAGCCGCTCGGCCAGCAGCCGGGCCAGGTGGACACGGTTCTGGTCTAGCTGCGCGACGGCCGCGTCCAGCCAGCCAAGCGACGCGGCGAACGCGGCGACCGACCCGAGCACGCCAAGATGCGAGGCAAGCAGCGCCTCCCAGCGCTCGGCGAGCATCGTCGCCGTCGCGGCCGA
>Ga0208044_1000701_pt1 | contig 22157 bp, 32 predicted proteins | sample Sb_taG_8_FD_187712 | JGI IMG/M metagenome (GOLD analysis project Ga0208044, IMG submission 187712) | Peat soil microbial communities from Weissenstadt, Germany - Sb_50d_c_BC metaG (SPAdes) (version 2) | ecosystem: Environmental > Terrestrial > Soil > Wetlands > Peat | place: Germany... | reverse complement strand
CCCCGCCCCCGTTCTCCAGCCGGTCGATCGACGCCAGCAGCCTGCGGGCGTTGGGCGGGCTCCTGAGCAGGTAGGCGGTCTCCCGCAGAGACTGATAGTCGTCCAGCGCGACGATCACGACCGGGTCATGCCCGGCGCGGGTCACGATGACCTCCTCGCGGTCCTCGACGACTGAGTTCAGCGTCTCGGCGTATCGCGCCCGAGACTCGCTGTAGGTTATGGTCTTCAACCACACGCCTGCTCTTGACGTACAGGAAATTGTACGTTAGCTGGAACGCGCTGGCAACACATGTTATGCCCGGCGCAGGCCGCGCGGGCATACTTGAGCGCATGACCGCGCTTCCGGCCTGGCCCGAGCTAGCTGACGTGGCCGCGAAACTGGACGAGGACGAGTGGATGACGTTCTGGTCCGCGCTCGGCACGGTGGTCCGCATCGCCTGCCGCGACCCGCAGCAGCAGGCCGCCAAGACGGAGATCAACAACACGGCAGCGGGGACCGAGCGCAGGTGGGCACCCCATGCTGCGGCACCCGCCAGCGCCTTCGGGTTCGGAAACGGCCAGTAGGAGGCGCTTGTTGAACAAGACGGCGATTATGCTCACGGCGTGGAGACGACCCTTCTACCTTGAGCCGGTCCTGGAGTCCTGGGCGAAAGCCTGCGCCATCTGCCCCCCGGCCCGGTTCGTGATCGCCCTGGGCCGGACCGACCGGACCGCCGCGATGTCGGACGTGATCACCAGGATGCGCCCGCACTTCCCCGTCCCGCTGGAAGTGCTGCCGCAGGCCCACCGGGCGGTGCTGTCGAACGGCCCGCACCGCGCCATCGGCGAGGCCATCTCAGCGATCTTCAGGGACGACCCGGGCATCGGGTTCGTGGTGTCCGGCGAGGAGGACGTCGCCGTCTCCGACGACGTGCTCGCGTACATGGCGTGGGCACGGGACCAGTTCGCGGGGATGCCGGACGTGCTGGCCGCGCTGGCGCACAACCGGCACGGGCAGGCCTGGGACAACCCGCCGCCGCCGCAGGACCCCGCCGCCGACCCGCGCAACATCCGGCTGGTGCCGTACTTCAACCCGTGGATCTGGGGGACGTGGCGCGAGCGGTGGGAGCATTTCCTGGAGCCGCACTGGGACTGGGAGTGCGACTCCGGCGGCCCGATGGACTCCGGGTACGACTGGAACGTCCAGCTGCGGATCCTGCCGGAGTACGGTATGAGGTGCCTGGTCCCGGACGCGTCGCGGTCCCAGAACACCGGCCAGCACGAGGGCTGGGCCGGAAGCTCCGACCCGGCGTGGTTCGCGCAGACGCAGACCGCCACGTTCCGCGCCCGGCGCGGGAAGGTGGCCTACCGCCTCGTCACGGATGAGTCCGTGCCCCCGGTCGCGCCGGTGACCGCAGCGCCGGCGCCCCCGGTGACCGACCCGGGCGGCGCGGCGCTGTGGGACGGCCTGTCCGGCGCACTGGCGTTCGACGTGGGCGCGCACCGCGGCGAGTCGATCCCGTTCATGGCGTCCCGGTACTCGCGCGTCGTGTCGTTCGAGCCGTGGCCCGAGAGCTACGCGGCGGCTGCCGCGGTGCCAGGGGCGGACGTGCGGCAGGTCGCCATCTCCGACCACGCGGGGAAGGTGACGCTGTTCCTGTCCGGCGCGCAGCTGACCTCTCCCGGGCACGAGGTGTGGGAGCGCGATGACATCGCCGGCGCGGAGCAGGTCGCCGTGCCGTGCCTGACGCTGGACGAGATCGCGGCGGCCGAGGGCCTGCCGGACCTGGTGAAGGTGGACACCGAGGGCCATGAGGCGGCTGTGCTGCGCGGCGCCGCGGGTGTCCTGGCGGCCGGCCGGGCGTCGTGGCTGACCGAGTTCCACAGCGCCGGGCTGCGGCAGGAATGCGCCGCGATCCTGGAAGCCGCCGGGTACTCAGTGGAGACGGTGCGGCATCCGCACTACCCGGAGGGGTCCCGGCTGTGGCATCAGCACGGGTGGCTGCGGGCGTTCCCGCCGGGAGGTGGGTCACCGTGCGCGTCGTGAACCTGCCGCCGGGCTGCCAGGGTCTGCGCCTCGAGGACGGCACCCACTACCGGGCCGCCCGCGAGGGCGGCTGGATCACGGTCTCCGACGACCACGCGAAGGCCATCGACGCCATCCCGGGCAACGGGACGGCCGGGCTGGTGAGCGCGGACGGCGGGGTCTACGTTACGGGCGCGAAGAAGAACGGCCGCTGGTGCACGACCTGCCAGCCGGCGAGGCTGTGGCAGCCGTGGAGCACGGCCTGTCCCCGCTGCGGGGCGGCTACCGAGCCTGAGGGGATCGACGGTGACAGCTGACAGCATGGTCGCGACAGGATGGGGATGCTTTGGCGGCACCATTTACCCGTTCGTGCTGAGCAAGGTCCAGAACCCCATCACGAGAACCGTGATCACCATCGAGCCGCCGGTTGAGGTCACGTCCGAGGACGAGTTCAACACGATCTGCGAGCTGGTTCACGGGCTCTGCAGGCTCGCCTGGGACTCCCGCGACTCGGGACCGCGCCCGGACCCGAAGGTCATCGGCGCGGACTGGCTCAAATGGTCTCCGCCTGCGGCTGCCGAGCCTGAGGATAGAGGGGGAAGATCAGCCGGGCCGGCTGGCTGAGGTCGAAGTTGCTGAAGCTCCCGTCCGGCCACAGCATCACGTCGTCGCCATCGGGCGTGCGCAGGTGCGCGTGGTCCTCGCCGCGGTACGGGCAGGATTCCCCGCACGGGTTGCGGCCGTAACCGCGAGCCAGCCACCAGCCGACCCAGTCATCGCTCACCGGCAGCACCCGTCGCAGCCGTGGACGCCCTGCCAGTCCAGGTGCGGGTACTCGCACTCGCGCGGATCGAACCAGGTGCCGTGGTCGCCGGGGCAGTCGTGCTCCGGAGTCAGCGACTTCACGTACGCCATGTGATCCGGGTCGGGATGCCCGACGCCGTGCGGGCAGATCCGCTCCATGACGCCCGTGTCGCCGCGCCAGTTCATCGGCCACGTGACCATGCGATGCGCTGAGGGCCGGTGGATGCAGCACGGAATCTCCCGGCCGGCGCACTTATCCGCAGCGTGCGTCTGCAGCAGGGCCATGCCTGCCTGCTCGCCGAAGACCGGTTCGGCTACCTGCATGCCGACCAGGTCGTAGTCGTTCACTCGTTCAGCATCTCACTCATCACTCACAGAAAGGCGACTACCTTGACTCTGTACTGCCGTAACGACATCGTTGCGGTCACTGTCTCGCCCGACGGGCATGGCGGATGTGGGCGTACCCACTCGCGACCGGCACCCGGCGGAAAGCCCGAGAATATCTGGGCGCTGACGTGCGACGGCGGCTGCGAAGATCACCTGCGCAAGAGCACCCACTGGAGCCCGACTATCGCCAAGATCCCCGAGACTTTCGACGAGGAGTCGGTGCGCAAGGACTTCGAGCAGCGCGGTGCCCTCGACGAGCGCAAGCTGATGGCGATGGCACTGGCCCGGCTCACCGGCCTGGAGATCCCCGAGACGATCGCGGGGGCGATGGCCGGAAGGCTGCCGCACATTCCCGTGACCGGGCAGATGGTGTGCCCGTCCGGCCATTCCAACCCGCCGGGCAAGGGGTTCTGCGGCGACTGCGGCCAGCCGATGCACGGGACCGCCGCGAAGACGGCCCTGCCCGCGCCCGTGAACGGCACGGAGGCAGTCGCCGCACCGCAGCCGGGCCAGAGGCCGCGCCGGCTCCGCGACGCCCGCTCCGACGAGCTGAAGGCGCTGGCGCTGGCGCGGGGCCTGAGCGAGGACGGCACCCGGGCGGACCTGATTGCCCGGCTGGCAGGGGCCGGGGTGACCTCGGCGGACCTGGCCCGGCTGCCCGTGGCCGCGTAAGGAGCGTGTGGGGAGGCGCGGGGAGGCGTGCGCCCGGTGCGGGGCGAAGCGGCACGGCAAGCGCCGCCACGTGTCCGGCTCGTCGGTGATGGCTCCCTGCGCCCGGTGCGGGGCCGGGATCTGCGGTGACCACGCCGTGTGGGACTCGCCGTCCAGTGCGTGGGTGTGCAGGAACGGCACGCTGTGCGAGCGGGACGCCCGGAGGCCCGCCTAGCCCGCTGCCCCCATCCAGATCTCGCCCTCGTGGCAGGGATGCCGGCAGCCGCTCATCGTGCCGCCCCTGTGCCGGACTCCCCAGCAGTCGCCGAGCCAGACACGGCGGTCACCCCAGCATTCATGGCAGGTCTCGCCGCCGAGCAGCGGACCCGGGTCACCGTACCCGATGCCCAGGCACCGGGCCGCGATGATCTCCGGAAGGACTTCCTCCGACGCGCCGAACGGCCACGGATCATCAGGCGGCCAGAACGGCAGGAACGCCTCACCCAGGAACTGGGCGCGGCGCTCGTCCAGTGCGCCACCCTCACGCTGGCGGGTCCGCCGGGACATGCGCTCTTCCCAGGTGCTCATGCTGCCAGTATCCCGCCAGGCACCCGGCGGGTGCCCGAGAAAGGCGGGAGGTGATGCGCAATGCCGACCGTCCTCCCGTGGCAGCCAGGCCAGACACCTTACGTGACCCCTGACCAGCTGACACTATGGCCGGTCGGATTACGGAGTCCAGTGGGGCACGATCCCCCCCATGCAGGGCGTCTCCGGGCCGGCGCAGTTCGCCGTCCAGGCGATGGTCTGCCAGCAGGGCACCGTGAAGGCCGAGGAGATCGCCCGCCAGCCGCTGCGCTCCGTCATCGCCACCGAGACCATCTCCGGCCCGCACTTCCGCCTCACCGTCCAGGCCGACGAGAAGAACTCCCGGTTCGTCTGCTCCCGCGGGCCGGTGACCCAGGTCCTGGCCGTGAGCGTGTGCCCGAACGACGTGTGGCCCCGGCAGTGGACCCCGGTGCCGGCGGGGAGCTACGAGCCCGAGTGGCCCGTCCCCGGCCTGTACGGCACGTCCGTCCCGGCCGGGTCCGGGGAAGGCGGCCAGTCCATCCTGATCCAGCGCGGGTGGATAAACCGGCGGCTGGGCCGGTACGGGTGGCGGATGAAGGTCACCTACATCGCGTGCTGGCCGCACGCGTGCCTCACCGCTGCCGTGATCGCGGGTGCCGGCACGATCCCGGTCGATGACTGCACCGCGTGGGCACCCCCCGCGCCCGGGCTCCCGGGTGCGTACGGGATCGTCTACGACGCCCTCGGCGGCGGCCAGGAAGCCGTGTCCTGCACCGCGGCCTCGGCCGTATCGGGGCCCGGGACGCTGACCCTGGCCTCGCCGCTGGCCTACGGCCACGCCGCCGGGATCATGGTGTCCGCCCTGCCGCAGACCGCGATCTGGGCCGCAGCCCTGCTCGCCGGGGAGGCGGCGCTGATGCGCGGCGCGACCGCCACCACCATCCAGACCACCTCCGGCCGCCAGCAGACGGTGACGGGCAGCATCCTGCGCCAGCAGGCCCAGGACATGCTGGCCCCCTACCGGGTCACGGTGTAGGGATGCCGGTAACCGCCGCCGTGTCGTACGTCGCGGGCCTGCTCGAGGGCCTGACCCCGCCCGGCGCGACCGGCCTGAAGGGTCCCATCTCCGCGCTGATCACGCCGCTGGACCCGGACGTGAACCCCGACGGCATCGCCCGCCTGTACGTCTGGCCCGCAAGAGGACCCGAGAAGCGCATCGCCATACCCCGCAACAAGGGACCGGGCACCCCGGCCGGGGTCAAGCAGATCCTGCACGAGCTGGAGCTTTTCGGGGTCTGGATGGATTACCCCGACGACCCGGCCGCCGACGTGAACTTCCCGCTGTTCCTCGACTTCGTGATGATGACCCTGCGCACCTCCCCGAACCCGGCCCTGTACGCCGACCCGGACACCGGGAGCACCTCGCAGATGGTCAACCTGGGCGAGGTCATGACCTACGACTACGTCCCGCCGCGCACCCTGGAAGGCCAGGCGATGCGGCGCTACGACTTCCGCATCAGGTGCTCGCTCCTGGAGATATTCCAGGCTTAGCCCTTTCCCTGCCGCCCAAGCATTCCTGAAGGAGCCGTGTGGCGTATTCCCCCTCCGTCTGGCCGGTCCCCGACCGCTACATCGACGGCGGCAAGGAGGCGGGCCCCGGCTCGGTGGCCTCCGCCACGTTCACCGCCCCGATGACCCAGTTCAAGCCGGTGGACAAGCGCACCCGGCTGGAGGACACGGCGTGGCGCAACTCCCGGGCGCACCTGTACAACCTGATCGACGGGGTGCGGATCGCGGACATGTCTATGGGCGGACCCATCTTCGCGGATACCATCGGGTACCCGATCCTGGGCGTGACCGGCGACTACTACCAGTTCGTCTCCGGCGGGGTCATCGGCACGTCGTCCAGCCTGTCGGGCTCCATGTCGGCCGGCGCGACGTCGGTCGTGGTCTCCTCGGGCACCGGGTTCGCCATCGGCAAGATCATCTCCGTGGGCGGCACCGGGACCATCGCCGAGGAAGTCCGCTCGGTCACCGCGATCTCCCCGGGCCTGGCGCCGGGAACGCTGACCCTGAACGCGGCCCTGTACCAGGGTCACGCGACGGGCGGCACCGTGATCTCCTACGCGAGCTACAACGGCGTGGGGCACACCTTCACCCTGCTCAATTCCGGCACGGGCGCGGGCGGCTCCATGTCAGCGCAGCCGCCGACGTACACGTACTACGACTGGACCGGCGTGCCGGCCGGGTCCGGGGCGCGGCAGTACTCCTTCGGCAGGTTCTCCGAGGTCACCATCACCGGGTCGGCCGAGGGCCTGGTCATGTGGGACGCGAAGATGGTCGCGCTGGCCTCGCAGATCGCCGGGTCCACCCCGTCGGTGATCATCTCGCCCGTCGCGCCGCAGCCGGCCTGGGTGTCCACGCTGGCCATCGCCGGGGCGGGCACGCAGAACAACGCCGAGTGGAAGCTCACGCTCACCCAGAAGACCGGGCCGAAGTTCACCAACCAGGGCACCCAGGACCCCTACGCGAACCCGGCGGGCTACCTCGACGCCGCGCTCGCCTTCAACTTCGACCCGATCTCAGACGAGTCCGAGTTCAATCTGTACGTGAACAACACCCAGCCGACCATCCAGATCGTGGCGGCCAACAACCTCCCCGGCACGAACGCGGCATCTCTGACCATCAACGCGCAGGCGGCGGGCTTCGACGCCGGCGAGTACGACGACACCAAGGACGTCTTCGCGCTGACCGAGAGCGCCAAGCTGATCGCCAGCACGGCGCTGGCCGGCCCTTCGGGCGGTTACTCGCCGGTGTCCCTGACCCTGGTGAACCAGGTCGTGAACTATTAGTACGAACCGGACATAGGAGCCGCGCATGAAAGTCCCCCTCCCCTCGGGCCACACCGCCGAGTTCCGCGACACCCTGATGCGGGGCGACATCCGGGAGGCCAAGCGCGGCGTGAAGGTCGTCATCTCCCCGGACGGGAGCCGGACGATCGAGGGCTCGCTCGTCGAGGACATGACCGGCCGGATCGTGACCCGGATGCTCACCGGCTGGGACTTCGGGCAGCCGCTGCCGCGCGAGGCGCAGACCGAGGGCCTGCAGCAGCGCATCCTGGACGAGGTGCTGGACAGCGAGGACTGGCAGGCGGTGAAGGCGGCCGCGGGACCGTGGGTGGAGGCGTGCCTGGACACCGAGAAGCCGGACGTGTTCACCCACGTCTCCGGGGTGCGGGTGCAGGCCGCGACCGCGGCGGACGCGGAGGCGCTGGACGCCAGCCCTGACTTCACCCGCGAGGGCGGGGGGCCGGACCCAAAAAACGCATCGAGGGCTATCGGGACTTCTTCCTCGGCAAGCCCGGGGCCGGATGGCCAGCCGGCGACGACCCCGGATTCGACGCCACGGACTTCGAGCTGATCCGCCGGTACCGCTGGACGTTCGAGCAGATCGACGCCCTTCCGGCCGGGAAGGCGGAGGAGGTGGTCTTGGCCCACGCGGGCTGGGACGAGGCCGTGATGGTGGTGCAGAAGCGGCACGCGAGGAAGAACGCGCCGAAGCCTGACCACGGCAGGACCCGCCCGATCTACGGGATGCCGGGGGCGAGCGCCCCGGAGGGCGGTGCGCGGTGACGCCGGCCGAGCTGCCCGGCTACCTGGAGGCCATCAGGGCGCGGGTGGAGGCCGCCGCCGTTCCCGTGGTGGACGCCATCGCGGAGACGTACAAAGAGCATCTGGTCGGCTACACCCTGCATGAATCCGGCGAGCATGAGCCGGTCACCCGGACACCGGCGGTTCCGGGCAGGCCTCCCGCATTCATGCCCGGCGGGAAGCACGGGAGCCTCGCCGGGTCGGTGATCAGGACTCCCGGCACCGGGTCCGGGGGGGTCGCGACGTCGATCGTCGCGCCGAAGGCGATCTACTCGGCCACGCTCCAGTGGGGCGCGGTGCACACAGGGAAGCCCTGGATGTGGCTCTGGGTGGCCTACATCGGCCCTGGCGAGGTGCGCCGGCGCGGCTGGGTCAGGCACACGGTGAAAATTCCTGCTTACCCCTACATGGACGTCGCAGTGGACGAGACCATCGTTAACGGCTCACTGGAACGGGCCGGGATCAGCGCTTTCATGGCGGCCGTATGGGGGAGGTGACTCCTCCCGTTGGCCGAGAATCTTGAGAGCGTAGAGCAAGCCTTCATTTCCGATCTGACCCGTTACCTTGCCGGTCTCGATGCCGGGATCGCGAAGGCCGCCGAGTTCGCCGCCGCCAACAAGGAAGCGGAGGACGCGGTCGCGGCGCTGGCGCTGGCGGCCAACGACGCGGCGACGGTGATCGCGTCGTCGATGGACAGGGCGACCAGGGCCGTGGCCGGGCTCGCGTCGGCGATGGCGGCCCTGGACAGCAAGCACATCTCCGTCACGGCGTCGGTGTCCGGGATCTCCGGGCCGGTCGCCGGCGCGATAGCCCAGGTCGAGGCGCTGAAGGCCGCCATGGCCGGGCTGGGCGGCGCGACGGTGCGGATCGGCACGGACATGTCCGGGGCGGGCGCGCGGACGGCCGCCGCGACGGGGATGATGGCGGGCGGCCTGCGGCTGACCGGGGCGGCCCTGCACTGGATCGTGATGGGGACCGTGGAGGTCGCGGCGACGGCGATCCCGGCGCTGGTGGCCCTCGGCGCGGCTGCCGCCGGGATGTACCCCGCGTTCGTGCACATCTACGACCAGATGAGCAACCTGTACGTCGCGTCGGGGAGCCTGCGGGGGGCGCTCCTGAACTCCGTCGGGCCGCTGCACGCCCTGGGCGTGAACTTCGGGCAGGTCAGCGCGGCCATGGCCCCCGACGCCTACATCATCTTCGGGTCGGTGATCAATGACCTGACCGGGCGGTTCGGCGCGTTCTCGCAGGTGGCGCAGCAGGCCGGGACGGTGCTCGCCGCGTTCGCGACGAAGGTCACCATGGATCTTCAGGGCCCGATGGGCGCACAGCTCGCCGGGTTCTTCGCGAACGCCGTGAAGTACATGATCCAGTGGGGCCAGGTGCTGGGGAACCTGGCGCACGGGTTCGCGAACGCGATCAATGACATGTGGGGCGTCTCCCACATCCTGCTGGACGTCCTGGTCGGGCTGTCGCGGGCGTTCGTGGCGCTCACGTCCAACCCGGTGGGGGCGTGGCTGATCGGGGTCGCGGCGTCCATGTCGGCGCTGTACCGGTACAGCCAGCTTCTGGTGGTGGTGTTCGGGTTCCTCTCGCGGCTCGCGATCGTGCAGGTGTTCGTGCAGGCCGGGATCGCGGCCGTGGCGGCGGCGGCGGAGTTCGGGATCCTGGGCGCGGCGGCGGTGTTCCTCGACGGCGTCCTGATGCCGCTGGTCACGCTGCTCATGGGCCCGCTGGGGATAGCGATGGCCGCGACGGTCGCCGGGCTGGGGCTGTGGTGGCTGGCGACCCGGCAGACTGCCGACGCGACTACGCAGCTGATCCAGCAGGTGCAGGCGATGCCGCCCACCCTGTCGAACCTGGCGAAGGGGGTCACACAGCTTTCCGGGCAGCTGACGCAGGTCACGGGGGCGACCAGGCAGTGGACGGCCGTCTCGCACGAGGGCTGGAAGGGCGCGGCGGCGGCCGGGGTCATGATGGGCCTCGCGGCGCAGGACACGGCGGCCCTCACCGCCGCCATCCGCAAGCAGGTCACGGAGCTGCTGAACCTGGAGATCGGGCTGGCGCAGACCGGGGCCGGCACCGGTGCGGTCGCGGCCGGGGAGAACGCGCTGGCGATCTCCACCGCCCTGGCGGACTCCAAGGTGTCCCAGCTGAACCAGGCGCTGGACCAGTACATGACCCTGGTGACCGGCGGGACCGCCGGGCTGGCGGCGTTCACGACGTCCCTGTCGAACATCGGCTCCGTCGCGGCGACGACCACGAACAACCTGGGCACCGCGACCGTGCAGCTGAGCCTGACCGCCAGGCAGTTCGGCGAGGCGCTGTCGAAGAACACGGCGGTCGGCGCGGCAGCGTGGTCGAACTTCGACCAGATCGTCGGGTCCACGATGCCGCAGCTGATGGACTGGTTCCGCCAGGCCGGGGTCCTCGGCGCGGCGTCCTCGCAGGAGATCAGCCGGGCGGCCCTGGACGCCGCCTCGTCGATGCTCCGCTACGCCGGGTCGAACAAGACCGCGCAGGCCGAGGTGCTCGCGTTCGTGCAGGCGCAGGGACTGAACATCCGCACCTGGCCGCAGCTGCTCGCCGCCGTGCACCACCAGGGCATCGGCCAGGCCGACCTGCAGAAGAAGGTCGACGCCACCACCATCGCCCTGTCGCACCTGTCTGACATCGCGAAGAACACGGCCGCCGCGCTGAACTCCCAGATGTCCACGTCGATCGCGACGGCGGCGCTGAAGACCGTCGGCTTCCAGGACAAGGTCGACGCCCTGACCGCCGCGATCCAGAAGTACGGCGCGAACTCGCCGCAGGCCGTCCAGGCCGCGCGCAACCTCTCGACGGCCGAGCAGCAGGCCAGCAATTACGCGATCCAGGCCGCCGGGAGCATGGACCGCTTCACGAACAGCGCCGCGCGGGCGGGGAACGCGGCCGGCGGGGCCGCCAGGCAGGTGGACAACCTGATCCTGCAGCTCCGGGGCCTGCACGACAAGACCGTCTACCTCAACATCATCACCACCGGCAACGTCCCGCCGCAGATCACCATCCCGGGCGCTCACGGTGCATCGGGCGGCGTCATCCCCGGCTACGCACCCGGCCATGACACGGTGCGGGCGATGCTGTCGCCGGGCGAGGGCATCCTGACCCCGGAGGCGGTGCGGGGCCTGGGCGCGGGGTTCGTGCACGCCGCGAACCGGTACTTCTCCGCCCCCCGGATGGCCGGGCCGGGGTTCGGGACGGGCGGGATCGCGCCGTCGCTGCCGTCGGCCCTGCGGTCGGCCGCGCACGTCTCCCCCGCCCTGGCCTCGGCGGCCTCGGGCGGCGGCGGGGGCGGGATGCAGGTGCACAACCACTACTCGGTGACGGTGAACAACGCCGGGTCGGTGCTCGCGGAGCAGGAGCTCGGCCGGACGCTGCTGACGGTCCTGAACCGGCAGACGGGGCGGAACATGGGCAACCAGCTGTGGCTGCCGGGACGGACCCACTGACGTGGCGCCGTCGGTGCTCACGTCGTGGTCCGGGTCGTACTGCCCGCCGCTGACCCCGCCGGGCACCGGCACGACCCCCGCGCCCGGGTGCCAGGGCCTGGGGATCACGGTCGCGATGCCGGCCGGGGACTGGGCCGTCGCGCTCGTGTCGTGGCGGCAGCCGCCGAACTCCCCCGCCGTGACGATCGCGTCGGTGGCCGACGACGCGCACTCGTGGTGGGAGCCGCTCGGCGCGCCCAGCGCGGTCTCGAGCCCGTCCGGGGTGACCCGGTCGGTGGCCTGGTTCTGCCCCCGCTCCCGGGCGTCTGCGCTGGTGCAGGCCGAGCCCACCGGGTTCGTCCTGTCGATGGCGATGACGGTGCTGGACATCGGCGGGATGACGGACTGGATCGCGCAGGTCCTCCCCGTCACCGGGTACGCGAACGCCGCGACGTCGCTGGCGATGACGTCGGCCGCTCCCGGAGCCTCCGCGATCCTGCTCGCCTCCTGCGGGTCGGACCTGCTGTCCGGCGGGAACGCCTCCCAGGTCACCGGGCCTGGCGCGGGGTGGACGACGCTGACCCCCGTGGTGGCGTTCAACGGCACCGACCACACCTCGGACCTGGCGCTGAACGCGGCCTGGCAGGTCGCGTCGGCCGCGAAGACCGCGACGTGGTCCGCGAGCCCCGCGATGGACCTGTCCGGAGTCCTCGGCGGCCTGATCGCGGCACCGGCGGCGCTGGCCCAGCCGAACCCCAGCTGGCCGGTGATGATCCCCGAGATCGCGGTGGGGGACGGGCAGTACACGACCGCCGATTCCCAGAACTGGGTCCCGGCGGTCGCGCCGGTGCTGGACTTCGCGTTCACGCAGGGCCGGCAGTACGAGCAGCAGGCGCTGGCCACCGGCGACGGGGTGCTGACCCTGGACAACCCGGCCGGCGCGGTCCTGCCGCCCGCGTTCCCGTCATCCGCGGGAGTGGACTCGGGGACCCCGGCGCGGATCCGCTGCTACTGGCCGGGCGGGGCGTGGCAGGTCCGGTTCAGCGGGAACGGGTCCGGCGCAGGGCCGTTCGTCAACAGCGCGTCGGCGTTCGCGGCACCGGGGCAGGTGTGGACGCAGTCGGCGTGGGGCGCGTGCTCCCCGGCCTGGGCCGCCGGGATGAACCTGGTCGTCATCTTCCAGGACGGCGGCTTCGCCACCCTGGCGACGTATACCTCGGGCCTGGCGGCGGGCCCGGTGCCGGCGGAGATGGCGGTCACCACCGGGCCCGCGCCGGCAGGCACGCAGTACGCGGCGTTCTACCTCCAGGCCAACGGCACCCCGCCCGCCGCGACGGTGTTCTCGGCGTCCGCCGCCCCGGTCCCGCCGGGGCCGCCCGGTCCCGGGATCGTGTACCCGCTCGGGCCGTGGAACACCACGTTCTCCACCGCGACGATCCTCAGCCAGTCCGCGTGGTCGGCGAACGCGCTGGGGCCGCCGAACCCGACGCCCTGGTACGTGCCGTTCTCCGGTTTCGTGGAGCGGCTGCCGCAGCAGTGGGACGAGACGTGGCGGGGGTTCACCGCCGCGACGATCACGGACATGTGGACGTCGCTGCAGGAGAACATGCAGCCCATCCTGCCGGCCGAGATGCTCGCCGACGCGCCGCAGTCCGTCTGGCCCTGCACAGACCTGCCCGGGTCGCTGGTCGCGTCCAACCTGGCGCCGGGGAACAGCAACCCGATGTTCGTCCGGGCCGCGAAGAGCGGCGTGCCGTCCCTGACGCAGGCGTTCGGCGCGAACGCCGGGGCGCTGCCGGGGGCGCAGGGCACGTTCCTGATCAACCCGCAGTACCGGATCTCGTCCCAGGCCGGGATGTGGAGCGCGACCCAGCCCGCGTCCGGCGTTAACACCGTCGGCTTCAGCCTCACCGCCGTGGACAGCGGCTTCCCGTCCCCGGCCGGCGGCGCGACGATCGAGTGCTGGTTCCAGGTCACCGCGAACTTCTCGACCACGACCGACCCGTTCATCATCTCCGTCACCGACATCCGCTCCTGCGGCTTCGCGATCTCGGTCATCTACCTGTCCGGGAACCTGGTCATCTGGAGGGACGGCGGGTCGCCGGTCGGGAACGTCGCCACCTTGATCGACAGCTCGGTCAACTACAACGCGGCCGGGTCGCCGCTGACCCACATCGCCGTCACTTACAACAGCACGACGTTCACGGTGTACCTCAACGGCGTGGCCAAGGTGTCCGGCAGCTGGAGCACCCCGCTGCACCGCGACCTGCCGTACCTCTGCGTCAACGGCGTCGCCGGGACGGCGATGGAGAGCAACACCCAGGTCCAGGGCGACAGCGTGTTCTGGGCGGGCTACGCCGGCCAGGTCGCGATCTTCCCCCGGATCCTGCACCCGCTGCGGATCCTCACGCACTACGAGGCCGCGCTGACCGGCATGGCCGGGGATCAGGCGTCGCAGCGGGTGGAGCGGATCCTCGGCGCGTCCACCGACGCCGTGTTCCGCCGCCTGATCATGCAGGAAACCAGGATGGGCCTCGGCGGCGGGCTGGACCAGGTGGCATCCTGCACCGACCTGCCGGGCAGCCCTGCCGGTCAGGGGATCACCAACATCGCCGGCTCGGTCACCCCCGGCCAGACGTTCGTCACCCCCGGCGGCGAGCTGTTCATGCTGTCCAAGCAGGCCGCGTGGGGCCAGCCCGCCCGGTGGACCCTGGGCAGCAACGTCAGCGCCGGGGAGATCCCGTTCACCGACTCCGCGTCCCTGGGCTACGACCCGGCGAAGGTCGCCAACGCCATCCAGTTCACCCAGCTCGACCGGCAGGACATCGTCACCTCCCAGGTCCCCGCGATCACGAACGCGAGCGAGGCGCAGTACGGGTCGGTCACGATCAACGCCACCGGCTATTTGTTCGCCGACGCGACCACGTCAATCGGGTCCGGGCCGGGGCTGTACGACCTGGCGAACTGGCTGGCCACCACCTACCAGGCGCCGCTGATGCGCGGCGAGGTCATCACGATCGACGCCGCCGCCAACCCCGCCGCATGGCCGGTTGTCCTCGGCGCGAGCGTCGCCGACATGGTGCAGGTGAACACGCGGCCCCCGACTGGCGGGGGCCTGGTCATCCCCATCACGGGAAGGGTCTCGCAGACCACCCGCAGGCTGGTGTCCGGCGACAAGGGCATCACCGAGGGGTCCCTGCAGCTGATCATCGACGCCGCGCCGGAGGCCGAGATTCTTACCTGCGACAGCCCTACGCTCGGATTGCTGGACGGAACTCACATTCTCGGCTGGTAGTGCCCGCCCGTACGATTTCCTGCCGGGCGGTGAGTTATGCCGCTGACCAGTGGCGGATTGCTGGTCTACCTGCCGTCACCGCAGACCTACGCGCTGAACCAGCAGGTCAAGGCACCGCTGCTGCGGGCCGACGTCGGCGGCACCGTTCAGGTCCTGACGAACCCGCCGTTCTTCTCCGGCGCGCAGACCGTGAACCCGACGTCGATCCCGAATAGCGGCGCCGCCACCCAGATAGCGCTGGACACCGAGAACGCGGACCCCTACAACGGGCATCTGGTCTCGGTGAACCCGTCGCGGTACTACGGCATGTTCCCCGGCTGGTACCTCGCCATCGCGTCGGTGCCGTCCGCGAACCAGTCCGGCGGCGGGGTGTTCACCTCCTACGTCGGGCTGAGCCAGGGCGGCGGCGCGCCGGTCTACATCTCCGGGATGTACGTCCCGACCGCCGGCACGCCGGGGAACAACCAGTGCATCTCGGCGAAGCTGATCCAGTTCACCAGCACCGGGAACTACGGCGGGTCCGCCAACGACTACGCCGTCGCCGCGGCGTCCCAGACCTCCACCAACGCCACGATCTCCACCCGGATCACGATCAACCAGTACCCGACGCTCCAGCTGCGGTGGTGCGGCACCGGGGCGTCCACGGCGGGGCTGATCGTCCCCACGAACGACACGTGGCCGTCGCCGCCGTCGTACGTGACCAGCGCGTTCCTGAACAAGAACAGCCGCGACGCCTGCGACTTCCTGCTCGGGCCGCCGGTCATGGAGGCATACGACTCCGGCACCGCGCAGACCCTCGGCTCCCAGGCCGCCGTTCCCGTCACCGGCACGACGATCAAGTGCGATGCCGTCACGGTCGACAACTCCGGCGCGTTCAGCACGGGCGCCTTCACCTGGACCGCGCCCTACGGCGGCCTGTACTACTGCTACGGGCAGCTCGGGCTGACGATGAGCGCGAACGCGCTCGGCCTCGCCGCCGGGCTGACGATCACCAGCGGGAACTACAACGGCGGGACGAAGTTCACGATGTGGGGCGGCTCGCAGCAGGCTTTCAGCGCCGGCGGGTTCCTCAACGCCGCCATCGTGCAGAAGAGGCTCCGGCTCGCCGCCGGGGACACGGTCAGCCTCGCCGGGTGGCAGGCGACTTCCGGCGGCGCCGGCGCCGCGGTGCAGCAGACCTACGCGACGCGGCTGATCTGCTGCTGGCTGGCGGCCTGACATGCCGCTGTGGCCCCCGCCGCCGGTCCCCGCGTTCATCGCCGGGTACGCGCCGCTGCCCGCCACCCTCGGCGACGGGTCGTCCCTGACCTCCTGGGTGCAGGCCAGCCTCGGGTTCTGCACCCAGCGGATCGCGTTCCGGGGCCGGCAGACCGTCACCCAGAACATCACCAGCGCTAACGCGTTCTTCACCCTCGCGCTGGACACGGTCGACGAGGACCCGTTCGGGCCCTACGGCACCACCGGGTACGGCTGGCGGTCTTCCAGCAATGCCTGGTACGCGCCGTTCACCGGGTGGTACGAGGTCACGGTCACCGGCACGGCGCAGGCCGGGAACCAGTGGCTCGGCGCGGGCGTCCAGGTAACCGGCGGGACCACGTTCCAGGACGAGGAGGTCGCGGTCACCGCCGCGAACTTCGGCGGCGCGTCCGCGTCCCAGGTCGTCCCGATGATCGGCGGCGGCCAGGACTACGTCCAGGCCCGGATCATCGGCAGCGTCACGTTCTCCACCGACGTCTCCACCGCAGGGCGGGTCCCGTCGATGGAGATCGTGTTCCTGAGCGAGTGATCAGTACTTCGCCCAGCGCTCGTCGGTGAAGTACATGCCCTTCGGCATCGGCACATGGCGGCCGAGCCACCCCAGCCTGTTTAGGTAACGGATCAGGGGAATGGACAGGCCGCCGCAGTACTCGACGGTGTAGCCGAGCAGGACCGCCGTGTTGCTGTCCCAGTGTTTCGCGAAGTAATACGCCGAGATCCTGCCGCTGGCCCTGAGGACCGGCAGCGGCGGCCTGCAGATCGGCGAGCGGGCTGCCGCCTGCTGCACAGTGTGCGTCCGCACACTGTGCGTCCGCACGGCGGGTGCGCGATAGGCCGCGCCTGCGGGAAGCGCCGCGCCGGCCGCCAGCCCGGCCAGGGCTGCGGCCGATGCGATCAGGGCCGTGATGGTTCTGCTCATTGCTCCTCCTCTTCCGGTGCGGACAGGCCGCGCTCGATGTACATCTGCGCCTGTGCCGACAGGCTCCGGTGCTCGCGCCGGGCGCGGGCCTTCAGCGCCTCGTAGGCGCCGGCGGGCACCCGGATGCTGAAGCTCCGCCAGTCCGTCCGGTCCTCGATAGTTGCCATGAACTATGACGGTACCACCGTGAACCATCGTGAGGACGCGGAAGGAGACTGCCATGACGATCCTCGCCTGCGTCCGGGCCGTGCCCCGGACGGTTCTCGCCGCCGAGGGGCTTACGTCAGGCAGTCTGCCGGCCGTCCGGATCGGAAGGAGCGTGTGACCGATCCCGGCCCCTTCGCCACCCGGCGGGAACTGGACATGCAGAGGTCCGCCGCTGACGCCGAGCACGCCCGGTTCCGGTCCGACCTGCACGCGCTGGACGCCGGCGGGTCACGGGGAGTTGTGGGATTGCAGGTGCAGGTGGCCGACCTGGCTAAGGAGGTGGCCAACCTGCAGGCCAGCGTGGACGCCCTGCGAGCCGACATGGACAGGCGCTTCGACGCGCACATGAAAGTGCACCAGGACGATGCCGGGGACCGGATCTCATCGCGCCGGTTCCGCGTCACTGCCACCATCGCCGCCGTGGTCGCGGCGGCGGCCGTCATCACGCTCCTGATCACCATCGTGTCCAGGCTGCACGGCTAACTCTCCGGAGGGAGAATCGCATGACCATCCCGGCCAGGCTTGCCATCGGCCCCGACGGGCTGCTGCGCGGGAACGCCGCCATCACGCACAACGTGCCCATGCCCACGGGCAACGGCACGGCCGGCGGGTTCGGAACCCCCTACGGCGGGGTGATCCACACCGAGGTTGGCTTCGAGCACGGCACCATCGCCGAGTTCAACACCCCGGCCGCGCAGGCGTCGGCGTTCTTCTCGATCGGCATGGACGGCCGCATCCACCAGTACGGCCCCCTCGGCAGGGACTGGATGGCCTGGACTCAGGTGGCCGGCAACCCGAACTGGCGCGGCGTCGAGCACGAGGACAAGAGCCATCCGACCACGCCGATGCCCGAGGCGCAGCTGATCGCCAGCGCGCAGGTATTCGAGGCAATGAGCACCTTCGACGGATCGCTCGGCAACCCGTGGCCGCTGCAGGCGACCGATAACGTGAACGGGCGGGGCGTCATCCTGCACTCCGACGGCGGGGTTCCGTGGGGCAACCACGCCTGCCCCGGACCCGTCCGCGCCGCGCAGCGCCCCGCCATCCTCGCCCTGGCCCGGCAGATCCGCGCCGGGAACGGAACCCTCCAGGACATCCCCGCCGGGGTCTGGACGCGCCTGGCGGGCACTGACGCCGAGGTCCTGACTGACCGGGCCACGGCGCTGCGCGCACGCCCCTACACCACAGGAGAGACCGCATGAGCTTCATCGACGAGATCAAGTCCTTCTTCGACAGCCACGCCGCCGAGATCGAGCGGGTCACCGCCGTCGCCGCGGCGGTAGACGCCGACCCGCTCATGCAGGCGGCGCAGGCGGCGGCAGGGCTGCCCGCAGGAGCGCGGCAGGCCATCGCCGACGCGCTGACCCGGCTGAACGACGAGTTCGCCGCGGCGGTGCAGCAGGCCACCGAGAACGGGCGGCAGGCCGGGCACGCAGCTGCGGCGGCTGAGCTCGCGCCGCCCGCTGACGCGCCCGCCGAGGTGTAGCCGGCGGAGTAGACTGGCTGCTGCTCTCAGGCGAAGAGTTACGGCCCCGGCACCGGGCAACTGGTGCCGGGGCCGGTTTTACTCATGCCCGGAATAGGGCTGGTTCCCGGCCGGAGGTCCCGCAGGCCGCCCATGGTCTGGACTCTCCCCGCAGCGGACGTGGTGCCGATGCCGTGACCGGCATCTTCACGGGGCTGCCCGGTCCTCTCGTCCCCATGGTCTGGTCTGAAGGCCAGACCATGGAATACGGGGGATCTGCCGCCCTGGCACGCTGGGCCGGCGGCGTACGCGCCGGGCCTGGATGGTAAGTCCGGGCTTGGGGTGCCAGGGCCGGGAGTCAGCTTACCGGGTGCCACTGACGGCGGTCAGGTAAGTGTTTATACCCGCCGTCGCGACACGAAACTGCCCGGCGAGGCGCTCATAGGCACCGGGCAGGTCAAAGCCGAACGGCAGCCTGGTTCCCGGCGGGAACGCCCAGAGCCAGTACGTGTTGGACATGTCCACCAGCCGGGACGCGGCGGGGTAGAGCTCGATGGCCTCGGCATCGGTGCCCGCGATGTCGTTCTTGACCGCCTGAAGGTGCCGCCAGTCGTGAACTGGCAGGCCGTCGAGCCGTCGCACCGACAGGCACAGGACGGCGCTGTCCGCGTCACGGTGGACCTGCGCATGGTAGAGGTCGCTGGCCCAGGTTTCCGGCCCGGCACCGGGCACGCGCTCCATCGGCTGCCAGGTGGTGCTCACGGGCATCCTCCGCACAGGCAGGCGGTCGAGTGCAGCCGCACGCCGGATGGATGGCTGTGCAGCGTCATCGACACGTGCCAGGCGTCGTGGGACTCCTGGTGGAACCGGCAGACCACGGACCAGCACCGCTCGCACACCGACATCTGGTCCATCAGCGCCAGGGGCATGGGGCGGTAGAACACGCGGTCGGCGGGAAGCCTGACGCTGCGCATTGGCTGCTCGCTCATGGCGCTGACTCGCTCTCGAGAAGGTGGCAGCCATCGGAGCCGCACACCCAGACTCTGCCAAGCGGCGGGAACGGGGGCTCGTAGAAGAAACGGACGGTGAAGCCTGTCAGCAGCGCGAGCGCCTGCACCTGCGCCAGGCTCGGCACGCGCGCACCGGATTCCCACTCATCGACCATCGGCTCCTGGCCGCCGAGCGCCTGGTCGACCTCCGGGCCGTACAGGTCACGCAGGTTCAGGGCCGCCGTTATCCGCTCAGGCGTAGGCGTTTTCCCCGCGTAGTAGGCGGCGGGGTCGTGGCGCTCCGCCGCTGAGTCGACCCTGGCGAGCACCCGGTTTATTGCCACCTGTTTCCTGCCGGAAGGACCGAATGCGCCGACTGGCTGAACGGCGCGCCGCTGCTGCCGACGTTGCCGGGCCTTCTCCAGGTCGTCAGTCACAGCCGCTCCTCCTCTGGTGCCGGGCAGGCTGCGTCCCTGACGTACTGCTCGCCTTCTGCGGTTATGCGCCACAGGTTCACGGTGCGGGTCCGCTCGCCGGGGACCGTCCCGGCGAGCCGGACGCGCCCGAGCCGTTCCTGCTTGAGCATGAGCTGCCGGGCACTGCCGAGCGCGTTCACCCACGACGTGCCAGCGCTGGCGTGCACGGCCAGCTGGGGAGTCGTCAGCCCGCCTGGGGCGTTCGTGAGCGCGCGGAGCATCGGGAGGGTCCGCTGCCCGGATTCGGGGCCGCTGTTGCGCCCGGCACCGGCGCGCCTGGGCCGGGGGGCGCGCTTCCTGGCATCGCGGTGCGGCTTGCCCGGTGCGGGCGGTGCGGAAGAGGCCGCGGCGGGCGTGACCTGGGCGGGTGCGCACTGAGCCTGTACTGGCGGCTGCCCGCAGGCACCGCAGGTCTGGCTGTCCGGCTCGGCGAGCTGGAACAGCCTGCCGCACTGGCGGCAGAACCGGGAGCCGTAGGACTTCACGGGCTGCTCTCAGTGGCGCGCCCGGTGATGGCGGACGGGCAGTCAGGCATTCAGACCGCCCCCCTGGTCGCACGGTCGCTCCAGCGGACCACGGGGCCGTCCTCCCAGCCGGGGCACCTGCTACACACCCGGCAGTGCGTGACGCGCGGCTCCCACTGGTCGATGACGTGCAGGCCAGCGTGGTGCTGGCAGTGCTTGCAGCCCGTGACGCCGTACTCGTCGCGGGGGTCGTGCCGGAGCGGCGCCCGGTAGCCGTCGCGCCTGGCCGCGTGCGGCCCCTGCGGGTAGGTGACGCCGTTCGGGTTGACGCAGCGTTCGCCGGGCTGCGCACTGCACCAGTCGCAAGCGCGGGCTTTCTCCTCGGGCTCAAGCGGGCGCGGCGGTCTAGGCATCGTCACATCGCCAGCACGGCACGCTCGAGTTCTGAGAGATCCCAACAGGCCAGGACCGCCCACAGGTCGCCCCGGATATGCCGGATCAGGGCCGGGTCGTGCGGCGGGACGGGAGTCCACGACTCGACTTCCCACAGGATGTGGCAGTGCTTGAGCCGGCGCGGCGAGGGCCGGAATCGCGGCGGGATCAGCGGCACGATGGTGCTGCCGTGGCCCCAGCGCTTCCCCGGCGGGTCTTCGGCCAGCGTCACGCGCACCGTCCACGCGCCGACCAGCGCGCCCCGGTTCTGGCTGACCCCGTCGTTGTAGACGATGGTGCGGCCGTCTCTGTGCGCGTAGCATTCCCGCTCGGTGGCGCGGACGACGGCGATGCGCGGGAGCCCGCTGTCGAAGAACCCGCCTGCCGCGACCGTCTCGGACAGCCTGATGACGGGCAGGCCGCGTGCCGCGGCCCGGTAGCCCATGGCGATCGCCTCGTCCTGGGCGCTGCGCTCCTGCCGGATCGCTGCCTCGTACTCGGCCAGCCGTGCGCGGGCCTCGTCCCTGGGGATCTCGATGGTTGACAGATTCATGCCGTGATCCTCCTTACTCGTATGCCGGCCTTGGTCATGGTGCACTCTCCCCCCCCTGGTAGCTGAACGGGCCTTCAGGCGGGGCGCAGCGGTGCGACCGGATCGTCATCCCGTCCTCGCTGACGCGTTCCAGCATCACCCACCCGCCGAGGCCCTGGCAGACCCGCGGGGACCACAGCCAGATGATGGGCGTCTTGCAGCGGCGGCAGTCCTTCGTGTGCGGGACCGGGCCCGTCTCACTCATCGTCGCCTGCCGGGATCACTTCGCACACCTTGTGAACCTCCCCGCGCCCTGCTGCGGCTGTCTCAGCAGTCAGGGTGTCACGCTCGGCTTCCGCGTCCCCGATGTCGTAGTGCAGGCCGATGACGTCAAGGTCCCACCGGCCGCTGGCTTGGTTACGAGTCGCGACCACGTAGCCGATGCGGTCAGGCACGGGGTCCCTCCTTCGGCGGCAGGTCCGGCAGCGGCTCTCCGGCGCGCCACCGGGCGAACGCCTCGACCTCGGCACCGTCCGGCATGGCACCGTCTTCCCATGCCCGCATCAGCGCCTGGAGGTCGTCCGCGTCGA
>Ga0208044_1000700_pt1 | contig 22164 bp, 24 predicted proteins | sample Sb_taG_8_FD_187712 | JGI IMG/M metagenome (GOLD analysis project Ga0208044, IMG submission 187712) | Peat soil microbial communities from Weissenstadt, Germany - Sb_50d_c_BC metaG (SPAdes) (version 2) | ecosystem: Environmental > Terrestrial > Soil > Wetlands > Peat | place: Germany... | reverse complement strand
GTCGAGGTCGATCACGGTCCTGCTCATCGGGTCTCCAAAGATATCGTCCAATGCATAAAGTTTACCATCATTGATATACCAGGCAGTGGCGAATCCCCCGGCTGCGCACCCGCCGCCACCCGGGCAGAATGGCCGGATGGATGGGCGGATCACCGCCAGGGACCGTCGCGACCACGCCGGACGACGCGTGGCGGTCCGCGTTCGAGAGCGTCTTCCTCGGTGCCGTCCGGCTGGCCCGGGTTCTCGCGGAAGATCTGGGCGGCGCCGCCGACCGACAGCCACCGGCCGATCTAGTCGGCCAGCAGTGCACCCTTTACGCTTGAGGGCCTCGCCCCGGCACGATCTCCACTACTTCTGATCGCCCTCGTCATGATCGAGTAGATAGCGGATGCCGTAGGCGTCGGGGATGACGTGACGTATGTTCTCGACGGCGGAGAATCCGGCATCGGCGGAAACGAGAGCATCAGCCCCGGCCGCGTGTGCCGCCGCGGCCAAGACCGCATCGAACGCCCCGAGCCCCGCGCTTTCCTCGAACAGGCGCAGGCCTTCACGCAGGTCGGGCTCCTCCACAACGAGCAGCGGCGATAGCAGCTCGATGTAATCGCGGGCGAGTTCCGCCGCGTCTTTGCGATCCCGGCGGCGGGCGCGGACGTGGGCGAACTCCTGGATGACCTCGATGGTGGTGGTCGCGATGACCTCGCCGTCGGCTATGGCGCGCACCAGCCGCCGGCATGGCACCTGCAGCGGGTGGTCCGCCCCGACGGCATAGGCGAGGACGGTGGTATCCAGGACGATCACGCGTGGCGCCCGCGCAGGTCGTCCAGCTCGGCGATGAGATTCTCGACCTGCATGGGCTCCGCGGCGAGAATCCGCCGGGCCGCTGCTGATCGCCTGCGCTGCGTCGCGGGCAGGCCTCGGTCGAGGGCCTCCCGGATCACCGAGGCGACGGACGTCCCGCGCTGGCGGGCCAGGGTTTGCACGCGTCGGTAACGCTCATCGTCCAGTAGCAGCTGCAGCCGGTGAGTTAGCATACACATACATTAGCATGCACATATTATGGTCCGGCTGTGCGCCGGCCGGGGGGGACGCGATGCCGAGGGCTGCGGAAGGGCGGCCGAGGCTGGCCCCCGGCTGGCGGTCACTCGGGGACGGTCTGGGCCGAGGCGGGCTGAATGACGCCGGTGGCGGTAGTACAGCCTGCTGAGTCGCGCGCCCGGACGCGGACCGCGTCCGCCTCCGCCGTGGCGGAGACGATGAGCCCCTGCCCGTCGAACAGCGGCGCGACCAGGCGGTAGGAGTAGTCGCACAGCGTCGGCCGCGAGGGCCGGGCCCGTTCGGCCATGAGCAGGGCCTGCAGCGGGCCGTGCACGAGCAGGCCGGGGTAGCCCTCGGCACAGGCGTAATCCCGGTCGTAGTGGATGCGGTGCGCGTTGTAGGTCAGCGCGGAGAAGCGGAACAGCAGGACCGGGTTCACCTCGACCAGCCAGTCGCGGGCACCGGCGGGCGGCGGCTGCGGCTGTGGATCCGGGGCCGAGGCTGGGGCCGGGGTACCGTCGGCGGCTGGCGCGGAGGCGCCGCCGGTCGGCTCGCGGTACACGAGGTCCTGCTCCTCGGTGATCACGACCCGGCCGTCCTGGCTGATCTCGCTGCGCACGGTGATGAAGTGCAGCGGGCCGGAGCGGCCCTGCTTGCGGGCCGAGCTGGCCTGCCAGGTCCGGCGGGTGGCCTCGGCGCCTATGCGCAGCGGGCCGTGCTGGCTGACGCGGCCGCCGGCGAACATGCGGCGCAGGCCGGGGCCGGGCGGTGACGGTATCGCGTCCCGGGCGGGGTGCCCGTCGGCGCCGAGGATGGCCTGCGGCGGCCGGTCCAGCAGGTACACCCAGTGCCACAGCAGCGGGAGCGCCTCGTCGGCCGGGGGCACGCCGAGCAGCCCGGCCAGGGCTTCGGCCGGGCCGGGCGTGATCAGCTCGGTGAGCTTCCGGACCGGGGGCGGGGACCCCATCAACCGAGGGTGAAGGGGTCGCGGGTGCCGCCGGTGAGCTCGACCCAGACGGCCTTGGTCTGGGTGTACTCGTGCACGGCGTCGATGCCGTTCTCCCGGCCGAGCCCGGACAGGCCGAAGCCGCCGAAGGGCACGTCCGGGCCGACCACGCGGTAGGCGTTGATCCACACGGTGCCGGTGCGCAGCGCGTGCGCCACCCGGTGACCGCGGTGGATGTCCTTGGTCCACACCGCCCCGGCCAGGCCGTAGCGGCTGTCGTTGGCCAGCGCGATGGCCTCGTCCTCGGTATCGAACGGGATGACGGCCAGCACCGGGCCGAACACCTCCTCGCACGCGACCGTCATGGTGGGCTTGACCCCGGTGAGCACCGTCGGCTGGACGAAGTAGCCGCCTAGCGCGTCGTCGGCGCGGCCGCCGACGGCGACGGTCGCGCCCTCGGTCGCAGCCGAGTCGAGGAACGAGAGCACCTTGCGGTACTGCGGCTCGGTGGCCACCGGTCCCATCTCGGTTTCGGCCGCGCGCGGGTCGCCGAGGCGGATGGCCCGGGCCCGTTCGGCAATCTTGTCCACGAGCGCGTCGTGCACGGCCCGGCTGACCAGCAGCCGGGAGCCGGCCATGCAGGTCTGCCCGGTGGCGGCGAACACCCCGGCCAGCACCCCGTTGCACGCCGCGTCCAGGTCGGCGTCGTCGAAGACCAGGTGGGCGGACTTGCCGCCCAGTTCGAGCAGCACGCCGGTGATGTTCGCGGCGGCGGCCTTGGCCACCTCGGCGCCGACTCCGGTCGAGCCGGTGAACGCCACCTTGTCGATGCCGGGGTGGGCGGCCAGTGCCTTGCCGACCGCGGGCCCGAACCCGGTCACGACGTTGAATACGCCTGGCGGGAACCCGGCCTCGTCCATCAGCGCGGCGAGCTCGACCGCGGAGGCGGGGGAGTAGTCGCTCGGCTTGGCCACCATCGTGCAGCCCGCGGCCAGGGCCGGCGCCAGCTTCCAGCACAGCAGCAGCAGCGGGGAGTTCCACGGCACGATCGCCGCGACCACGCCGGCCGGCTCGCGCCGGGTGTAGACGAGGAAGTTCGGCTTGTCGACCGGGATGGTGGAGCCTTCGAGCTTGTCGGCCAGCCCGGAGAAGTAGTAGAACCACTCCGGGATGCTGCCGAGCTGGCCGCGCATCTCGCGCAGCAGCTTGCCGGTGTCCCGGGTCTCGATCTCGGCCAGCCGGTCGGCGTCGCGCGCGATCAGGTCCCCGAGCCGGCGCATCAGCCGGGCCCGCCCGAACCCGGTGAGCTGGCCCCACGGCCCGGCCAGGGCCCGGCGGGCCGCGGCCACCGCGGCGTCGACGTCCGCGGTGTCGCCGTCGGCCGCGCTGGCCCACGGCGCGCCGAGGTAGGGGTCGACGGTGTCGTACCGCTGCCCGGACGCCGCCTCGACCCGGCGCCCGTCGATGACGAGCTGGTACTGCGGCCGGCTAGTCGTGGTCATTGTTTCCTCCCGGCCTCGTCGTCACGGTCTGTTCTTGTGTACCCCGGATTTCGGCCAGCACCGAGTCCGTGTGCTGGCCGAGCGCCGGGACGGCGCCCATGGCCGCCTCCCGGCCGGGGACGGTCACCGGCGGCAGCAGTGCCCGCACCGGGCCGGCCGGGGTGTCCACCTCGCGCCACCTGTGGGCCAGCTGCGGGTGGGTGGCGAACTCCGCGGGCGTGCGCAGCCGGGCGCTGGCGATGCCGGCCTCGTCCAGCAGCGCGAGCACCTCGTCGGGCGTCATCGATCCGAGCGCGGCCTCGATGATCGCCGTCAGCTCGCCGTCGTGGGCTACCCGGTCCGGGTTGGTGGTGAACCGCTCGTCGGTGATCAGGTCCGGCCGGCCGAGCACCCGCTCGCAGAGCACGGCCCACTCGCGGTCGTTCTGCAGGCCCAGGAACACCCGCCCGCCCAGGTAGGGGCCGTACGGGGAGATGGACGCGTGCCGGGCGCCGGTGCGCCGGACCTCCTGCTCGCCGTAGACGGTGTAGTAGTAGGGCTGGCTCATCCACTCGCCCAGGGCGTCCAGCAGGGACACCTCGAGGCTGGATCCGCAGCCGGTGCGCTCCCGCTCGTACAGCGCGGTCAGCACCCCGCTGTAGGCGTACATCCCGGCGGCGATGTCGGCGACCGAGATGCCGGCCTTGCACGGCGCCTCCGGGGTGCCGGTGACCGAAAGCAGCCCGGCCTCGCACTGCACCAGCAGGTCATAGGCCTTCTTGCCGGCGTAGGGGCCGTCCGGCCCGTAGCCGGAGACCGAGCAGCAGATCAGCCGCGGGTGCCGGGCGCGGAGCTCGTCGGCGCCCAGGCCCAGCCGCTCGGCCGCGCCGGGCGCGAGGTTCTGCACGAAGACGTCGGCCCGGTCCAGCAGGGCGGCCAGCGCCGCCTGGCCGTCGGCGCTCTTCACGTCGAGCTCCACCGATTCCTTGCCCCGGTTCAGCCATACGAAGTAGCTCGCCTGGCCGAGCACGGACCGGTCGTAGCCGCGGGCGAAGTCGCCGGTGCCCGGCCGCTCGACCTTGATGACCCGGGCGCCGAGGTCGGCGAGCTGCCGGGTGGCGAAGGGCACCGCGACGGCCTGCTCCAGCGCGACCACCACGATCCCCGCCAGCGGGAGGACGGGCTGGCCCTGGGCGGACGGCCCCTGCGCGGATGGCACCGTCACGACGTGGCCGGGTGACGCTGGACGAGCTGGCGGGCGATGACGTTGCGCTGGATCTCGTTGGTGCCCTCGCCGACGATCATCAGCGGCGCGTCGCGGAAGTAGCGTTCCACGTCGAACTCGGTGGAGTACCCGTAGCCGCCGTGGATGCGCATCGCGTCCAGGGCGACCTCCATCGCCGTTTCCGAGGCGAACAGCTTGGCCATGCCCGCCTCCATGTCCGCGCGCCGCCCGGAGTCATAACACCGCGCGGCGTACAGGACGAGCTGGCGGGCCGCGGTGAGCTTGGTCGCCATGTCGGCGAGGTAGTTGCCGATGGACTGGTGCTTCCAGATCGGCTTCCCGAACGCCTCCCGCTGCTGCGCGTACCGCAGCGCGTCGTCCAGCGCGGCCTGGCCCACGCCGAGCGCGCGCGAGGCCACCTGGATCCGGCCGATCTCCAGGCCGCGCATCATCTGCGCGAACCCCTCGCCCTCCCGCTCGCCGAGCAGCGCCGTATCGGGCACCCGGTAGTCGTCGAAGGTGAGCTCGCAGCTCTCGACGCCCTTGTAGCCCAGCTTGGGCAGGTCGCGGGAGACGGTGAAGCCGGGGCCTGGTTCGGCCAGGATGATGCTGATGCCGGCGTGGGCGGGCCGGGCCTTGGGGTCGGTCTTGCACAGCAGTGCCACCAGCCCGGAGCGGCGGGCGTTGGTGATCCAGGTCTTGGACCCGTTGATGACGTAGGACGCGCCGTCGCGGCGGGCGGAAGTCCGGATCGCCTGCAGGTCGGACCCGCCGCCCGGCTCGGTCAGCGCCATGGTCGCCCGCAGCTCGCCGGTCGCCATCCGCGGCAGGTAGGCGCGTTTCTGGGCCTCGGTCCCGTAGGCCAGCAGCAGCTTGGCGACCACCGTGTGGCCGCCCATCGCCCCGGCCAGGCTCATCCACCCGCGGGCCAGCTCCTCGGTGATCATCGCGTAGCAGGACGTGCTGACCTGGGTGTCCCCCCAGGGCCCGGGGATGGCCAGGCCGAAGATGCCGAGCTGCTTCATCTGCTCGATGAGCTTGTCCGGGTAGGTGTTGGCGTGCTCGAGCTCACGCACGACCGGCCTGACCTCGCGGTTGACGAAGTCGCGGACGAGCCCGACCATGGCGCGCTCGTCCTCGTTCAGCTCATCCATGCCGGGTCACCTTCTGGTAGGAATCGCCGCAGCACGCCTGTGGCATTATCCCAGGTCCACGAGGCCGGGTCGGTGTCCAGGCCGCGCACGCAATCGGCCAGCTTGGCCTGCAGCTGGGCCGCGGTGGGGGGCCGTTCCGGGGAGCCCGGCGGGAACTTCGCTCTGGCCCGCAGGATCGTCCCGTCGCCGGTGTGGACCTCCGCCTCGAGCTCGCCGTCGAGCAGCCAGCTGCCGCCGGGGTCGAGTTTGGTCTCCACCAGGCTGACCAGCCGCCGGGCGGCGTCCCGGCGGACCGCGGCGTCGGTGAAGCTGGCGAACCCGGGATACGCCCCGGAATAGGCAGCGAGCAGCGCGGCCGCGGCCGCGTACTCCAGGCTGAACTTGCCCTGCAGCCCGGAGGCCGGCCGGTGATGGATCAGCGGCACGACCGTGGCCTCGGGGGTGCGCAGCACGATCCGGCGGATCGCGGCGGGATCCAGCTTCGGGGCAAGCTCCGGTCCGGCAAGTTCCGACAGAGCGCTGATCGGCCGCTGCAGCGCATAACAGCACGGGTAGAGCTTGATGGCCAGACCGTTCGGCACCGCCGGCCCGGACAGATCCACCGCGGCCGGATCGCCGCCGACCAGGCCCAGCCACGCGTCGACGGCCTCGGGGTCGGCCTCCGCGCCGGCCGCCGCGAGCCGGGCCGCGCGGATCCCGGCGTCGACGGCGAAGCCGACCTGGAGCGACTTGGCGTCCGTGCCGAACGCCCGCTGGACCCCGCCGGCCGCGGGCACGGCCAGCGCCATGGCCACCGCGATCTTGGCGGCCGGCAGTCCCAGCGCGACGGCCGCCCCGGCGGCGCTGGCCGGTGCCCCGGCCGTGCAGGTGGCGTGCCAGCCGGCCGAATAGTGCCGCCAGCCCAGGGCCGTCCCGAGCCGCGCCATCACCCCCGCCGCGGCCAGGTAGGCACGCGGGCCGCCGCCCGTGGCCAGCGCCGTCGGCACGCAGACCGCGCTGACGTGCGTCGTCGACGGCATGTGCAGGTCATCGAAATCCAGGACGTGCCCGGCCACGGCCCAGCGCGCGCCGTCGGGCAGGCCCGCGGCCAGCCGGGTGACGCGATGACCGCGGGCGGCGAGCGTGACCGCCACCGTGTCCAGCAACGACCGGTCCGCCAGGTGCAGGTCGTCCGGCGTCGGCTCGAGTCGCTCGGCCCACCGGGCCAGGGCCACGGCAACGGACGTCATCCGGCCCGCTCCTTCCCTCCCGGCCAAGGCTCTTTCCTGCCACGACCCTCTGCTTCGGGCCACGACCCCTGCGCCAATGACACTGCGCCAACGACACCGCCGCGTCCTGGACTTGGCCGACCTAATAAGAATATATGTACGGCCATTTAGTCATAAAAGTACGGCTAAAGTCAATCCAGGGCGTTACGCTCGGGGCATGGAGGTGCGACCCGTCGCCTACCGGACCCTGGCCGCCCAGATCCGGAACGCCATCCGCAACGGCGACTACGCCGACGGGCGCCAGCTGCCCACCGAGGAACAGCTCGCGGCCAGCTACTCGGTCAGCAGGCAGACCGTCCGGCGGGCCATGCAGGACCTGGTGTCGGAGGGGATCATCTACCGGGTGGCCGGCCGGGGCACTTACCCGGTCGCCGAGCAGGACAGGTACGTCAACCATTTCGGCTCGGTGGAGGAGCTGATGGCGCTGTCGCTCGACACCGAGTGCGAGGTCATCAGCCCGCTGCAGCGCCGCGTCGACGTCGAGACGGCCAGCCGGCTCCGGCTTGGATCGGACGAGATCTTCACCGTGACGCTCGTCCGGCGGCACGCCGACGTCCCGTTCTGCTACACCTCGGTGTCCCTGCCGCCGCGGATCGGGCAGCTGCTGACCGGGTTCGGCGAGCTGTCCGCGGCGGGCCGGCGCAGCCGGGTGACTGTCATCGGGCTGATCGACGCGCGGACGAGCGGGGCCATCGCCGCCGCGGAGCAGAGCGTCAGCGCGGCCGGCGCTCCCGCGTTCGCTGCCCGGCACCTGGGCTGCGACGCGGGTGAGCCGCTGCTGCGGATCGACCGCCTGTACTTCGACGGCGAGGACACCCCCGTCGAGCTCGCGGTCAGCTACTTCGACCCCGGGCACTACTCCTACCGGGTCAAGCTCCGCCGCAGATAGTTGCAGGGCCAGTGCTTTGTCTGCGGTTCGGTTATAGCACCCGGAACCGCAGACAAATCCTCATCTCGCCACGTATCCCACCTCGCCAGCCAAGATCGTTCGTCAGTTTTGGTCGCTATTACGACCAAAACTGACGAACGATGCTCAGGAAACCCTCGCTCGGCGCACCACACTGAGCCGCACTAGCATCGGAATCCGCTGCGGCAGCCAGACTGGTGAAAAGGGCAGGAATGACTGAGCTGTATCCTCCGATCGAGCCGTACGAGCATGGGCTGCTCGATGTCGGCGATGGCAACCTGGTGTACTGGGAGACCTGCGGGAACCCGGCCGGTAAGCCGGCCGTGATGGTGCATGGCGGTCCGGGCCAGGGATGCGTACCGAGAATGCGGCAGATGTTCGACCCGGAACGCTACCGGGCTGTGCTGTTCGACCAGCGCGGATGCGGGCGCAGCAGGCCGCATGCGAGTGACCCGGCTACCAGCATGCGGCACAACACCACCGACCACTTGGTCGCCGACATGGAGCGGCTCCGCGAGCACCTAGGTATCGACCGCTGGCTGGTCACCGGCGGCTCGTGGGGCACCACGCTGGCCCTGAGCTACGCCGAGCGCTACCCCCGCCGCGTCTCAGAGATCATGGTCAGCGCCATCACCACGACACGCCAATCGGAGATCGACTGGCTCTATCGCGGTGTCGGGCGGTTCTTTCCCGAAGAGTGGGAGCGGTTCCGGGACGGTGCGGCCCGTGCCGGGTCCGACGGCGACCTGGTAGCTGCGTACGCGCGGCTGATGGAAAACCCCGATCCGCGGGTGCGGAACCAGGCCGCGACGAGCTGGCGCCGATGGGAAGACGTGGTCCTGTCCCTGGAGCCGGCCGCGCCGCCGGTCGCCGACTATGATCCTCCCGGCGGCGACGTGCTCGCGTTCGCCCGGCTCTGCGCGCACTATTTCTCCCATGCCGGATTCGTCGAGGCGAACGCGGTGATCCGCGACGCCGGACGCCTGGAAGGCATCCCCGGCGTCCTGATCCACGGCCGCCTCGACCTAAGCTGCCCGGCGGATACAGCCTGGGAACTCGCCCGCGCCTGGCCCGGCGCAGAACTGCTCATCGATGATCACTCCGGACACCTGGGGAGCGACACCAAGCGCGCGTGGATGCTCGACACGCTCGCCAGATTCGCCAGCCGGTGAACTCACCCGACTAGTTACCTGCTACCGGCGCCCCCGGCCAGGGCTGGGTTTCCCTCCGGGCTCGGATGGCGGGCTGCGGCACTTGGATGCAACGCCCCGGCGGCGAGGGAGCTGGGTAAGGCTAGCAGGGGTGGCGGGCGGTTCGGGGGCCGGACGATTATCGTGTTGCCATGATGCCTTCGCCCTCAGCCGCCGATGGCGAACAGACCGTCTCGGCGTCGACCCCGCGAGAGATCCGCGCCGCGTTGACCGGCGAGGAGATCGCCCATTTCGATCGTGAGTACCGGCATGCGATGGCCGATGCCGCGGAATCTCTCGACCTGTCAGGCGTCGTGTCGATGCTAAGGCGATGGCAGCGCGTCGCCTGGTCCACCCAGGATGACCCGGACGCGCACCGGCACATGCTGGCTTGCGCGGAGGAGCTGAACGCAGGCGGCGATGTCGCTACCGAGTCGTGGCAGGCAACGAAGGCCCGGCTGAGCTTGTAGGTGTATTCGGTCGAATCGGAGCAGCACGCTCTTGAACAGGTCGCGGCGCTGCCTGCGGAGGCACTTCCCTATTACGCCGAACTGATGACCGTCCTCGAAACCGCACCATGGGGCGGCGAGGCCTACGACCGTCAGCGGCCCGACGGGAACATGCGCACGTATATCTCTGGCCAACACGACCAAGGCATGGTGATCTACCTCATCCTCGAAGATCAGCGGCGGGTCATCGTCCTGCGTGTCTTGTGGGCCGGATAAGGCAGGAGGCATCGATGGGTAAGCGGTTGAGTTCAGGTGAGCAGCGGGCACGTCGACAGCGACGAGGGGAGCGCGCGTTCCTCTTTGACGGCAGCCTGGATCGCTGCCTGGCCGAGTTCGAGCGCGAGGACTGGGAGTGGGCCCTCTCGTCATGTGGCGGCGACACGCTGCGGGCCGCACGGCAGTGTGGCCTGAGTGACGTACCGCCGGGGGCGAAAGCCCTGTGGGGACGATCGGCCGAAGAGGCTCGCGGGACATACCGTCAATGGCAGAAACGGCGCGGCGGCAAGTAACGCTTCAGCCGCAGGCGTGGCGCGAAGGTCAGCTGGTTCCGAGCAGGGGCGGCCGTCCGCCGGTGCCCGGGATGAGCTCCCGCGCCGGATGGGCGCGGCCCGCGGGCCCGGCGGCGAACGCGGTGAGGATGTTCGCCGTGGCGGCCTGGATGGCGCGCCGCACGGCCGGGGGAGCGGGCGCCGGGCAACCCGCTGCCACGGGCAGTGCACAGATCCAGTCCTCGGTGCCGGCATCGAATACCCCGGCGCCGCTGGCGGCCACGTAGTAGCTGACGTCGCTGTACGTGGGCGCGGCGCCGCAGCTGACCGGCGACCGGGCCAGTACCTCGATCGGCCTCGGCGTCGGCTCCGCCGGGTTGACCTGGTCGAATTCCGGGCCCACCAGCCCGGGCAGCGACTCGCCCGCGTGCACGCCGCCGCCGGCCCACACCCAGCTGCCCGGGTCGGTCACGACCATCGGGAAGTTGCTGGTGACCGAGCAGACGTAGGACTGGCCGATCAGGGAGCTTTCCGGGTCCGGGTCCGGCGGAGTCGGCCAGTTCCCGGTCACCAGCGCATTGTCCTTGCCGTAGAGCGGATCTTCCTGCGGGATCTTGTAGTTCACCTCGATCCGGTCCGGGCCGAGCGGCGACGACTCGAACCGGATCTTGCGGAAGATCGCGTTGGCGCCGAAAAACGCCACGTTCGTGCCCTGGTCGCGGGCCCGCGTGACGGTGGCGCGCATGGCTGGCGACCAGTACTCGTCGTGCGCCTCGCTGATCATGGCCCGGGCGCCGGCCAGGACGCCGGGGTACAGGTCGAGGTCGACGCTGGTGAGGTAGGCCAGCGGCAGCCCGAGCCGCTCGGCGAAGGTGACCAGCGGGAGCTCCAGCTGGAAGTAGGCCCCGGCCCCGTTGTTGTAGGACAGGGGCCGGTCGAAGGTGACCCGGCGGCCGCGGTCGGCGAAGCTGCCGCCGGGGCCGCCGTACAGGCTGTACTGGCCCCAGCCGTTGTAGGCCTGGTAGGACGTCACCGCCGAGACCAGCACGACCCGGCCCGCCACCGAGGGCGACCGGATCACCATCGGCACGTAGCTCTGCACCCCCGTCGAGGCGTCCAGCCGCAGCAGGTACGAACCGGGCGGCCAGCCGGTCGTGGGCACGGTCAGGCTCGGCTGCCAGGGCGCGACCGCCATCGAGCCCGGCTGGACGATCTTCGCCCCCGGCTGGTAGCGGCCCGGCGTGGCCGGCGAGGTCCACACCAGGCGGGCCAGGTCGCCGCCGTACCAGCCCATCCGGAACGCGCGGACCCGGAAGCTGCGCGCCGTGGTCGACACGAACAGCCGGAACGAGGTGCCGGGCAGCACGTCGGCCCGGTCGGCGAAACCCTCGAGCTGGTAGAGATGACCGGGATGCGTGATCCGCCAGTGCGGGTCACCGGGCAGCGCGTTCTCGGCCGGGGTCCCGGCCGCGGCCGGGGCGGGAGCCCGGGTTGCCCGCGGGGCGGCAGGGCGGGCCGGGGGTACGGCGGTGCAGGCCACCACCGCCAGCGCGCAGGCCGCCAGCACGCACGCCACCAGCGCGGGCCGGAGTCGTCTGGCGCTGGGAGGGCGGGCTTGCATGCTCACGATGATGACAGGCGTGCTCTAGGGTCAGTGCTTTGTCTGCGGTTATGCAGCACTCCCGGCCAACGCCACGACATGGCAGGATACGGCGCTATCCGCCGGTACGGTAACCCCTGACACCTTCGCCGGCACCGGCCTCGGGGCCACCGATGGCACCAAGGTCATTGACCTGTTCGGGTCGGTCATCGACCTGTTCGGGTCACACGTGACCTGGTCGCTCCATGGCACCCCGCCAGCCGGCGTATCCCTGTCCGAGACGACGATCAGCTATTCAGGCACAACCGCAATTTCCAACCCGCCTAACGTCGTCGTCGATGGCACTGACAGTGCCGGGAACGCCGAGGCGCTCCTGATCCCCGTCACGATCACGCCCGGTTCGATCCAGATCAACGGGACTGCCTCTACGGTCGTCCTCGGGGACACCTTGTCCAAGCTGGCCGCTACGAACATCGCCGGCACCGTGAAGTTCAGTGCGACCAGTTCCGTGGGCAACAGCATCGGCTTCGCGCAGTCGAACCTGCCGTCCGGGTGTACCAGCAGCACCAGTACGCGGGGGCGATTATCGCCGGGTGGACCGCGACCAAGGCCGACCCGGCGACGCATTTCCTGCGCCTGGCCGGCACCTCCGCGGGTGCGGACAAGTTCGAGTACGCGCCCAGCGGCGCGGGGACCGGGCTCTGCGTGTCCGATCCCGGCGGCGGCTGGGCCTCCGATCCGCTGCCTGACGGCCTGATCCTCACGGTGTGCAACAACGGTCCGTGGCAGCAGTTCGTGCCGCAGTCGAACGGCACGCTGAAGGACCTGGCCACCGGCCTGTTCGTCAACCCGGACGGCACCGGCGCGCAGCTGCGCGGCAGCACCGCTCCGACGCCGTGGGGTGGCTCCGTCTACACCTGGACGGACTACGCCCACCTGCCCGGCTAGGAGGTAACCAACCCCCGGCCAGGAGGTAACCAACCAAGGCGAAGGGACCCCGCAGGGGGTCCCTTCGCTGCGGGACGGGAAGGCGCTACCGGGCCGGCGTGTTACACGTGCGTGTCGGGAAATAATCCGCGTGCCCCGCGAGGGCGAGGCCGATAGCGAGCGGAGGTGACCGGTGGCGCTGCCGAATGATTCCACGCCCAAGTTCAGTGAGTACGCCCACCCGGAGAAGATCGTGTCGACCGGGTGGGTCGCCGCCCACCTCGACGACCCCGGCCTGGTGGTAGCCGAGTCCGACGAGGACGTGCTGCTGTACGAGACCGGCCACATCCCGGGAGCGGTCAAGCTCGACTGGCACACCGAGCTCAACGACCCGGTCACCCGCGACTACGTCGACGGGGCCGGCTTCGCCGCGCTGATGTCGGAGAAGGGAATCAGCCGGGACACCACGCTGGTGCTCTACGGCGACAAGAACAACTGGTGGGCCGCGTACGCGCTGTGGGTGTGCTCCTTGTTCGGGCATCCCGACGTGCGGCTGATGGACGGCGGCCGGGCGAAGTGGATCGCCGAGGGCCGCCCGGTCAGCACCGAGGCCCCGAAGCGCCCGGAGGCCGACTACCCGGTCATCGAACGTGACGACGAGCGGATCCGCGCCTTCCAGGACCAGGTCCTGGACCACCTCGGCCAGCCGATGATCGACGTCAGGTCGCCCGGCGAGTACACCGGCGAGTTGCTGCACATGCCCGACTACCCGCAGGAGGGCGCCCTGCGCGGCGGACACATCCCCGGCGCGCGGAGCATCCCGTGGGCCCGGGCCGCGGCCGAGGATGCCACCTTCCGGACCCGGGCCGAACTCGAGGCGATCTACCAAGGCGAGGCCGGGCTGAGTCCTGACGACGACGTGGTGGTCTACTGCCGTATCGGCGAGCGGTCCAGCCACACCTGGTTCGTGCTGCAGCACCTGCTCGGCTACCCGTACGTGCGCAACTATGACGGGTCATGGACCGAGTGGGGGAACAGCGTCCGCGTCCCCATCACCAGGGGTGACAGCCCGTGACCACCGCGGCGCTCAATCCCCGGCTGCAGGAGATCGTCGAGGACTTCGCCGCCGTGCCGGACAAGGACCGGCTGCAGCTGCTGCTGGAGTACTCCCGGGACCTGCCGGCCCTGCCCGAGCGCTACGCCGCGCACCGTGACCTGCTCGAGCCCGTGCCCGAATGCCAGACGCCGCTTTTCCTGGCCGTCGAGGTCGGGCCGGACTCGGCGGTTCACCTGTTCTTCGAGGCCCCGGCCGAGGCGCCGACCACCCGCGGCTTCGCCGCCATCCTGCACGCCGGGCTCGACGGGCTGGACGCGGACGAGGTGCTGGCCGTGCCCGCGGAGTTCTCCACCAAGCTCGGGCTGCAAGACCTGGTGAGCCCGCTGCGGCTGCGGGGCATGGCCGCGATGCTGGCCCGGATAAAGCGCCAGGTCCGCGACCGTCGAGGCTGACCGCCGCCGGTCCAGGACTTCACCCGCCGGGGGTGACCGCCGATCCGAGAGTACGTGTGATCGTGTAGAGGGGAGGCGATGGCAGCACGCGGCCCGGCGGGTAGCTGTGGGCGGTGAGCTCGGCAGGACGTCCTCAGCCAAGGTTCGGCGAGAGGACGGCCATGGTTCTTAGTCTTCTGTTGATTGGCCTGGCAGTCGCGCTCGATCCGCTACCGCTGACGGCATTCATTGTCATACTGCCCTCAAAGCGCGGCGTGCGAAAAGGCACGGCCTACCTGTTCGGCTGGCTCGTTTCCCTGGCCATCGTGGTCGCGGTCACGGTAATCGCGACCGGCAATAACCCGCCCAAGCCGAACACGGCCCCCTCGCTGGGGTCGCTGGCGGCGAAGATCGCCATCGGGACCGTCCTGGTCCTGATCGCGATCCGGCAGCGCCGGCGGATGGGGCGGCCGAAGCCGCCGAAGAAGCCGCCGAAGTGGCAGGAGCACGTGGACAACATGTCGCCGTGGTTCGCCATGGCCCTGGCCCCGACGCTTCAGCCCTGGACCCTGATCGCGGCGGGGGCGGCCACCGTAGTGGATGCGAAGCTATCCAGCTGGGAGAGCTATCTCGCACTGTTCGGGTTCTGCATCCTGGGCTCGGCGTCCTACATCGCCCTGGTGATCTACGCCGGTTTCAGGCCCGAGCAGAGCCAGGCGTTCCTGGCCAAGTTCAGGAAATGGATGGAGACCCGCACCGACCAGGTGATCATCGTCGGGTGCCTGCTCATCGGCTTCTGGCTCATCGCCAGCAGCATCTACTACGTGGTCAGCTCCTGAGTAACGAGACCAGCCAGCCCACGCCAACCAGGGTCCGGAAAGGGAAGGCAGCAATGGCAGCAGAGATGGAGTTCGCGATCGGGGCCACGGCCAGCTGCTCTGATGGTCCGTGTGGCGAGGTGAGCCGCATGATCGTCGATCCGGCCACTCGTACGGTCACGCATCTTGCCATCGAGCCGAAACACCGGCGGGAGCCCGGCCGGCTGGTCCCGATCGACCTGGTCGACACTACGACCGGCGAAATCAGGCTGCGCTGCACCCTCGCCGAGTTCGACGCGCTCGATCCGGCCGAGGAGAACGAGCTAGTGGAAGATATCGGCGGCATGGGGGTCGGCGGCATGGCTGCCCCGATGGGCATACCATCCGCCCCGCAGATCGTCCTGGAGGATGTTGTTCCGCTGGGGGAAACAGATGTTGGCCGCGGTGAGCACGTCCATGCCCTGGATGGCGAGATCGGACAGGTGGAGGGCTTCCTGGTCGATCCGGGCGACCACCGCGTGACCCACGTGCTGCTCCGGGAGGGGCACCTGTGGGGACGCAAGGAGGTCGCCATCCCGGTGAGTGCCGTGACCGGGGTCGAGGACGGAATCCGGCTCAACATGACCAAGAAGCAGATAGAGGACTTGCCGCCAGCTCACTGAGCGGTTCGCTCCCGACGGGGAGGACTTGGCGTCCGTGGTCATCGTGTTCGCGCTGCTGGCGGCTCTGTCCAACGCGGTCAACGTCATCACCCAGCACATCGCCAGCACCGCCGATACCCGCGGATCCTCGGGCTGGCGGCTGGTCGTTTACCTGTTCCGCAGTCCGTTGTGGCTTTTCGGCTGGGTGGCGCTGGCGGCAGCGTTCGTGTTCCAGGCGCTCGCCCTGCACGCCGGCCTGCTCTCGGTCGTGCAGCCGCTGATGGCCACGGAACTCATTTTCGCGCTCGTCTTGCGCCAGTTCTGGATTCACCAGTCGATCCTGACGATCACCTGGGGCGGCGCCGCTTTGACCTGCGTGGGCCTGGGCGTGTTCATCGTCGCCGGGGAGCCCCGCGGCGGCCGTCCGACCCCGACGAGTCATCACTGGATCGCGGCCGCAGTGGCCTGCGGCGTCGCTGCCGCCGTCCTGGCCGCCATGGCGCGGCGGGGATCCCCGAGCTGGCGCGCTGCCCTGTTTGCTTCGGCCGCTGCGATCATGTGGGCGCTCGTGGCGACGTTCATCAAGACCACGACGGACACGCTGACCCAGTTCGGCGTGGCCGGAATGTTCACCCACTGGCCGTTGTATGCCCTGGCGGTCGGCGCCGTGGCAGGCACCTTGCTGCAGCAGGCGGCGCTTCACGTCGGACCGTTGAAGGTCTCCCAGCCTTTCCTGGTGATCATCGATCCGATCGTCAGCATCGCTCTGAGCGTGTGGTTGTTCGCCGAGTCCTTCGTACCTGACGCGGCGGTACTGGCCATAGCGGCGGCCGCCTTCGCCGTGATGTGCGCCGGGGTGGTCCTGCTGACCCAGACCGCGCCGGCGACCATGGACGCCGGTCCCCAGGGCCAAGCCGGCCGGCGAGTTGCCGGGCGTTGACGTGGGCGTAGGTCGCGTCCACCTCCACCAGCGGGAACTGGCGGGCGTAATACCGCAGCCGCTTCTGGATCTGCTGGCTGGCGTCCCGGCCGCCGAGTCGTCCCGCGTGTCCGTGAGCTGCTGCCGCGCCCGTTCGGCCCTGAAGATCTTTAATTTGCCCGAACGGCCCAGCTGTTACGCCTGGCCCAGCCGCCCCCTGGCCGGAAAACGGGTCGCCGGACGCCGGGTGATCTGCTGGGCTTGCCGCTATGAGCGATCATGGCCTGCGCGGAGCCGAGCTGGCCCGGATGTTCCACACGGAGGTGGTGGGGCCGTTGCTGGCCCGCAAGCTGCCGCGGCTTCGCTACGCGGCCGGGCGGCTGGGCTCGGGTTCGGATGTGCTCGGGCTGGACGACGCGACCAGCCGCGACCACGACTGGGGATGCCGGCTGACGCTGCTCGTCGACGAGCCGGACTCCGGCGTGCTGCCGCAGGTCAGCGAGCTGCTCGTGGGTGAGCTGCCGGAAACCTACCGAGGGTACCGGGTGCGGTTCCCGGTCACCTGGGACGACTCGCGGTCGCACCGGGTCGAGGTCGCGACCGTGGCCGGGTTCGCCGCCAGCCGGCTGGGCGTTGATCCCAGCGGGCTTTCGGTGCTTGACTGGCTGGTCCTGACCGGGCAGAGCGTGCTCGAGGTGACGGCCGGGCCGGTGTTCACCGACCAGACGGTCGCGTTGTCGCAGGTGCGTGACACGCTGTCGTGGTACCCGCCGGACGTGGAGCGGTACGTGCTGGCGGTCGGCTGGCAGCGGCTGGAACAGCAGCTGCCGTTCGTGGGCCGCACGGCCGAGCGCGGCGACGAGCTCGGCTCACGGCTGGTGAGCGGGCAGCTGGCCGGGGACCTGATGTCCCTGGGGTTCGCGCTGTCCCGGCGCTGGGCGCCCTACGGCAAGTGGCGCGGAACCGTTTTCGCGACCCTCCCGGTGGCGGCTTCCCTGGCCGGTCTGCTGGCCGCCGCCGCCACCATGGGAGCCTGGCGGGACCGCGAAAGCGCCCTGGCCGCGGCCGCGGAAACGCTGCTCGGTGTGCAGCGAGAGCGCGGCCTGCCCGCCCCGGACCGCGCGGTCGTCCCGTTCTGGGACCGGCCCTACCGCGCCATCGACCTGGCCGTGCCGGCCGGCCTCCTCGCGGACATCACCGATGCCGAGGTCGCCCGGCTGCCACCCGGGATCGGTTCGGTCGAGCAGTGGGCGGACAGCGTCGACGTCCTGGCCAGCCCGGGCCGCAGGTCTGCCCTCCAGGCCGCCTACCTGGCCTGGATCGGCGGCGCTTAGGGTCAGGCCGCTGCCCGGGGTGCCGGACGTGAGTCGGTCGCCTGCTGGCCGGTTCTACGGGGAATCGTACTGGCGGCGTCGGCGTCGCGGATGGACAGCGAGAACGGCAGGGCGCACAGGCAGATCGCGGCGGCCACTGCGAAGGCCGTGCGGTAGGCGGTGAGGTTGGCCACCGCGTGACCGGCCACGAGATGGACCGGGCCGACGGACACGATGGCGGTTGTCAGAACCGCCACGCCGATGGCCCCGCCGAGTTGCCGGATCGCGTTGAACATGGTGGACGCCCGCCCGGTCGCCGCGGGCGTGATCGTGGCGAAGGACGCCGCCTGGACCGGGACGAACACCTGGGCTATGGACACCCCTAGGGCGAACAGGAGCAGCCGCGCCCACCACAGGCTGGTCTGCGGGCCCAGCAGGGCGAGCAGGCCGATCGAGGCCGCGATACCGGTCAGCCCGATGCTGATGTGCCGGCGCGGGCCGAGCCGCGGGTACAGCACCCGGCTGGCCAGCTGTGCGCCGCCCATGACCCCGAGCGCCTCGGGGAACGTGCTCAGCCCGGAGCCGAGTGCGCTCAGGCCGCGGCCATCCTGGTAGTACAGGGAGACGGCGTACAGGGTGCCGAGGAAGGCGATCGAGGTCAGGACCATGACTCCGTTGCCGGACCGGAACAGGCGGTTCCCCAGCAGCCGCAGGTCCACCATGGGCGTGGCCGACCGCAGTTCGACGACCACCATGGCCGCTAGCAGCACGGCCCCGGCGGCGATGGCCGCGAGCACCTTGGGCTGATCCCAGCCCAGGTTGGGCCCTTCGGAGACGCCGTACATCAGCAGCCCGAGGCCGAGCCCGGAGAGCAGGAAGCCGGCCAGGTCGAAGCGGCCCGGCCGCGCCTGCACCGACTGCTGCAAGAAGACCGCGCCGAAGGCGAACGCCGCCACGCCGATCGGCACGTTGACGTAGAACACCCACCGCCAGGACAGTTCGGTGACCAGCAGCCCGCCGAGGACCGGGCCGAGCGCGGGAGCGAATGTCGTGGGCACGGTGAGGATGGCCGAGGCCCTGATGCGCTCCTCGGGCGGGAACGCGCGGAACAGCATCGCCATCCCGACCGGAGCGAGCATGCCGCCGCCCGCTCCCTGCAGGATCCGGAACGCGACCAGCTCACCCAGGCTGGAGGCCAGCCCGCACAGCGCCGAGGCGGCGGTGAACACCACGATGGCGGCGAGCAGTACCCGCTTGCCGCCGAAGCGGTCACCGAGCCAGCCGGACGCCGGGATGAACACGGCCAGGCTGACCAGGAAGGCGATCGAGATGCTGTCCACCGCGGTGGGGCTTACCCCGAAGTCGCGGCCGATGGTCGGCAGCGCGACGTTGACGATCGTCACGTCCATGATGCTCATGAACATCGCGGCGACGAAGACGGTGCCGACCGCGACTTTCTGGCTGATGCGTACCGCCACGGCGACCCTCTCTCCGCGGCTCAGCCCACGCGGCGGCTCACGGGCATCCCGGCTGTCCCTGCCGGGTGACAAGCTCAGGCGGGCGCTGGAAATTCCGTCAGGACCGAGTCGGTGGGGATCACCGGGAGCGGTGATCCCCACCGACGGTCTGGCCGGCCCGGGAAATCAGCCGAGCTGGAGCTGGCCCAGGGTCAGGTTGAGGGTGTTCTCCGAGCCGGGGATGGTGGCGTTGAGGCCAGCAGGCTGGCCCCGGCGGCCAGCGCCGCCAGGCGTTTGACGAGCGGTCCTCGAGGCGGTCGTGACACGATGCGGACTCCTTCCGCTACGACGGAGCCAATCAGGTTACTCGCGAGTAATCCGTTACGTTACTCACAAGTAACATCATCGTGCAAGAGTCTTAATCAGATCGGGCCTGTTATTTCCTGATAGTTATCCCGTTGATAGATGTCGCTATTTATCAGCATGTGATCCCCGCGCCATGGTGGCGAACGGGCGCTCTCGCCCCACGATCCGTGGCCTGAGACGTAGGATCACGTGTACGCGTAAATATGGCCACCTCAACGGCGCTGGCGCGTCGCCGGAAGACGGGCCCGGGCTCTGTGGACGATACGAATGCCGAGCAGGCGATACGGGCCCGTCACCGGCCGCTCAGGCAGCTTGTCTGGCGGCTGATCGTCTCCATCCGCGACGGAGACGAGCACCAGATCGAGGATGCGGTCCTTCAGCTCAGTAAGAAGAGAAGGATCTTCGCACCGCTCACTCTCGTCGTCGGCGCGTTCGTCATGCTCTTCAACGGGCTTCGCCTGCTGGTCACGAACTGGCGGCTGATGCTGGTCCAAGTCCTGCCGGCGATGCTGATCTGGGCTACGACGATAGACCTCAAGGCGCATGTGCTGCACGGCAAGGAATTCCACGACATCCGCGGGCCGATCGTCCTGGTGCTGTTCGCCGTCGCGGTCCTGGTCACCACGGCCTCTTTCTACCTCAACGCCGCCTTCGCCTTCACCATCTCGCAGCCCGGTCCCCCGCAGCTGCGAACCGGCTTCGAGGAGGCGCGCAAGCATGCGAGAGCCATTATTTGCTGGGGACTAGGCACTGGTCTCGGGCTTGGGGTTGCCGCCATCCTCGCCCCACGATGGGGGCTGCGCTGGTTCGCGCTCCTGCTGGGCATCGTTCTCGGCGTCCTGATGGTGTGCTACGTCGCGGTGCCCGCCCGCATTGTCGGCGTGCAGACCGGCAAGACGGCAGAGGCCGGGCCGTCGGGACGCGACAAGCTGACGGCGAGCGCGGTCAGCGGCATCCTCGGAGCCATCGTGTGCGCGCCGCCCTATGCGATCGTCAGGATCGGCCTGGCGCTGCTCGGCAGCAGCGCCCTGTTCTGGCTCGGGGTAGCGATCCTGGTCGTCGGCCTGATGCTGCAGGCCGGCGTCACCGGGGCGGTCAAGGCGGTCAAGGTAAGCGCCAAGCTGCTCGTCGGCCAGCCACTGCATACCCCGGATGGCCAGTCAGCGTCCGTCCCCGACGGCTAGCTCCGGGCCTGTACCTTAGGCGTTCGCGGCCGGGTCGTCCGCTGGCTGGCGGGCGGTTCGCCCGGCCTTGATGACGGTATCGACCGTGCGGGCGAAGTTGATCAGCGCCATCGCGAGGAGCGCCGCACCGATGAGCGACAAAATGTCCGCCTCGGACCGCCCGGTCCTGCGGGCGATCGCACGGGCGACCGGCCGGGCGATAACCCTGGTCCGGCCGGTCAGGCCCGCCTGGCCCATCGCCGCGACGTTCCACTTCGCCATGTCGTCTTCCTGTTCTCGCCTGTGCTCACCGCGTCCCGGGGCCACGCGATGAGCGTCAGCCGCTTCGTCAAGACCACGATGGCAAGCCTGCTGACGGACGGTCAAAGGTCATATGGGTCTTCTGGGTCAGCTGCCAGGATGCCGCCGGAGTCGCGGTCCGCGCATCACCCTGCCGGGGTGACGATCGGCCCGCCCGGCCGGGCGCAGCACGAAACTAGGGCACGACCACGATGGGCACCGGTGAGTGGCGGGCCAGGCTGACGGCGACGGAGCCGACCACGCGGTGCATGGCATGCGACGAGCTCCCGACCACGATCGCCACAGTGTCGCCGGGGTGGGCTTCGCCGATGCCTGCGGCCGCCGCGATCAGCTCGTCCGCGATCAGGCCCTGGCGCCGCTCGAAGCCCCAGCGCTCCTCGCGGTCGCGCAGCTGCTCGCCGGCCGCTGTGTGCAGATCCCGTGCGATCTCGTCGAAGCTGACTTCCATTTCGGCCACGGCGCCTGGCGACAGCATGTCGATGCTGGGCAGGTGGGCGACGTATACCACTTCGATGCGGCCGGTCCGGCCGAGCAGCAGGCGGGCCGCGGCGTCGAGCGCCCGGCTGGCGGGAGGCGAGCCGTCGTACCCGACGACAAGGTAGAGATCCCCGGCGGGCGCGGTGGTGCTCATGGTGCATAAGACTATCGGTGTCCCCTGCGCTCGTCCGTTTGTTTCTCGAGAAGATCCGGAGGCTGGGACCATGGTCTCGATGTAGTCAGCCACGGCCGCATCGTCCCTCGCGACGGGGCCTTCGTGGAAGGTGAGCCCGGGCCCCGGCTTTGGTCCGGGGGGACAACCCTGACAGGGAGGAAACCGGTCATGACCGCAGCGAGCCGGCCGCAGGTCGTCACGCTCCGTTCGGGGGACGTCGTGCGGTTGCGGCAGGTGCGGCCCGGCGACGCGGCGGCGCTGGCCCGGGCCTACGCGAACCTGGGCGAGCAGTCCCG
>Ga0208044_1000696_pt1 | contig 22277 bp, 18 predicted proteins | sample Sb_taG_8_FD_187712 | JGI IMG/M metagenome (GOLD analysis project Ga0208044, IMG submission 187712) | Peat soil microbial communities from Weissenstadt, Germany - Sb_50d_c_BC metaG (SPAdes) (version 2) | ecosystem: Environmental > Terrestrial > Soil > Wetlands > Peat | place: Germany... | reverse complement strand
GGCGGCGCGCGTGCTCGCGGACGGGCAGGTCGGCCAGCCGGTCGGCCGGGGTGATGCGGCGGTCGAGGGAGCCGGTGCATTCGGCGGCCTTGGTCGCGTACTTGGCCACGTAGCCAGCGACCTTAGCCTCGATCCACCGGTCAGATAGTGGTGCCTTTCGGGCGTGTTAACGCAAAAGGTGCCCTCTGAGCTGGGAGAATGGGAGTTGCTGACGCTTCCAGTTCCCGGTTCGAGAGGACACCTTGTAAGTGCGATTGTTGCATAGCCTGGCGAAGGCGCACGCATCGTTTGACGACCCGAATCTCGTGTCGCACGCCGGCCTGGTGCCGGTGATGGCGCTCGCCGGGCGCGCCGGCCTGGCGGACCTGGTCGCAGAGCACGTCACGCCGGGCGGCGAGTGTGGCGTCAACGCGCATCTGAAGGTCCCGTGCCTGGTCGCTGGGATGGCCGCGGGCGCGGATTCGATCGATGACATGGACATGCTGCGGCACGGCGCGATGGACAGGCTGTTCGGCGGGATCCGCGCCCCGTCGACGCTCGGTTCGCACCTGCGCTCCTATACCTGGGGGAACGTCAGCCAGCTGGAGAAAGCGGGCCGGGAGTTCCTCGCGGAGCTGGCCCGGCAGGCGCCGCTGCTGCCCGGCGCGGAAACCCTCGCGTTCATCGATATCGACTCGATGCAGAAGCGGGTCTACGGGCACCAGAAGCAGGGCGCGAAGTTCGGCCACACCAAGATCCAGGGGAAGTCGTTGCTGGTGAGGGGCCTGAACTCGCTGGCCGCGGTGATCAGCACGCCGATCGCGGCGCCGGTGATCGCCTGCACGAGGCTGCGCGGCGGGAACGCCGCCTCCGCGCGCGGCGCGGCCAGCATGGCCGCCCAGGCGATCGGCACCGCGCGGGACTGCGGCTGCGCCGGGACCATCATTGTCCGGATGGACTCGGCGTCCTGCAACGCCGCGGTGCTCGGCGCGGTCCGCCGCGGCGGCGCGCGGTTCTCCGTCACCGTTCCCATGAACTCCAGCATCCGCGCCGCCATCGCCGCCATCGGCGAAGAGAGCTGGACGCCGATCCGGTACCCGCAAGCGGTCTGGGACGACCAGCTGGACTGCTGGGTCTCCGACGCCGAGGTCGCCGAGACGGAATACACGGCGTTCGCGTCGAAGAAGGGCCAGGCCGTCACCGCCCGGCTGATCGTCCGCCGGGTCCGCGACCAGAACAAGAAGGCCGCCGAGGGGATGGACGAGCTGTTCCCCGCCTGGCGTTACCACGCCGTGTTCACCGACTCGCCGTTCGGGCTGGTCCAGGCCGAGGGACAGCACCGCGACCACGCCGTCGTGGAGCAGGTCTTCGCCGACGTCACCAGCGGCCCGCTCGCTCACATGCCCTCAGGCGTCTTCGCCGCGAACGCGGCCTGGCTGTCGATCGCCGCCATGGCGCACAACCTGCTCCGCGCGGCCGGCGCCCTGGCCAGCCTGCCCTTCGCGAAAGCGCGCGGGGCGACGATCCGCCGTGACCTGATCGCGGTCGCCGCCCGCACCGCCCGGCACGGCAGGGGCCACCTCACCCTCCACCTGCCCGAGGGCTGGCACCGCGAGCAGGAATGGCTGAACCTCTGGGACGCCACCTGCGGCCCGCCCGCCGCAGCGGCCTGACCAGCCCCGAACAGGTCCGCACCCCCGACGGCCCCCGCGGCCACCCCGACCCCGCCCCGAGCCAGGAACCCTGGACAAGCCGCACAGCAGGCGAGCGGCAGGACGCCCGCGCCCGGAATCACCTCGCGAAACTCCTCGTACAGGAATCAAGTCGGAAACGAGCTACCCGAATTGACCGGTGGATCGAGGCTTAGTGTTGGTCAGCTCCCCGTTGGTGGTAATGGGCCGGATGTCGCGTTCGCGGCCCCACGCCAGCGTGCGGGCTGCAAGACCCGAAGCGGCCGGGGGTCCTTACATAGACAGCACGAGCGGCTTGGCCGATGGCGGCGGTGAGCAGGGCCGATGCGTGCCCGTTCGGAGGGTCAAGACCGGGTACGTACGCGGATACTTACGGACAGCCCGAGTTGCGCTTGAGCTGCGAGCAGGCTACTTGAGGAGCTCCCCTAGAAACTGCGTCGTTTCGCGTGATGTCAAGGTCTGGGTACTTAGGTGCTGCATGACTCTTAGATAGCTGTCGACGTCCTTGGGACTGTCCAGGTAAAGCGCGCTTGTCAGCTGTTCGAGGTACACGACGTCAGGCACGTCGGATCCGGCGAACCGCAGGATGCTGAACGACCCTCCTGCGGAACGGCCGCTAGCCCGGAATGGGAGCACCTGCACCGTCACGCTTGGCCGCTCTGCGATCTCAGCGAGGTGCTTGAGCTGGTCACGCATGACGGCCGGGCCACCCACATGCCGCCGCAGTACCGACTCGTCCAACACCACCCGCAGGTCGAGAGGATCGGGTCGATCGAGCACCGCCTGCCGCGCCATCCGCAGCCGGACCCCTCGCTCGATATCCCTGGTTGAGAAGCCGCGGCCCAGGAGCGTGACAGCACGCGCGTAGTCCTCAGTTTGCAGCAAGTCAGGGACGGACTGGACCTCGTAGACCCAGATCTGGGTGGCTGCCTCTTCGAGGCCGAGATAGGGCTCGAACCAACCCGGCAGGATGTCAGAGTACCCATGCCACCAGCCAGGGGCGTTCGCCTGCCGGGCGAGCGCAAGTAGCGCCCGGCGCTCCTGTTCGTCCGTCACGCCGTAGTGGGTGAGCAGAGCTGGACCGGTACAACTGCTAAGCGGAAGCCGGATGAGCCGCCAACCTGCCCGCGGTTGGGAGGTGGACACGGCCCGTACTGTGCGATCGGAGTGATCGTCGTGATCTTGCCAACAGGGCGCTGGCAGCGCGCCGTCATCACGGCCCTGCTCGTTATTCCCTTGGTGCTGGTCATCGGGCTGTCCGCTCCAACGTGGCTGGTCTTGCCATTCCTATCCGAGCCACGACGCAACGCAGTGCTCCAGTTTCTTGGCTGTCTCATCGACTGGATCAAGGCGATCGCCGGATTGACCTAGCGCAACAGCTCGAGTCGCGACGACATCAGTACCACGTTGATCGGGCATCGCCTTTGACAAGATCTCCCAGCCGCCGTCAGTAAGGTGCTGGCAGAGCAGGTTGATCACTGCATCTTCGGTCAGCTCTGCTTCCTCTAAGTCAGCAGCATATGTATTTTCGTCGTTGCCGTTGGTTGGCTGTCTCCAAGATGTTCCCGAATGGCTGTTTGTCGCGTTGTAGTCTGTCTGCGCTTTGCGTGCTCAGGGTGACACTTCCGGGACGCCTGATCGCATCGTGCTTATACCGACTGTCCGGAGTGCGGCCCGGGCATAAGGTGAGCGCAGCGCCTTGCGGTTTCGGGCTGCAGTGAGGGGGTGGGGGCGGTGGCCCGGGTGATTTGCGTGCATGGGATCGGCCAGCAGCGCAAGGACGAGGAGATGCTGCGCAGCGAGTGGGCCCCGGCCCTGCGTGATGGAATCCGGCGTTCTGATGTCGCTGCCGCTAGCCTGCTGGGGGATGAGGATATCCAGTGCGTGTTCTACGGGGCCTTGTTCCGCCCGTCCGGGCAGCTGCTGGGTCCGGGTGACCCGTGGCTGACGGCCGCGGATGCGACAGAATTCGACCGGGAGCTTCTGGTGGCCTGGTGGCGAGCTGCAGCTGAGTCGGACCCGCGTGTGGTTCATCCAGATGCCAGGACGCTGGCGCGGACACCGGGCAGCGTGCAAGCGGCGCTGCGGGCGCTGATCGGGTCGCCATTCTTCACCGGGCTGGCGGAGCGGGTAATGCTGTTTGACTTGCAGCAGGTCCGCTGTTACATGACCGACTCTGTTATACGCCAGGCGGTGCAGGACCGGATCGTGGCGGCCGTGGATGAGGATACCGAGGTCGTAGTGGGGCATTCGCTGGGATCGGTGGTGGCGTATGAGGCGCTATGCGCCCACCCGGAATGGCCGGTGCGAGCCCTGGTGACCTTGGGATCGCCTCTGGGTATCCGGAACATGATATTTGACCGGCTACTGCCCGCCCCCATTACCGGAGAGTCCGGGAAGTCGGCTGGGGCGTGGCCGGGCGGGGTGGAGGCGTGGACGAATGTCGCCGACGCCGGGGATGCGGTGGCGCTGGCCAAGGACCTGTGCCCGCTGTTTGGACCCAAGGTGGCTTGTTACCTGGTTGACAACGGGTCGCATGCCCACGCCGTCCAGCCTTACCTGACCGCTGCTGAGACCGGCGCGGCGATCGCGGCTGGCCTGCGCGGGTCAGGCGGGCGGCAATGACCGGTGCCGCTCTGCCGCAGCCCGGGCCCTCGGCGGTGGGCGGCCGACGGTTCTTGCTCACCGGTGTAGTCAGTCGCTATCACCATGCCCCATCGTGGAACCGTGAAGAGCTCGTCGGCGACCTGCGGCGCATAGTGGAGCTGTTTACTGGCGAACTGGGGTATGAGCATGTGCCGGTAATGGGCCTGGATCCGACGGGGCTGCAGATCCAGGATGCGCTGCGGGACTTCTGCACCTCAGCGGAACGGCATCCGGATGATTACCTCGCGGTGTACCTGGCCGGGCACGGGGAGATCCTGGAAGTCGGGGACACCGGGTTCGAGCATGTACTGTTGCCCGCTGACGCGATTCCGGGTGATCTGCGCCACCGGGCGGTCAAGAGCGGAGATCTGGCTGAGTGGATACTGGCTGACACGTCGGTGCGTCGGTTGCTGCTGATCGTGGACGCATGTTATTCCGGGCAGGGTGGCCTGGACTTCGCGCGGAACGCGCTGGCGCGCATCAGGACGGCGGCGCGACTCACCCAGCAGGACGGTTCGGGCGTGGTGGTGGTGACGGCGACCCAGCCGACACAGCAAGCGATCGCGGGAGCGTTCACCGGGGCCTTCGTACGTGCTGTCCGGCACCAGGCTACGGCCGGGCACGCGCCGGAAGCGCTGAGCATCGACGCGGTCGTGAGCGTGCTGAAGGCAGATCCGGAATTGCCTGCCTCGCAGCAGGCGCAGTGGTCGCTGCTGGCGGGCACTGGCGCGGTCCCAGATTTCCTGCCCAATCCCCGCCGCGATACCGCCCTTGCTGATCTCGACCTTGCCGAGCAGGATCGCCGCTGGCGTGCCCGGCTGGAACATGAGCACCAGCGGGCCGAGGAGATGCGCGGCCAGTTTGTCCCCCGCATCTCGGGGTTCACCGGCCGTCACCGCGCCCTGGTCGGCATCGCCAGCTGGCTCAATACCCCGGCCGATGCCAGGCCCGTGATTGTGACTGGTGACCCCGGCTCGGGCAAGACCGCAGTCCTGGGACTTCTAGCCGCGCTCGCTGACCCCCGGCGCCGGCCCACCATTCCCCGCGACGGTCTGCCAGCAAATACCATCCCCCGCGAGGATGCGATCGGCGTCGCCATCTACGCGGGCAACCTGACCACCGGGCAAGTCCTGGCCGGGCTGGCTACCGCTGCCGACGTCGAGGACATTGACCCCGACCCCGCCGCGCTGGGTGGCGGCCTGGCCCGGCTGCTGTCCGGGCTGCGCCAGGGCGGCCGTACCCTGACGGCGATAATCGACGCCCTAGACGAGGCCGCCGACCCCCCTGACCTCGCCGAGCAGTTGCTGCGCCCGCTGATCGAGCGGGGTAGCGGCCTAATCCGTCTACTGCTGGGCACCCGGTGGCACGTATGTGATCATCTCGGCCGCGCTTGGCGGGACCGGTGCGAGGTCATCGATCTGGATAGCCGCGACTACGCCGATCCCGTGGCCCTCTCCGCGATAATACGGCGCATCCTGGTTGCCGGTAGCCCGGCCGCGGGAATGCCTGCGGGCAGTACGCTTTTTGCTTCCTGCCCGCAGACCGTCCTGGACGGCGTGACCGACGCAATTGCCGAGGCTGCCGGTCACTCGTTTTTCGTCGCCCGGATCCTGGCCGCCACCCAGGCCGTCCAGGACGCCGTCCCGGACCCTGCTGATGCGGCCTGGCGGGCCAGCCTACCCCAGACTGCAGGCTCCGCCATGCGCAAGGACCTGGAAATCCGCCTCCGCGACCAGGCTGCCCAGGCCGTCGACCTGCTGCGCCCCCTGGCCTACGCCCAGGGAACAGGGCTGCCTTGGGAAGATGTGTGGGCGCTCCTGGCCAACGCGCTGGCGCCTGGCCGTTCCTACACCAACGAGGACCTACTGTGGCTGGTGGGCCACGCCGGCTCGTTCATCGTCGAAGGCGGCACCATCGCCGACGACCGGTCGGTGTACCGGCTCTACCACAGGTCCCTGGCCGACGATTTGATCGCGGGCCGGGACCAGGCTGCCGACGAGCACGCCATCACCACCACGCTTATCGCGCACGTTCCCCGCCGCCCCGGCGGACGGCCGGACTGGTCGGCCAGCCACCCCTACACCCGCGCACACCTGGCGACCCACGCCGCCCGCAGCGGTGACATCGACGACCTCGCCCAAGACCCCGGCCTCCTGCTCGCCGCCGACCCACCCCAGCTGCTCGCGGCGCTCGATGCCACCGCCAGCACGCCCGCACGCGCCGCCAGCGGCGCCTACCGTAGGGCACTGCCGCTGATCCGCCGTCACCCGCCCGCCGAGCACGCCGCCTACCTCGGGCTGGCGGCACGTTACGGACGAGCCGAAACCCTTGCCGATCGCATTGACGCCGACGGCCTGGACAGCCCATGGCGTGCCCGATGGGCATCCTGGCGGCTGCAACGACCCCACCAGCAGCTTACCGGCCACACTGGGTACGTGCTCGCGGTGGCGGCTGCGGAGCTGGACGGCCGCCCGGTGGTGATCTCCGGCGGCCGCGATGGGACGGTGCGGGTGTGGGACCTGGCCAGCGGCGCCCCAGTCGGTGACCCGTTCACCGGCCACCGCGGGTCCGTGAACGCGGTGGCGGCTGCGGAGCTGGACGGCCGCCCGGTGGTGATCTCCGGCAGCGACGACGGGACGGTGCAGGTGTCGGACCTGGCCAGCGGGGCCCCGGTCGGTGACCCGTTCACCGGCTACCGCGGGTCCGTGAACGCGGTGGCGATCGCCGTCTTGGATGGCCGACCGGTGGTCCTCTCCGGCAGCGACTACGGGACAGTGCAGGTGTGGGACCTGGCCACCGGTACTGCGTTCGGTTACCAGGTCAGCAGCCACGGCGGCGCGGTGCTCGCGGTGGCGGCTGCGGAGATGGATGGCCGTCCGGTGGTGATCTCCGGCGGCCGCGATGGGACGGTGCGGGTGTGGGACCTGGCCACCGGCAAACAGGTCGGTGACCCGTTCACCGGTCGGCGCGGGTACGTGCTCGCCGTGGCGGCTGCGGAGATGGATGGCCGTCCGGTGGTGATCTCCGGCAGCGACGACGGGACGGTGCAGGTGTCGGACCTGGCCAGCGGCGCCCCGGTCAGCACCCCGTTCACCGGCCATGGCGGCGCGGTGTACGCGGTGGCGGCTGCGGAGCTGGACGGCCGCCCGGTGGTGATCTCCGGCAGCGACGACCGGACGGTGCGGGTGTGGGATCTGGCCACCGACGACCAGGCAGGCGACCCGTTCACCGGCCACAATGGCGCGGTGAACGCAGTGGCGGCTGCGGAGCTGGATGGCCGCCCGGTGGTGATCTCCGGCAGCGACGACCAGACAGTGCGGGTGTGGGACCTGGCCAGCGGCGCCCCGGTCAGTGACCTGTTCACCGGCCACCGCGGGTACGTGAACGCGGTGGCGGTCGCCGTCTTGGATGGCCGCCCTGTGGTGATCTCCGGCAGCAGCGATGGGACGGTGCGGGTGTGGGACCTGGCCACCGGTAAACAGGTCGGCGACCTGTTCACCGGCCACGATGGATCCGTGTACGCGGTGGCGGCTGCGGAGCTGGACGGCCGTCCGGTGGTGATCTCCGGCGGCCGTGACTGGACGGTGCGGGTGTGGGACCTGGCCAGCGGCGCCCCGGCCGGTGACCCGTTCACCGGCCACCGCGGGTCCGTGCTCGCGCTGGCGGCCGCCGTCTTGGATGGCCGTCCGGTGGTGATCTCCGGCAGCAGCGATGGGACGGTGCGGGTGTGGGACCTGGCCACTGGCAAACAGGTCGGCGACCCCTTTGCCGGCCACGACCGCGCGGTGCTCGCGGTGGCGGCTGCGGAGCTGGATGGCCGCCCGGTGGTGATCTCCGGCAGCTACGACGGGACGGTGCGGGTGTGGGATCTGGCCAGCGGCGCCCCGGCCGGTGACCCGTTCACCGGCCACCGCGGGTCCGTGCTCGCGGTGGCGGCTGCGGAGCTGGATGGCCGCCCGGTGGTGATCTCCGGTAGCGACGATGGGACGGTGCGGGTGTGGGACCTGGCCAGCGGCGCCCCGGTCGGTGACCCATTTACCGGCCGCGGCGACTGGGTACCGTCTGTGGCGGCCGCCGTCCTGGGCGGCCGCCCGGTCGTCATCTCCGGCAACAGCGACCAGACGGTGCGGGTGTGGGACCTGGCCAGCGGCGCCCCGGTCAGCACCCCGTTCACCGGCCACGATGGGTCCGTGTACGCGGTGGCGGCCGCGGTCTTGGACGGCCGTCCGGTGGTGATCTCCGGCAGCGGCGACGGGACGGTGCGGGTGTGGGACCTGGCCAGCGGCGCCCCGGTCAGCACCCCGTTCACCGGCCACGATGGGTCCGTGTACGCGGTGGCGGCCGCGGTCTTGGACGGCCGTCCGGTGGTGATCTCCGGCGGCCGGGATGGGACGGTGCGGGTGTGGGACCTGGCCAGCGGCGCCCCGGTCAGCAGCCCGTTCACCGGCCACGATGGGTCCGTGCTCGCGGTGGCGGCCGCGGTCTTGGACGGCCGTCCGGTGGTGATCTCTGGCGGCCGTGACTGGACGGTGCGGGTATGGGACCTGGCCACCGGGACAGCGGTCGGTGACCCGTTCACCGACCACGGCGGCGAGGTGCTCGCGGTGGCGGCCGCGGTCTTGGACGGCCGTCCGGTGGTGATCTCCGGCAGCGACGATGGGACGGTGCGGGTGTGGGACTTGGCCAGCGGCGCCCCGGTCGGTGACCCGTTCACCGGCCACCGCGGGTATGTGATCATGGTGGTGGCCGCCGTCCTGGACGGTCGCCCGGTGGTCCTCTCCGGCAGCGACTACGGGACGGTGCGGGTGTGGGACCTGGCCACCGGCAACCAGGTCGGCGCCCCGATCACCGGCCACGCTGGAATCGTGCACTCGTTGGCATCCCGGAGCGCACATGGCTCAGTGCAAGTGGGCACGCCTGTTCAACTCGGCGTTGGGGCCGGTAGCGTAGCGGCTGTCTCATCGATCACTGCTCTGGGTGATGGCACCTGGCGGTCGGAGCAGATAGCCTCCCTCGAACTCGGCAGCAACGTGCTCGCCGTGACATGGGCGGGCACGTCGGTCCTTGTCGCGGGAACTGAACTCGGCATTGTGATCACCGAATTCCCGGTAGCTCATAGGCCACGACGTTCGAGCCTGACGCTACCGGCCGGAGGTGTTGGCGTGTGTCGGTAGTATCGCCGGTCGGAATGTGCTCTCTCGCTTTTTGATCCAGGCGCGTTTTTCGAGCATCGGCATCGCGCCAGTAAATCCCTTTTTACGAAGACGCACTGTTCGTAGTCGCAGTCGTCGAGGAACGCTACGAGCCGCCGACGCCAAATGGTTTGGGAGCCAACCTCTTCAGCTCATCCCAGACCAGCCTGTCCAGGGCCACGATCCGGCGCTGACTCTCCCTGGACGAGACCATTATTCTTATCTGCGCCTTCGAGTTTCTCAAGCGGCCCGGCATACGCATTCCACATTCCCGCGATGGGCCTCGCGGCCGTTATGACCAGTAGGGCCAGCAAGCCCAGCATTGACCACAAGACGAATTCTCTCACAGGGGATGCATCTGACTTGTAAAACAATGCCCAAAGCGAAAATGCTTCGCCAAGGGCGCCAGTTGCAACTACTGCGACGCCTGCGAAAAGTAGTATCTCAGAGCCGAATAGTACCAGAAAGTAAACTAGCATCCATAGAATCCGGCCAAACAATGGCGATTGGGCTTTGTGTTTCCTTCTGGTCCTCCGAAGAACTTTTATGCGGATGAGCCTGAGGGTGCCTATATTATGTTCAAAATCTTGGAGCAATTGAGCCTGCGGCCCTGGCGGGGCCGACCCGGTGCGGCGCGGCCAGGTTGGAGCCATAGGAGCGTCCTGGGATCGACCGTGCTAACGGATTTGCTAACAACGGCCCTGGACTATCCCGAACACGGGCCGAGGACTGCCCGCCCGCACAGGACCCAGGGCCAGCATGAGAGCACGCTCCTATCACGCCAGCCCCGGGCCTGCCAGGCTAGCGCCCTGTGCATAAGCTTGTGGATGATTTAGGCAAACATGCTGGTCAGCCAGTACACAGCTGTGGACGAGCGTGAATGTGGAAAAGTGGATAACCGTTTAGACGCCAGGTCGCGGGCCGTTGGCACCGCCCGCTGTCCACAGGAGGAGCGAAGTATCCACAGGCTAGCCCGTTAGGTCGCCATTGGGTCCTACCTGGTACCTAGACCGCCCTCGACGAGATGCAGAAGCGGTACAAGACGATCGATGGCTACTTCTCGCAGGGCCTCGGGCTGGATGCCGCCACGATCGGCAAGCGCCGACCGTGCTAGCTCTGCTGGCCGGGTGGCTGATAAGCGGGCATCGCGTTCTTGGATCGTGACAGTGCATGGCCGAGCTGCTCCTGAGTCAGCAGCTCGTGCGTCTCCAGGTTCTTGAAGGCACCCGTGCTTCCGACAGTGATGCTCAGGGCGGCGGCGCTAGTCGAGTCGGGAGCATCTGTCACGACCATCCCGTCGTGAGTGCCGAACATCCAGTAAATGCACTCAACCGACCCGCCCAGCGAATCGGCCAGCTGCCGCACCGTGGCGGTCCGGTCACCCGGGTTCTGGATCATCCGCGCCCATGCCTCGCTGGTGTAGGTGAAGAAGGTTACGTACTTCGCCATCGTTGGTTCCCCCTCAGCTTGCCGGATCTTGGTCCGCGCTGGCCTGAATCTGGCCGCAGCACTATGGAACATAGGCCAACAACACGGACTTCAAGTGCCATCCTGCCATGTCAGAACCCATGTTCGCAGATCGACACCGCTCGCCCGGCGCCCCGCCGCGGCCGCTTCAGCTCAGATTTGAGTGCATCCAGCTCGGCACGGGGGATGCTGACCATTTCGGATGCTTCGGCGCTCACCTGCGGCTCCCTCCGTTCGGTGCTTCCAGGGCTAGGTGGCAGCCGCCAGGCCTTGTGAGCCGTGTCCGGCGGCTCCCATCTGGGTACTGTCCTTGACAAGCGGCGGCATGGCGCTGCGGGAAGAAGGCTGGCATGTTCGAGGCTGCCAACATCAGGGAATGGCGCGACCACGACGTAGTTGACGCCCAGGGTAACAAAATCGGTGAGCTGGAGGCCGTCTACGTTGACACCGGCACCGACCTGCCGTCGTTCGGCACGGTCAAGGTCGGAATGCCAACCCGGCACAGGCTCGTGTTCGTGCCTCTTGACCGGGCGACTGTGGGTCCGGGCTACCTCAAGGTCTGCTACGACAAGAAGCTGGTGAAGGGTGCCCCGTCGATCGGCACCGACGGTGAGCTGCCGGCGGGCGACGAGGAGGCGATCTTTAAGCACTATGGCCTGACATACGAGCCGGGCGCTGGCGGTGAGCGACGGTTGGCCCGCCGCTGAGCAGCTCAGTTGAGCGGAGGATCGGATGATTGTCTTCTTTCTACTGCTGGTGATCGTGGCGATGGCGCTGGGTATCGTTGGCGTTGTCGTGAAGGGCCTGTTGTACCTGCTGTTCACCGGCATTGGCGTGCTCCTCGTCGCCTTCTTCCTGGGCGCCCTGTGGATGCGGCGGCGAAGCGCGCGGAGGCGTCCCGCCCGGTAATTCTCCGCCGGTTATGCGGTTTCGGTGCCCTTCTTCCAGGCGCCGGCCCGGGTTGCAGCGTCCCTGGCGATCTGGCCGCGCTCGTCTTGGCGCGTGATAGGGCCCGATTCCGCCGAACGTTAGCTCAGGACGCAATGCCTACGGAAACTACAGCAACTTCGGGTCATCGCCGCCATTGTGAGATTGCGCCCGTTGCCGCTGGGCCGCCGCCCCTCGGCCTACGGCCCACCTCCATTTGGCGTAGCCGCGGCACGGCAAGCTAGGGTTTCGATGGCGCGAGGCGGGCGAGAGGCTTCCGGCATGACCGTCAGGCTCCTAATTCTCGTTCAGGAACGTACCTTCGCCGACGCCTTGGCGACACGGCTAGAAGCTGAGCCCGACATGGAAATCGTGGCGGCACTGCACACGAGGGCCCCGTCGGCGCACCTGTTCACGGGAAGCCGCGCGGATGTGGTCCTGCTAGATGCGGATTTTCCCGACACCGCAGCATTTGACCTGTGCCAGGAACTGTCCCAGCGCGGCGAGGGGCCGCAGGTGATACTTCTCAGCCAGCCCTCAGACCCGGCGCGCATCATACGCGGCGTCGGGGCGGGCGCTGCCGGCTGGGTGCGCAAGGACGAGTCGCTCGATCGGCTGATCGAGGTCATCTACGGCGTCGCCAGAGGCGAGACCTGGCTGCCCACCGGTGATACGGGGGAGGTGCTCCGTCTACTGCTGCGTAGACCTGACGAGGGGCTCGTGGTATCGGGGAAGCCGCATCTGCGCGCCGGGACGTGGATCGCTACTTGGGGCGGCCGAGGCCGGTCCCGGGCGGGAGGTACACCGGAAGCCATGCTGGCGCGTCTATGAGACGTATGCCGGTAACGAGCATATAAGGCGCGGGAACTCGGTAGACGTCGTACCTGACTGGACGGTCCCGTGCAGGGCAATAACCTGGGGAGGGCTGGTCAGTGAGGTTCGGTATGACCGTGATAGCGGTACTTGGATCATTGGCAATCGTCAGCGCACCGACCCTGACGGCCTACGCGGCGGGCACAAGCAGTACGCCGAGCGGATACGATGTTTCGTACCCGCAATGCGGCAAAACGCTCCCTGCACGGCAGGCGTTCGGCATCGTAGGCGTGAACGAGGGACTCGCGAATAATACGAACCCCTGCCTGGCGGACGAAATAGCGTGGGCCCAGAATTCGTCCGGTATCACCAGGCAGCCAGCGGTTTCGTTCTACGTCAACACCGCGAACCCGGGTAATCTCAAGGTCGCTGACTGGCCGGCGAATAACTACGACATTGTTACCGACGTAGTTGTCAGGGACCCCTACGGTGTGTGCGCCGGCGGCGATGACAGGGCCTGCGCCTGGCAATACGGGTGGAACATCGCTGAGCTCGATGCGCAAACCCGTGGTATCTCGAACCCCGGCCGATATCGGTGGTGGCTCGACGTCGAAATCATCTCGAGCTGGGAGTCAAGCACCCGGAACAACCGCGCTGACCTCGAGGGCATGGTCGCCTACTTCCGCCACATCGGGGGTACCGTCGGCATCTACTCGATGACCAGCCAATGGGACACGATCCTGAAAATTGTCCCGTCCACTAGCTCGCTTTACCGGCTGGCGGAATGGATACCGGGGGCCAGGACGCTCGCGCAGGCCAAGGCGAACTGCCGCTTGGCGCCTCTCACCGGCCGGGGAATCGTTACCGTCACCCAGTGGACGGCGTCGAAGACCAACCACGACTTCTCCTGTATAAGGTGAGGTCCAGTTCGAGCCACCGGGCCAGGTCCTTGATCTCGCCCTCCACCGCGGCGGTCATGGTCGTGTCAAAGGGCGCGTCCTGGTGGATCGCGTCGACCCGCAGCACCCCGGCCTTGCGGTCGGCGGTGGCGTCGAGCTTGCCCACCAGCTGGTCGCCGTACAGGATCGGCAGCGCGAAGTACCCCCAGCGGCGCCTGGCCGCGGGCTTGTACATCTCCAGCTGGTAGCCGAACCCGAAAAGCTCGACCGTGCGCTTACGGTCGTGTATCAGCCGGTCGAAGGGGGACAGCAGCGCCGCGCGCCCGGAGAATGGCTGGCCCAGCAGGGACGGATCGACTCGCCAGCTGCCCTTGACCCCCTCCACCACGGCCGGCTCGCCCGCCTCGCCCACGTCGGCCGGCTCGACCGGGCATTCCGGTCCCCGGGCGCGCGCGATGCCCAGCGCCCGCAACCGCCGCTCGTTGCGGATGCGCAGCGCCTCGTCCCTGGGCACTACCGGGTCATCGGGGTAGACCCGGGTCGCCAGGTCCCACAGCCGGTCGCCGCCCCGGCGGTCGGCGATCGCGACCTCGCCTCGCAGCACCATGAACTCCAGCAGTTGCGTGACGTTGCGGTTGTTGGTCCACCCGGTCGACTGCCACGGCACCTTGCAGGTGTCCGGGAGATCGCGCGACGACAGCGGCCCCGAGGAGCCGAGCCGGTCGAGGATGTCCAGACGGCATGCGTCGTTGGCCCGCACCCAGTCGCGGAGGGAGGCCCGCCAGCCGGGCAGTTCCCCGCGCCCGGCCCCGTCCCAGGCGGCCATGTCCGCGCGGTAGAGCGCCAGGTCTTCGCCGGGCCGGATCATCGCCCGCAGCTCGAGCAGCGTCCGGTCGGCGAGTGCGGTGCCCAGCTCGGCTGGCGAGTATGACGACCCCAGGCGGCTCCAGGCCACCAGATCGGCGCTCGGCGCGATCGCGGCGACTGGGTCGATCTGGAGCAGCGTGAGCTGGCGCACCACGTCGAGCAGCCCGGCGCGCCGCGGCCGGTCCAGGAGCTGCGCGCGCACGGCGATGCGGCGCGCGTCGAGGCGGGAGAGCTGGTGGACGGTCACGAGTCGAGGTTATGAGACGGGTCCGACCGGAAGCCAGCCACCTCCCGACCGAAGCCAGCAGCCAGGCTTATATCCCGAACGATTCCGCCACTCGCCCGGCCAGATCATCCTCGGTCATGGCGGTGTCGACCTCGATGGCGCGCAGTTCGAGACGTTCCGTTTCCTCGGAGAGGCGTTCGGTGAACAGCCGGTCACGCTCGAGCAGATTGCGCAGGGCCCTCTCCGGATCGCTGGTCTTGCGGGCGATCTCCCACAGCGAGCCCCGGCTGCCGAACGCGGCCCGGCGGAAGCCGGGCGTCGGCAGCAGCCAGACGGCGTGACCAGGCACGGCGAGAAGAGGCTTCAGCAGACGCGGCAGCAGCCGGAAGCCCTCGACGATCACACCCGGTTCGCCCGGCAGGCGGAGGAGGTCTTCGACGATCAGGCCGAAGCCCTCGCCCCGGAACCAGTGGAACGTCTCGAGCATGGTTTCCGGAGACCGGTTCACCCACCGCTCGTCCATGTCCATGGCCGCGAACTCGCTCAGGGACGGGCAGTCTCCGGGCGCGCACCGGCTGGCATGGTCCGGCATCACGTCGTCGGTCGCGTACAGACGCAGGCCATGCCGGGCCGCCATGCGGCGAGCGATGACCGACTTGCCCGCACCGCTCCCGCCGCCGATCCAGTAGACGTGCCGGAACCGGGCCCGCAGCGCCGCGGCGCCGGCAGTCTCTCCATGTCGTCCGGATCGCATCACATCCGATCAGCGCCCCGCACCCATCCTTGGGAACTTCGGCCCCGCACCCATCCTTGGGAACTTCGGAGGAAGGATCACACGCTGATCACCGCAACCGCGTTCCGATTACCCTCTCCAGGCCGAGGCTAAGGCACCCCGGTCGAACACGTAGCACGCATAGTCGACCGGGAGCCTTGGCACTCCAATGGCCTTTATGACTGCAAGTTTCCGTCCCCCGCGTATACGCTTGCCCGGAGGTACAGTTTCACAGACGGTGGGATGACCAGCATACGCACAGTCACCCCACCGCCCTCTGGGAGAGGTGAGTAGCCGTCGCCTAGCGCGCCAAGCTTGCTAGCACAAGCTGGATCAGCGCGGCAAGCGCATAGAGCGCTGCCGTGATACACGCTAGGCTGGCGGCTACCACCGCCAGCCACGCCCGGACGTTCCGGGGTCGCCGCGTTTTCTTTGGCATACGGCCTTCCTCCTTCCTGCGGTCGGGTGCCGCATGCACGCACCGGCCCGCCTGAAGGAAACCGCAATACCGAAGACCCGACTGCAGAGTAGTGCATCGTGCTCTCTTGATGCTAGAAATCATTCACGCCTACCATTAACCGGGAGCACTACCTAACTCCACTAAAGTTAAGTAGAAATTTCAAGACATGAAAAGAGTTCTGTTGTGTCAATCTGCACACCGATACTCTTGTTTCACTGGCCAGCCGCCTAAGAGAACCGGTGCGCTAACGCTGGGACTGTTCTGGCTGGCGCTGCCTGAGCCGGACTACGCCCAGCGTCCCCAGGCACGCGACCGCGAGTAGCGAGTACGGGACCAGGTCCGACGTCGCCTGGGCCAACGCTCCGCTTCCCGCGGCCGCGATGGCCTGGCCGCTGGCCCAGGCGAGATTGCCCAGGCCGAACGCCAGTCCCTGGTCAAGCTCCAGCCGGTGCGCTCCCTCGCTTAGCATCGCCATGGCCGGTGCGAACAGCGTGCCGAACGCGGGCATCCCCACGATCAGGACCGGGACGAGCAAGCGTACCGACTCGAGCGTGGGGGCCAGCAGGCACAGGGCGACCGCAGCGACGAGCGAGATCCTGACCGGGACGATGGCGCCCCGGCGATCGGCCTGCCTGCCCGCCAGCGGTGAAAGCGCGGCCTCAATCGCCGCGGCCACCAGGAACGTCCCCGCGATGAGAAGAGCCGTGGCACCCAGGTCAGCGAGACGCAGCGGCGCGAGCACGTCCAGCACGCCGAAGGCCATCCCGGCGAGCATCGTCAGCCACAGGCCAGTGTCAACTCGCCGGTCGCCCGTCGCAATCCACATCTCCCGCAACCCCTGCGGAGTCGGGTCATGCGGTCTGGGCACCAGGAACGCCACGACCATGAGTGCGGCTCCGGCCACCGCGGCCGTGGCAAACGCAGGCCCGGTTCCCACCCCATCGGCGATAGCGCCGACTACCGGGCCGAAGAGCGCTCCGCCCACCGCGGCGCCCAGGGCCGTGCCGAGCAGTTCCCCGCGCCGCTCCGGCGGGGCCTCCGTGGCTAGCCAGGCGAGACCGGCGGCCCACGTACACGCCCCGCCCAGGCCCTGGACGAAGCGGGCGGCATCGAGAATCCCCTCGGCGGATGCCCAGCCGAAGGCAAGTGTCGAAACGCTCATCAGGATCAGCCCGAGCAGCACGACTTTCCGGCAGCCCAGGCGAGCTGTGAGCAGTCCCCCGGGAAGGGCCCCGACCAGGGTGCCCAGGGGATAGCCGGCCACCAGGATGCCTGCCCCCGATTTGGACAAGTGGGCCACGTGCGTGTAATAGGGCAGCAGCGGGGTCAGCGCAGTAAAAAACATCGTGTCGACCAAGACCAGCGCGCATACGAAGATGAGCAGCGCATGCACTGGGCGCGTCAGCCGCGATCTGGCCTCTTCCGTCACCGCGCGATACCGGCAGCGGTCGACGGCTCAGTCCCGTACACCTCGGTGCTGGTCGGCAGACATGTTATGCCCCTATCGACCACCTGTGGAAGGCTCTGCGCCTTCTCACCCGAAATATGCGGCACTCAAGCAGTCTTACATTACGTGCCGGTAACGTGAACAGTAGGGTTGGTTCGGCGGACCGAAGGCTGCTCGGCTACACCGCTGTCGTCTCCGCTTCAGACTCTGCCGCCCCACCATCACGTGCAAGCGTCCCGGAACTCCATCGAGCAGAGGCGCGGCGTAGCGGCTTGTAGTACCGGATGCTGCTGAGCATCTCTATTGGCCGCTGTTTCCATAGTCGTCCGAATCCTTCGTGGCCCTTCATGACCGGAATCGGCTGGGTGTCTGCTATCCCCACGCTGGTGGCGGGTGGTGAGCCGAGTGCATGGGCGCCAGCACGCTCCGACAACTGTTTGAGCGTGGCGAACTTCGGGATCACCACCGGCCCGGCGGCGATGTTCTCTGGTATTTCGTCTGGACGGCGCTGAATCCTGGCGGTAACATTCCCCTCCACCCACGGCGAAAGCCCCAGCTCTCCCAGCGCCGCCTCGAGAGATGGCATCTTGGGTATCCTAGCCATCCGCTGTTTCCAGCCAAGCAGATCCTGACGCCACAGCTGGATGTAACGCTCACACAATTCAGGCGCAATCGTGACCGAGCACTTCAATGCGCTCTCTACCGAGAGCACCAAATCATTTTGTATGTCCGGTCTCGCCTTGTCCGAGCGTGTGATGATTTCCTCGAGGAAGCGCCGCCGCACCTCGAGGAAATCGGCCCAGTAGTCGCGGGTCGCGTCCGGCAGGCCCTTGCCCAGGTGCAGTAGGCCATATAGTCCTTCCGCCAGGGCGTCGCCGAACTCCTGCCACGCCGCCCGCTGCGGATTGGCGAAGGGATCGTAGACCAGCTGTGTTGCCTTAACACCCGAGCTGGCCAGTTGCCCGCCTGATGCGTCATCGAAGAAAAAGAGCCAGTCTTCGTTGTAGATATCAGGAAAGAAGCCGATATCCGCATGGCAGTTAACGGCGAGGGCGGCACCGCTTACGAAGACGTCCTGGAACCCGTCAGTCTCTCGGTTAGCGTGACATACAATTGAATTGTCCGGGTATTTGATTATCCGAATTCCGACCGTGGGGTAAGCTTCGAGCATAGAAACAGTGTGCTGCAGATCCGGATAGGTAATATCCCTTATATCATCGTCCAGAAAGAATATTCGCTGCCATCGCAGCATTCGCGCCAGCAGCAGGCCGACGTTGCGTTTCGTGCTGAGGTCCGTGACATAGGAGGCGCAAGCCTCCGGCAGCTCGCCTTTGAGTGACGTCAGGGCTGGGAAATCTAGCAGCTCGTGACGATACCCGTCCGGTAGGTCGATGATGACGGCCCGCTTGAATGAGCGTTCGGCGAGCATCTGCTCTACCTCGGCGGGGCGCACCTGGCGGCTGCACAAGATCAGCAACGAGCATTCCGCGGCCCGGGCCAGGGTAACGGCATGATCGAGATTGAGCGCAGGCCTTGCCGCAGGAACGATGATGGCATCGAGGGCTTGATCAGCGGCGGGGATATCCGGCGCTTTTGCTTTTTCGACGAGCGCCTCATGCGTGTCGTGTTGCCGGATCCCCCCGGAGATCTGGTGCATTAGTGTCGCTGCCCTCTGACTAGGGAGAGACCCATGCTGTCCGAGATCGTGCGACGGTGCCCCGGAGGCCACTGGTAACGAACGTTATCGGAATTGTTGAAGTCGGGCGTTATCGCCCTATTTTCTATAACTTGGACTGACATGAGGATCGCGAACGATCCGGAATTCCCGAAGTTGTCGTAAATGTAACGCTCGTTAGATTCACGGACGCGCTTGTCGGTAAGGCTACGGACGGCGCCATATACGCCCCGGCTATGAATGCCGTTACATATGGTCAGCGTACGGCCGGAGTTCAGTGGGTTCGGCACTCGGGCCAGCAGGCCGATATCTTCAGAGAGCACCTTCTTGTCACCGTCCATCATCCACGTAGGCCAGAATTTGCGTTCCTTGCCCTCCACCTGGGCAACGAAGATCTCCCCGGTTTTCAGCTCCGGGTCCTCGACCTGCTGTACCGGCAATCTGGCCATTTCGGACAGCCTTCCGGTTATCCTATTCCAGCCGATGCCGCCGACCAGGATAACGTGCCCTGAAAGATCATCGGTCTGCACTTCGGGTGCAGCCTTGAAGAATACGTCCATCGTCGGGTTTTCTGCGCGTATATGCCCGTGCAGTTCCATCAGGGCATCCAGATCGGCGTAGGTTTGTAGCTGCGTGTAGTTGGGATTTGCTTGGTCGCCTAGTGGTCCGGTTTGGCCAGCCGGGAGCTGCGCGCAAATAAAGGTCGCGGGGCCGTCGTCGGTAAAATGCCAGGACCTGCTGAATGCCTTTTCTTCGGCCGGTTCCCCGCTCGCGGCGCTCCGCAGCTCGAGAAGCTCCGCCGCAAGCTCTCGATAAACGCTTTCCTCCGCTTCGGTGAAATCTCGAAGCGGAATCAGCCTGGGGGTTGAAGCGATTGACTTGCGGGTGGCGAAGAAACGCGCGTAGGCGAGCAGGCGGTCACGGGGCGGAAGCTTTGGCGCGGTCAGGCTCTCCCATGATGAGACGGTCGCGGCGGCTAGCTTGCCCCCGGCGCTGAAGGCCTCCGCCAGGGCCTGCTGGGTCAGCCGGGCGTCGGGCCAGTGCTGCTGGCGAAGCTGGCGAAGGCGCTGAGCCAACTGCAGGACGGCAGGAGGTGCAGGTTGCATGACGGTCACCTCCGGGCAAGCACGGCTAGCTGTGATGCTGCCGCGCCACGGTCGGCCAGCAGTGATCCAGATCTGTCACGCAGATTAGTGCATTGCGGACTCTTGATGCTAGAACTCATTCGTGCCTACCATTAACTAGCAAAGTTGACCTAACACTACCTAACTTAACTTATGTTAAGTAGAAATCGGTAGAGTTAGGTAGAAAATTAGCATGTGAGCGATTTTACCCGAGTGGGGGTGCGCCTTGCCCAGCACCACAGCCCCCGATGGAGAATCAGGTTTCCAGCGAGAGTTGCTGGCGATCCGGAGCGATCCCAAGGTCAGGAACCTTGCCTGGCGGCACACAGGTGATCGCGACTTGGCCGAGGATGCCCTCCAGGAGGCCTGCTGGGCCGTTGGCCGGGTGACAGATCCGCAGCATATCGAGAACCTGCGGGCCTACTTCTGCACGGTGTTGATCCGTGAGGCGCACCGCCTCTGCGGGCAGCTGAGGGCAGTTTCGGTAGAGGATCCCGAGAGTCTGGTAGAGATACACCGACGTGGTGTCGCGGTGTGCGGCTCGGCCCCGCCGCGGCCTCTCGATGAGGCAGTGGGCACGCGGCTGATAGCCGAGACGTGGCTCGAGCGGTTCTCCGCGCAGCGCGACTGCCTCACGGCTGCGGTGCCACCGCGCTCGAGCGACCCCGACCGCTACCGTAAGTTGATCGCCACCGCCGCAGAGCAGGTGCTCCACGATGGCATCGACGGCGCGGCCAGCCAGGCTGACTCCATCGAGGCTCTGCGGGCCGTTTACCCAGAATGGTTCGACCAGCCAGGCTGCGCCGCCAATACATGCCACCAGCGCTTCTGCCGGGCCCGTAGCGACGTGCGAGACCTGCTGAAGGCCGTCGTCGACCGGGATGAATTGCTGTTCTGACGCGTGTCAGGTTCCTGGCCCGCTCGGCTCGTCTGGATCAGGAAGTGACCTGAGGAGGCAGACATGGCCATCGACACATTCGCCGAGCATGGCGAGCCCGAGCCCAGCCGCGACGACTCGATGCTCGAGGCGCAGGCCAACGCGGCGCTCGAACGCTGGCCCCGCGACCACTCTGAGGTAGAGGCTGATATCAGGGACACGGCACGAGTCCACATTCATTATGAGGAACTACAGGGGCGCACGCGCGAGGCCGACAAAGCTGTGCAGGACGCCGAGCACCGTCATGCCACCCTGGCGACCAGACTCGACCCCGGCGGTCATCGGATCCTCGGCTTCGCGGCGGGCGCGGCTCTGGTCGTCGTCCTCGTCGTGCTGGATGCCATCCCGCTTAACTGGGCCGCGCAGGCGTTCGGCCTCGACTCGGCCGGGACCTGGCTCGTGACATTCATCCTCGTGGTCGCGTCCATCGGAGCCATGCTGGGCTTCGAAGTGACTCGTGGCCACGCGAGGCCGCGCGGGATTCTGGCCGTTGTGGTAACGGTGGGATACCTCGCGCTGCTGGTGCTCCGCACCGAATTCCTGACCACGGTGGCCGCCGAATCTTTCCTCGTCGCCGTTCTCCAGGCCGCGGTGCTGACCGCCATATCGGCCGGGCTGGTCCTGTGCGGTTCGGCGGTCATGGCCCGTACCCGGTCGTTCAGCCTGTCTCGCGCACACGATGCGGTGCGGCGTGCGCGCCAGGCCGCTGCCGAGGCCCGCGCCGCGCAGAACCGGGCCGCCGAGAAGCTACAGCGTCACATCGGCGCACTCCGTCAGATGCTCCTCCCATGGGCTCTTGGCTCGGCGGCCCCGGACGGTGTCGACCGCGCCCAGTGGGCCGCTGCGCTAGAGCAGGCCATTCGCGCGCTCTTCCCGGTGTCGTGATCGGCCAAGGTCTCCCGCTTCCTTCCGACACGAAGTCGCGCTTCGGCTATGCGCTAGCCAAAGCCCCAGTCGCCGGTGTGGAGTTGTCGTCATGAGCGACCTCACGCCGAGTTATGAGCCAGCGGCCGGGCAGGTGATCCTCGAGGGGCTCCCCGCCGGAGCCGGGGGAGAAGCCCGGCTCGTTCCGGTGACGGGTCTGGATCTAGCCTTCGATCGCGCCGACGGCCACCTGTCCCGCGCGATCGTGGATGCCGGCGAACCAGACGGCCC
>Ga0208044_1000693_pt1 | contig 22323 bp, 21 predicted proteins | sample Sb_taG_8_FD_187712 | JGI IMG/M metagenome (GOLD analysis project Ga0208044, IMG submission 187712) | Peat soil microbial communities from Weissenstadt, Germany - Sb_50d_c_BC metaG (SPAdes) (version 2) | ecosystem: Environmental > Terrestrial > Soil > Wetlands > Peat | place: Germany... | reverse complement strand
TTTCCCACCCCGAGGTTATGGAGAGACCAGTACGAGATGGCGTCGAAATCGCTCCGGCCCGAGAACCCGCCAAAGATCGGGCGGACGAGAGGTCGAACCGCCTTCGGTACAACTCGGTCCGGGCCCGGTCGGCGTCAGCCTGGCGCCCTTGGCCAGTTCGCGCGTACTGGCCGGTGATCCGCGCCACCTCGGCCGCGTCGTTCATGGTCTCGATCCAGAGAAGCCGCCGACCCTCGGCCCGGATGAGCTCGCAGTAGGCCAGGGAAACCCGCAGGAACACGTCGTTTCGGGTTGCCTCGGCTGCGAACTCCTGCTGTCGGACGACCTGTCGGCTGACAAGATACCCGTACGCTGCCTCTGCGACATTGCCTTGAAGCACAACACCGGGGATCCACACGGTGCCCGACGCCACGGCGAAGCTCCCGGCTCCGACATAGACGGAACTCCGATTCACTGACAAGATGTTGCCGTTAGACTGCTGGAGAGTACCGGCATGCGAGTCGTAACTCGCGCCGGAGTTAAGCGTTGGAAGAAACCGTGCCGCCGCAAGTTGACGTGCCGCCACTGCCTCGAGCACGACCTGCCGGGCCACGTTCAACTCGGGGTTCTGCACACCTGCGAGTCGGAGCGCGGTTGCCAGGTCGATTGGCCTTTTTTCATCCGCCAACAACTCGCTTGTGCCAGAGACCGGAGTGCGGTGGTGCGGCGGATTCATTTGGGGAGGGGGAAGGTCCACTGGCCGCGTCGCCGCCAGTGGTTCGTCGGCAATCGCAGGCCATGTCGTGATCCTCTCCATGGAGCCCAGCGCGGAGAGAATCGCGATCGGGTAGAGAGCCCGTATTCCCGCCATGAATCCTCCTCCTGATAACGAAACGGATTCGAGCGAGATCGTTGCCGGTGGAGTCCAAACTACCGCTTCTTCAACTTGATTATCATCGGCGCCATAGTCGTCAAATGTCAGATTATTCCGCAGGAGCGTCAAAGATTAAGCATTGTAAACCTGTTCAGTAGACCCCACCTATCATCGAGCAGGGCGGGGGCGGTGACGCGGTCTGCTACCGCGTGGTGGATGGACGCGCGGTCCGGACTCGCATGATGGTTGACGATGATGATGGCATACATGTTGAAGTAGTCGAAGGCCTTAAGGAGGAAGACACCGTGATCGCTAGCTCCGACGCCGGGATCTTGGACTGCCAGTTAATCGCCATTACGAAGGGGGCCGAGGCCAAGAGGGACTGAAGCTTGTCGCGGCGACCCGCCGACCTCGTTTTGGAGAGAATAGATAGGCAAACGCCCCGGGACGCGTTTAGAATTCATGCAGGGGAATGACTGCGGTGCCTGGACCCGAAACGGGGCGGACTTTATCGATGGCCATGACCGACACCGACGCTCTTCTGGTCCGGCAGGTGCGTACCGGCAATGCCGAGGCCTGGCGGCAGCTCATCGAGCGGTTTGAGGGGCGGCTGCTGGCGTTTGTCGATAGCCGGCTCCGCGATCGAGCGGCCAGCGAGGACGTGGTCCAGGAAACGTTCATCGGGTTCCTGACCAGCCTGCCCCACTACGATGAGAAGCGAGACATGGAGGCCTATCTCTTCTCGATCGCTGCTCACAAGCTGACCGATCACCTGCGCAAGCAGGGCCGGCGGCCCATCGACCAGTTCGGGTCCGACGACCACGGCCGACCGCTCGACGAGGTGCCTGGCGGCGCGCGGGCCGCGTCGAGCATCGCCCGCAGCGGCGAGCGCCGCAAGGCCGAGGAGCAACTGCTCGGCGAATCCATGGGCCAGCTCGTCCGCGAATGGCTGGCGCGGGAAGATTATGACCGCATCCGCTGCCTGGAGCTGCTGATCGTCAAGGGCTGGGCCAACAAGGATGTCGCCAGGTTCTTGAATATCACCGAGCAAGCCGTGGCCAGCTACAAGTTCCAGACCATCGCCCGGCTCAAGGAGATGGCCCGCCGCGCAGGCCTGAGCCTCGACGAACTGGCAGGAGATTGACTCACGATGAAGGGCGATGCCAGGGGGAAGCCGCAGCAGCCTCAGCACCACGATCATCACGACCCGCGTGCTGCGCACGCGGCGCCTCCACCGATCGATGATCAGATGCTCCGCAATTACCTGGCGGACAGCCTGCCTCCCGAAGACTTGGCGCGGGTGGAAAAGGCCCTCCGCGACTCGGCCGATCTTCGCGCCCGGCTCGAAGACGTCCGCAGCAACCGCGAAGACTTCCAGCTTCACACGCTGGGGAGCATCTGGCACCGCACCCGGCTGACCTGCCCGAGCCGCCAGCAGCTTGGCAGCTACCTGCTCGACGCCCTTGATCCTGAGCTGGCTGCGTACATCAAGTTCCACATCGACGTGGTTGAATGCCCGTACTGCCAGGCCAACTTCGCTGACCTCGAGCGTCGCCAGTCGGGACCTCCGTCGGAAACGACCACCGGTCGGCGGGACCGGATTTTCAAGGTGGTTCAGGATCTGCTGGGCGAGGATCGGAGGGGGAGTTGACGCCGGTCCGACAGCCGGGCGATCAAGGCTGGGCGCCATCCTTTGTGCTAACGATCTACGCGGGCTGAAGCCCGGTAGCTTTCCGGTAAGAGGGCGGTGGTGATCACGAGGCCGAATGGTGCGGTCCCGCAGCCCCCGGTCCAACCTGCTCGGGGCTGGCGCCTACCTTGCCAGGCTCAGTCTGTTCGATCGCATAGTCGCTGGGTGCGAGTGATTCTGGGCGCGCCTCGGGCTTGCTCGAGAACTGGATGTTACCAATGACGGGCTCTTCTTCCGTGGCAATCCGCGACCAGCCATTCCGATCGACGGCTTTAGTGGCCGGCCCGAGCACTCCTTTGCCCCACGGCACGATCCAGGCTGCACCGCTGACATCAAGCTGGTTTCCCTTGCCCTTCCATTGCAGCGTCTGCGGATTCGAGGGAGTTTCGGGCGTGATTGTTTCCCAGCCCACCAGCGCGTCGGTTTGAACCGCGCATCCCGTGACCTCGACCTGAAGCGGATATTGCGGGGAGAAGCCGGCAAGCTGGAGCAGACCCGAGCCGGCGACCGTACAGTGTCTGAGGATCAGCCGCCGCGTCGAGCCCCTGGAGTTGCCGCCCATGAACTGCATCTTGAGTCCCCAGCCGGCCGATGGATCGGCTCCGCGTCGTCTCGCCGGCACGATCATGGTCTGCTTGACCAGCGTCGTCGAGCCGCCGATGGCGTGCACCTCGAGAGCCGTCTGAAAACCCTTGAACCAGCAGTTCTCGATCGTCAGGTTGTTTCCATCCGCAACGAGCGCGCACGTGCCGGTCACTTTAGTTCCGTTCAGCACCTCGAAGCCACAATAGCGAATCTGCGCTGGGCCGCCGGCCAGGATGATGGGCGCGGGTGTGAGGCTAGCAGTGCTGCCAGGAGGGGGATCGAGATATCTGGCCTCGACGGTCAGGCCCTCCAGGGTCAGGTTCATGTCCGGGCCGACGGTCAAGAATGGCTTTTGCCCCTTGAGCTCGACGATCAGCACCGGCTTGACCCCTTGGGCGGCGCGGAGCTTCAGCCACCCGGTACCAACCAGGTTGATAAGTTGCTCTCTTGCGGGCAGCGGCAGCGGTTCGCGATTATGCAGGACGACCCAGCCTTTGGCCCCGATGGCCGTTTCCATGGCGCTGATTGAGCGGCGTTGGCTCCAGGGCTTGGTGGGCAAATAGCTTCTCCGGCAAGCTCGGGCTGGGAAATGGTACTTGCCCAGCAACCATGTGATACAAGGTGCAACCCAGCGAGTAGATGTCGCTGCGGATATCGGCCGCATGAGAGTGGCGCGCCTGTTCGGGTGCCACGTAGTCGAACGTGCCGACCATTGCTCCTTCACGGGTGACGCGCTCGTCCTCGGCCAGATCGATGGCCAGTCCTAGGTCGGCCAGCTTGGCGATTCCTTCATGGGTCACCAGAACATTATAAGGGTTGACGTCGCGATGAATTAATCTCTTGCGGTGCGCGTGTTCGAGCCCCAGTGCAATCTGCCAGGTGAGCCGGGCCGCTGTTGGCGCGGGCATGGGTCCCTGGGCCGTGATCAGAGCACCGATGGTCTTGCCCTCGATGTATTCCATGACCAGAAAGAATCGCCCATTGGCTTGGCCGAAATCATAGATCCGGACCAGGTTTTCATGCTGGAGTTGAGCGCCAACCCGCGCCTCGCGCTTAAAGCGCTCCACGGCCCGAGAGTTGTTCATTCGCTCCGGCGCCAGAATCTTGAGCGCCACCCGTCGATTCAGCCGCGTATCACGGGCCAGGTAGACTCGCCCCATCCCGCCCTGGCCAATCAGTTCCAAAAGCAGGTAGCGATCGACGCGAAAGCCGCTGGTGCGCCCGGCTAAGAGTTGCTGGGCCTGCCACAGGGTCAGAAAGTTCTGCTGCACGGCCTGGCGCGCCAGCCGGCGGTCCAGGTGCTCCACGGCGTCTCGTTTCTCAAGTGGGATCGCGTCCCAGCAAGCGGTCAAGCTCTGAACGTCGAGCAGTCCGCTCTGCTGGGCCGCTATCCAGAATCGCGATGCCTGAGGCTCGGCCATGAAGCATCCTGAAACTGCCTGCGCGCAAAATGATGGCACCACTCCGATGAGGTGGCCGATCAGCCCATCACTCTAATATCTTACGTCAACCCTCTCAATAAACCCGCCGGCCCAGGTGAAGCGATCCAGAGATAGGTATTCACACGGACCACGACCCGCGCTGTTGGTCTCTAATGGCTCTTGCCACCTACGCGCCTTCCCCGCGTTGATTCATGACGCCTTCATGTCACCATAGAGATTAGTCATGTGTGTGGAATTTTCGGAATGAGCGGCTTTTCGCCGTCAAATCCATCTCCAGGCAGCCAGAGATAAGAGAATCAAGGTCGTCGGCTATGTCAGTACTGGCTACGGCAACTGAACAAGGTCTGCCTCGGTGCCTCAAGGCAAACCCGTCGACCACATCGGTATGCCCATGTTGCTTGCTTGCAACATGTAACACATTTAGCCAGCCACCGAAGTCACCCTGAGTTTTCCAGAGCGTTTACTTAGTGGAAGAACGGGCGGGCACGGCACTCGTCTCGATCCGTCTCGTCTCGACCTTTTCTCCGCGGGTGAGCATTCCGGCACACCGTTGAACGGGGCCGGCTTCCCACCACATCCGAGTGAACCACACGATCACGTTTCGGGGCCCTTGTGCTCACGGGTGCTCGACCGGAGGTATGATCCTCAATGGCAAGATCTGACTGGATTCTTCCACGCGCCGATGCCGCCTGCGGCAAGGTGTTCCATCCCGACCGCCAGAGCGCCGAAGGGTATCGCATCGGCCTGCAATTCTGGAATCAAGCAACCGGCCGCAACCGGGCAAGCGATCATCTTGTCACTTTCCGTTGCCGACGATGTGGTGGCTTCCATGTTGCCAGAAAAAGCAGCAAAGCTCCTGCGGTGGAAAAGCCCCCGGCATTCACCGCCACTGCTTGACCAACCCTCCGGACGCGCTCCACTTTGCGGTGGAAGACACAGCCCGTAAATATCAGGTTGCCGGGGGCTGGCCGGACGATCCTATCTGGCCGCGAGCCTCGACTCATCAGGCCGCGAATACGATGAACCCAAGGGGGATACCAGCCAGGATGCAGCATGCTCCCAGCCGCCGGCGCCGGCTCAACCCGTCAAAGGAAGAGCCGGCACCGGCACTGGCGATCGGTCAGGAACCCTCCGGTGGTGAGCGGGGTTGATAGCCGCGGTGAGCCCTGGAAGAACGGCCGAAGTTTCGCTGAACCCTGACGCGCACGCGGCAATTTGCCGCGCAGCCCAGTTTCCTGAAACCTTGCCTTCTTTCGCTGGAGCGAACGTTCTGCAAACGCCGCGGCATTTCCAATCGAGGACGGCAACTTAAAGCCGTGTGCAAGCTGGATTGCAGCTTGAGCCGCATCCAGTCGCACCCGTTCTCGTTACCATCTCCAGCCTCGGCCGGGGTTTTCGTACCTGTCCCGGTGGAATCTGGCAAGTCTGTCCATCCCTGTCCGTGGTCCTCCTCCAGGGAAGCTTCAAGCAGACTGGGGCCGAAGGCAGAGGGTGTGATACCGTACTCTTCGGTGACCGGTTCAGCAACGATCAAATCGGCAGGGGAATCCCCGTCGAGTCCAATCGTCGCCGGGGCGGCGTCAGAGTCAAACTCCTGCCGTGCCACGTCGGCTTTCAGCACAAGGGCGACGATGGACGAATCCGGTTCCGGATCCGCAATCGCCGCTGGCTCCTCGGAGGGAGTCTCATGTTCAGGGCTCGGTCCAGGCTCATTGAGGTCCGCCCAGATTGGAACATCAACCTCGGTTGAGACGGCTGTCGGGTTGGTCTCCTCGACCAGATCTGGCGGAGAACCTGCCGCCTCGATCGAAGCCTCGGCGGCTTCTAACGTGGCGTGAGGTACCGGTGCCGAAGCGCACCCTTGATCCTGGGAATCAGCCCGGACGAACTTGCCCGGGCCAATGCGGATCCAGGCTGCAGGTGTAGTGGCGACGATCGGTACAGGCCCTGGCTTGACCGGTTTTCGACCTCGGGCCCGGGTGTGCCGGCGCTTCGCGGTCGTGAAACCGGGTGGTTTGGTGCCTGTGGCCGAAGCTTTGGGTGAACCGTCCACTTCCAGGGTTGTTGCGCCCAGGGAGTCTGGGCCCGAGCTCGCAGGGCTGCTAGCCCCGCTCGCTCGCTCCGCGCTCATGTGGGCCGGTTCGCTAGCTGGCTCTGGTTCTTCCAGGTGCTGAACCTGGGGCATTACAAAGATCAGGACCATCGCGGTCACATAAACGGGAACCAGCCAGGTCGATATCGAGGCAACCACCCAGCTTGTCAAACCCATGAGCGCGGCCAGGACCACGATTCCCAGGGTTCTTACCAGCTCCGCTCGGCGAGCGCCGGCGTCTGCTGGTTCACCAGGTTTGTGATAACGGCGGAGCGGAGTCCGCCGGGACGCGGTTGAAGACCTTACCTTGGGTGTGCTCGACGTCGGGCTCAAGGAGGTTCCATCCTGTTTGACGCACTTTGAACCGTCCTGACCGAGCAAGTCTTCCGGGTTTTCCCCATCCGTCTCTTCGGGCCGGCCGGTCTTGTTGTCCCAATCAGCGCCGGGGGAAGACTGTTCGTGTCTCGAAGAGATCCGGCTCCCCTCCTAGCTCTATCGACTAGCCAGGCGGGTAAACTCATGCCTTTGGGACAGGGTGAGGGTACCATCGGATACCAGTTGCAGCCGGTATCACATTTGCATTGAATGTGCCTCTTGAGCAGGAACCGGGGACCGTTCTCCGAACGCGGGTCTTGAGGCTTTTGCCAGGCCAGTAGGAGCCATGACCTCTTCCAGGCGACGCTTGCTGTCGGTGATGCACCTGGGTGGCCTGACGTTCCGCGAGGTGTGCCTGCGGACCTGGGCGAGAATTAACGAGCATGAGATCCTGACTCGTGCGGCGGCCATCTCGTTCTACGCGCTCGCGGCCCTGGTACCGTTCCTGGCGCTGGTGATCACGCTCAGTGCCTGGTTCCTGCCCCGCATCGCATGGGTTCTCCCCTTGGTCAAGCAGGATGCCACCGACCAGGGCACGGCGGCGGCCAACGCCATCGCCCTGCTGCAAGATCTGCTCCCGGCCGATGCCGCATCGCTCAAGTGGTCCGCTACCGAGTTCGCTCGAGCAGTGGCTCGGCACCCTGGGCGCGGAGGGCCCGGGCAACGCGGAGACCGAGCTCGCAGGGGTCCTCGCGCGGGCCTGTCAGTATGACAGCGACGCGGGCGCGACCGTCGGGGTCGAAGACAGCCGCATCGAGGGCGAGCTGACCGAGTTTGCCACTGTCGATGTCAACATTGACATCACGAGCCCAGGCGGCCATGGGGATCAGGCAGCCACCTTTCATCTCGGCTAGCGTGGTCCGTTCAGCCAGGATGGCGCGGTGGGTGGGCGCATCATCGAGCGGCAGCAGCAGCGTGCGGGTCGTGGTGTCCTCGACGCGGCACTCGATGCCTAGTGCCCCCTGTCCCACGGCCGGCAGAAAGTCTGGAGGCGCAAGCCGCTGGGTGACGTGCCGGTGCAGGCTTAGCCGGTACAAGCCGGCCCAGGCCAGGATCACGGCATCGAGCTTTCCCTCGAGGGCCCGGTTCAGCCGGGTTTCAACGTTGCCCCGCATCGTGGTCACCTGGATATCGGGACGAAGGTACAGAAGTTGGGCGCGCCGGCGCAGCGAGCTGGTGCCGATTCGCGACCCCGCCGGGAGGGCTTGCAGAGTTTGATGGACCGGAGCGATCAGGGCGTCGGCAACGTCCTCGCGCCGAGGTACGGCAGCCAGAACCAGTTCGTCGGGACTCTGAGTGGGCAGGTCCTTGAGGCTGTGCACGGCGACGTCGACCGATCCGTCAAGGACCGCGCGCTGGATCTCCTTGGCGAACAACCCCGTTCCGCCGATGGCAGCCAGTGGCGAGTTGCGGTCGCGGTCTCCCTGGGTCCGGATCTCGATGAGCCCCACATTCAGGCTGGGATGATAGCTGCGCAGGCGGTTCGCAACCCATTCAGCCTGCCAACGCGCCAGGCGGCTGCCGCGAGTGCCAATCCGGAGGGTCAACGGTTTGATCGCTGTGCTGCTCATACGGGGAACCGTAGGCAGTGGACAATGAGGAGTACCTGATTTCCAGGCTAAACTCTGGCGATCTCGTTGCCTACCGGTCTTTGCCTCGGCGAGTTGTTTCAGAGGGTTCGTGCCAGGACAGCGACGATGACGCGCTTTGCCCCAGCTTGCTTAAGTGCTCGAGCCGCCGCGCCGCAGGTAGCACCGGTGGTGAGGATGTCATCGACGAGCAGGATGGTTCGGCCCTTCAAGCCGGGATCAAGCCGGGCGCGAAAGGCCTGCCGCATGGCGTCCATCCGGTCCGAGGCGGTCTTGTGTGCCAGGCGATCGGTGGCCTTGATCCGGCGAAGGGGTTGGCGAACGCGAAGATCAAGGGAACGGGACAGGCCTTTGGCCAGAGCCTCGGCCTGGTTGTAACCGCGCTGCAGCCGCCGCCACCAGTGCAGGGGAACCGGCACGATCCAGGCGTCGCGCGGCAGCCGGGCGAGTTCACTTTGCCGGGCGTCTGCGAGCAGGTTACCCAGCCAGGGCGCTAGCCAGGCATTGCGCTCGTGCTTCAACCGCAGGCAGAGGTCGCGGATTGACTCCGCGTAGGGCCCCAGGGCCAGAGCCGCGTCAAATCCCAGCGAGCGACCCCGGCACTCAGCGCATCCTCGCCGCAGGTCGGCGTGAGGGCCAATAGGCAAGGCGCAGCGGGGGCAGGCCGAGGCACCGGCAGCAGCGGCGGCATCAAGTAGCCGGGCGCGGCAGGATGTGCAAAAGGGACCATGAAGCGCACCTCCCTCTGTGCCGCAAAGCAGGCATATCCAAGGGAACACAAGGTCATCCACGGCCCAGGCGCAGCTAGCCAAGCCATGAGCAAGGATTGGACGCATCGAGCTCGTGAGCGGACGCATAAGGCTCATCTTTGGCGGGCAGCGCCCCCGGTTGTTAGCAGGGTTTTACATGGGCCCTTTTTCGGTCCCGCGCTCGCCCGCAGCTAGGTAAGGTCCAAGCCGCTCGCGCAGTTCGTTGCGGGCACGGGCCAGAAGCGATTTGATAGCGGCTGGCGACCGGCTCATCACCTCGCCAATCTCGGCGTAGCTCATGTCCTCGAACTTGTTGAGCAAGACAGCCATCCTTTGATCTTCGCCGAGGATGTTGAGCGCTTCTCGAACGACCTCGGAGAGCTCGATTTGCCGCATCTGGGATGACGCGGTGGTTTCCCGCGAGGGAATCTGCTGGGCGAACGGCATGGCCGTCTGCGAGTCGCTACCGACCCCGCTTATGGGTACTGAGGGGTTGCGCCCCTTCCCCCGCAGGTGGTTCAACGCAAGGTTGTTGGCGATCGTGAACAGCCAGGTCGAGAACTTGGCTCGCGGCCGATAGCCCTTGCGCGCCTTGTAAATCCGCAGGAAGACATCCTGGCTAAGGTCCTCCGCTTCCTCGAGGCTGCCGACGAGATGATAGAGGATGCCAACGAGCCGATCCTGATACCGCTGGACCAAGGCTTCGAACGCGCCTGGGGTATCGTCCCGCACCTGGAGCATTAACCTGACGTCAGGGTCTCTCGCCTCCAGTTGCCGTTCCAGAACGTCGAGCTCGCCACGGCTCACAAGGGGGTTCTCCAGAATTTGACCACCATGGGGCAGGGTAAGCCGACTGCGAGGCTGACCGGAAATTGTGCTAGGAGTCCGGTGGAACGCACCTGGTTTAACCCGCCCGATGAGACGACGAGGTTTACCATACTCTATCGAAGTCCGTCATCAAGGAACATCCACCGTCATGGGGGAAGCCGGTTCAGGCACGGGTGGTGACAAGCCGGGGTCGTCAAGGCGACGGCGAAGCTGGCCACAGGCGGCATCGATGGCCCGGCCCTTGGTCTTGCGAATCGTCGCGCTCACACCCCGGTCGCGAAGGACGGTTACAAACCGGCGGATCGCCTCGGGCTGAGGCCGCTCGAAGGGAAGGCCCGCCACGGGATTGTAGGGGATCAGGTTGACATGCGCCTTTCGCCCCTGAAGCCGCTCTGCCAGGGCCAGAGCATCCCGAAGCCGGTCGTTGATGTCATGCAGCAAGACATACTCATAGGTCACCTGGCGGCCCGTTGTCTGGAAATAGAAATCGGCTGCCCTGAGCACGGCGCTCAGTCCGATCTTCTCGTTGACCGGCACCAGCTCATTGCGCAGCTCCTCGGTCGGTGCATGGAGAGAGACTGCCAGGTGGTATTGCCGGTTGAGGGTGGCAAGTTTGCGAATCTTCTCCGGCAAGCCGACCGTCGAGATGGTAACCCGCCGCTGGCTCAGCCCTAAGCCCAAATCCGGCGCAGCCGAGCAGAGCCGGTCCAAGGCGGAAATCAGATTGTCAAGATTTGCCAGGCTCTCTCCCATACCCATGACGACAATGTGCGTGACGGAGTTGCCGGGCGGCAGGAGGTTTCGCAGTCGGAGCACTTGTTCGACGATCTCGTCCGCGGTCAAGTTCCGCTCGACGCCTTTCAGACCGCTAGCGCAAAAGACGCAGCCCATGCCGCAGCCGACCTGAGTACTGATGCAGACGGTACGCCGCCGATCTTCAGTCATCAGCACACACTCGATTCGCTGCCCATCGCGACATTCTAGTAGCAGCTTGTCTGTCCCATCGGGCGAACGCCCATGAAAGGCCACGTGGGTGCCAAAGACGGACCACTCGAGCGCGAGGTGCTGACGGAGCACCAAGGGCAAGTCCGACATTGGCTTAAACGATTCAGCGCGGCGCTGGATCACCCACTCGAGGACTTGTCGCACACGATATCCGGGGTGACCTTGGCTCGCCATCCAAGCCTGTAACTCCTCGACCGTCGCCTCCAGAAGGAGACGCTTCGAGGAAAGCGGTAGTGGTTGTTCCTGGGTTGCGCCGGTGGCGGGTAGCATCTTATCCTCGTTTTCTGGACGGTACGCAGTCCAGCTTATCATCATTCTAGAGGCAGGAGGCCCGGCGGCCAAGGTGAGGCAAGTGCCAGAAGGCAGGGGCGGCCGGCAAGCCTGGGCCGATCTGACCGCACTCTGGCCTTTCCTCCTGGCCGCTCCTATAATGCCGGATCGTACTCCGGGAGGATTTCCCTGGATTGTGAATGGAGCCCGAGGATGTTTCTATCTCATGGTGTCTCGTCATGTCTTCTGCCAATGATCTGATCGACAGGTGTCGCGTGCCGGAAGGTAAGAAAGTCCAGCTCAAGGATTATGATCCCGACTGGGCAGGCGACCCTGAAGTTCCGAAGAATGAGCGCAAGAGGGACGCCGAGCAGTCGCTCACCCAGGATGTTTCGGAGTTGGCCGAAGCCCAAGAGCGGCTCTACGCCGCGGATTCCTGGTCGATCCTGATGATCTTTCAAGCGATGGATGCCGCCGGCAAGGACGGCACCATCAAGCACGTGATGTCGGGAGTCAACCCCCAGGGCTGCCAGGTCTTCAGCTTCAAGAAGCCCTCGGCCGAGGATCTCGATCACAACTTCCTCTGGCGGTACACTCGGGCTCTACCCGAACGGGGACGGATCGGCATCTTCAACCGCTCTTATTACGAGGAGGTTTTGGTCGTCCGGGTGCATCCTGAGCTCATCAAGGCTGAGCGGATCTCCAACATCAAGATCGACGACGACTTCTGGGCTGACCGTTATGAAGACATCAATGCTTTGGAGCGGCACCTCACCCGCAACGGCACAGTAGTGCTCAAGTTCTTCCTGTACATCTCCAAGGACGAACAGCGTAAGCGATTTCTCAAGCGGCTTGAAGATCCCAGGAAACACTGGAAGTTCTCAGCGGCAGACCTTTTCGAGCGCGGCTTCTGGGACGACTACATGAAGGCCTACGAGGAGGCTCTCAGCGCGACGAGCACGAAATGGGCGCCCTGGTACATTATTCCCGCCAATCACAAGTGGGTCACCCGCGGCTTGGTAGCTCGAATCGTTGCCTCGACCAGCGACAAGCTTGATCTCCGCTACCCCGAGGTAAGCCCCAACCAGGAGACCGAGATCGGACAGGCCAGAAAGCAGCTCGAGGCTGAGAGTTGATACGAGTGGACACCTTACCGGAAAGTCGAGAGCGACCGGCCGGCAACCATGCGAGAACGCCCATGACGACCCTCGTCTCCATTATACTTATCCTGCTGCTGAGTCAGAGAGCCGAAGCAATCGCCGCTCAGCAGACTAACCCACAGCCAACTCTGGCAAACGCCGGCTTCGAGTCCCCCCGGCTGCTTGATGGCTGGGAGATCGTTACCTACGGCGCCAGGGTGGACGTTGCTATCGACGATAAGGAAGTCCACGAGGGCCGGCAATCATTGCGGGTCACTGCAAGCGAAGCATCGGACACAGCGCTGGGGCAGGAGGTTTGCTAGAATCCCGGCCGCTGGTATCGATTTACGGGCTGCATCCAGACCGACAACTACCGGCTCTACAAGACGCCCACCTACCACGCCCAGAAACTCTACACGACCTTGGCCGGCGACCGGACGCTGCGAATCGATGGTCCCCTGCCCGCCCAGGCTGTACCTGACCTCAGCTCCCGTCAATCGACTATCACCGTGGTCTCACCCCGCTTCGTCTACCGGTTCCTACCACTCTCATTGAGTGTGCTCAAGTGGCGGGTTTCGAGTGGGAACTGAGAGAAATCTATCAATACGCCGCTACGGGCTCTCCCCCGGCACTCGCCGTCCACGGTGTCCAGGCCAGCACGACCTGCTCGATCGTGATGTCGGCTTTCTTGGGAGTAAGCTCGATGGCTTCCAGCGCCAGAGCATCGGGCCGGAGCATGGCCTCGAGTCTTTCAACCTCCGCCTGGAACTCGATTTCCAGGTTCGTGAAATTCTCCAGGGCTCGATCAAGCTCGGACTGGGCTGTACCAAGATCGCCGCTTTGCTGCATGGCCTTGCCGGCTGCCCTGGCAGCGGATGTGGCCTTCCCCACGTTTGTCTTGCTGATTGTCTTCTTGCCGAGAAACGCCCCAAGTACCGAGTTGCCAAACGCAACGGCGGCGTCCCACTTGGCCTTGCTCGCCTGGGCCTGTTCTCGATCCAACTTCTCGCGCGCCTTGCGGATGTCTTCCTGAAGCTTATTGCGCTTTGACGCATACTTGGTACGGAGTTCCTCGTTTGCCCTGTCGCGAGCCTCGCGAGAGCTTTGCGAGAGCCGCAGCCGGAAGTCGCGCTGAGATTCCCCGGGCCGGGAATAGGCTTTGAAGTCCGGGCACGACCAGACGGTTAGCTTGCGCTCGCGATAAAGGTAGTTCTTCAGGCCCTTGGTGTATTCGGCATAAGACTTGGCCCGCGCTAGTGCGCCGGGTAAGGGACCGAACCGTGCCCCAGGCTCAGGTGTCTTGTTCAACTCGGGAACGTGATCGGTGTGTGCTTCGGCACCGTCCCAGATATCGGCCGGTAGCTCCTCAACGACAGGGCGCAGCAGCCCTAGCGTTTCCCAGTGGTCCATGCCGGTCTTCTTGTCGGCGTAATGGAGCCGTGCCACGCCCAGAATCGCGGCGCGGTAGAGCAGTACGGACCCGGCGTCGAGTTGCTCACGGCGAGGGATGAAGAGCTCAGGGACATCGGGCGGTACGACTGGTCGGCTACCAGCCGACGATACAGATGGAGCCGGACTGGATGTGAAGGGTGGCGTGCTTGCTGACTTTGGGGTAGCCATCGCAGCGCCGGCGGGTGAAGGCGAGGCCAGGTTGCGTGTGAGCGTGGACTGAGCCGCCTTGCGTGGTGCCATTAGCGTCTGGATCTGTTCGCGGGTCAAGGGACCGCGCAGATATGAAAGTGCCCAGCGGGTCTGGAAAACAACCGGCTGGTCTGCATAGACGTTGCTCATTAGGAAGACGCGGTTAGCCAGGCTGGAAAGGAGCTCGTCCATTTGCCGGCGATCGAAGGTATGTCCGGCCGCGTTCGAGGCTCCTTCTAGTCCCTCCAGCACGCGCTCCTTGTCGCGCTTGGTCTGCAACCGGCCCAGGAACCAAGTGCCGGCATTGGAGAGGCCCTTGTAGTCGAGGTCTACCGGGTTCTGAGTGGCCAGTACGATTCCAAGGCCAAACGCTCGTGCCTGTTTGAGTAGTGTAAGCATCGGAACCTTTGACGGCGGGTTGGCCGTAGGGGGAAAATAGCCGAAGATCTCGTCCATGTAGAGCACAGCCCGCAGGCTCAAGGTTCCCGGCTGGGTCCGGACCCAGGCCAAAACCTCATTCAGGAGAATCGTGATGAAGAACATGCGCTCGCTGTCCGACAGGTGCGCGATCGAGAGGATCGACAACCGCGGCTTGCCAGCAGGAGTATAGAGCAGGCTGCCAACGTCGAGCGCCTCTCCATCCATCCAGCCAGCGAACCCAGGCGAGGCGATCAGATTGTTCAGCTTCATCGCCAGGGCAAACCGCTCCCGGGCAGGATAGAAGGTCTCCAGGTCGATCACCCCAACCTTGTCGAAGGGCGGTGACTGCACCGCATGAATGAAGCCCGCCATGTCAAGGTCGCGGCTAGCTCGCCAGCTTTGATCTAGCACGTTTGCAAGCAAGATGTGTTCGCGGCTGGAAATGGGGTCTGCCTCGATCCCCAAGAGCGCTAGCAATCCTGAAACCGAGGAGGCAACCCTCTCACGGTACGCTTCTCCCTGACTGACCAAGGCCGGTGGCGGGGCCGCGAACGAGCGAAGGATCGTCAGCGGAAGTCCTGCACTGGAGCCGGGAGTGTAAATTGCCAGATCGGCAGATTCGCGGAATCGCGTGATCCGCGCGCCGTCCTGGCCCCAGGTAGCCAGGCCGTCTTGCCAAAGCTTGGCCGTCTGCTCAGCAAACTGTTCCCGCGCGAGTCCTTTCCGGTTCGCCTCCTCAGGATCAACCCAGGGTGCGAAGTCCTCGCCACGCAGCTTGGGAAAGCTTAGCAGCAGATTCCCCAGATCTCCCTTAGGATCGATAGCGATCACCGGAATTCCGTCGATTGCCGCTTCCTCCAACAACGACAGGCATAGACCCGTCTTGCCGCTGCCAGTCATCCCCACGCAGACCGCGTGCGTGGTCAGTTGCTTCGACTCGTAAAGCACAAGCCCCGAGGTGACTTTTCGCTGCTCGAGGTCATACTCCTTGCCCAGATAAAAGTACCCGAGTTTCTCGAAATCCTGATTCTTCATGGAACGTCTCTCGCAACCGCGCAATCGGCTGGATTCGCATGAGGTTACAGAAGGGTTGCTCGGAGTTAAGAACGGTCTGAGCGAAGTCCACTGGGGTTGACTTCCAGCAATTCGCCCTTGGCATTCGTCTGGGCGGTGATGGTTGTCTCCGCAGCAATCGAGGATGCTTCCCTGTCCTCGCATTTCACCTTGACCCGTTCCTGGTAGTGGTCAATGAAGTGGGCGGAGATCCGGCTCTGGACGACTTCCCAGAGATGATCGATCTGGCTGGCCTCGATCAGGCGATCCACAGCCGAGCCAGCCGATTCTTTGAGCATATCGAGCGCTGACGCCATAGCCGCCACGGCAGCCAGCAAGACTTCGCTCTGACAGTGGGCATACGTATTGGCGACTAGGCTGATCGATGGCAAGAGGGGCACGGGATCCTCGAAATTGACGTAGCGGAAAATCTTGCCTGCGAATTCCTGTTCAAATGCCCGCGCGGCTGCTTCGTTGCCGATCATCGGCGCGCCGAAGGTGACGACCTCATGCACCGTGATGAAGTTGCGCTGAAGACGCCAGGACGCCAGGAGTGCCAGGGCACCTCCCAGGCTATGCCCGGTGACCCAGAGCGGACGGTCGTTTGATTCCATTGCCTCAGCCACCGCGGTGAGCAATGGCTCCCAGATCTCATGAAGCGCTTCCATGAAACCCCGATGAAAACGTGCCCCCACTCCAGCCGCGGCAAAATCCGTCCCAATTTGTCCCTCGGGTAGGATCAGGTAGTTGTTGGCGTTGGTGAGTAGCCAGTCCTTGAGCCCGTCCAGCGTGTTTGGTGCCTGAGAGCCGCGAAATGCCACAACCAGCACCTTGTCATTCTGCGCGACGTAGACTTGCGTGTTGCCAACGCTGATCAGCCTTGCCTCCAGCCCCAACTCATCATGAAACCTATTGACTCCGACCGGCGCGTCGAAATACGCCAGATTGCACGCTTGAACCAGGAAGAGGGCGTTCCGAGCGTCGCCCAGTTTCGTAGCGTCCAGTACCATGGGCATTTCTGAGTTCCTTATCAATCGCGCCTGTCATCTGTCATCTGTCATCTTAATACCCGCCGCCCATCCTTGGCTTTTCGCCAGGCCTGAGCGGTTTCTCGGCTCACCTGGGTCCCGGTGAGGTCAAGCTGTTGTAATGACTCCTTCGTGGCCAGCTCTTCCTGAAAACCCTGGTCGGTGATCCTGGTATTGCGCAAATGTAATGCATTGAGTGCGGGCAAGTCCTTGAGGATTTTCAGGCCCGCATCGGTCACCTGTGTGTTATCGAGATCGAGGTCCTTCAGGGCGTTCATTCCCTTGAGCAGCTCAAGCGTCCGGTCCGTCACGTCGTGGTTTGCCATCTGCAGTACAGCGACGTCGTGCTTCGACCCCAGGAACGTGTAATCCTTACGGTCCCAGCCCGTGAGCGTGATGTGCCGCTGACCATCAACAATCTTTTCTCGAGGCCCAAGATCGATCGGCACCACCAATCGGTATGCTGGGGGAAACCCGGTGACCATCAGGCCGATCCCGATCAGCATCAGGGGGGCAAGTCCCTTGCGCCAGTGCCGGAATGCACGCACGATGAGCCCAAGACACCCAACGGCGATCACCGCCAGACCGGCCAGGTTGATGTACAGGGCATAGCTATCCATCTTCGTCAACGTACCTCAACCAGAGTTTACATCGTGCCGACATTCCCTGTCTTCGCGTCGTTGAGCTACGTATCCCGGGACTCAGCGGTGCAGAGGCAACGTGCAGCTCATGTCCCGGAGGACATCCTCAATAACGTGCAAGAGCTGGGCGATATCGGTCTCGAAGAGGCGGCCAATGGTACCGATCCGGAAGGTATCGACCCTGGTCAGCTTGCCCGGATAGATAATCATACCACGGTCACTGAGACGGTGGTAAAACTCGGAGAACCGGAATGCTGGATCTGGGGGTGAATGAAATGCCGTGATGATGAAGCTCTGGATCGCGGGATCGAGGAAGGGTGTGAACCCAAGACGTCGCATTCCGGCCAAGAGCATCCGGTGATTGGTGGCATAGCGGCGGCCCCGCGTAGCGATCCCGCCCTCTTGGTCCAGCTCTCGCAGCGCGTGGTCAAAGGCAAGGATCGCGTGAGTCGGCAGGGTGAATCGAAACTGGCCGATGGCCTCAAAGCCCCGGAGCTGATCCAGGAGGTCCAAGCTCAGGCTGCGAGCATAGCCACTCGTTGCCTGCAAGGCAGTCCGACGCGCAATGATGAAGCTGAAACCCGGCACACCCTCAAGACACTTATTGGCCGAGGATACCATGTAGTCGATACCTGCCGCTCTCAGATCGATTGGAATCGCACCGAAGCTGCTCATCGCGTCCACAATGAAGCTTCAATGATATCGCTGCACAACCTGTCCAATCGGCTCGAGCGGGTTCAGGATGCCTGTGGTTGTCTCGCAGTGGACCAAGGCGACATGAGTGATCGCCGGATCTTCAAGCAAGAGGCTTTCCATCTGCTGGGCAATCGGGACTGTGTCTTCCTCGCTTCACAGCACACGATGAACGATTCTTAGGTAGGCCGCGATCTTGGCGATTCGCTCGCCATAGGCACCGTTGGCAAGAATCAGCAACCGACCCTGCGAAGGGATCACCGAGGCGATTACTGACTCGACGCCGAACGTTCCGCTTCCCTGCATCAAGATCGCCTCAAAACCGTCTCCAGCAGTCAGTTCGGCCAGCTTGAGCAGCGACTCGCGGACTCTCCGTACAATGGCGTTGAACTCGAAATGCCAGGACCCCGCATCATGGATCATTGCGTGTTTGACGCTTAAACTGGTCGTGAGCGGTCCTGGAGTGAACAGTAACTTGTCCCGCGCACTTGACAGTTGAGTATGATCATTCATTCCATTCAGGCCTTTCATCCGGAGAGATCACGATTCTAAGCCAGGCAGAAGAGGATGCAGCGGCAAGGAGCCGGGTTCAAAAAGTATGAAGCCAGCCGAAGCATGCTTACCGGCTGTATGCCGAAAGGGGAATGAAATTTCTGTGAAAGCCAGGTCAGGACTGGGTTATCCCCATCTCCAACTCCACTTCACCGATCGATTCCTCAAGAATCTCCAGGGCCTGGAGCATTTGACGCTCGGTGATGATGAGTGGTGGTGTCAGGGTTGGTACGTTCCCCATCGTCGTCTTGAAATTCAAACTGCGGCTGAGAGCTTCGTAGAGCACAGCGCCCGCCGCGTCGCAAGCCGGGGTACGTGTCGTCCGATCGACTACAAGCTCTGCACCCATAAGACAGCCACGGCCACGAACGTCGCCAATATTCATTTGCCTCCGGATCGCGTCGATCAGCCGGGGATGGCCATTGCCGATGTGGTGGACATTGTTCCCATGGAAATCCATGTACCGCCGTCCCTGCAGATCTTCGATCCAAATTCCCTCAGCGTGACGAATCGCTGACAGGCACGGTGTGGACACCGATTGTCGCAGGAAAACCCGGGCATCGCGCTGGACTAGTGCGCGTGTCGGTTCATCGAGCTGGGTCTCGGACCAGGCGCGGCGCGGCGGTGAGAGATTGGTGTCTCCTTCAGCCTCCGCGAGTGCTTTCCTGGGCATCATCGCGCACTCCTCTCGATCGATGAGCTGGACGAGGATGGTCGATCCTCAAAGTCAGCGCGCCAAGATTAACCTTGGCAGTGCCAGTAGCGCGTTCGGTCACGGATTGGAACATGAACAGGGGCCGCAGAAAAGCCCCGAGAAAATGGCAAACACAGATTGGACGGTGATTCAACCTCGCGATGATGAGCCGGGTGGATCCGGCAACCGTGAGTGTTCCATTACCCGTCGGACATCGTTCCAGCCGCGTTGAGCTTCCTGGTCTTTGGGGGCCAGACGCAACGCTTCGGCGTACTGGCTGGCAGCCTCGGCGTACTTGCCTCCTCGAGCTAGAACATGACCGAGAAAGAGGTGTGTGGACGATTCCTCCGGATGGAGCCGGGCAATCGTCGCGTACTGGTCGGCAGCTTCGGTGTAACGGCCCGCTTGGAACAAGGCCTTGCCCAGCAGGCCGCGAATGTAAATGTGATCGGGCCACCGCCAGCTCGCAATCCGCAATGTGGCGATAGCCTTGTCAAGCTCACCCTTTTGACTGAGCGCATTGGCCAGGTTGACGTGAGATTCCCCGCAGTCGGGTCGTAACCAGACAGCTTGCTTCAACTCGGCCACCGCAGCGTCAAAATCTCTATCTCTCGCCCGCCAGACGCCAAGGTTGTTATGTAGGTCGGCAATCTCGGCGCCTCCGTGCTGGATCGCGTGCGTCCAGAGAGTACCTGAGTTCTCCCAGGTTTGGCACTGGCGCCAGGTCAAGACCATCAGGCAGGCCATCCAGGCTAGCCCAATCGCTAAGCAGGCGATCTGTCCGGGGGGGCGCCGGCCGATGGTCAGATTGGCCCGAGCCCACCACTGCCAGAGTCCGCCGGCCATCAAAGCGACCCAGGGAGTCATAGCCAGATAGCTATATCGATCGCCGATCACCTGGCGCCCATAGGTGACCAAGCCGGACGTGGGAGCCAGCAGGAGCAGATAAGCCAGCCAGCCAGCCAACCAGCCTGGGTAATGACGCCGATGGCGATAGAGACCGACACTGACCACAATCGTGCCAAGCATGCTCAGCACATATGGGGCCTGAGTCCAGTCCAGAGGCTCAGGCCGCATGGGAAACGCATGCAGGTTGGTCGGCCATAGGGTCTTGATCAAGTAAAACCAGACCGAGTAACAGGTAAGGGCCAGTCGGCCCATGATCCCGGTTTCTTCCACATTGACAAGGGTGCGGTCGGCTCGCTTGGCGGCCACAGCCAGCACGCCAAAAATCAAACTCAAGGCAACATACGGAAGCTTTTCCAGCCAGACACGCCACTGGAATCCTGCAGGTCCTGACCATTTACCGGAACCAAGCCGGCGCAAAGGGTAAACGTCGAGAACCAGTAACACGCCGGGCAACCCTAGCGATGCTGCCTTCGAGAGCAGCGATGTTGTAAACAGCGCAACCGAAATCGCAAGCCACCTGCCTCTGGATCGTGGCGTTGGACTCTCACCAGCCCCGTGAGCCCAAAGGTAACACAGTACGCTCAGCATAGCGAACAGGGCACACGGCAAGTACGCCTGACCGGATGCCCAGGCAACCGGCTCGACGCGCAGGGGATGAACTGTAAACAGCACCGTCACCAAGCCCGAAAGTACAAAGCGGTCACGCCCGCGCGATTCTCGAGGTCCATTCGCGGGTTGACAGTAACCCAGCAGGCTGAAGGTGAGCACATACAAGACCACCGCGCAGGCCATGTGCAAGAACAGGCTCGCAAGGTGATAGCCGCGCGGATTCAGCCCTGATGTGACATATTCCACTTCGGCCAGTATCCACCCCAGGGGTTGATAGACCCCCATCCAAAAGGTCGTCCAAGCCCAGCAAATCTGCTTTGAGCCTAGCCCCTGATAAGCCAGGTTGCCGAGGAAGTTGTCCGTGTCGTCCCAGGCAACAAATCCGTTATCCAGGATCCCGGCGAATGCTACAAACGTGACCAGAGCTACCCGAAACGAAATTCGCCAGGCCAGTCCATGATCCCGGTCGTTTACCGCAGGTAGGTCTGACGGCGAGCACGGAATATCTTGTATATCTGGCGCGGGTCCGCGCTCGGATTCGAGGCTCATCACGAGGCCGTTGCCTTTGCAGGAACTCGGATCGATGGTTGAATCGATCCTCTTCCCCTTCTTTAGGACGAGTACGGCGCCGGGTCAAAACGCGGTCTAGCAATCACGTTGCCTGAACCACCATGGCCAGCGCGTGGTTTTTTGTCTTTCTCGGGTCGGCAAGCTGATCATCAAAATCAACCTCGTGGGCCGCCGCTTCTGGAGCACCGCGATGGCGGAGCAGGTGTTCCTGGATCGCCGCCACGCAGATCTTGCCCCGCAGAACTTGACTTGTCGCTGTGCTGTCGTCCGGGTCGAACACAACGGCTGCGTCGCAGTCAGCACTGGCGGGAACCCATGTGGTTGCCACGCTTAAATCGCGCGCATGCGCTGCGTAGGGCTGATTCGCCAGCCAGGCTTGAAGCCAGCAGAATGCCGGGTCTCGATCGGGAACCTCGACCGTGATCGACAGCCGCCGCTGGAGGGAGGTCCAGAGTTGGCCGGGAACCTTGCACAGCAGCGCTACTGCCGCGCCGACAACCATCAGGGACAGGCCTCCCGAGAAGAACGGGTTTTGATTCTGGACTTTGAGCAAGTTATGGATCATTTCAGGTCAGGATGGCTTGCCATCCCGTGCTGGTACCCGGACCGACCGAGAAACTGGAACAAGTGATCAACTCCAATCGGTCACAGGGAATAGTAGCCGGGTTCGCGCGATTTCAAGGCGGATTCTTCACGCCAACAGCGCGCAAAAACGCCGCCCTAGAACTCGGTTGAGCTCAGGGCGGCTCTTGGGAAGATCCCGGCGATAACCGACTTTCGCGCCAAAGCACTATCATGGGCCCGGCGGGCTTAACGGCCGTGTTCGGAATGGGAACGGGTGTGACCCCGCCGGTATGGTCGCCGGAAAACCGGCCGGCGGGCTGTCAGGCCGCGCC
>Ga0208044_1000689_pt1 | contig 22468 bp, 18 predicted proteins | sample Sb_taG_8_FD_187712 | JGI IMG/M metagenome (GOLD analysis project Ga0208044, IMG submission 187712) | Peat soil microbial communities from Weissenstadt, Germany - Sb_50d_c_BC metaG (SPAdes) (version 2) | ecosystem: Environmental > Terrestrial > Soil > Wetlands > Peat | place: Germany... | reverse complement strand
CGCACAGCCCGATCGTGAACATCGTCGGTGCGCACGCCACCGGGCATGTCCGCTACGACGCGCCGCTTCAGTCCGACATCGAGGCGGTCGCGCGCACCGTGTCCGGCTGGGTCCACACCTGCGGCACCACCCGTGATGTCGCTCAGGACGCGATGCGCGCCGTCGCGGCCGCCGGCCGCGACGGCGGCCAGATCGCGACCTTGGTGCTGCCGGCCGACGTGTCCTGGAGCGGCGGCGGAGTGCCCGCGCCGCCGCGCTCCCCGGCCCCGCCGCAGACCGTTGGCAGGGATCAGATCGGGGCCGCGGCCGGCATCCTGTCCGCCGGCGCTTCCTCGCTGCTGCTGCTTGGCGGGGCTGCGCTCACCGAACGCGGGCTGCGGGCAGCCAGCCGGATCGCCGCCGCGACCGGGGCGCGGCTGCTCGCCGAGACCTTTCCCGCGCGCATGGAGTGCGGCGCCGGGGTCCCAGCCGTCGAACGGCTCGGCTACCTGGCCGAACAGGCTGACACGCAGCTGGCCGGGCTGAGCGACATGATCCTGGCCGGGGCCCGCTCACCGGTGTCGTTCTTCGCCTACCCCGGGCGGCCCAGCGATCTGGTCCCCGAGGGCTGCTCGGTCACCGAGCTGGCCGACAGCGGCCAGGACGTCCAGTCCGCGCTCGAGCAGCTGGCTGATCAGGTCGCTGCCGGGACCGAGCCGGTCCTGGCGAGCGCGGCCACACCGGCGCTGGACACGGGGCCGCTGACGGTGCTCAACCTGGCCGCCGCGATTGCCGCGTCCCTGCCCGAGCACGCCATCGTCGTCGATGAGGCCAACACCTCCGGGATCGCGCTGCCCGGGGCCCTGGCCGGCGCGGCGCGGCACACCCTGCTGACCCTGACCGGCGGTGCGATCGGGCAAGGCCTGCCGGTCGCAACCGGCGCAGCGGTCGCCGCCCCGGATCGGCCGGTGGTGTCTGTCGAGGCCGACGGCAGCGCGCTCTACACGATCCAGGCGCTGTGGACCCAGGCTCGCGAGCATCTCGATGTCACCACGGTGCTGATCAACAACGCCGCGTACGCGATCCTGCGGATCGAGCTGGCCCGCACAGGCGCCGGCCCGGCCGGTGAACACGCCGCACGGATGCTCGACCTGTCCGGCCCGACCCCGAACTTCGCCGAGATCAGCACCGGGCTGGGTGTGCCCGCTACCCGCGTCGCCACGGCCGGGGAACTCGACGAGGCGCTGCGCCGGGCCTACGCCGAGCCGGGGCCGCACCTGATCGAGGCCATCGTTCCCCCCATCGCCTGAACGCCCCCGCCCACACGGCCGCGACCGGAAGGTGCCCTGATGAAGAAGCTGCTGACCCCCGACGCGACCGCTGTCGGCCGCCCCGGCGGGCCCGGGCTGCCGGATGCGGTGGGCCCGGCCCGGGAGCACGGCACCCCCGGGGGACTCAAGACAGACCTGATCAGGCTGCTGGGCAGGGACCAGGTGCTGCATCGGGTGCTGGACCTGGTCCGCTACGCCTCCGACGCCTCCCCCTACCGGCTGCTGCCGCAGGTTGTGGTGCAGCCCCGCGACGTCGGCGACATCGTCAAGATCATGGCCTATTGCCGCCAGGCCGGCCGGCACGCCACGTTCCGCGCCGGCGGGACGAGCCTGAATGGCCAGTCGCAGTCCGATGACATCCTGATCGACGTCCGGCGGCACTGGACCGGCATGGTCGTCGAAGACGGCGGCGCGCGTCTGCGTGCCCGGCCAGGTACGATCCTGGCGCACGCTACCGCGGTGCTCAAGCGTCAGGGCCGCCGGGTGGGCCCGGATCCGGCCAGCGCCGATGTCGCCACGATCGGCGGGGTCATCGCCAACAACGCCGGCGGGATGCGCTGCACGCTGGAGCGCAACGCCTATCACACCGTCTCGGCGATGACGCTGGTGCTCGCCTCAGGCACCGTCATCGACACCGCCGCCCCCGACGCCGAAGAGGTCTTCGCGCGCGCCGAACCGCAACTCGCGCAAGGCCTGCTGGACCTGAAGGCGGAACTGCTGGCCGATGAGGACCTCGCGGCGCGGGTCCGGCGCAAGTTCTCTATTCGCAACACCACCGGCTACTCGCTGGCCGCGCTGCTCGACGGGCAGACCCCGCTGGAGATCTTCCGCCGGCTCATCGTGGGATCTGAAGGCACTCTGGCGTTCCTGGCCGAGGCGGTCATCGACACTCTGCCCGCCCCGGCGGTCACCACCGTGACGTGGATTGCGCTGCCCTCCATCGACGAGGCGGTCGCGCTCGTGCCCAGTCTGGTCGCGCTCGGTGCTGAGGCGGTCGAGCTGATGGTCGCGCCCGCGCTGACCGCGGCGGCGCATACCTTCCCTGGCACGCCGGGTTACTGGAAGACCCTCGACCCCGGCGCGGCCGCGCTGCTGGTCGAGTTCGCCGCCGACGGCCCGGCCGGCCTGGATGAGGCCGAAGCGCAGGTCGCCAGGCTGGTCGCCGCCGCGAACCTGATCCAGCCGCTGGATTTCACCCGCGACGCGGAGATGATCGAGCTCAGCTGGCGGGTCCGGGAGGGGCTGCTGGGCATCGTGGGCAAGCTGCGTCCCGAGGGCACCGCCTTGGTCACCGAGGATGTGTGCTTCCCGCCGGCGCGGATCGCTGAAGGCGCCCGCGATCTGCAGGCGCTGCTGGCCAAGCACCAATTCCTGCCCGGTGTTGCCGGGCACGCCGCCTACGGCAACCTGCACTTCACGCTCACCCCGAGGCTTGACGACCCGGCCGACCGGGCCCGCTACGCGGCGTTCATGTCCGACCTGGTCGATCTGATCATCGACAAGTACGACGGGTCCCTGAAAGCCGAGCATGGCACCGGCATCAACATGGCCCCGTTCGTCAGCCACGAGTGGGGCGACAAGGCCACCGGCATGATGTGGCGGATCAAGGCCCTGGCCGATCCGCAGGGCGTGCTCGGCCCGAACGTCGTGCTCACCCGTGACGACGGCATCTACCTCAAGTCGTTCAAGTCAACTCCCCCGATCGAGGACGTCGCCACCCACTGCATCGAGTGCGGGTTCTGCGAGGCCGTCTGCCCCAGCCGTAACGTGACCACCACGCCCCGGCAGCGGATCGTGCTGCGCCGTGAGATGGCCCGCCAGCCCGAGGGCTCCCCGCTGCTCGCGCAGCTGCAAGCCGAATATGAGTACGACTGCATCGAAACCTGCGCAGTGGATGGCACCTGCGCCATCCCGTGCCCGGTGTCGATCAACACCGGAGCGCTCGTCAAGCAGTTCCGCCGCGCCGAGTCCACCGACTCCCGGGAGAAGGTCGCCCTCAAGGTCGCTAAACGGTGGGCGACAGTAGAGAAACTCGCACGCAGCGCGATGGGCGCCGCGGACATCATCCAGAAGACAGCCGGGGTCAAGGCGCTGACCGGGCTCACCGCCGCCGCCCGCGCCATTATCAGCAAGGACCTGGTGCCCTCGGTGCCCGGCGCGATGCCCCACGCGGCCCCCCGCACCCTGCCCGGCACCACCCGTCAGGGTGCGGCCGCTGTGTACTTCCCCGCCTGCATCAACCGCATCTTCGGCCGCGATCCGGACATGCCGCGCGGCCCGTCGCTGCCCGAGGCGCTCGTCGAGGTCTCCGCCCGCGCCGGACGGCCGCTGTGGATCCCGCCCGACGTCGCCGGCCTATGCTGCTCCACCCCGTGGAGCAGCAAGGGCTACACCCAGGGCCACAAATACATGGCCGCCGCCGTGTGCGATGCGATGTGGCGCTGGAGCGAGCAGGGCGCACTGCCGGTGGTCATCGATGCCGCATCCTGCACCAACGGGCTGCTCGATGACGTCAGGCACTACCTCGACGACGAGCACCTGACCCGGTTCAGGCAGATCAGCATCGCCGATTCCATCACCTGGTGCCGCGATCTCATGCCAGCCCTCACTGTGACCCGGAAACTGGACCGCGTCGCGGTCCACCCCACCTGCTCAACCACCCACCTTGGCCTCTCCGGAGCCCTGCGTGACATCGCCGCGGCCCTCGCTGTCGAGGTCGAGATCCCGGTCGGCACCACCTGCTGCGGCACTGCCGGCGACCGCGGGCTGCTGCACCCCGAACTGGTCATCTCCGCGACCCGGGAAGAGAAGACAGCACTGGACACCAACCCCGCCCAGGCCTATCTGTCCGCCAACCGCACCTGCGAGATGGGCCTGCGGCATGCCACCGGGCGCCCGTATGAGTCGTTCGTATACCTGCTTGAGGAATCGACCCGGCCCCTCACGCCTAACCTTGCCGGCGAACCCACCCGGCCTCCGGCGGAGCGCTGAAGCCCACGCGCAACATCAGACGCGGCCGCGCGTTTTCCATCAGCAGCAGGTCGACGGCGAACAGCTTCGGGTTCAGTACCGCGAGGAACGCCAGCGCGAAAAACGCAGCGCTCATTGCCGCTGGGCCATCCGGCGCGATCACCGCGACAGAGGACTCCCGCATCATGGTCGTCGCACACGGGGCGTCCGGCGGACCGAGACTGGTGCCGGCAGGTGGCGGGTGTCTCAGGAGTGGGCGGTGATGTAGCCGATCACGGTGTCCGCGTCCCTGCTTTCGGCGTAGAGGTCGGAGTGGGGGTCGTCTTCTGCGACACGCCACACGCCATGGCGCTTGTCCCAGAATGCGGACCATCGCAGGTGGTCTTGGAGGAAGTGGGTGATCCGCGAGGCTTCCTCGGGAGGGGGCAGGATGGTCATGCGTTTCTCACTTGCCGAGCCTGGCCCAGGCGATGCGCCCGCCGGCGTCCCCGTCCACGCCCCAGTTCCGCGGGCCGGCGATCGCATCCACGACGTCGAATCCGTGCGGACGGCCGTCATCGCACGGCGCATCGCGCCACGCGCCTCCGGCGTCTTCTACTTCGATCCGGACGTAGTCCTGGTGGACTTCGGCGCGGAGGGCGAATTCGCCGCCGTCGCGCGAGGCGCTGTGCAGGACGGAATTGGTGGCGAACTCCGAGGCGATCAAGATCGCGTCGTCGGCCAGAGGGCAGTCGCGGAGCAATTCGGCGAGCGCGGCCCGGGCCTCCCTGACCTGGGCGGGGTCGGCGGGGTAGGTGCCCGTGTAGCGGCGGGTGCCTGCCGCCGCGGCTGTCGTGGTCACTGTCCCTCTCCCCTGGCCGGCTATTTGTGTTTCACAGCCTGTCCGGAGAGGGCTACGGTTGGGAACAAGATTGGTCCGGATGCCCACTGATTGCCGGCGCGGAGCCGCCTTTCCCGAAGGGATGCCGATCAGGTGCCGAACGATGCCGATCGGGCCGGGACGCCTGCGGGCGTGTTCGGCGCGGAGCTTCGCTATTACCGGACCCGCGCGGGCTTGTCGCAAAAAGATCTTGCTCCCAGGGCCAATGTCTCGCACGACGTGATCAGCAAGATCGAAACGGGAGACCGCCCGCCCGCCGAGGATTTCCCGCCCCGGCTCGACGCGATTCCCGAATTGGACACGCGGGAGGCGCTGACCCGGCTGTGGAGCCATCTGAAGAAGGGGCATAAGCAGCGCGCGTACGGCTGGTTCCAACGGTGGGCGGACATCGAGGCCGAGGCGACGGCACTGCGCTGGTACGAGCCGCTTGTGGTGCCGGGGCTGCTCCAGACCGAGGATTACGCTCGGGCGATCTTTACTGCGCATCTGAAGGGCGATGCGGACGACCTGGACGAGCGGGTAGCCGCGCGGATGGCGAGGCAAGCGGTACTGGAGCGAAATGGAGCACCCCAGCTCTGGTGTGTCCTGGATGAGGGCGTGCTGCACCGGGCGATCGGCGGGAGCAAGGTCATGCGGAGCCAGCTTTACCGGCTGGCGGACCTGGCTGAGCATCCGAAGATCACCATCCAGGTCATTCCCGGAGCCATCGCGCATGCCGGGCTGCTCGGCCACTTCGTGATCGCGGACCTCGACGGCAAGCCGCCCATGGTCTATCTGGAGACGGCGGTGGAAGGGCAGGTGACGGACAGCCCGTCGGTGGCGGCTCATGTCGCTCTTTGTTTCGATAGACTCCGGTCAGAGGCCCTACCCTGGGGTGCATCCCGCGACCTGATCAGGAGAGTGGCAGAGGAAAAATGGACGTGACTGGCGCCGTGTGGCGTAAGAGCAGCTACAGCGGCGGCAACGGCGGAACCTGCGTCGAGGTCGGAACCGCCGGTCCTGCCGTAGCTGTTCGTGACAGCAAGGACCCAGACGGGCCGCGGCTGGCTTTCGCTGCGGACACGTGGACGGCATTTGCCGAGCAGGTGAAGGCGGGCGCCTGAGCCTGACTTGACAGTCTCCGCCACCGTCACAGGGGGGCGTTCTCGTGTCTGAGAGCGCTCCTTTCGTGTTTCCCGAGATCAGAAGAGGGTGGTATCGCTGGCTTGGGTGGAGCGCTTGCGGCTGCGTTTGTCGTGCAGGCCGGCCTTGACTTCGGCGGCATACCGCTCGTGGTTCAGTTCGAGCAGACGATCCAGGATCTCCTGCCGCACCACCGGGCCGATCGTGTACCGGGGGCCTTGGCGCGTGTCATGGAACCCGTGATCCAGCCCGGCCGCGAGCAGGTCGTCCCACCCGTACGCCCGTACCACGGCCTCGTCAATAGCCCGGTGGATCTCCCGCAGTTCGGCAATGTCCGCGTCGGTGCAGCGCTGGTCATGCACAAGGTTGTAGGTAGCGGTCAGTCCAGCCTGTCTGGCCAGCATCAACGCTGGCCGAAATTTGTCTAGGCGATTACCGATCTCTCTCATCTCGGCAGTTGCCTCCGGGCGCGGGAACGTCTCAAATACGTTAGACGGCGTATAGACCAGATCTCGTTTCAGGGTGGATCCTCGTTTCTCTATCCACCAGTAATGCATATTGCTGGATAGAAGAGCTAGGAACGCTGGGTCATCAGAAGCGAAGACGATAAGTTTCTGGTCGAACACCTGGCCAGTCGGAACCATAACAGGTTTCTGGGTACTACTGCTCTGGGCTGTGACGATTACGCGGTCTAGCCCTGCGATTGCCCTCCGCATCGACATCTGATTCTCGGCATATTGCCACCATCGTTCGCGGTACGCCCGACGTTTAATTTTGTCTCGCTCCGGTTTTACCTGCTGCACTACTTGTGCGAAGCAAGTACGGTACGAACTAGCACGCTCTTTACTCCAGTCGCGAAAATCAATAACCCAACGGCTCGCAGAAGAATCGGTACGGGAGTTAAGGTCCTGTCCGTTTAGATACGGAAATAGAACCTCACTATTTCTTTGGTCTTGGTCGATTAGTTCATGTGCCCGATTAGGCGGCATAGTGTACCCTACGCCATTTACTAGACAACCAATGTGTGAAATTCCTGCGTTAGTAGCGAGGCGTTCCGGGTTACCAGAGACACGGGTAACTGGTTCCAATGACGGAGTGATCCGCCGAACTCTGATCCCATCTGCGAGTCGCTGCACGTCTGCGTCCAGAGTACCGCGACCGGTCCAGACAGCGGCGTACTCCAGGACAGCACTCTTCGACGGCCAAGGCTTACTCTTGATCGCCTGTCGGATCTCCATACCAGAAGCCACGATCTGGTCTAGGCCAACCTCGCGGGTGTCGCCCTGGGCAAGACTGTTAGTGGCGATGATCCCAGCCTGGCCGCCTGCATTAAGCAGGTCACATGCACGGAGCAGAAAGTAAGCAATAAGATCGGCGCTGCCCTTTATGCCGCGTGCGATCACCTCAACGACGTACTCACGGTATGCGGATCCGAGCGACCCACTGATCTTCTTGCCGCCGAGGAAGGGGGGATTACCGACTATGGCGTCGAAGCCAGGGCCGTTGGGGCGGGTGGGCTCAAAGACTTCGGGGAAGACCAACGGCCAGTGGAGGGGGTGGCGGTCGAAAGCGCCGTCGGGTTGTTCAGTGGCTAGCCAGTCCTCCGCCTGCTCTTCAGCCGCCTCGACCGCGCCTTGGGTGGCGGCCTCGTTGGCGGTCTTTGCGGCGGTTAGCCAGAGGCCGCCTTTGCCTGAGCTCGCTAGGGCGGCGCCGGTGATCAGGTCGGCGTAGAGGGTTAGCTGCTGGGTCTTGGCGTGGACATCGGCTAGGAGCTGGCGTTTCTTGGTTAGGTCGGCGAAGGTGTCGTCGGGGAGATTAGCGAGGTTGACGCGCTGCTCGGTGACGTCGGCGAGGAGTGTGCGGACGCCGGACATGAAGTCGAGCAGCGTTCCCTCGTGGAGCTTGCGGCCTGCCTTAACGTCTAGGTGCATCCATTCGAGCTGGTCGATGGTGGTGATGCCGAGGAGGGAGTCGCCCGAAGCAAGCCTGTCGTCTAGGAACGTGAAGGGGCGGTGGGGGTCCATGGAGACTAGCCAGAGGGAGAGCTTGGCCATCTCTACGGCCATTTCGTTGATGTCGACGCCGTAGAGGCAGTGCTCGATGATCTGGCGGCGGGCCTTGATGACCAGGGGGTCGGCGGCTACGTCCAAGGCCAGGCCAGACTCGACGGGGAGCTCGGCCAAGTGTGCCTGGGCGTCTACGTTGCCGGCGGCGGACCAAGCTTCGATGAGCTTGCCGGCTAGGTAGCGGCAGGCGGCTACTAGGAAGGCGCCGGAGCCCATGGCGATGTCGGCTACCCGCAGGGCCAGGATCTCCTCGGCGGGGCGGAGCTTCCACTGGGAGCGGTCCGCCGTTTGCAGCGGGCCTGGGGAGTAGACGAGGGGTTCCAGGGCGCCTTCGGCGACCTGTTCGGCCAGGAACCTGGGGGTGTAGTGGGTGCCGGTGCTGGCGCGCAGCGCGCTCTCGGTGACGTAGAGGGCGCCGGGGAGGATGACTACCGGGTCGCCGCGGAGGTCCTGGCGGATGATCCGGTAGAAGGGCAGCAGGCGCTGGACCAAGGGGTGGTCGCGGGTGACAGCGTACAGGCGAGTTTCGGCCTGGGCGCGCTCGTCGTCGGTGAGCGGAGCTAGCTTCACTGCCAGCGCCCGGGGGGAGCCGATGCCGGAGTCCTTGTAGAGTTCGGCGAGCTTGGCGGCGAGCGTTTCCGCGGAGACGTGCGCCGCGGCGATGGTTTCCAGCGTCCTGAGTGGCACCTCGTCTTCGCGGCCGTCTTTGCCGATCAGGCCGACGACCGTTTCGGCGGCGCGGAAGCCCTCGAAGGAGAGCAGGCCCTCGTAGACGTAGCCGATCTGTTCCACGGTCAGGGTGCGGAACGAGACCGTGCGCAGCTCGCCGGCGATGGTGACGGTCTGGACCGCGCGGAGCATGTGCAGGACGGTTCGGTCGTCGACGGTCAGCGGAAGCCAGGGGTGGGCGTCCGGGTCGAACAGCGAGCCATCATGGGCGATGAGGTCGAGCTCGGGATGGGACACGCCCCGGTAGACGACGGTGAACAGGGCGAGCAGGCGATGCCAGGCTAGGAAGGTGTGCTCGAGCTCGCCTTCGTTGCCGCGTGCGTCGGCGACACGCTGCTCGAGTTCGGTGTATAGGCCGCCCGCTGAGTAGGCGCGGGCGTAGAGCTCGTTGTCGGCGGGGAGCAGGCCGCTTTCCTCGGCGAACAGCAGGAAGACGATCCGCATCATCACTGCGACCGCGCCCCGGTAGACCTCATAAGCGGTGACATCGGCGCTGATATCGGCCCGGCCGAACGCGGCGACAAGGAGCTCGACGGCCTGGCGGACCTGGATTCCTAGCCGGTCGGTGATCTCTTCCTGGTTGTTCAGGCTCTCGCGGAGAAGCGCGGGCAGCTGGCGTTCGGGCGGGACGGCGAAAAAGCGGCGTCGCTGAAGCAGGGAAATGAAGGCACGCAGTACGGTCCGTTCGGACAAATCTGGCCAGGAGATCGCGTCGAAGACGGCCACGGTGGTGACTCCGCCAGCCGGTGCCCACACTAGGGCCCACCACCGCCCGTCGGTGGCGAGCCCGAGCTCCACGCTGTGGTGGCGGCATAGCTGGGCGAGCCGGTCGGCGGGGGTGGCCGGCCAGTCCGAGCCCTTGATCCGGGCGACCGGGGAGTCGTCGCTGACCAGGCCGAGCAGCCGGAGGTCGCCGGTGCCGGGGTCGGTCAGGGCGAACGACGGGGTGATCGCCGTCTCATGCTCGGGCACGTCCAAGGTGAGGCGGGCCAGGTCGCCGTGCTGGACGGCGCCCTGCCATCCGAGGAGGTCGTCGAGGACGTACGCGATCCAGTCGTCACGGTTGGCGGCGGGGCGTTCCTGCCACTGACGGTGCTCCTGGCGGAGGCGGTCTTTGTCCTTGTTGTCCAGCGGCTCCAGGTCGGGCCATTCGGCGGTGAGCACGGGGACGGACAGGAACGGGCCGCTGACCTCGATCAGCTTGAGCCAGTCGATGTGCGCCTGGCGGCGGTCCTGGCCAGTGACGCCCCGGTGCCTCCTGGCCGGGCTCATCGGGTGGCCTCCCGGCGGGGCACGACGAAGATCACCGCGACGGGGAAGCTGTGCCGCCTGATGTCGCGGTAGCGGGCGCCGACGCGCTGGAGCTCGTAGTCCCGGGCGGCGTCCAGGCCGCGGAGCTTTTCCTGCCATTTCTCGCGGTCCCGGCGAAACTGGGCCATCTCCTGGTCATCGCCGCGGCCTTCGGCCACGCTGAACAGGGCGCCTTCCTCGGCCTCGCCTTCGGCCAGGGCCTTGCGCAAGGTGGCGGCGAACCGCTCGAAGCTGGTGCTGATCTGGCGGCGCTCGTCGTCCTGGCGGGTGGCCAGCTTGGCCTGAAGGGACCTAAAGCGCTCGTCGGTGCGGCGCTCGATCGCCAGGAGCAGGGAGTCCCGGGCCTTCGGCCACTGGGCGACCAGCCGGTCCTGGATGATAGGTGCCGCGGGCGTGCCCTGGCTGAGCGCGCGGTCCAGGATGCGGGCAAGCTCGCCGAGGCCCTCGACGCGGCGGAACGTGCCGTCGTCGCGCAGCCAGCCGCCGGCGTAGAGCACCTCCTCGTGCAGCCGGATGCCGTCGGCGCCGACCGCCACGAACCGCGAGTACGCCCCGGCCAGCGTGTGCTCGACGGCCGGATCGTCGCTGACGACGGCGGTCACCCTGTACAGACCGGTCTGTCCGCTCCACACCGCCGCCCGGAGCAGCCGGGCCGACATGTCCACGAGCGGATGACCGAGGTGAGCGAGCACGATGTCGTGCCGTCCCCTCGCCGTGGCCTGGTCAAAGGCGATGGGCCGCCGCCTGGGTTCCTGGCCTTCGCGCTCGAGCTTCTCCAGCAGGCCTTCGGTGGCCCGGGCCCAGGACTTGGTCAGGGCCGGGACCTCGTACAGGCCCTCGGCGAGTTCGCGTTCGTCGAGGAACGGCTTCAGGGGCTGCTCGTGGTCGAGTTCGAGGGCCGTGTCGACGAGGCGCTTGACGTGGGCGGGGGTGATCTTCAGCTCGTCCACGGTGGCGTCCAGGTCGCGACGGAGCCTGGCCACTTGGGCTGACACGTTGGCATCGGCCGCAATCCGGCCCGTTCCCCTCCGGCGTTGCTTCCCCGCGGGAGCCGCCGCGTTCTCCACGTCGTAGTCGTCGATCTCGCCGAGCATCCGCTTTTGCACGGCGTCGGCCAGGACCGCGTTGACCGTGCCGAGATCCTCTTCCATCCTGGCCACTTTGGCCGCGACCCGGGCGAGGAACTCCAGGTCGGCCTCGTAGGAGTTGGTGCTCGTCTCCCAGCCTTTCCCGATGAAGTGCCTGACCTGCGGAGTCTCCGGCTGACCGTACCGGTCGATGCGGCCAATCCGCTGCTCTAGCTTGTTCGGGTTGAACGGGATGTCGTAGTTGACCAGCCGGTGGCAGTGTTCGTGCAGGTCGATGCCCTCGCTGGCCGCGTCGGTGGCGAGCAGGATGCGGACCTGATTCTGGTCGGGTGGTGCCTGGAACGCCAGCCTGAGCTGTTCCCGCTGCCGGGTGTCCATCCCGCCGTAGAGCAGTTTGACCCGCTCGCCGGACAGCCCTTCCTGGGCGAGCAGTTCCTTCAGCCAGATCTGGGTGTCGCGGTATTCGGTGAATACCACGACGCGCTCGTTCGTCCAGTGCTCGCCGTCGGGGCGGCAGACGCCTATCAGGTAGGTAATGAGCTCCTTGGCCTTGGCGTCAGGCATGGTCTCGTACCGCGCCGCCCATTGCTCCATTCGCTTGAGGAGAGCAATTTCCTGCTCGGAGGTGTCGGTCAGCTCGACCTGGATACGGCCCGACCGGGAGGCCGCGTCGTCCTCGGCCTCGGCGAGCTCTTCATCGTCGTAGGTCGCGACATCGTCGAGGAAGCCCTCCATCCATTCGGGCACCTCGTCTTGGTGTGCGGCCGGCTTCTTCGTCGTTCTGGACTGGACGGTTTCCAGGTAGACGCCGACCGTGTGGGCGAAGGCGCGCGGGGAGGAGAACAGGCGCTTCTTCAGCAGCAGGGTGACCAGGTCGACGGAGGCGCGGCCTCGTTTCGTGGTGAGCCTGCGGCGGCGGAGCGCGGCGAACTCATTCAGCAGCGCGTGCGCCTCGTGTTCGGTGTCCGGGTAGGTGACGGTGATGGCCTGGGCGTGCCGTTTCGCGAACCTCGGCGTCACCCCGTCGGCCTCGGTGATCTGGCTCTTCATCCTCCTGATCACGGTGTCTTTTTGCGCCACCGGGTCGGGGTCGACGCCACGGGCGAAGCGCTGGTCGTCGATGATCTCCAGCAATGCGGTGAACGACTCGGGGTAGCCGTTATGCGGCGTCGCGGACAGGAACAGCCGGTGCTCGAAGTACGGGGCGAGCCAGCGGATGAGTTTGGTCTGCTGGGAGTCCACCGCGTAGCGCTGCTTCGGCGCGGCCGGGGCGACGTGGTGAGCCTCGTCCAGGATCAGCAGGTCGAAGGGGCGCTTGTCGCCGTCGGCCTCGGTCACCTCGTGCAGAAGCCGTTCGGCCTTTGCGCCGCGCAGCCAGCTCAGGCTGACGATCGTCAGCGGGTACACGCGGAACGGGTTGGCGGCGCTGCCGTGACTGCGTCGGAGCTGGTTGAGCTGTGCGGAGTCCACGATCGTGAAGTTCAGGCCGAACTTCTCCGCCATCTCGTCCTGCCATTTCAGCATCAAGCCGGGCGGGCAGACGACCATGATCCGCTTGGCCCGGTGCCGGAGGAGGAGTTCCAGCGCGACCAGGCCGGCCTCGATCGTCTTGCCCAGCCCGACGTCGTCGGCTAGCAGGAGGTTGACGCGCGGGGCCTCGATGGCCCGGGCGACCGGTTCCAGCTGGTACGGCTCGACCACCACGCCGGAACGCAGCGGCGCTTGCAGAGCGTTGACTTCGGCGGAGGTCACCGCGGACCAGCGGACCGCGTCGAGGAAGGCAGCCAGGCGCTCGGGCGGGTCGAAGCCGTCCTTAGTGACCTCGGGCAGCGACCTCCGCGGCAGGATGCGACGACCCGGCTCCACCTCCCAGATGACCGGCAGGGACTCCCCGTACCTGCCGTCCTCGACGCTCTGCAAGGTCAGCAGGGTGCTGCCCTCACCGCCTGGCATGGGCTCCTCACCGACCACCCATCTCTGACCGCGAACCTCTACCAGCGTCCCCGCCTGCGGAATCTCTTCCTGAGTGGTCGTCACCGCTGTCCCCATGCCACGTTCCTTGCCCCCACGCAACCCATATCGTTACGCATATCAAACTCCCCGCACCGATGAGGCCTTGTCGATCAGGCGCGGGCAAACCCGGTTCAGCGGGCATGTCGGGCAATCAGGATTGACGGGCCTGCACCACCGGCGTCCGATATCCCAGGCCGGAAGATCGAGGGCTCCCGGACGGTCGGGGTTGAGCGCTCGTGCCACGGCAACCATGTGATTCACGTCGTCACGCCCGGCCAGGCCGGTGCGGAGGAACACTCGCCGCACGTGGACGTCGTATGCGACATCGCCGCCGCTCATGTCCCGAAGCGGTATGCCTAGGTCCCGAGCGAGGATCTCCGCGGCCATGGCTGCCTTCTTCTGCCCGATGCCGGGGAATGCCTCCAGCCGGCGGCGCAGCTCGATGGCTGTCGGGATGTCCGACCACAGCTTCGCGGCGTCGCCGTCGTAGCGGCTGAGTACGATCTGGGCGGCCTCCACGAGCCAGGCAGGGACGATGTTGACGAACCGGTGCAGCTTGGGCTCCTGCTGGACGGCAGCCCGGACGGCTTCGGGATTGGCGGCTACTTCGGCGGGGCTGAGGTGGCCCAGCCGCTTGCGGAGGAGGTAAGGCAGAGCCCACGCCCGCTCGGCGCGGATGCCCATGTCGGAGATCACGGCGAGCAGGAACGCGAACGGGTCGTCCCGGATGAGCGCGTTCGCGGCGGGATCGCGGGTGAACGTGACGTCTCCGTTTTTCAGCTGGGCAGCGAGATTTGCACCGTGGGCTAGCAGCGCCTGCGCTACAGCCTTGGCGTCGAGGGAGGGGGCTGGCGGTAGCTCGGGTGCCTTGAGTCCAGGCAGCCGCGAGACGGCCGCCATTCTGGGCAGCTGGCTGCGCAGCCAGGCGTGCAGGACCCATGAGGGGCAGTCGCCCTCGCCGATCTTGACGGCTAGGCACTGCGGACTATACGGAGCCTCGATCTCACGGCGGTGCTCCACAATCTCCAAGCCCTCGTAACCTGCCGGGACCTGGTCCCACGTATGGGCAAGCGCCCGGCCTGGGCGCCGGAGTCGGCTGATCAGAGCCTGGCTGGAGGGATAGTCATCGGCCTCCACGCCTTCGACCTGGACCTCGCCGCCAATCCAGGTGACCGTGTGCACACGTTCTCTTCCGTAGACCTCGCGTGTGCCAATGCCGTGTCGGCCGGAAAATCGCGTGCCTGCGATGCGCGCGTCGAATGACCAGCCGCCCTCGAACCACTCAATACCGTTAGGCCACCGGAAATTAAACGGTTCCAGTTCCTTTACGGTAATCAGTTCGACTGCGTCCACGCGCCCTCGCCCGCCCTCCCTAGGGTCACCATATGGCAAATTCCTGAATCTTCGTTTCGTCGTGATCGTATTGTTCTTCCGGGGAGGAGCGGTGACGCGAAGTCGGAATAGCGGCGTGCTTGGAGCCTGGGCCGAGGCACAGCGGCGCCAGCAACGCCTGCATGAGGCGCAACAGCGAGCCCGGCGTGCTGAACAGCTGCAGCAAGAACGGGCGCAGCGTGCCGCGATCCGCGCTCAGGCGCGAGATCAGCGCGAGGCGCTGCGCGTGTATCAGTATGGTCGCGAGATGGACGCCGCAGCCCGGACTAGGGAACTCGACTCGCAGGTCACCAGTCTGGCTGGCCTTCTGCAAAGCGCTCTGGCAGCGCCGCCATTCCAGCTTGAGCAGCTGATACAAGAAATCACCGTCCCGCCGTTCGCTCCGGGGCCGCTGGCTGTTCCGGTCGTGATGCCCGACCAGAGTGGCTATCAGATCCAGCCGCCTTCGGGCCTACGTTCGCTCAGCTCCGCCGCTCGCCGGGAACATCAGGATGCGTGCCAGAGGGCGCGGGCCCAGCTCGAACGTGACTATCAAATTGCAGCGCAAGCCGAGGACCGGCGGCAACACCAGCTCACGGACTACTACCGCCAGTATCAAGCCTGGGCCGAAAGTGAACGTCAGCGGATCATTGATCACAATGGCCAGGTCAGGCTAATTGGCCAGCAGATGGTCTCGGGGGACCGGACCGCGGTTTGCGAGTACTTCGCGGCGGCGCTGTACGCCTCGGCTGGCTGGCCCGAGGGCTTCCCGCGCCGGGCTCGGACTTCCTGGGATCACTCCGAACATCATCTGGTCGTCGACTGGGAGCTCCCGGATTTCAGCATCGTGCCCGCGATCAGCCGCTACCGCTACATCAAGTCAGATGACAGGGAAACGCAGATCCCGCGCCCGGCGGGCGAGCGCAAGTCGATTTACCGGAACGTGCTCGCCCAGAGCGCACTGGCCGTCCTGGCCGAGACCTTCCGGGCCGACCACAGCCGCCTGGTCAGCACGGCCACCGTAAGCGGATTCGTCAGTGGCGTCGACCCTGCTACCGGTCGGCGCAGCAAGGTGTTCCTGCTCACCGTTACGGCTGGACGTGCTGCCTTCACCCGCCTAGACCTCTCCAGAGTCGACCCGGTCAGCTGCCTGGAGGGACTACGAGGCCAGCTGTCACCGCGGCCGGAGAACCTGGCACCCGTGCATTCCTTCCAGCTGACCGCCGCTGCGGTAAACGAGCCCTCAGATGACGCGGGTACCGAGCTGTCAGATCTCCTGGCCATGGATCCGATTGATTTCGAAGAACTCGTGGCGGCGCTCTTCAAGGCCATGGGGATGGAGGTGATGACCACCCAACGGTCCGGCGACGGCGGTGTCGATGTACTGGCCATGGACCCGGATCCGATTCGTGGCGGGAAGCTGATCATCCAGGTCAAGCGATATCGCAGCACAATTCCGCCCGCCCCGATCCGTGACGTAAACATTCAGGTCCTTGGACCCGGTGTTGCGGCGAGTAATCGTGGGTTACGTTCCAGCGTCGGGCGTGGTGTTGCCGTAGTGGGTGAGCGTGGTTTCCGGGATGATTGCGGGCTGTGACCGATGCGCCGCCCGGGGAGCCGTCCGCGGATCCGCGTGATGCGCTGATCCGGGAGCAGGCGCAGCTGATCGCGGCGCAGGCCGGGCAGATCGCCGCGCTGGAGGCGACGGTCGCCGGCCTGCGGGAGCAGCTGGAGACGGCGGCGCGCGCGGGGTCTCGGAACAGCGGGAACTCCTCGATGCCGCCGAGCTCGGATGACCTGCCGGGCCGGAAGCCGCCGCGGAAGCAGCGGCGGGCCGCTGAGCGGGCGGAGAAGAAGAAGCGCGGGAAGCAGCCGGGCAGCCCGGGGGCGTCCATGACGTGGGCGGTCCCGGACCGGACCGAGGATCACCATCCCGGGGGTGCCTGCTCCTGCGGCCGTGACCTGGCCGATGCCGCTGACCTGGGGGTTGCCCGGTCGTATCAGCAGGAGGAGATCCCGGCCGCGGCGGCGGAGCGGGTGCAGCACGACCTGCACGAGTCCAGGTGCGCCTGCGGCCGGGTGCATGCCGCGGCCCGGCCGGCGGGCGTCCCGGATTCCGCCCTGTCCATCGGGCCCAGGCTGCGGGCCCTGGCCGTTTACCTGGTCGTCTTCCAGCATGTCCCGGTGGAGCGGTGCCGTCAGCTGATCGCCGACGTCACCGGCGCTGCCGTATCGGACGGGTTCATCCATTCCTGCCTGCGGCAGGCTGCGGGCCTGGCCGCGGAGGTGGTGCGGCTGATCCGCGCCCTGATCACCGCCGCAGCGGTCGCCGGGTTCGATGAGACCACGCTGCGGTCCGGGCCGGCCGGGGAGAAGAAGTACGTCCACGGCGCGTTCACCGAGCAGTACCCGGCGTTCTGGCTGGGCGCCCGCAGCCTGGAGTCCATGCGGGACGCCGGGATCCTCCCCGGTTTCGCCGGGATCGTGGTCTCCGACCGCTACCAGAATTATTTCCACCCTCGGTGGGAGCACATCGCAGGGAACCAGGCGTGCCTGTCTCACCTGCTGCGGGACTATGAGGACTGCGCTGAGAGCTACCCGGGCGCGGTCTGGCCCGTGCAGGCGCAGCGGGCGCTGCGCGGCCTGATCCATGCCTGGCACGCCGCCCGCGAGCAGGGCCTGGACGCCATCCCCGCCGGGGTGCGGGAACCGCTGGAGCACGAGTTCCGGCACGCCGTCCTCGCGGGCCTGGCCAGCGTGCCCCGCGTCCCCGGACCGAAGAACAGCACGAAGCAGAAGCCCGGCCGCGAGCTGCTGGAATTCTGCCGCGACCGCCGCAGCGACGTGCTGCTGTTCACTGAGGACACCAGCGTCTGGCCCACGAATAACATCAGCGAGCGCGGAGTCCGGCCGCTGAAGACCCAGCAGAAGATATCCGGTCGCCTGGCCAGCGACGATGTCACCCAGGACCGCCTCGATATCCGCAGCTACATCGACACCGCCCGCAAGCACGGCCGCAACGCCATGGACGTCCTGCACGACCTCATGCTAGGCAAGCCCTGGCGACCTCCGGTCCAGGCATTCTCCCCGTAACCCTAGCCAAATCCCGCGCTACCTATCACCATGCGTGAATGGGCTGAATGCTTACTCCGTGACCTCTACGGCACGATGCTGCATGAAGGCGCCACCAAGGGAATCCTGGTCACCACGGCGGAGTTTGGGCCGAGCGCGCAGGAGTTCGCCACCGGGAAGCCACTGACCCTCATCGGTGGGAAACAGCTCGTCGACCTGCTTACTCAGTACGGAATCGGCTAGTACACGGTCCAATAAGCCAGCTCTTCCTCGGTAGAACCTGCCAGGAGTAGCCTCGCCGTGTGGCTGAGCTTGCCGATTTCCTAGAGCTGACTGTCGGTCAGGCTCGGGAGCAATTTCGTGAGCTCAGGAGGCGGTCGCCGGTCTCCGCGGGTCGGCAAGTTACCTTCTTGCCTATCGAGACGTTGCTGTGCCTAGCCGCTTCGTTCTTGGTAAATCACAGGCACTTCGGCGGTACCACCGCACACCGGGCGCCGGAACCGGTCCCCGCCCTGGCCCGGCTATTCTCGCGGCCTCCCTCGAGCGTGCTCGCCAAAATGGCCAACCTGGACGGCTCCCGGTCGCACGGCGGCAAGTGGGATGTCCTGGCCGGGGCGATGCTCCGCGAGGACGCTGCTCATTTCACGCAGATCTACCGCGTGCTGCTGCGCGCCGCCCGCGCCGAGGGTGTCGACCGGGATAGCCTGCCCGATTTCCTCGACCTTGAGGACGGGGGAGAGTTCGGTCTCCTCGGGCAGGACGAGCTTGGCACGTCGGTATTCGAGAACGCCCTCCAGGATCAGATCACGCGCAGCGCCGCCGGGAACGTGTGGACCGAACAGGAGACCGAGCGGATCATCCTGGCCGCGGCTCGCGTCGGCCAGCACGTGTTCGCGCTGAATGTGCTGAACAACTGCGGTCGCCGATGTGTCTTCTGTGGCTTGAATCCGGCAGCGTTCGGTGCCCGGCGGATGCTGCTGGCCGGTCACATCAAGCCCTGGAAGGACAGTTCGCCGACCGAGCGCCTGGATCCGCGGAACGGGCTGGCCGCCTGCCCCAGCCACGACGTGGCCTTCGATACCGGACTGCTGACCGTCCGCGCAGGGTTGGAAATCCAGATTGCCCGGTCATTGGCGGACGCGGTCCGCGGAGACCAGCTCACCCGGCAGTACTACGGTCGGCCGCCGCTGCTGGAGACCCTGCTGCTCCCCGACGGCGCCCAACGTCCCGCGCGCAAGTACCTCGACTGGCACCGTGAGAACATCTTCGCGGCTTGATCCGAGAGCTGTAAGCGGCTCATGGGCCGGTGATGCCCATGGAAACCGACACGGCAGCGAGGCGGGCCTCCCGGAAGCTGAACTCCATCAGCCATTTCGTGGAGACGAGCAGGCTGTGCCTGCGCACCGGGGCCGAACAGCCGATACGGTTCTCGTCCTCCCAGAAGTCCAGTCGCTGATCCTTCAGGAACGCGCGGACGGTCCCGGGTGCCGAGCGGGAGCTCACCGAGCAGGACGGCCTGGACCTGGGACTCATCTGCGAAGCGCCGCCACCGGATACGTGGCATCGTCATCCCGCCTGGCCAGCGTGAGTTGGCTAGCCGCGGAAGGTCAGGAGGAAGGCTTGCCAGGCCGCCGGGGAGACCAGGAGCTTGGTCCCGTCGGGTTCCTTGGAGTCGCGTACTGCCACTAGCCCTGGCAGGTTGCGGGCCACTTCCACGCAGTTGCCGCTCTGGCCGCTATAGCTGCTCTTGTGCCACTCAGCGCGGGATAGGTCGATCTCGGTCATCCCGCGCACCTCCTCTATGTGCTGGCGCTACGTCATGGTGCTGGCCACCTGTTCGATCAACTGCACGGAGTCGTCAGGGTGCAGCGCGGCGGCCAGCAGCCGGTCAAATGCAAGGGTATAGCGGTTCACATCCGAACGCTCTTCGAGGTAGATGTCCCCGGCGAGCGTCTCGACGTACACCATGGCGGGGTCGGTGGGCTCGGGGAAGTCCAGGATGACGAACGCGCCGATCGTCCCGGCGTGTGCGCCTGCACGGTAGGGCATGACCTGAATGGTGGTCTTGCCTTGCTGGGCAGAGTCGGCCAGGTGGCGGAGTTGCCCGCGCATCACCTCGGCGCTGCCGACGACGCGGTGGATGACGGCTTCGTCGATCACGGCCCAGAGCCGCGGTCGGTTATCGCGGGCCAGGATCTCCTGCCGGGCCAGGCGGACTTCAACCAGGCGTTCGACCCCATCGGGGTCCAGCTCTATCGGCCCGTTCCTGAAGATCTCGCGGGCGTAGTCCGCGGTCTGGAGCAGGCCAGGTACGACCACGGGCTCGAAGTTGCGGATGGAGGCGGCTCCGGCTTCCAGGCCTATGTAGACCTCGTACGGGTTCGGCAGCACATCGCGGAAGGAGTGCCACCAGCCGGGCTGGCGGGCCTCCCGAGTCAGCTGGATGAGCCCATCCCGTTCGGGGCCGGTCACGCCGTAGAGCTCGAGCAGTATCCGGACGTTGCCCGGCTGCGGCCGGCTCCGGCCGGTCTCGATGCGGAAGATGGTGGAGGTTGACCACTCCAGCTGGCGCGCGACCTCCTCGCGGCTCATGCCGGTGGCTTCACGGCGGCGCTGGAGTTCCATGGCCAGGCGGCGGCCGCGCAGGGTCGGGTTCTGTTCTGGGTTGCTGCGTCGGGCCATGCCAGGACACTCCGTCTCGCACTAGTTCTCTTGCACTATTGCAAATTACTGAGTGTTGGTGCACTCTGGCACATATGATGCCACCAAGCCGGTGGCGGTGGGTGGGTGAACCGCCGCAACGAAGTAATGAGCCGAACGTGCTGCCACAAGCAAGTCAGCTATGTAACAGCAATCCCGGCGTCGGCGCTGCTCGCCACCTCAACGAGCAGGCGTAGCCGTGACTGCTCATCCGTGGCCGCTGCGCAGTTACCTCGAACTCGGCGCCTTGCCGACTGCAGTGCCCTGTGCCCGGCTCCATGCCAGGCACCTGGTGTGGGAGTGGGGCCTGAACGGCTTGGCTGATAGCACGGAATTGCTCGTCTCAGAGCTCGTGACCAATGCCGTGAAGGCCACCGCAGGACAAGAGGACCAAGCAGCGGTACGCCTGCAGTTGTCCAGCGACAACGCGCGAGTCCTCATCGAAGTCTGGGATGCCGACCCGCAGCCGCCCGCACCCCAAGATCTCAGCCAAGACGGCACACCCGATCCTCACGAAGAGAGCGGGCGCGGCCTGTTCCTGGTGGCGACGCTGAGCACGCGCTGGGACTGGTACCTCACCCAGGAGCCAGCCGGCAAGGTCGTCTGGTGCGAGCTGGGCGCAAAACCACCCGAACCCTCCGAAGGCGCCCAAGCCGCTCCTCAGGCATTACTACCGCGGCGGATACCGCGGAGTTCTACCGCGAAGCCAAGGATGAGTGCCTGTTCACCTCACCTGGGCCGCGCGATGGCCGCGCTTCGCGACGACCTTATCCCTACCCGGCGCGCACCGGACCCGTTCGGATCTCTGTCCCAGGCGGTGGCATGCCCATTCATGGCCGACGGTGGCCAGGCGTTGCTTGAACGGCTGCGGGTCGTCGCGGGCGACCTCGTCGTACAGCCGGGTGCTGGCCAGGGCAAAGACGTCGATGGCGGCGGACTGGGCGTGCCTGGTAACCGTGACGTGCGGAGCGGGGGATAATTGCCCACATGGAGGCTGGTGCTCTGCCGCCGCGCTGGGGTGAGTATGCGCGTCGCATGCCATCGTCACTGGAGGACCTGAAAGGGCCGGCCGCGGGCAGGGTGGAGCTGCCGCTGCATGTGGCCTGGTCAGGTCGGCGCGTATATGACGTAGGTCAGGAGGACCAACGCCTGGTCCTGTACGCTCTGCTCCTTGCGGAGGCGCAGCGAGAGGATCTTGAGCGGTTCGTGCACCGCGAGTCGCTGGTCAGCATGTGGCCCCGGTTGCGGCGGCTGCTGGGTCCGCATGCCCGCCGGGAGTGGGAGCGGCGGCTCATTTCGCCGGCTTCCTGGTGAGCCTGGACGGGCTGCCTGCCGCTCACTTGCGGGTACTCCTGGATGGTTTGCCTGTCTTTGAGCGGTATGGCTTGCTACTGGCCGGAGGATACGCATTCAGAGCTCATGAGATCCTGCACCGTCCATCTCAGGACCTGGACTTTGCCACCAGGGACGACACCCCGCTGCCGGAGATCGCCGAGCACGTCCAGCTCGCCTTCCAGCGCGCAGGTTACAACGTTCAGCTTGTCGAAGCGGCCAGCCTCAGGTACGCGCGCCTGGTGCTGCGGCTTCCCGGTTCTGGCGAGGAACTGGAGGTGGATCTTCTCAAGGAGGCGCTAGAGTCCCGGTGGGTAACGGTTCAGATAACAGCCGCGGCAAGCGTGCGGGCGGTGTCGCTCGAGGACACCGGATGGACAGACTCGCCAGGCTACTGGCGGGAGCGGCTCGGCCGGAACTTGATCCAGGCCACGATGGCGACGGCCACCAGCAGCCAGGGGGAGAACAGGACGTGCAGGACGAAGCCGAGGACGGTCAGGGCCA
>Ga0208044_1000687_pt1 | contig 22636 bp, 20 predicted proteins | sample Sb_taG_8_FD_187712 | JGI IMG/M metagenome (GOLD analysis project Ga0208044, IMG submission 187712) | Peat soil microbial communities from Weissenstadt, Germany - Sb_50d_c_BC metaG (SPAdes) (version 2) | ecosystem: Environmental > Terrestrial > Soil > Wetlands > Peat | place: Germany... | reverse complement strand
TGGGAGTCGCCGCGATCTTTCTAGCTTTCTCTTGAAAAGACTTGGCGTAAAATTGGATCTGATCCGGCTTACCCCCTTGCATTTTATTGAGCAGCCAGCGGCTTTCGTCGCCGTTGGCCTCGTAGGAAGTGGCCCGCGCGGCTTCGAGCACCGCGATACTGTCGAAGGCATCTTGCTTGGCCACCTTGATATCCGAGGACGATTGCCACAACGCGACAAGTGCCCACAGCCAACCACCCGCCGTCAGCACGGCGGCGGTCAGCAGCGGCGGATTGACGACACGACGCATGCGCAGATACAGCAGGACTTTCACGCCGACAATCGCGGCCAGCAGCGCGGCGCCGGTCCACAGTACGAGTTGCCAGGCCACCTTCGCCGCCGTTTTTTCCGTCTGGTACGCTCGGTCCAACTCTCGTTGATTGACTGCGACTAGATCATCGATCGCCGGTTGCAGCTTCGTCCGAACGATTTCGTCGGCCGCCTGATGTTCAGCCAGGAACTGGGCGTTGCGTTGATCGTGCAAGAGTCGTGCGCGGGCCGCAAATTCCTCGTAGCGCGGCAGCTCGTTCAGAACGGTCCGCACCGGAGGCACCTCCCCGGCGTAGGTGATGTTCCGCGCCGCCGCCAGCAGGTCTTCGGCTGCCTCGGAACGCCGTTTGTTGAAATCGTCGACGGCTTGTTTGCCTTTACCCGGCTCGGCGAGCAATTCGTTGGCCAGGTTGCTGTGCATGTCGGCCAGACTTGCCCGCATTCCCTGTCCGGCGAGGATGCTGGGCGAGGCGTCCTTCGCTATGGTTTTGACGGCCTGATACTGCTCTTCGGCCGCATGCCGAATCGCCAGCGCGAAGGTCACCGACAGGAAAACATTCACAACGATCGCGGTTCGCAGCCAGTTGGGCGTGACGCTCAGCCAGGCGAGTACTCTCCGGGCAGCTTGCATGAGCGATGGCAGCGCATTTTCCGTGGTTTTGCGTCGGGGCGGTGCGTTCGACGGTTGGATAGTTGTCGTGGCCATGTGAGTTTTCTTACGAGACGTCGATCGCGCGGATGATGATCGAGGTCCAAGCACCGATGGCAATCACCGCGCCGTCGTGCAGCGATGTGTCAACGCCGGGGAGCACATCGACCCCATCGACTCGCGTGCCGTTGGCCGAGTTCAGATCGCGCAGCACCAGCGAACCACGGGGGCCTTCAATCAACAGCACGTGCCGTCGCGAGACGCCCGGATCACCATGCACGGGCACCTGCACACGCACCTCAGTGCCAGCCCGGCCAATCATCGTCTCGCGATCGAATAGCCGGAACTTCCGCGGCGGTTGGCCTACCGGAGCGTCGGGATTGGGTGTGCCGTACAGATTGGCGTCGACGGTCAACGTTAGCTCCCAGCGGGCAGTAGCGGCCGACGCAGCGGTGCGGTCGGAATCAACCGATGCGGCGGACGTTTGCGTTTTCAATTCGCCCGGCACGTTTGACGGCGGCGATAGCGACGTCGGAACGGACGCGGGCGTGGCGCTCACTACCGCGGAACTTGCCGGATCGGCTGGGTCTTTGTCGAGCGTTTTCGCCAATTCCGCGGGTGGGCTGTTCGCCGTGGAAGCTGGCACATAGGGCCGCGGCGGACCGGAACCGGCGACGCGCGTCATGAAGTTGTATCCACAGACCTCGCAGAACACATGCTGCTCGCTGTCACGCGGCGCGGCGCAGTCGGGACACCTTTCGCGACCATCGCCAGCGGTAGGCGGCGCGACAAGCTGTGCCTCAATGACCGAGCCAGACATCTCTGACGTCGATGTCGTCGCCGCGGTGCCCGCAATCTCAAGGCCGCAAACCGAGCAGAATTCGGGCGTTTCAGAAGAATGGTTTGCAGGACAAGTAAACATTTTCCGGATCCGCCGTTGCCGACCAACCGTAGACATTCAAGTGCGATTGTAAGCGATGCGGCGCTCTCTTACGACGGTTTCTGGACGCGGGCCGTCTTGGTGGAGCGGGTATCGAGCGCGAACTCATCTTCCCTCTTCACATCACGACGCAGCTTGACCGTTCCTTGCCGCTCGTCTTCGATTTCGACCACTTTGCGGAGCAGCTTCATGGTTTCGGGGTTCGAAGTCGCGGCGATTTGTACGGCTCGCCCCAGCAACTTCGTCGCCCGGACTTCGTCGCCTTGATCGCGCGCCTTGAGTCCTTGCTGAATGGCACTGGCCAGCTCGACTTGTCCCGTGTAATGAGCCACGGCGGGATGAATCGATGCGGACTGTGCTTCGTCGTCGGTCCAAACGGCCAGAATCATGGACTCGGCGACTTTGGTCTCTTGCCCGCGTTCGACGACAACCAGGCTCGCGCGGCCGGCACACATCCGCTGACCAACCTTGCCCGGCGTGACGCGAATCGCCAGGTGGTAATCCCGTTTTTCCTCGCCCCAAGCGCCCGTCGGATAATCTCGCACCTGAGGGTTCTTGGGATCGACGATCGCCCGATCAGTCAAATCGAACTGCTCGGGATAGACCAATCGGCAGAACTCAACTTTGGCCCCCACCGGCGTCCACAGCCGCAGCGACACGTTGCTGACGGATTTGCCCATTGCGTTTTCGATGACGCGACGAAAGTCGGCTTCGATTTGATCGGGGCTGGGAATGATGTCGAGCGTGCCGAGCAACCTGGCCGATATCTTTCGTAATTGGGCCGGCTGCCAATCGGTCCCCACGCCGCGGGCGTCGCATTGAAAGTGACCTTCGCACTCGGTCAGTGCGGCATCCAGCAACGATTCGCGTTCGCCTTCATCCTTGCCGTCGGTCAGCAGCAAAGCATGATGTATGCCGTCAGGCTTCTTGCGCAATTCGGCCAGTGCGGCACGCAGCCAGGTGGACATGGCCGTCGGGCCTGACGAGCCGAGGTGTCGCACTGCCCTCTGCGCGGACAGACGGTTCTCGGGCGTGGCCTGAGTCAGCGGCACGCATACCTTTCCAGTGTCCGTGCCGGCGATCACGCAGAACCAAGCGTCGGGGTGGAGTAGGTCAATGGCCTGGCTGACGGCCAGGCGCGTTTGCATGATCTTTTCGCCGCCCATCGAGCCGGAGCAATCGACAATCAACGCCTCGACCAGCGTTTGCTGTGGGCGGCCGCCCGAGCCACTGGAGCCGATGGCGGCCCCAGTGGCAGTGGCCGAACCCGACGTGACGCTCATCACGGCATGCACCAGATCGGCGCCTGGCGCGAGATACTCATTTTGCGATACCTGACCGGAAAACGCAGTCATGCAGCTTCTTTCGGTTAGGCGTCTATCCGGGAACCGGAACGATCCCGTTAGAATCGCGGGCCATCTCAGGGTTCTCGGATCGGTTCTGACACATCAGTACGGCGGCAGTGATATTGTCGTGTCCGCCGCGTTCCAAAGCAAATTTCACCAGCGATCGGGCACGCGCCAGGGCATCGGCTTCGGCCGGCTGACCGCGAATCAACACGGCCAGCGAGACGGCATCCGGCAGGTAGTTCCACAGTCCGTCGGAGCAAAGCACCAGATAGCTCAGGCCTGACGGCAATTCGAAGTCGAGTTGAGACGGCTCGTCCGAGCTATCGACCGGCCCGCCCAGCGAACGCGTCAACGCGTGCGCCAGCGGCGAACTCAAGGCATCGGCGAGCGACATTTTACCGGCGTCGACCACCTCGTTCAACCAGGAGTGATCCACGGTGCATTGCTGCGCGCTTTCGGAGGCAACGATGTAAGCGCGACTATCGCCGACCCACCCCAGGCTCACACGCTGCCCACGGCGCACGGCGAGGACGATCGTCGCCTCTGGCGGATCTGCGTCCGGAGACTGGGCGAAGGGAACCGAGCGGACCGCAATTCGTGCCGCTTGCAACGCGGCGGTGACCAGATCGTGCGTGTGATTCCACGACTGGCTGGCAATCGCGCTGCGAACCACTTCCAAAGCCGCATTGGCCGCCGCGGCGGCAGCCAAGTCGGAATTTTGCGAGCGAGAAACACCATCGCACACGACCAGCGTCTCGCCTTCCGGTTCGCTGGCCAAGGTCATCGCGTCTTCGTTGGGGAAGTGCTTCATGCCGACGTCGCTCACCCCCGCGAGCTGGGGCGATATGGAAACCTCGACGTGATTGCGGCTGACATCGACCCGCTCGTGGCCGCAGTGCGTGCAAAATCCATCTGCTCCGAACGCTCCCGGCCCGGACCCGCACAGAGAGCAAGTCGAAGCATCGGTGGTGGCGTGGCTCGACGGCTGGCCGTTGGAATTGCCCGACAGCGCGCCGCCCGGTCCGCTCGCATGGAGCGCATAGCCGCAATCCTCGCAGAATCGGGCTTCGGCCATCTGTTCGACGCCGCACGATTGACAGATCATAGGCGGGTTCCTCAAGTCCACGTGATGGGCCGGATCCGATTGGCGCGATCGACCAAGGCAATTTGCCGCGGCCGATGCGGCTCCAAACGGGCCAGGAAGCGGAGCGATTCCTCCAGGCCGCGCCGTAGCGATGTCTCATCCAGCGACCGTCCGAGCAGTCGCACCGCCTCCGGACGTCGAATGTTTTGCCCGGCCAACAGTCGCAACGCGCTCTCGAATAGTTCGGCTCGCAGCTCGAAGACGTCGCGACCTTCGGCCGCCATTGCGTCGATCACGCTCGAGGCGCTGCACAGTTCGTCCATGCTGCTGGCGCCGCCATTCAAATCGATCATTACACGAGCCATGCCGATTTGTGCGCGTGTATGCAGGCTGGAACTGGCACTCACGCGTTGGTAGGCGGCGACCGCTTCAGCCCGTTTACCGCCGCGCGACAGGCACCGAGCCAGACCGAACGTCGCCGTGTCAAAGCTCGGATCGGTGGTCGAAACCAGGTCGTACAGCCGGCCCGCGGTGACGTCGTCGCCCGTAGCTTCGGCTGCCATAGCCACCGCCAATTTGACCGCTGGTTCGCCGGGCATCTCGTTGTAAACCTGGTCGAACACCGTGTATGCCGCCGCAGCCTCCCCTTGAGCCAGCAACGAATAACCGCGGTACCAGGCCACTCGCCAATCGAACGGATCCTCTTTCTCCGCCCGGTCCAAGACCTCCACGGCCTTGGCATACGATTCCAGTTCAATCATGTTGCGCGCCAAGCGGAGCCGCAGTTCCCTGGAATCGGGTGATATGTGGATACCTTCGTTCAACATCACGGCCCGTCGCCGCAGGTCGGACGCGCCGGCGATCCACAGCAAATAGGCCGCCCCGGGGTCGTCGGCCCGCACCTTCAAATCAGGAAGCAACTTGTGGCTGGGAGAGTCGAGTTCCTCGTTCATGGCGAGCACATCACCCTGGAAGTGCGTGCTCTCGACAGGCTTCGGCAGACTCGTGCCGGCCACCACTTCGCGCAACACGCCCGCGAGTTGATCGGCCATTTCGTCGGCCGACTGAAAACGCAAATTAGGATCGCGCTGCGTGGCCTTGAGCAAGAACCGATGCAGTGAGTCGTGGCGAGCGAGCACTTCCTGTTCGACGGGGGGCGGCAGGTCGAATTCATAGACGCTCTGAAACCGAAATTCCATGAGCAGCACGGCCAACGTGCGACCGATCGTGTACAGGTCCGAGGCCACGGTCGGCCCCTCGGCGGCTTCGGGCGCACTGTAGCCGCGCGTGCCGTAAATGTCGCCACCGGGATCGTGCAGCCGGCGCACGCCCCCCATGTCGATCAGTTTGACGTCCGGCGGCACGCCTTCGAGCATGAAGTTGTCGGGCTTCATGTCGCAATACACCATGCCGGCGCCGTGCAAGTAGGCGAAGGCGCCGAGAATGCGATGCACGTAGGCGATGGCCTCGGCGGGCGGCAGTGGACCGCGCTCCTTGCGGAGCGTTTTGACCGACGTGCCGTTGACATACTCCATCACGATGAACCCTTCCGTTCCGCGCGTGACGAAGTTGTAAATGCCCACGATGTTGGGGTGTTTGACCGCCGCTAGAAACTGACGTTCGGCCACCGCGGCGGCCGCAGCCGATTCGTCGGTCGTGTTGAGCAGTCCCTTGAGCACCACCCAGCGATTGAGCATGGTGTCCTTGGCGAGATACACCCAGCCCAATCCGCCGTAGGCCAGGCAGCCTTTGACCTCGTACTGGTCGGCGACGACGTCGTTCGGCTTCAGCGATGGGACGAACGAATAAGGCTTTCCGCAGGCCGGACAAAATCCCACTTCGCGGCGCGTCAGCGGCGTAGGATTTCCCTGGGCGTCGTCGGGATTTCCGCAGAACCGCTTGTTCGGCGGCACCTGGGGGTTCGCGATGATCACGCTTTCCGGTGCAAGCTGCGGTAGTTCCGGCACCGCCACCAGTCCCAGTCCGATCAGCTTCCGCGAACTGGACTGCGTGCTGCTCCCGGTGCGCCGCGTCGAACCCGCGCCCAAACGCGATGAGCTGGATAGCGACGCGGATCTCGAACTGCCGATCGTGGCCGAGCCTGTGCCGACCATCAAGCCCGAGTCGCCCGTTCCCATCACGGCGGAACCAGCATTCGGTGGTTCCAGACCGCAACGATTGCAAAAGCCACCGTCAATCGTGCCACCGCAGCCCGGCTGCGTGCATGTCGCGCCGTCCATTTCGCCGCTCCTTACAGTAGTCGTCGTTGCCTTACTGTAGTCGCTCTTGATAGTCGGCGACTACCCGTCGCAAGGGCTCAAGGGGCGTTGGACGTTGGGCCAGCAACGTGTTGGCTTCACGCTCCAATTCGGCAAGCGCCGGATCTTCGGCGCGGCCGTTGGCCATTGCCTTGGCTTTGAGCGCGCCGAGCAGCCCACGCAAATCGCGACGCTCATTGAGCAGCAATTCGCTGGCATGATGCGATTCGCGATCCGCGTCAAGATATTGGCGTGCCGCCGCATTCCAGCGTTCAATGCCCACTCGCACCGGCTGCCACCGCCCGGCGGCGATCTCTCCGGCGAGTTTGGCCAGCCAGGGTTCGAGCGCGGCTATCAGCTCATCGTCGGCCGGGCGAGGCAGCGGCGCCGCTCGCTCCGATCGGACCTTGAGCATGCATTCGGCAAGCGTCTCGGCGGTCTGGCGGTGCGCCTGGACGACCTCGACGAGCAGCCGCTGCGCGGCGAGCACATCTTCGGACACGCGATGACGCGCGGTCGTAAGTTGATCGACGCGCGTGCGCAGGGCCTTGATTTCAGCACACAACGCGGAACTGCCATTCACCGCGGTCAGTGGATCGGTGTCAAATTGCTGGAGCAGCGCGGCCAGATGCCCGCGCGCCGCGGCGATTTCATCGGGAAAGCTGCCGTCTTCGGCAGCCAACTTGGAAAGCTCGGCCTCGAAACCAACGAGCTGTTGCGGCAGGTCATCCCAGGCCGCGCCGATGGCCAGTACCGCGTCGCGCCCTTGCTCGAAGAGTTGGTTCATCGCGGCCAGCAGCCACTCGGGTTGAACCGACTGAGCCACTTCCGCGGCGGCCAACAGGCCCCGTTGATCCAGCGGCGTAGCCACCGCCGGCAGTTCGATGGACGACCCACGAAGCAGTAGTTCGATCTCGCTGAGCAGGCTTCGCGACGGCAGCAGCGAGGAAATCGACTCGCGCAGCTTGCGGGCGCGGCGGATCGTGTCGTGGATGAGGGAATAATAGACCCAAAGTGTGTGCAAGCCGGCAATGGCCGGGTTCGCGCGGTCGGCTGTCGCTCCGCTGAGTTGAACTTTGGGCCAGTGCGCCTCGCCCATTAAACGCTGATAGCTCATCGAGCCGCTCAACTCCAGCATGTTGTCGCTGGCCACGCGCAGCTTGTGGTCCCACTCGCGTAAGTCGGCATCAATTTGCTCCAGCGTCATCACGGCATACATTCTCCCCGGGTCCATACAAATTGATTATTATGGCAGAGGGGCTGGCGCGTGACAATAATTCGCTGCCACTTACTCTGCTGTTGCGGGCGACGAGCGCGCAAACAAAGGCGACGTTCTTAATTGCCGCGGCAAGATGCCCAGTCTGCTGAGAGCCGGTTTGCCTGGATCGTTCAACTTACGAAACGAATTTCGAGTGTCCGCTTTGCCCACCCCGAATGTCCCCTTCGCGGCTCCCGGCCAAACCGTCGCGACACGTCAATGCATTGAAAGTAAGTCCGTGATGCTCCGTACCAACTGGCCATGTCCCTCATGGATGTACAAGCCAATCTGGGCAATCAGAGAATAGGCCACTGCGAACTGAGCCAGCGCGAAGCCTGCGAGAGTGAACTGGCAGATGCTCACGACCCCGACGCCGAACTGGGCGATCGTAACCGCGCCACAACCAAACTGGCCGATCGCTATGATGCCGCGTGCCACGACAGGGACTCGGTTGGGACGGAACTTGAAGGAGATATGAAGCAGCGGCAGCCCCATGATCGCGAATCTGGACTTGTACTCCAACCCCCACCCGTCCCATTCCTCTCGAGCAGGAAACGGGGCGCCACATTGAGGACAGGCCAAAGCGTCCTCAGAAACTTGTCTCTGGCACTCTCTACAGGGTTTCATGTCAGGCATTATGTTATGTTCAAGTAATCCGTTAGCGCGGCAGGATGATCCGACCACGCTCAGTGTAGCGGTCCGGCCGTTTCCGGTCATGGGAATTCCCGCCGATGAGCCAGACACTGGCTCTCCAAAATCATACCGGCGGGCGGCGACTCAGCGCCTTGATGCTGCGAAGTTCCTACTCAAGAATTCCAGTTACTACCTGGACGCCCTCTATCTCGCGGGATATGCGGCCGAGTGTTCCTTGAAGGCGCTCATCCTGGAACGGACTCCGAAATCGAAATGGGCGGCTACCTGTGAAGAGATCGGTTCGGGAGCCAAGGCCCACAACTTCGATTTCTTGAAAGGCATCTTGAATCGAAGGCAATGCTCGATCCCCGACGAGATAGGAGAAAGCTTGGAGGTCGTCAAGCGCGAATGGATAACAAACCTGCGTTACGTAGGGGCCTTGATCCCTTTTAGAGAAGCCGAGGTTTTTATCGAACTTGTCGCATTGATCGATCAATGGGCCGAAAGGAGCATGTGATGGCGGAATGGGAAGAGAAGAAGACCAAGGAGACTCGCAAGATCGAGTCCCTCTTCCGCACCGAATTTCCCCAGACAGATGCTTATCGTTTCAATTCGGCATCCATCCGAGTGCGGGTGATCGACGATCGCTTCGAGGGAAAATCGATAGCCGAGCGGGAAGCCATGGTGCTGCCTCTGCTCAACAAGCTGCCCAAGAAGACGCGAGACGATGTCCTGCTTCTTCTGACGCTCGCTCCGAGCGAACAGAGGACATTCAATAGTCAGACATTGATGAACCTTGAGTTCGAGCAGCCGCTGCCCTCCCGGATCTGAACGCAACGGGGATAATCGGGCCGGGTCGCCCCACGGATTACTGCCGGAGTTAGTGTTTAGCGAGGAGGCGCGAGAGGGTGTTGTGTGCCAAGGAGTTGCGCCGTGGCTTAGCCATTTCGACTCGGCGTAAACCCGTGCGGCATAACGCCTCCGAGGCCCCGCTAAACACGTACTAAGTTCACTTGGGCTGGAAACGGGGCGCAGCTAGTTCTTGATTCTAGCTGCGTCCCCGTTTCTGCTCTCCGGTTTCTGACACCTTTCTCCCACGACAACCGCTCCTCCTGCGCCGCCGCGACGATCCGGCCATCGACCACCAGCGCCGCGGCCGAATCGTGGTAGAACGCGGAGATCCCGAGGATAGCTGCCATGGCCCCTCCACCCGAAGCCGAGGCCGAGGCCGATTGTCCGAGGATAGGGGACGCTCCGAATCGGAGGGTAAGTCAACCCTTTCCATAATATCGGAGGCTTTACAGATAATAATGATCGATTCCTTCAGCGGCGATTATGTCGCACGACGATTGTGCCGATCTCCCCGGTACGGCGGATTCGCGCCAGGCTATTGAAAAGGCCCCGCGAATGGTTCTCCAGGGATCTCCTCGGTAGTTGAAGCTCATGCCATGCCCGAAAGCACGGACGATCGTCAAACGGTGGCTCCGGCCCATCCTGGTTCCAGGCTGGTGCGCCTCCCTCGGTGGAAGAAGGTTGGCCCCTTGGCCCTAGTCAACCTCGTATTGTTCGCCGTGACCGGCGTCATCGGCGAGGTCGGCTTCCGGCTGTTCTGGAACCCGAAGTACTACATCCATTGTGACCAATGGGCGGTCGGCTCGGGGAGGACGGCGGCCGGGCGCAAGTATTGGCCGAATTCGACCTACCAGATCGAGAGTTCGGAGTTTCGCGTCACGTTCCGGACCAACGCCCAGGGGTACCGGGCCCGTCCGGAGCCGTCCGAGACGGGAAGGCCTTATCGGATCGCGTTTGTGGGCGACTCCTTCACCGAGGGGATGCAGGTCGATTACGACAAGACGTTTTGCGCGCTCATCGAGCGCGGGCTGGCCGGCTCCGTTCCGGGGCGCGCGGTGGTCTGCGAGAACTATGGCGTGGCCGCGACGGACCTCTTCGAGTACTGGCACCGGATCACGCACGACGTCTTGCGGCCCCCTCCGCCCGATGCGCTGGTCTTGTGCATCTTCCCCGGGAACGACTTCACCGGCGAGTTGCCGGATGGCGGGTTCGATGCTGATGGCCGTCCCCGGCGCGAGTATTACAAGGAACCGGGCTGGGTCATGCACCTCTCGACGTGGTTGAATCTCAAATCGAAGTTCGCCTTTTACGTCCAGCGGAGGGTGGTCCTGGCCTGGAGGCGGATGGTGCGGCCCCCGCACCAGGCGCACTGGCAGTGGTGGGCCAACCCGGACGTCACCGCACGCGCCGCGGACGTTCCCGTGATTCGGCGGTCGCGGGCCCTCTTCCAGGCGATCGCTGCGGAATGCCGGCAACGCGGGACCAAGCTCTGCATCCTCGTGGTTGGGCCGGTGGCACCTTATTACTGCGCGAAGGACGGCAAAAGCCCCCTCGGCCAGATCGTCGCCGACTGGCAGATTGACGTCCCGGTCATCGACATCGCCATCGTGGCCCAGGCGACTCCCATGCCCTGGCTCCTGTTGTTTCCCCGCGATGGGCATTTGAACGAGCCCGGACACGCGTTCGTCGCCGCTGGAGCTATCCCTCCGCTTCAAACCGCATTGTCCCTGAGACCCATAAGGGGACGGGAGTCGTTTACTAGACTGTCGGAGGGACTTTCGCTATCCTCAGCCCGGACGAAGAACCCAAAAACGACTCCCGACCCCTTATCTCCGCACGACCCCTTATCTCCGCAGTGCCTCAATCCCGGAGCATCCGCAGGCCGCTGGCGATGACCAGGAATTCGCTGATTTCATGGCCGATCACGGCGGTCGTGAGCGAGAAGAGGCCGGTCAACGCCCCGAGAACCAGGCCCGTGATGACCAGCGTCGAGAGCGCGAGGTTTTGACGGACCACGGTCTGGTTGCGCCGGGCCAGGCGGAGGGCGTCCACCAGCTTCTCGAGGTCGTCGGCCATGAGGGCGACGTCGGCCGTTTCGAGTGCCACATCGGTGCCCGCGGCGCCCATGGCGACGCCGACGCTGGCCGCGGCCAGGGCCGGGGCATCGTTGACGCCGTCGCCGACCATCAGTACCGGACCGTATTTCTGCGCCAGCTCGACGATCCGTTCAACCTTTTGTTCGGGCTTCAGGTCCGAGTCGACCTGGTCCACGCCAGCCAGGGCGGCGACGTTCTGGGCGGTCCGGTCGCTGTCTCCGGTCAACATCACGACCCGCTCGATGCCGAGCTCGCGAAGTTCGCAGACGATGCGCTTGAGGCCAGGCCGGATGCGATCTCGCAGCGCGATCAGGCCCCAGACGCCGGCCGCGTCGCCGACCATCACCACGGTCTTGCCCTGGAGCAAGCAGCCCTCGAGGTCAGCGTCGAGGCTGGCCAGATTGTGACCGAACTGCGTCCAGAAGAAGGCCGGTCGAGCCACATACGCGACGATTCCGCCCACTCGGGCCGAGGCGCCCGATCCCACCAGGGCGTGAAACTCGTCGATCTCGCGGAGCTGCAAGCCCAGGGTCCGGACGTGGCGGATGATCGCCCGGCCCAGCGGGTGCTCGCTGTGCTGCTCGATCGCGGCGGCGATGGCGATCAGCTCCTCGGCGGTCGCGGGAGAACTGGCCGGACGCGCGGGGTTCAGAATGATGTCGGTGACCTCGGGATCGCCAAAGGTCAATGTGCCCGTTTTGTCGAACGCGACCACCTTGATCCCCGCCATCTGCTCGAGGAAGACTCCCCCCTTGATCAGCACGCCCTTCCTCGCACCCGTCCCGAGGGCGGCAACGAGCGTGACCGGAATCGAGATCATGACGGCACAGGGCGAGGCAGCTACCATCAACACCGTCGCCCGGGTGATCCAGGTCGTCCAGTCGGCATGCGACAGCAACGGAGGGAGCACGGCGACCAGGATCGCGGCCAGCACCACGATCGGACTGTACCTTGACCCGAACCTTTCGATGAATCGCTGGCTGGTCCCTTTTTTTTCCTGCGCCTCCTCGACCATCTGGATGATCCGGGCCACCGTGTTGTCTGCAAACGTCTTGGTGGCGCGGACCCTGAGGGCGGCAGGTCCATTGATGCTGGCGGCGAAGACCGAATCACCAGGCTCCTTCGTGACTGGCTGACTCTCCCCGGTGATCGGCGCCTGGTTGACATCGGTGGTTCCCTCGACCACCAGTCCGTCGGTGGCGATCGCCGTGCCCGGCTTGACGATGAAGAGGTCGCCCACGACCAGCTCTTCAACCGGGATCTCCACCGTCCGCTCGCCGCGCTGGACAAGCGCTGTCTTGGGCGCGAGATTCATGAGCGCATGGATGGCTGATCGTGTCTTCCACTCGGTAAAATCCTGGGCCGCCTCGGAGATCGATGTGAGGAAGACGAGGATGGCGCCTTCCTGTGCGTGACCGATCAAGGCCGAGACGACCGCCGCGGCGCTCATCAGGAAGTAGAAGCCAATGGACCGATGGACGATGAGGTCCATAAGCGCCCTGCGGCCGAAATAGAAGGCACCGGAAAGGATCGCCGCGATGGCGCAGGCCTCGACCAGCCGGGGCGATCCGCCCGCCGAGCGGATCAGCCAGCCCAGCAGCAAGAGCGACGCCGAGACCGCCGACGTGAACACCTTGGGACTGCGCCAGTTATGGTAAGGACTGGCAACTGCCGAGGTTCGGCCGGGGGGTCGCTCATGCGGCGCGGGCCCGGGAGTCTCGATCGCACTGTCACTCGCTGGTTCCAGGATGGCGACCACCGCCTCGGGATCACCCATGACTCGTCCTCTCGTCGTGATCTGGCCCTGGCGCGAAGTCGGGTTGCCTTGAACCATTCCGCGACCCCCGTCATCTTAGCGAATGCGTGCCGGTGACGCCTCTGTTCTGTCCTGCGAAGGCAGCGCAGACCAATTGGGCCGCGGCTTTTTTGCAGGTGGATTTGAATTCTGGGGTAGATCTATCGCAGAATAGGAGATAGAGCACCTCGTTGACGCAATTGTCCAGGGCTGGACCGCCCGCGATCGCCGCATCGTGGTCTGGAATGTTCCGGGATCGTTCTTAGCCGTAAGGAACCGGCAGATCCCGGAACGGTCGGAGTCCCAGCAATGGGGCAGGAGCTCAGTCCTCGAAGAAAAGGAGTTTCCCCGCCATGGCTCCACTTCATCGCGACGATCCTCGAATTCTGGGTCCGTTGCCGGGCCCCCGGAGTGCGGCCTGGCTGGATCGCGACCACCGGGTGATGTCGCCGTCATACACCCGAGTTTATCCGCTGGTGGTCCGTCGCGCGCGCGGGGCGATGATCGAAGACATGGATCGCAACCGGTTCCTTGATTTCACCGCCGGAATCGCGGTCACCAACGTGGGGCACTCGCATCCCCGGGTCGTGGCGGCCATCGAGCGGCAGAGCCGGCGGCTGATCCACATGTCGGGGACCGATTTCTACTATGCACCCCAGGTTCGGCTGGCCGAGCAACTGGCGAGACTGGCGCCCGGGCCGGACCCGAAGCGCGTCTTCTTCACCAACAGCGGGGCCGAAGCGATCGAGGCCGCGCTCAAGCTGGCGCGGCGGCACACCGGCAGGAATCGGGCCCTGGCCTTCCTGGGAGCATTTCACGGGCGAACCTACGGGGCGATGTCGCTTTCCGGCTCCAAGCCCATGCAGCGGCGAGGCTTTGCGCCCCTGGTTCCGGAAATCCACCACGCGCGCTTTGGCGATCTCGACAGCGTGCACGCCCTGCTGCGGACCATCTGTCCGGCCGATGAGCTGGCGGCGATCTTCGTCGAGCCGATCCAGGGTGAGGGCGGCTACATTGTACCCCCGGACGATTTCCTGCCCGGTCTGCGCCAGATTTGCGACGAGCACGGGGTGCTGCTGGTGCTCGACGAGGTGCAGAGCGGATTCGGCCGGACCGGCAGGAACTTCGCGTGCGAGCACTGGGAGGTCGAGGGCGATATCATGTGCCTGGCCAAGGGGATTGCCAATGGTCTGCCCCTGGGGGCGATCGTGGCGCGAGCTGCGGTGATGGACTGGCCTAGCGGCAGCCATGCTTCAACATTCGGCGGTAACCCCGTCGCATGCGCAGCGGCGCTGGCGACCTTGCGGTTGATCGAGCGGCGCTACCGCGTCAATGCCGAGGTCCGCGGGGCCCAGCTTCGCGCCGGGCTGGAGGCCCTGGGACATCGCTTCTCGTGCGTTCGCGAGGTCAGGGGAAAAGGGCTGATGATCGGGTTGGAGGTGCAGGACCGCTCGGGCCATCCGGCCCCCTTGCTGCGCGACCGGATCATCGACATGGCCTTTCACCGTGGATTGCTCTTGCTCCCCTGCGGTCCGAGCACCGTCCGATTCTGCCCTCCACTCTGCCTGACCGCCCGCCAGGTCGAGATCGGTCTTGAGCTCTTTGCCGCCGCCATGGCCGCGGCCGAGTTCGAGTCCGAATCGAAGCGTTGCAGCACCGTGGCTGCGGCCGAGTCCGAGTCCGAGGCTTGTACCACCGTGCTCGAGGACGTTATCGCCGAGGCGGACGGCATCGCCGAGGCGATCGTCTGAAGGCGGGATGGCAGGAGAAGGGCGTAAGCACCCTCCGAAGGAGATGGACCATGTCAGTTGCCGCGGCTCCGGCTGTCACTTCTCGATCCGACTGGAAGCGCTGGCCCCGGACCGAAGCGTTCATCGATCGGTTGATCGACCGGGGGCTCGCAGGGAACGGGTTTGCCGTGGACTTGGCCGGCCGGATGATCCGGGAGACCGGCACGCCCTTGAAGGTCTGGGTCGATCACCTGGTGGTTTCGGGTTCAGGCGAGCTGGCGGGGACGATGGCCGCTCTGGGGTACCAGCGGCAGCCGATGGCCTACTCCGTCGGGGTCCCGGTTTACGCCCACCCGGGCGGAATTTTTCCACGTATCGCGCTGGTTTCATCATCGGCCCAGGGCGATGAATACGGGGTCGCCGGCGTGGACAATCTCGCCATCAAGGTGGAATCGATCGCCGCGTTTTCGCGGGCTCACGACCTGGGACTGGACATACTGGGCTACCCCCAGGGACCCTACCGGACCGCTCGGGTGAGCGGCGACCGGACCGACCTGATCGTGGTCGAGCGCCGGGGCTATCTCGGGTTCGAGCCATTTCCCGGTGAGCTGGCGCGTGAGGGCCGGATGAGCCCGCATGCGGCCCGCGATGCCCTGGCCGCGCGCGATCTCTGGCTGGCCCGGCGCCGCCGGTTCGACAATGACGCCGCCGGGTTCGACGTGACCGAGTCCACACTCCTTCGGGTGATCGAGCTGGCGGGCTCACGCGACCTGGCTTGCCACCAGATCTTCGAGGTCGAGCGTGAGTACTGGCAGTCGCGCAACCGGGCGGCCCAGGTGCAGAAGGCGCGGCAGGATCGCCTGGGACTGGGCTGGGCCAACCACGACCATCACACGTTTCGCTGCTCGCGCCGGTTCTTTCCCCGCGTGATCGGGATGTTCACCACGCTCGGCTTCCAGCTTCGCGAACGGTTTCACGCCGGGGCCCACGCCGGTTGGGGCGCCCAGGTGCTCGAGCATCCCACGACCGGAGTCGTGATCTTTGCCGACCTGGACCTGGCCGACGACGAAGCCACCCAGGATTTCGCCCATCAGGCCCTTGCCGACCTGCCCCGGCCGGGGACGGTCGGGCTCTGGGTGGCGCTGCACGGGGAGTCGATTCTCGAGGCCGGGATGCATCATCTCGAGGCCCAGTTCGACTTCGACGCACTGCGCGAAGGCCTGAAAACCGAGGCCGGCATCGAGACGATGGCTCCGTTCTCGGATTTCCCGTTCCTGCGTCAGGCATTCACGGCGGGCGAGCGGTGGCCTGTCTCGCAAAATCGCGCCGACCGGGCACTGGCCCTGGGCTGGATTGACGCGGGACAACATGCACGGTTCTTGAGGGAGGGTGCCATCGGCAGCCATCTCGAGAACCTGGAGCGCCGCGAGGGTTACAAGGGCTTCAACCAGCAAGCCGTCAGCGCCATCATCGCGGCGACCGACCCGCGGCTGCATTGAGAGGATTGCGTCGTGGTCCGCCGGAATAGACCGTAAGGTGGGTCGAACGTGGTGCGGCCCACCAAACCGCTTTCGTCGAGTTCTCCTGTGACCCGCACCGAAATGTCGCCCCAGCTCAAGAACCCGGAACCAGCTCGGCTGCATGCGCAGAAACGCCGTCCTCTCGGCGCGGGGAATCCCCCAGTATGCCGCGATCATGGGCAACTGCGTCGCTGGTGGTGCCTACCTGCCGGTGCTCTGCGATACCGTGCTGATGACCGAAGGCTCTGGCCTCTATCTCGCGGGGCCGTCCCTGGTCAAGGCGGCCATCGGCCAGAACATCTCCCACGACGAGCTGGGCGGCGCTCATGTGCACGCAGCCTACAGCGGCACGATCGACTATCGCGAGCCCGATGACGACGGCTGCCTGGCCCGCCTGCGGCGCCTGGTCGCGATGTTGCCCGTCGACCCCGCGCCCCAGGTGGATGCCACCGCGATCACGCCGCCCTTCCGGCCCGAGGAGGATCTTTGCCGCGTCGTTCGCACAGAGACCTCGGCCCAGTACGACGTTCGCGACCTGCTGGCCTGCGTGCTCGACGGCGGCCCTTTTGATGAGTTTCGCTCCGAGTACGGCAGGACGATCGTCTGCGGCTTCGGCCATCTGGGGGGAATGCCGCTGGGCGTGGTGGCCAGCCAGCGGCTGCGGTTCCGCGCCGAGGGCGGCCCGTTCCAGTTCGGCGGCGTGATCTATGCCGACAGCGCCGACAAGGCCGCGCGATTCGTGCTCGAGTGCAACCAGAGCCGCCTACCGATCCTCTTCATTCAGGATGTCAACGGCTTTGATGTCGGCCGCGACGCCGAGCGCAGCGGCATCATCCGCCGCGGCGCCAAGCTGGTGAGCGCCGTCACCAACAGCACCGTGCCCAAGATTACGCTCATCGTGGGACACTCCTTTGGCGCGGGACATTATGCCCTCTGCGGCAAGGCCTTCGACCCCCGATTCCTGTTCGCGTGGCCGGGGGCTCGCTACGCCGTGATGGGCGCCCAGCAAGCGGCCCGGACCATGCTCGACGTGAACGTGGCGACCTTGAAACGACAGGGAAAAGCAATCGACCAGGCCGAGCTCGACCGACTCACCGACGAGCTGCGACAGCGATACGACCGCGAGACCGACATCCGCCACGCCGCTGCCCGGCTCTGGATCGACGCGATCGTCGAGCCGGCGCGGACCCGCGAGGTCTTGATCCAGGCGTTCGATGTCGCCACCCGCTGCCGCGACGTGACTCCCATCGCGACGGGAGTGTTTCAGGTCTGAATGGCTGAGATGGAAGGTGGTTCTCGCACTTGACCGGTTCAAGGTCGTTTTCCCATGATGATCTTAGCGGGGCACGTGTCGGAGCATCGTTCAATCGCCGGGTCTGGGCTGACGCCCGATTGAAACGCACCCATTCCCTTTCTTCGAGTAGGGTTCCGATCGATTCCAGGATGACGGAGACCAGTTTATGCCGAATCCCGAAGAGCTTATCCAGGCGCTCGCCGAACTCGACCCGGCCACACTGGAGAACGTGATCAACACGGCGTACAACCGCCGTCGCGACCCGGCCCGTCCGGCAAGGCCAGACCCCGAGGAGGGGCCAGGTCCGTTCGCTCGCTGGCTTGCACAGCGGCACATGGAAACGGACGCGGCAATCGAGCGGGTTGTGTACCTTCCGACAGGTGCTCCGAATAATGAAATCCGGCTGCTGGAAGTCAACCGATTCCTTCGTCCTCCGGACAATGATGTGATTGAACCCCTCGACTTCACTCCCGACATCGCGGAGGTCCCTTTCCGCGTGTTCGTCGCCGATGTCACTCGAGACCAGTGGGAGCGAATTCAAGGTGACCCCGATCTTCTCTCGCACGTGGGCTGGCAACTGAAAGATAATCAGATCTATGCGAGGGGCTAGGCGTGCCGCTCAATACTCCACAGCAGCTCTTTCTCGACCAGGCTCGATCCGATTATGAAATCTATGATTATCTCAGCCGGAAAAACAACTGTCATCGTCTTCATTATCTTCAGATGTGCACCGAGAAGCTGGCCAAGGTTTATTTCTGGAGGCATGGCCACTCTCCTGGTCTAAATCATTTCGTCCTCGTACGGTTTCTTCTCGATCTGGACCCCCGCCCGGATTTTCATCAGATGTTCGGCTATGTAGACCGGCAAAGATTCGACCTTCAAAAGGCCTCCATCTTCGATTTGGCCCAGCGGCTTCAGGATCTCGCCCCCGCAGGAGGAAACAGTGGCCCCAATCCGGAATATCCGTGGCCACCCAGAGCCACCAGCGGGCCAAAGATAGGGCGGCGGGCTTCGTCACCGACTTTCCCGATACGCTGGACGGGTTGGTTCCCATCCTTCACCAGCAGGAGACGTTGCGGATCGTCACCAACGCCGGGGGGCTCAACCCGCGGTCGTGCGCCGTCGAGTGCGGCAAGCTTCTCAATCGAGCCGGGCTGGGCGAGATCGAGATCGGCATCGTCACCGGCGACGATGTGTTGAAGGAATCGCCATTCTCACGCTTGACCGTCCCGAGCGGCGCAACGCCCTTTCCAGGGCCCTGATGAGGGAACTCGAGGATCAGCTCGGCCGAGCCGGTCACGATCCTAAAGTGCGAGCGGTCGTGTTGACCGGGGCGGGCACGGTCTTCTGCTCGGGCATGGACCTGAAAGAAACCGCCAGGGAGCGAGACGATGCCGAGGGCGAACAGTACGCGGTGGCCACTCTCCAGGAGTATGCCGACCTGGTGCAGAAGCTGCACACGCTACCCAAACCGACGATCGCGGCGATCAACGGGGATGCCCTGGCCGGAGGAGCCGGGCTGATGGCCGCCTGCGACTTCGCGGTCGCCTCCGAGACCGCCCGGATCGGCTATCCCGAGGTGTTTCGCGGACTCGTTCCCGCCGTCGTCATGTACGACCTGACCCGGCTGATCGGCGACCGCCGCGTGCGGCAACTGCTGCTGGCCGGTGAGTTGATCATGGCCACGCAGGCGTACCATTGGGGCCTTGTCAACCAGGTCACCACACCGGATCGCTGCCTTAAGGAGGCCATCCGCGTGGGCAAGGACATGATCAAGTCGGCACCCCAAGCAGTCGCCGCCATCAAGCGGCTGCTTGACGAGACCCAGGGCCGGCCCAGAAGCCTGCGCGGTGCCGCCGCCGTGAGCGCGGCGATTCGTGTCTCTGAAGAGGCCCAGGAAGGCATCCGCGCCTTCCTGGAGAAGCGGCCGCCGCGCTGGGTGGAGACGCATTTGTGAGGACGAGATGAGGACAAGTTCGACGGCCAGACAGGTCCCCGCAGAGAAACGCACGCTTGGAGTTGAGCGATGCCCATCACCAACCCTGGACCGCTTCCCTGGGTATCCGGCCTGACGATCGGCAGTGTCCTCGAGCAAACGGCCTCGGCCCATCCGGACCGCGATGCCCTGGTCTTCCCGGCGCTCGGGCTGCGGTGGTCCTGGGCCGAGTTCAGCCGGCGTGTCGAGCGGGTTGCCCGGGCGCTCTTCGCGCGGGGAGTCGCGCGGGGCGAGCACGTGGGAATCTGGTCGATGAACGCGCCGGAGTGGGTCGTGACGCAGTTCGCGGCGGCCCGCCTCGGCGCAGTCCTGGTCAACGTCAACCCGGCCTATCGGCTCTTCGAGCTCGAGGACGCCTTACGCCTGGCCGATGTGGCGACGCTCGTCGTGGGTAGTGCATTCAAGAGCTCGGATTTCGTCGGCATGGTTCATTCCGTCTGTCCCGAGGTCGCCGCGGCGAGCGATCGTGACTGGTCTTCGGAACGGCTTCCGGGTCTCAAGCGGCTGATCGCCCTGGGCGACCGGCCCGGACCGGGCTGGTTGAGCTGGAACGATCTCGAAGCAGGCCCAGCGTGCGCGCTGGAGAATCTGGACTGCCGGCAGGGACAACTGGCTGCAAGCGACGTCGTCAACGTGCAGTTCACCTCCGGCACGACCGGGCTGCCCAAGGGGGCGATGCTCACCCACGCCAATTTACTGATGAACGCCTTCTACGTGGGCCAGCGGTTGCGGTACACGGCGGAAGACCGGGTCTGCGTTCCGGTCCCGTTCTACCATTGCTTCGGCTGTGTGCTGGGCAACATGGTCTGCGCCGTGTATGGCGCGACGATCGTTGTCCCCGCGCCGGCTTTCGACCCGGGTGCCACGCTCGCGGCGATGGCGGCCGAGCGATGCACCTCGGTTTACGGCGTGCCCACGATGTTCGTGGGGATGCTCGAGCATCCCGACTTCCCGCGTTGCAACCTTTCCAGCTTGCGGACCGGCATCATGTCGGGAGCACCCTGTCCGCTGCCGTTGATGGAAAAGGTGGTGAGCGTGATGGGAGCGCGCGAGATCTGCATCGGCTACGGCCAGACCGAGGCGTCGCCGATCATCACATTCACCTCGGCCAACGACCCGATCGAAGTACGCTGCGGGACCGCCGGCCGGCCAATCCCCGGAATCGAGGTGAAGCTGGTGGACCCGGCAACCCGGGCCGACTCTCCGCCGGGCGAACCCGGCGAGCTCGCCGCCCGCGGCCACGCCGTGATGGCCGGTTATTACAAGAACCCCGCGGCTACTGCGCGTGCCATCGATCGTGAAGGCTGGCTGTATACCGGCGACCTCGCCCGCCGTCGCGACGACCGCAACTACCGCATCGTCGGCCGCTGCAAGGAGCAGATCAACCGCGGCGGCGAGAAGATCCATCCCGCCGAGGTGGAGGAGTTCCTCCATCATCACCCCGACGTCGCGGAAGTTGCCGTGCTCGGCTTGCCCGATGCGAAATTCGGCGAGATCGTGGCCGCCTGGATCGTCCCCCGCGCCGGGGCTTCGCTGTCGCCCGAAGCCATCCAGACCTATTGCAGGGGCCGGATCACTCACTTCAAGATCCCCCAGCACATCGCCATCGTGCAGGCTCTTCCCCGCACCGTCACAGGCAAGGTGCGCAAGCACGTCCTCAAAGCCCAGGCAATCGCCGAGCTCGGCCTGGGCGACGTGGCGGCAGTCCAGACGGCGTGAGCAGAAGAATGGGGATGCATCGTCGGTTCCATGGTCACTTGAACCAAAGGATGTGGTTCATTACGATACAGGCGGTAGCTCGGCCGGCGATCTGCGATCCTGGTTCGGTCGGCCTGGTGGATGTCCGCGAACGACGGATTGTAGAGCGGGGCTTGGTACCGCAATCGAGGGCTCGGAGCTGGTGACGCGGCGTTGGCCAGTCGCTCGCGTCCCGGACCGGCGACCCTTTTCTTGAGCTTCGAGGCCAACCTGAGCAGAGAAAAGGAGGGTACCAGAATGACCACGATCTGCTTGAGCGAGGAAATCATCGCGTTGCTCGAGAACCTTGACGAGCCGCTGGACTTCTGCGACGAGTCGGGACATTTGCTCGGATCATTCATCCCCGAGGCGGCGATGCAGGAACTGCGACCGCTCGCGGAGGCGGAGGGTGATCTCCGGGCAGTCGAGGGGCAACTTGGCCCCGAGATGTGCGTCTTCGGCTTCGAGACGGACCTCGAATGACCGGGGGCCGGGGGGGGGACAGGCCGTACTTTCCTCGGATCGGCGCTCTGCCCGAGGTCGGGATAGGGCGCCATCCTCGGCCTTGAGTGCCTGGACAACGCGGTTGATGGGTCTTACCGCAAGGCGCTATGATGAACAGGGCGAATAGCGCCATCATCCAATAACCTCCCGCTTTCGAATCAAACGGGGGTGACGAGATGCTGGTTCGTCTGAGTTCCGACGATCGCCGCTACCTGGAGAAGCTTGCGGGCCGAAAAATGCGGCCCACCAGCCGTCAAAAGGCTCAGGCCTTGCTTCGCCTGGATTCCGGTGATCCGCCGGAGAACGTCTCGATGCGCGTCGGGATCACCAAGGAAGAACTCGCATTTCTGGTCGGTCAGTTTGCGAATGGTGGACTGGAGGCCGTCGGGCTGGTCCGTTCGCAGCGAAAAACGGCAGGCCGCGACAGTGTCCGAGGATATTCAACGATTGAGAAGACCACTGGAGTTTGCGGTGGCGCGGCGCGGATCGCAGGTACGCGAATTCCTGTTTGGCAACTCGTCGCGGCTCGCGAGACGGGTGCCTCGGAGGGACAACTCTTGATGGATTTCCCGCGCCTTGAAGCCAGGAACTTGGTCGATGCCTGGGCGTATGCTGCAGATCACCCCGAGGAG
>Ga0208044_1000686_pt1 | contig 22662 bp, 24 predicted proteins | sample Sb_taG_8_FD_187712 | JGI IMG/M metagenome (GOLD analysis project Ga0208044, IMG submission 187712) | Peat soil microbial communities from Weissenstadt, Germany - Sb_50d_c_BC metaG (SPAdes) (version 2) | ecosystem: Environmental > Terrestrial > Soil > Wetlands > Peat | place: Germany... | reverse complement strand
CTCAAGCGGAATCCGGCCAAAACGAGCATCGCACGGAAACGCAAGGCGGCTGCCTTGGACACGGGTTTTCTCGAGGAAACCTTGGCTGGGGCACGAAACCTAGAGAAAGTTTGATGCGTTCGCCCTGGGGCAACGCTCCCTGGAATACCTGGGAGACGCCGCGCCTGCGGGCAGCCGCCTAGTGCTTCTTCAAGGCTAGCTGTTGGGGCCCGGGTACGAGGCCATTCAGAAACGCAAGGCAATCGACGGAAACGAATGATGTCATGTTATGTCATGTAAAACGGGGGTACCCAGACAACGAGTCTGACAAAAACAAGAATCTGCAAGCTATTATTCTGAAATATGTTACGTCGCAGATCGGAGCTTGGATGAATGGCAATCCGACATGACATATGTCATGTGTACTGACGTACACATTTTCAAGCAAACTGCTCCCATGCCTCTACTCCAAAATCAAGCCTTGAGGACGCACCAGGGCCTTAATTTCGCGCTCGTGTCCCATCCGGAATCAAGGAAGTTCTGATGAGTCACTCGGAGAGTTTCTGGCGCGACCGCAGAGTGTTCGTCACAGGCTGCACCGGATTGGTCGGCGCCTGGACCGTCCGCGCTCTCCTCGAACGGGGCGCCCATGTCGTGGGTTTGGTCCGCGACCAGGTCGCCGGCTCGGAGCTGGTGCGCTCGGGGCTGGCTGCCCGGATCGACACTGTCCACGGTTGCATAGAGAATGAGTCCCTGCTGGAGCGGATCCTCGCAGAATACGAGATTCGGACCATCATCCACCTGGCTGCACAAACGATCGTCGGCACCGCGAACCGCAGCCCGCTGTCGACGTTTGAGACGAACATCAAGGGAACCTGGTGCCTCTTGGAGGCCGCCCGCCGCTGTGGCACCAATCCCCAGGTCGTGGTCGCTTCCTCGGACAAGGCCTATGGCGAACAAGACACGCTGCCCTACACGGAAGACGCCCCCCTGCAAGGCCGGCATCCCTATGACGCCAGCAAATCGTGCACCGACATCCTGGCGCTGACCTATCACCATACCTTCAAGTTGCCTGTTTGCGTGACGCGCTGTGGCAACTTCTATGGCGGCGGCGATTTGAATTGGAATCGAATCGTTCCAGGTACCATTCGCTCGGTTGTGCGCGGCGAACGGCCGATCATACGTTCAGATGGCAGTTTCATTCGGGATTACTTTTACGTCAAAGACGGCGCCGCCGCGTATCTCCACCTGGCGGAGTGCATGGCCAGAATTCCGGACGTCGTGGGCCAGGCATTCAATTTCTCAACAGAGATCCAGGTTACCGTGCTCGACCTGGTTTCCCGCATCTTGAGGTTGATGCGCTCGGATCTTACGGCGGAAGTTCTGGCGGAAGCGCACAACGAAATCAAGCACCAATACCTGTCGGCGGCGAAAGCCCGCCGCATGCTCGACTGGCAGCCGCAATACGCACTGGATGATGCGTTACAAGAAACGATTGCCTGGTACCGGGAATACTTCAGTGAGCTGTCCGACCATTCGTCCCCGGCATTCCGATTTGGCCAACGCGCTGCTTGAGGAGGCATGGGAATGGCGTGCGGTCGCGAGCGAGTCTTGATCACAGGAGGCACCGGCTTCATCGGCGCCTGCCTGGCGCGCGACCTTATCGCGGCGGGCGACGACGTGCACTTGCTGCTGCGCCGCGAATCCCGGATGTGGCGACTCAGGGGTACGGACGGCCGGTACACGCCCCACTGGGCCGACCTCCGCGACGCCAATGCCCTGCGCAAGGCGGTCACTGCGTGCCGGCCTGAAGTTATCTATCACCTGGCGACACACGGCGCGTACCCCTCTCAGAAGGAGCGGGCCGCTATCCTGGCCACGAACCTGCTCGGCACGGCGAACCTGCTCGATGCCTTGGATACCCATGATTATCGCGCCTTCGTTCATGCAGGCAGCTCGTCGGAGTACGGCCACAAGGGCGGCCCCATGCGTGAGGATGGCCGCCTGGAGCCTCGGACTGATTATGCCGTTACCAAGGCGGCAGCTACGTTAGTCTGTCAGGCGGAAGCATTCAAAGGCCGGCCTGTATGCACTGTCCGAGTCTTCTCGGCCTACGGTCCCTGGGAGGAACCAACTCGCTTGGTCCCTTACGTGATGGGCTGCTGCCTCGAAGGCGTCAATCCGAAAGTCACCGCAGGGTGGCAGCCGCGCGATTTTATTTATGTGGACGACGTGGTCGCCCTGCTCAAATGCGCCGCCGGACAAAACCAGGTGCACGGCCAAATCCTTCACGCTGGAACCGGCCGGCAACACACCGTGCGCGACATGGTGGAAACGATCATCGCTGTTTGCGGGGCGGGCCAAGTGCAGGCCCAGTTTGGTACCGAGTCGGTCCGGCCCGATGAGCCAACCTCCTGGGTGGCGAGCCTGGAGCAGACGACCGCGCTCACTGGCTGGCGTCCACAGCACGATCTGCGCTCCGGCATCAGTCGCATGTGGAGCTGGTGGACCACGACGCCAATGGAGCGCGCTGCCTGATCATTTGCTATGAATACCGATAACCGCCTGTTGAGCATGGTCGTTCCCGTCCGTAACGAGCAGGAAGTCCTGCGCGACACGTATGGCACGCTCACATGTGTCCTCGAGGATTTGTCTCTACCCTTCGAGGTCATCGTCGTTGACAACGGCAGTACGGATGACACGCCGAGCATCATGAGGGAGATTTGCGGACAGGACAAGCGCTGGAAATTCGTGCGGCTGAGCCGGAATTTCGGTTACCAGAACTCCATCACCGCCGGCATGCTCGCCGCGCACGGCGAGGCCATCATGGTGATCGACTCCGACCTTCAGGATCCGCCCGAGTTGATCCCGGAGTTCGTAGCCCGATGGCAAGAAGGCTACGACATTGTCTATGGCGTCCGCGAGCAACGCACCGGCGAATCTACCATGCGCGTCGTGCCCACGATGTTGGCGATGCGTTTTATCAGTTGGATGAGCGACGACGTGAAACTGCCCCTGCACAGCGGCGACTTCCGCCTGATTACCAGGCGCGTCCGCGATGCCTTCGCCCTGCTGCCGGAAACCAATCGCTACGTTCGAGGCATGATTCATTGGCTTGGTTTCCGGCAGATCGGTATTCCGTATGTGCGCCGCGGGCGCACCAAGGGGCGGACCAGCAGCAGCGCGCTGTTCCTCATAGGGTTCATGTTCAACGCCGTGTTCAATTTTTCGTTCAAGCCTTTGAGGGTGTTCAGCCTGTTTGGCGCGGCAACCTTGGGACTTACAGCCATCCTGGCCTTTGTTTACCTGGTGATGTCTTTTCTCACGAGCCCGCCCCCCGGTATTACGACCATCCTGCTGCTCCTGTTGATCAATCTTGGCGTGATGTCGCTGGGCATTGGCATTCTCGGCGAGTACATCGCCCGGATCTACTCGGAGAGCAAAAGGCGGCCGCTCTGGTTCGTCGATTACATGCTTAACATGACGGCGCCTGCGGTCGGGCGGCCGGTAGATGGGGCTACCGCTGGACCACAACCGTCGTCAGGGTGCGCTCAAGATCCTCCGGATCGGAGACTGGCTTCCTGACGATGCGCGATTCGGCTGCACATCAACTAAAGCATAAGCAGGCGCTGGCGCCAGCGTCCTGGTCAGGCGGTCGAGGTCGTATTGCGTGAAGTCATTGAGGTCCTATGCGACGTTTTGATCCACGGCAATTACGCAGAACGATTTTGCAGATGGCTTACGCCGGATCAACCGTGCACATCGCCTGCGCATTCTCCATTGTTGAAATGCTGGCGGTCCTCTACCGCTCACACCTCGAGCTAGACGAGAACAAAGGCACGTCGCCCCACCGTCACCATCTCATCTTGAGCAAGGGCCACGGCGTGATGGCGCAGTACGCATGCCTCCGCGAGGTCGGTTGGCTTTCCGAGCACGATATCCAATCGTACTTCGCCGACGGAACGCGCCTCAAGGGCTTGTCCGATGCCCATGTGCCCGGCCTGGAAGTTACCCCCGGGTCGCTCGGCCACGGTCTTTCTGTCGGGCTCGGCCTGGCACTGGCAGCAAAACGCAGGCGGACTGCCCAGAAATGCTTTGCCATTGTTGGCGATGGCGAAATGAATGAAGGAACCATCTGGGAAGCCTTGATGTTCGCCGCGCATTTCGAATTGTCCAATCTCCTGCTGCTTGTTGACGAGAACGGCTATCAGGCGATGGGCTCCACCGAGGAAGTCATGCGCCTGGGTCGCATCGCCCAAAAGCTGGCGGCCTTCGGTTTCGAAACGCGAGAAGTAGATGGCCATGATGAATCGGCACTGAATGAGGCGATCTGTGAACTGACGGCAAGCCCTTCTGCTTGCCCCAGGGCGATTGTGGCCCGCACCGTGAAGGGAAAGGGAGTGTCCTTTATGGAAGGGAATAACGTCTGGCATTACACGCGGCTGACGCCCGAGACATACTCCGCCGCGCTGGCCGAATTGCACAATTAGCGAGCAAGGGACGCGCCATGAGGAAGGCTTTCGCGATTGCCTTGGTGCGGGCAGCACAAGCCGACCCGCGCGTGATCCTGCTCACGGGCGATCACGGTTATGCCCTGTTCGATGAGTTCCGCCGGGTCTGCCCAGAACAGTACCTGAATGCGGGCGTCGCTGAGCAGAATATGGTCGGCGTCGCGGCGGGGCTGGCCAAGTCTGGATTTCGGCCGATTGTCTACGGACTGAGTTCATTCATTCCGATCCGGGTCCTCGAACAGATCAAGCTGGATGTGTGCTATGAGCAGTTGCCCGTGGTGTTCATCGGCGATGGCGCGGGAGTCGTCTACAGCAGCCTCGGCTCCAGCCACCAAAGCACGGAAGACCTCGCGGCCTTGAGGGCTGTGCCGCACATTGCCATCCTTTCTCCTGCCGATGCCCACGAAATGACGGCCTGCATGGACCTGGCGATTTCCGCCACGGGCCCGGTTTACCTGCGGATGGGGAAAGCGGATCTCGGTGCGGTACACGGTTCGCCGGTCGCCCTTCGCTGGGGCGATCTTTGCATGCTTAGGGCGGGCCACGGCCCCGTGGCATGGATCGCGACCGGGTCAATGGCGAAGACTGCCCTGCTAGCGTCGGAGTCCTGGCAAGATAGTGCGGTATGGAGCGCCCCGTCGCTGAAGCCTCTGGATTCCGACAGGGTATGCAGCATTTGCAAGCAACACCAGGCCGTCGTGGTACTGGAAGAGCATTCCATTTATGGCGGCCTAGGGTCTGCGGTCGCTGAAATCGCTTCCGAAGAAGCCCCCACCTGGGTGTGCCGGATCGGCATCCAGGATAGGTTTTCTCGGCTGTGCGGCAGCTATCAGTACTTGATGTTCGAACACCAGCTCGATACCGACGCGGTGCAGCGGCGCGTCAGAGCGTTTCTCGCGCGCGTGCATGCGCACGACGCAGTCATGCGCTCGGCTGCCGGCTGAGACATTAATGCAGGGAGGCGACCCGATGTGGCAGGACTTGCATGCCCGTATCTTGGCACTGGTGCGGGAATACTATCAGCTCCGGCACATCCCCGGCGCATTCGTTCCGGGCCAGACCAAGGTACCGTATGCCGGTCGCGTCTTCGACGATGCAGAAATGGTCGCCGCCGTGGATTCCATTCTGGATTTTTGGCTTACCTTGGGGCCCCACGGCGAGGCATTTCAGAGAGAACTATCCACTTATGTGGGCACCAACCACGCCCTCATTGTGAACTCGGGGTCGAGCGCGAACTTGGTGGCATTTGCTGCTCTCACCAGTCCGCAGCTTGAACGGCCGCTACACCCCGGCGATGAAGTCATCACCGTGGCCGCCGCTTTTCCCACGACGGTCACGCCCATTGTTCAATACGGCTGCATTCCGGTCTTCGTTGATGTGGACTTGCAGACGGCGAACGTCGACGTTGATCAACTCGCCCAGGCCGTTGGGCCCAAAACCCGAGCAGTGTTCTTGGCACACACCTTGGGCAATCCGTATGACCTGGACGCTGTCCTCGATGTGGTAGGGCGGCATGAGCTGTACTTGATCGAAGACAACTGCGATGCCCTGGGAGCAACCTACCGTGGGAAGAAGACCGGTTCATTCGGTCACCTGGCGACCCAGAGTTTTTACCCGCCTCATCATGTCACGATGGGGGAAGGCGGGGCAGTCCTGACAAACAGCGGACGACTCAAGCGTATCGCCGAGTCCTTTCGCGATTGGGGACGAGATTGTTGGTGCCCGGCGGGCAAAGACAACACTTGCGGCAAGCGCTTCGGCTGGCAGCTTGGTCAGCTGCCGACGGGTTATGACCACAAATACGTCTACAGCCATCTCGGCTATAACCTCAAGCCTCTCGACGTGCAGGCAGCTATTGGCCGGCAGCAACTTCACAAGCTTGATGCGTTCGTAGCTGCCCGTCGGGCACACCACGCCCGTCTGCTTGCCTGCCTCGCTCCCTATCGGGACTATCTCCATTTGCCCCAGGCCACCCCATTCTCCGAACCTTCGTGGTTTGGCCTGCTCATCACCGTTCGCGAATCAGCGCCTTTTAACCGGGCCGACTTGGTTCAATACCTGGAACAAAGACAGATCCAGACGCGACAACTCTTCGGCGGCAATCTGTTACGCCAACCCGCTTTCCAAAACGTGCCGCATCGCATGATTGGCAGTCTGTCCAATACGGACAAAATCATGAACGATTCGTTCTTTGTCGGCGTCTACCCGGGTCTGACTGGTCCCATGCTGGACTATATGGAAGAAGTCTTCGCCGATTTTTTCAGCACCGTTCGCGCCCGCAAGCGTCCAGCAGCCTGAGTCTGAAAGGCGCTGCCCACTCTGCTGCATGGCCATGCGGGATTCGGCAGTAGGTCAGGTTTCCAACCTGACCGGACAGATTGGCAATCTGTCCTACGCAGTTGCCGAATCAAGCTTGGTGATATAGGAGCTGGCTGCGTAGCAAAGCTACGCTCACGGCGAGAGATTCGACAACGCATTGACTCGGCGGAAATGCTATCTCCCCGTGTAGATGCAGCCGCGCAATTGGCTGCCTTGCTGGGGAATGAGCTGCAGCAGGTCTTCCACTTCGGGGGATTGGGCTTCGGCGGCCTGGAGCACGAGATAGACTGCATCACAAGCCGAGCCGAGGGCAACCACGTCGGGCCGGCCATCCCAGCGGGCGGCGGTGACAAGTACCCAGTCGTAACGCGCGCGCAAGTGTCTCAGAACAGAGCGCATCGCTTGACCGGTGAGTGGATTGCGTTGCCCTTCGTGCGGCCTTCCCGCCGTTAGAGCGTACAGGTTCTCCAGCCCTGTTTCTTGCACAGCGCGTTGCAAAGACGCCGTCCCGGCGAGGACATCACAAAGCCCCGGCGTCAAAGACAGGCCCAGTTGTTCTGCCACCGCTGCCTGCTGCGTGTTCGCATCCACGATGGCGACACACTTGCCCTGCTCTGCCCAGGTCACCCCCAGGTTCAACGTGACCGTCGCCGCGTCGATCCCAGGAATGGCCGCCGTGAAGAGAAGCACCTGGGGCTGCCCCGCCGGGAGCTGTGCCGCCAGGGCAGAGACAAGCGCACGGTACTGTTCACTGAGAGGGTGATCGGGCTGATGCAAAGCGATGACTTCGGGAGAGAAACGCTCCTGCGGCCGTGCCGGGGGCGAGATCTCCCGTGGCAAGGCGAGAAATGCCACGCTGCTGATGGCCGGTGCTTCCTCGTGAGCCGCCGCTTCGACGATCGGCTGGGCTGGTGCGCTGGCCGCCTTGTGCTGGGCGTTGCGACTCTTGATTGCCGGCTGGCTCAGCGAGGCAAGGACGGAAGGCGATCCCTCGAGGCGGCCCCGGCCGCCGCCCACCTCGATGAAGTGGATTTCTTCGCTCTCTTCCGCGCCGCGAGCAGGCTCGTCCGCCAGGAAGGCCCGGGGCGCCGGTACATTCGCGGTGAGCTGTTCGCGCGTCAAGTCGGCCTTTCGGAGCGCGTCGCGAATCCTTGGCATGATGTCCCTCAGGGCCCGTGTACGCCTGTTCGATCGCGTCCGGGCCCATTCTGTTTCGTAGAAACTCTTGGGTCTGATCCGGCACCGCCTGGGATTCACGAAGCAGCTCCGCCGCTCGGTTCAACCCCGAACCGGGCGCACCTGGGCAAGTTATGCGGGCCGTCGCGGAGGCGTGAACAGGCGGCGTGACCGACCTGGGTCTTTCAGGAGGTTGGCATGGGGACCATGGTCAACCTTCGCATCGTCCTCCAGTATCAGCATCGGCTGAGTCGAGGGCTCGGCTTCGGGCTCAATTGCATCATTCTCGCACGACATTTCGGAAGCCGCCCCGTTCATTTCTCCATCCTTGCCTGCACCGTCCTCGGCAAGCCCCAGAACGGCCAGGGCCTCCAAGGCCGCTTCCACATCCACCAGATTCGCACCCGCGCTCTGCGCCAGCGTTAGCGCGTGATGCGCAGCTTGGTTGAGCAGCCGAGGTATGCCGCCCGTGGCGCGGACAAGCACCTCCAGCGCCTCATCGGAGATGATGTCTTCAGGTCTTCCACCTGCCGTGCGCAATCGATGGACCAGATAGTCGGCCCCCTCGTGCAATCCAAGGCACTCCAGCCGCACACGGACGGCGAGGCGTTGATTGAAACAGGCCACGGCAGCCAATTGCAGCGTCTCCAGAATCGCAGGCAACGCCAGCAAGATCACCTGAATCGCCTTACCCTGCGTACCTTCCAGGTTTCCCAGGAGGCGCAATTCTTCCAAGAGGTCGGGAGTCAACTCCTGTGCCTCGTCGACGATCAAAACGGTCCGTCGCCGCGCTTCGTAATTCTTGAGCGCCAGCTCGGTGAGCGCTAGACGCAGCTCCTGTTCACTCTTGCCTTCAAAGGGCAAAGACAAATCGTACAGGATGGCCTGAAGCAACGCCGTGCGGTCACGGAAATGGCAGTTGACGAGGAAGACGCTGCTGACGTTTTCTTGCAGCCTGTCGAGCAGGCACTGGCCAATCGTTGTCTTGCCGGTGCCGGGGTCGCCGACGAGGAGAGCCAGGCCTTCTTCCGCCTCGACGGCGTCCAGCAGTTGAGCCAGGGCACGTTCGTAGCTGGTCGCCGGGTAATAGAACTCACTGTCGGCAATGGGCCGAAACGGCCGCTGTCGCAAGCCGAAATGGCTTTCGTACATCGTAACCTTTCCCCCCAGGCGGCGCGCACGCTAACAGACCCCCATCGGACTCATCGGCTGCCCAGAGGAGGGACTTGAGAGGAACTGAGGATGATGGTATGCCACTCGATTTTGGCAGGTGTTTTCTGTTCTCCGCTCACCCGGCTCCTTGCGGCGCCCGGCTCGCCAGGCGAGCCGAGCCCCGTAAGAGGCCGGGTGAAGGACAGAGGTTCGCAGTGCCACAGCAGCATTAGCGTGGAACTTACTTGGCTGGAACTGCCCCCGGTGCAGGCGCGCGCAAGATTTTGCCCGGATTCCCAAAGACGCTTTGCAGCAGGTAGTTCACCGGTACGCGTGCGCTCAGCGCATCGGCAGCAACGCCTGCCGCAAACGCGGTGGCGATTCCGCTGCCTGCCGTCGCGTTCACTCCGCCCGCACCCAGATCCAGCGCGCCGGGACTCAAGACATCGGGCTTGGCGTGAAGGGCTTGCCCCAGAGCCGGCCCGCCCGTGCAATCTGCCGCCGGTTGACCGGAAGGATCCGCGGCACCGACACTGACTACTTGGTGCGCATCTGCCGGCATGCCCAGGCTGCCCAGATTGGTGGAATAGTCGAGAAAGATTGGCCGACCCTGCGCCCGCACTTGCGGATCCAGCATATTCACGAAAATGCGCGGCTGGACTTCCCAGAGCGTTGCCAAACTGGGTAGCGTGGCCACATCCGCCGGTCGAATGCCCCGCGGTATCCTTCCCTCGACGCGCAACGCATAGCGGCCGGGTTGGTCGACGGTAAACTCCACCGTCTGCTCATACGTCGCACTGGTTGGGCTGCTCGCCAAACGCAACGGCAGCCCTTGGGAGCGAGCGACAACCTGCAAATCGTCCGCCGGCAGCCGCTTCCCGGAAGGATCGCGTTGCTGCAAGACGGTGAGATGCAGATCAGCCAAAGGCACTCGATAATGATCTTCCTGCAAACCCGAGAAAGTGGGGTCGTGCGGCTCCCGCCATTGCACGCTGACTCGAATCTTTCCCCTCGGAATCTCAGGGCTTTCTTTTCCGGACAATGGCTGCCAGCCGAGGAAATTCAGCTCCGAGGTCCACCGGCTAGCGGGGAGAGGAGTGCCGGGAGGCGCGAACTCCATGACGCCGTTTCCGTCGGCATCCCGGAACACGCCGGCCCACGTTTGTCCCGCGGTGTTTCCTACCGACTGGAACCACAAGGGAGGCTGCAGCGGCTGGCCGTCGAAATAGCGGCTCAGCGGGTTGCTTCCGTCCACCGCGTAGCCGTCACTCCACATCAGTTCGCAGGCCACCACCTGGATTCCCCCGAGCTTGCGCAAGTCCTGCACGAGGTCCAGGAAACGTTGCTGGCGCGCTTGCTGCTTCCGATTCTGGGCGTCGAGCTCTGCCTGCTTTTGGAAATACGCTTCGCGTTTTTGTACAGTCGCCGGGTCTTGCCCGAAGTTATCGAGGACCGCGCGGCGCTCTTCGAGCAGTTTACCGCGAAGGACGTCGAGCCGTTCATTTTCGCCTGCCAGCTCGTCGCGGCGCTGCTGCAAGCAACCCGAGTGGAATGTTTCGCCGCGGATATAGCGAACGATCGATTGGAGTTGGTACGGCGACTCGCGGTCAATGCGAATCAAGGTAAGTTCGACTTCCGGGGCGACCAGGGACAATGCCAAAGCGGCCTGCGTCCCGTGGCCGATGGCCTGGCCATCGTCGGGGGCGGGGCTCGGCCCGATCTCGGGATTGCACTCCGCGGTGAGATCGATGTACTTGGTTTTCACCGGCAAGCGTTTGCCTACGAACTGTTGGAAACCCCGGAAATCGGCGTCGATAATCGCCACGCGTACGCCCCGGCCCAGCGAACGCTGGCCTTTTCCCAAGCCGGCTGCCTGCAATGCCTGGGCCGCCGTCTCTGCCTGGCGCGCGGACACCGGCTGCGCCAGGGCAGGACGCGGCAAGCGAACCGACGTGACAAAAGGCTGCCTCGCCAAGATGGGCGCCTGGTTCGCGGGCGCCGTCACCGTGACGATGGGACCCATATTACCTTCGACCAGTAAGCCATGAGCGACGGTCGTCAGGGCACGCTCCCAGGTAAAGTCGATTCCGTCCGGAGGCACCGCCAGGATCACCTCCATGCGCACGACTCTATCCTGCCCGACCAGGGCACGAAGATCGGGACCGATCTTCTGCAGGTACTGTTGCTCGCGGGGCACTGATGGCGCCGCCGGCAATTCCTTTGTAGCAACAACGCCGGCCGGTTCGGGAATGACTTCGATGATCTCTACCGGCCACGCATTCCGAATGGGCAAAGGCAATTCCGCCACCGCCACGCTGGGCACAAGCCAGCCGCTCGATTGCCAACGCAGGTCCGTCAGCAGTCGTCCGACTTGGTCCGCCGGAACGGTTCCGATCAGGTGCGTGTAGTCTCGATGGTCGTAACCGACCGCTTCCTTGAAGCCGAGCGGCTCAAGCAGTCCGACGACCTGATCCTTCAGGAGGCGCTGCCTCTCCGTGGTGAAAAGGCGCTCCAACACCAGTTCCACCTTGACTCGGCTCCCGGCTTCCGCCGGCAGTTGATAGCCTGACGGAAGCAGCAGGATCGTCTGAACCCGGTGATCCTTGAGGATCTTGCGGGCATTGGCAGAGGCGATCGTGCCGGTCATCCGGGTCACGTCGGTATTAAGGGCCTGGTCGTCAGGCCCGGCATCCTTCTTGAACCCAATCGACTTGAGGTATCGCGTCATGGTCAGGAACTGAGCGATGTGCTCGTTCTGTCCACCGGGAATCGCGTAGCGAATCTCGACCTTGTATTCTGGAGGCGGGGGCGGGGCGGCCGGCTGAGCGTGCGCCGAGTTCCAGCCAGCGCCCGCAAGCAGGCAAAAACTCAGGAAAGTCCTTCGTATCAGAGCGCGCATCATGGCGGTAAGCCTCGGAGGTGCAATCGTATCAATGCCCGTTTATTGGAAATTGTCTCACTCGGAGATCCAGGAGGGCAAGAGGAAGGCTGCCCAAGTATGCCACGTGCGCCGGCCAAAAACGGCCTTGCAAGCCAGGCTCACGTGGGCGAAAGTGAGAAACCGGCTCCTGTGGACAACGGTTGCGCGCGGGTTGCCGAGGGCGCCGAGAGCGCGCGACATAAGGGATTTGGCGGAAACGATGATGTCTTTCGCAGAACAGGTCGCGGTCGTGACAGGAGCATCCAGCGGCATCGGCTGGGAGCTAGCGCAAACGCTTGCCGGGCGAGGATGCCGGGTCGGCTTGATCGCCCGGCGCAAGGATAAACTCGAGGCGCTGGCCCAGGAAATACGCCAGGCAGGCGGACAGGTCAGCCTCGCCCCGGCCGACGTCGGCAACCGGGAGGAGACGAACGCTGCCATCCGGCAAATTGCCGGGGAGCTTGGGCCGGTCGATCTGCTCATCGCGAATGCGGGGGTCGGCATGCCGACCGTTGTCAAGCCGCTCAACACCGCGCACATCGAGAAGATGTGCCGGGTAAACTACCTGGGCGTCGTCTACGCCATCGAAAGCGTGCTGCCGGCGATGCTGGAGAGGGGCAAGGGGCATCTGGCAGCCGTGTCGAGCCTGGCCGCCTACAAAGGACTACCGGGGGAATCCGGCTACTGCGCCAGCAAGATCGCCGTCAACGTCTTCATGGAAGGCCTGCGCATCCAGCTGCGCGGTCAAGGAATCAAGGTTTCCATCGTTTGTCCGGGATTTGTGCGCACGCCCATGACCGAGGTCAATGACTTCAAAATGCCCTGGGTTCTTGAGGCGGATGAAGCCGCCCGAAGGATCGTGCGTGCCCTCGAACGAGGCCGGGCAGTCTACGATTTCCCCTGGCAAACCAGCTTGCTCACCAAGATGACGCGCTGGCTCCCTGACTGGATGGTGGCCAGGAGTATGCAACAATACAACGAAGATCCGCCTTTTCCGCCCGAGACTTCTTGAGGCAACGAGGTAGCGAAAACATGACGGGTCCCCTGGCAGGCCGCACGGTGGCGCTCGCGGAAGGCCGGCAGCTGGAAGAGCTGGCTGAAATGCTCGAGAGAGAGGGAGCGACCGTGCTGCGCTGCCCCATGGTCAGCATTCTCGACACGCCGGACGAGCCTGCGGTTGTTGCTTGGCTACGGGAACTCATTGCCGATCGGTTCGATTACGTCGTGCTGATGACCGGTGAAGCCCTGCGCCGGCTGTTGAGCTTCGCCCAGCGCGCTGGAGTGCACGACGGCGCCGTTGCCGCGCTGGCACGAACGCACACCTTGACGCGAGGTCCAAAACCGGTGCGGGCGCTCAAGGAAGTCGGCCTGACTCCAAGCACCGTGGCCGGTACGCCGACGACCGCCGGCGTGATTGCGACGCTGCGCCAGGAGCATCTTGCGGGCAAGACGGTGGGCGTCACGCTTTATGGTGAACCGAACCCGGCCCTGGTGGAGTTTCTGGAAGCTGCCGGAGCGCGGGCCAGAACAGTCATGCCCTATATCTATGCCGCCGCGGCGGACGGCGACCGCGTGGCGGACCTGATCGCGCGCCTGGCCCGTGGCGAGGTGGCAGTGCTGGTCTTCACAAGTTCGCCTCAGGTGGATCGGCTCTATGAGGTGGCCGCGGAGCGCGACCTGGAGAAAACACTACAAAGTGGATTAGACCAGACACGCGTAGCGGCGGTGGGCCCGGTCGTTGCCGAGACATTGCGCCACAAAGGCGCGCGTGTCGATATCTGCCCGGAGCAAGGTTTCGTCATGAAGAACCTGGTGCAGCACATCAAGCGGGTTCTTGGAGATCGGTAGTCGCATGCGGAGTTCGACTTGGTTTCTCCTTCACGCTTACGTTGGACTCGGCTTTGGGCTCGACTATTTGGCGTAGTGGTCGGCTCCGAGAAAATGCAAAGACACATATGGCTCGTCCCCAACCACCCAGCTGTCGTGAGGCTCCGGAGGGATGTAGAACAAGTCGCCCGGCCGCAGTTCAACCACTCGGCCATCTGCGAACGCCGCCGTGGCCACCCCCGACAGAACAAGCCCGATATGTTCGACCGAACAACGCTTCGTGCCTAGAGCGGGGCCAACGTGCACGGACCAGCGCCAACCCGGCTGATAGGTCGCGCGTCCGAACGTCGAGCCAGCGATTCGGACAACCTCGAACCTGCCGAGGGTCATCTCGCGCACTTCGTCCGGCACGTCAAACCGTTTAAGAATGACGCCTGCATTCATCCGCGCTCTCCGCTCTGCACCATGTGATCGACCGCCATAGTTTATTTCTTATTATCGTTTTTGAGCTCGTAACGGGAACTGTTAGCTTGGAGCAAGAATAGGGCCATCGTGCATTTCATGTCGAAATGCACAATGACCCATTGCCTGTTGATTTCCGTTCTTCCGTCGTCACTTCGTGCGCGCCGAGTCGAAGACTTCAGCGACGGCGACCGAAAAGTCGGGTCTCAAGATCGATGTGGCCGATTCGCCGCGCCGGTAGATGCCAGCCTCCTCATAGGCGTTTTCGCGTAGCCGGAGGACCGTGATGGTTTCCGTTTGCGGGTTGACGATCCAGTATTCCGGAACATGGGCCTCGGCATAGTCGCTCCGTTTGTCCACAAGATCTCGTTTCGGCTCATCCTCGCTAACCACCTCCAGGACCAAGTCGGCGCCGAGCCAGAAACGGTCCTGCCGGCGCGGATCAGCGGCCGAGAGGAACAGAAGAAGGTCGGGTTCGCGGAATTTGCCGGGCCTGATTTGCAACCGTAACGGGGCAAACTGGACATGTCCACCCTTTGGCTGCACCGCATGGAAAAAGGCAAGAAACAAGAATTGAAGCACGCTTTGGTGCTTGTCCGTGGGCATAGGTAGGACTTCCAGGAAACCATCGGTAAACTCGACCAGCCGATTGCTGTGGCCGGTCAGGACGAGATACTCTTCGTCGCTCCATGCTCCTTGACGCGGCAGGAGATCTTCGAGCACATCTTTCCATTCTTGGTTAGACGGAAGGTCGGTTGAGGGCTGCGTTACGGTGGCCATGACTCACCTTCGATAGAGGTCATTCAATTCCACACTCAATATAATCGGGGCCGAAGGTCTATGCTACGCGCCTCAGAACGCAGTGGCACAGAAGTTCCGGCGAGACGCTCTGGTCGTGGCGTGCACGAGATACGGACCTTGTGCATTTCCTGGCGAAATCCACGACGTCCATTTATCACACCAAGCCAGTCGCGACGGCCAACCCGTAGGAGGATGCTGATGGGGCAGCTGTTCGACACGATTCGGCGACTGGTCGCCGAAGAAAAGTATGTCGTCGGAGAGCACGCTTCCGAGCGACTGGATGAGCGCGGTATCATGGAGTGGCAGGTGGTCGCTGCACTGGAAGAAGGTGAGTTGATTGTCGAGCGGCCAGATGCGACTCCCAACCCTGCTGTGGAGGTGCGCGAATCCTTGCCGGATGGCACCGAGTTCAAGGCCGTTTGGTCTCAGCTGCGCCAGAGTGGTGTAGCCAAGTTGGTAACCGTCCATTTCTTCGACAGAGGTTAGCCATGCGTATTCCCGGACGGCGGATCAGGCGGACACGCCTGATTCAGACCGAGAAATATGTGGTTGCGGTAGAAGTCGAGATGGTCGTTCCGGTGGATGACCCAAGTGAGCCGTGCTACGAATCGGAGACAGTTCAGCTCCTAAGGGAGATCAAGGAGCACGCCGAGCAGGGAGACGTGGCCTGGCTAACTACGAAAGGCAAGGTCTATGCTGCCGTGGGAGCTGCCTAGGGGACAGGGTAATGGTGGCAAACGATGCCCGATTCGCAGAGCCTGCTAATGCTTGAGTTTCTTGACTGGGTCTCCAGCCGTCGCCGGACCTACGCCGAGGCGATGGAAGCCTGGCGAAGCACCTGCCCCCGGCACACCGTCTGGGAGGACGCGCTCTTGGGCGGACTCATCCAGCTTGAGGGTGGAGATACAGACCAGCATCCTGAGGTGGTTCTCACGCCGCGCGGTCGAGCCGTTCTTGATGGAGAATGCTGCGAGTAGACCACCGTAGGCGCGCTGTGCGAGGTTCTCCTGACCCCGTACCTGGATGACCGTAGGTCTCCCTTTTGCCGATTGACACTCACGGCCACCAGTTGCGGCGAGAACAGGTGGCCTTCACCGAGCGCAACCGCTTTTTGTGCCTGTGCTGCAGTTTCCGTTTCGCACGGTTTTTCGCTCCCGCCCATCGGCGGGAGAGCTTGTTCATTCGGCAGTCCGCATCTTGGCTCGGCAAGCGGCGCCGGATACACTTCCGGCTATGCCTTCACACTTCCGCGATGTTGATCCCCGCGAGCTACGAGTTCCGTCATCCCGGCGCAGCGGTGCCGACCCGTTCAAGCTCCACAGGCAGATTGCCCAGTTTGGGCCCTCCTCCGTCGGGATGCCCCCGCTAATCGTGTATGAGGGGACGGACGGCGTGCTCGTGGTGTATAATGGCGTGACCCGGGCGACCCGGATCGCCAGGTTCGCCCCGGGCACCTCGGTCAGGGTCGAGGTAATCGGCCGACTCCGCCGGGCCTACGGGCCGGACCCCAAGATCGGAGATTTGCTGCCATGATCCCAGCAACCCAGCGTGAGGCCTTGACCGTGTTGGCCGAACTGTGCGAATTGTCACCGGACGTGCGGCTCGGTCAGTTGCTCGCGCACCTCGGGTTCCTCGGCGAGGACCAGACCGGGCGGTCCCTTTGGGACATCGAAGACGAGCAGCTGCTGGCCATCCTCTACCACCATCGGGCCGAATTGCTCGGACGGCAGCCGGACTCGCCGGACCCATTGTTACATCCAAGCGGGTCGGCCGGCTCGGCTCCTCAGAATTCGGCAATTCAGTAATCGGTCCCGACGTGGGCGCTACCGCTTGCCAAGGTGCATCAGGCGCTGGACTACTTCAAGCAGAATCATCGTCCTCCCCCATTCATGGTATGGAACAACGATTCCGGCGACGGCGTAGTCATCGAGCGGGATAAGGCGCTATAGTGAACTTCGAGTCGAAATTCACGATGGCCCCTTATCTGGCCGGTGCTCAGTGGCATAACGTCACGAGTGGTGGGCATTTACTCCAAAGTGTAAACTATGGAGAGGACTCAAACGATGGTGATAAACCTTACCCCACAGTTGGAAGCCGCGTTAAGCGAACAGGCGCGGCGGCGCGGAGTGGCCCCGGAGGACCTGGCACTTGACGCGCTGCGGGACCGATTTCTGCCCAAGGTACCGCCCATCGAGCCTCGGGATGACTGGGAACGAAGACTATTCGAGGCCGCTATCGACTGCGGGGTCTCTATGCCCGACTTGGCTCTGAGCAGTGACGAGCTGTATAGATGACGGTTAAGAATCTAAACCGGACCAGATGAGCGGAAATGCCAATGGGCGCACCTCGTATGTACGCGGATTTTCAGGATCTAGACGATGAGAACCGTCTGCGTTTGACTTGCGCCAGGATCTCGATTTCGTCTCGAAATTTACGATGGACCCTTATCCGACTCTGACATCTCATTCACACGACTTTGGAACTGCTCCCACAAGCCTTCATATTTGCCACCGGTGGCGACGCTAATCAGCAGCTGCATAAAAACCACGTTCCCGGAGTGGATCTCGTCGTCAGCAATTTCGCGCCCGTCGAATTCAGGATCGCAAGGGAGATCCACTTCGCGAATCCACCAACGGTCGATCTTTGCCACCAAGTCGTAGATGGAGGCAAGCAATTCAGTATTGATCTCCGCGTCGACGGTGGCGACGAATTTGGGCAAGTCGTGGGCTAATTCGTTTCTGTGTTCACGAATTGCGTCGACCGAACGGATATCAGAGTCATCAAGAACAGACATTCCTTTCAACCACAGCAAGGATGCCCGTAGAGGGCTCTTGGCTAGCGAGAGAACGTCTTTCTTGTATTTGTCGCTGATAATTGATCCATTGGAATCGAACTCGTGAGTCAAGAAACCGCGAATACGTTCGATGACGGACGTGCGAAGGATTTCATAAGCAACCAAGAAGATCGATGCGGCCATCAGGTTGGCTCGAAGAATCTCTGGATTCAGCAACTTTGCCCAGCTCCGGTATGCTTTGTCCCTGAGTCCATCCATATTAGTGCTCCCGAAATAGCCCTTCGGCGCTATCATGATAGCCCTTGGATGAAGGCTGCGCGCAAGAGAATCGGCTTCAATGTCAAATCCCCCAGAGAATCATGGTGGCAGAGCTTGTTCTTGGTGCGTCTCAAAAAGGAAGACAGCAAAGGTGATCGCAGCTCCCACTGCAAGTCGAGCATGTCGTGAACTTGGGCTCTTTGTTGAGGCATGCTTGCCGTGTCCGGTCCCAAAGCGGTTCCGAAATTCAGCGAGGTCTTGTGAAAGTGCGGCAAGACGATTGAGCAAGTTTCGAATGGTCTCAGACGATTTTGCTTGATCTGGCATCTCCTCTGGTAGGAGCTTAAGGGTCCTCAAGGCCGCCCGAACGAGCTTGGGGAATTCCAGTCCCTGGTCGTAGGGTTGACTGCGCTCTTTAAGGATTGTTTTGCAGACAGTTTCCACAAATTCTTTGGCCGTCCCAATCGCCAGCTCAGGATCAGTTCCAATCGCAGACTCAAGGCGAGCGATTTGACGCGTCACGTAATCCGCGTCCAGAGCTCGGCTCACAAGGTGCGCGGAATCAATGGGAAGACTCGCTCCATTAAGAAGCCGGCGAGCGACGAACACCGGACGCGCAGAGATCCTCATACGTTCCACAAGTTCCCAACCATCGACGGTCAAGTGCCGATTCAGGAGTTCAACAAGCTTCAGAACTTCATTCGGATCACGTCGGACGACCGGATGCACCATTTCAGCGAGAAAACGCAAAAAAACCTCATCGCTCCCGTTCAAAAGATCGAAGCGGGAGTCGAAAAAGACCCAGTCGTTGTCCCCATCCTGATTGTTGACTCGATGCTGCCAGATGTCGTCCGCAGCGTCGGCAAATCTACGATCCGAGGAAGGCAAATCCCGGAGCCTATACAATCGATTAAGGAAAGCGGGCTCGTCGAGATTTCCGCTCCATGGAATCTGCGCCAAAGCGAGTTCGTGGATGATGGCCCGTCGTGTTACTTCCGTTACTGCCCGTACAACATATGGGATTTCGTTGGTCATCGGTTAAGCCCACGGTCGGTACCTGGCACGCAAAGTAGGACACGCATCGAACTTCTTCAGTTCGCTCAAATCGTGCGAATCTCGGCCTTGATTCTCCGTGGAACAACCGAACTGACCAGCCCTGCCAACGACGAAGTCGTCAGCGACAGACAACTCCAGGTATTCTACAGTTAACGAACCGAGAATTCGGCTCGAATCTGAAATGATGTGGGGCTGGATACTGTCCGGAAAACGTACGCTATCCGGTCCTATGGCCTTCTACGTTCAAGGAGGCGCGTCCCAGAAGAAAGCGCTACTTCGAGGACTTTCTCCGATTCCCTCTCTCCCTATTTCTTCAAACTAAACGTCGCCGAGATCGACACGCGATAAATGACTTTTCCCGGCTGCGAGCCGACAGCCTCTCCCGCGTGTGGGGTGCTCTTGGCACCAGTCGCTTCTCCCTGCAGCATCGATCTATAGAACGAGGAAATGGCCCCGGCCGGCGAGGAATCCTCCGCAGCACCGGCCAAGGGCGAGGTGTCCTCGATGCGATGGACCGAGCCCAGTTCGCTGCCGGCTGCCCGGGCCAGGCGGGCGGCGTCCTGTTTGGCGCTTTGAAATGCCTGAGCCGTGGCCTTGGCTTGTGCTTCCTCGGAGAGCTTGCTGACATAACTGAAGCTCGGCTCGCCGCGTTTTGATTCTCCGGCCATGCCGAAGACGTTCATCGCCATCATCTGCGGCGTTTCTTCTGCGCTTTCCTCGTCCTGGGGCGATAGCTGCTTGAGCTCCTTCAGGCCGCCCAGGTCCGCGGCTTTGAGTTTTTCTTCCAGGTCATGAGAGAGGATCATCAGCTCCTCCGGGCTCGACGCTTTGAGCGGAATTTCCGCCGTGAGAATTGCAGAGACAAGGATCGAGGGCGCCTGTTTTTTCTTTGCTGCGGGAGCTTTCGGCTGGTTCATCACCCGGCCCCCCATCATCATCTCGAGTTGCTTCTGCCGTTCCGATTTTTCATCTCCAATCACCGCCCGGCTGACCGTAAACGACGCTGCAGAAGCCCCCGAGCGTTCCAGATGACCTTGGGCGCTTTCGCGTCGTTCCTTAAGTCTCGCCAGGGCCTCCTTCACGTCCTTCCCCTTCGCCAGGACATCCACCTGAACGCGCAGGCTTTCGGGCGGCCGTTCGAGCTCGACGGTCCCGTGGCCCGTCACCGTTGCAGTTTCCGTTTGGGCTCGCACTGTCGTGGGGAGGAGGAATGTCGCGACGAAAATAATCGCTGGCACAGTTCGAGTAAGGTTTCGCATGGCGGAATTCCAGGATGAAAATGGTCGAAGGCTACCATGGGAGCCAGATCATCGTAGAGCGCCGTGGCAGCGTACGCAACGAAAAACAGGGCGCCAGAGGCTTCGCAGCCGTTTGAGTCCAGGTTACTTGATTCTCGAAAGTCGCAGCGGGTGAGTCAATTTTTTGGGAAGGGCCGAGGCGAGAGTAAGATGAAGAGTAGGATGAGGAAGAAGAGTAGGAGCAAGATTAAGAAGAAGATTAAGAGGTAGAATTGAGACGGTTAACATCTTGCTCTTACTCCTGCTCATAATCCTCTTCCTAACCTTCATCCGGGCCTAAATCGGCTGCTGCGTAGGACAGATTTCCAATCTGTCCGGTCAGGTTGGAAACCTGACCTACAGCAGAATCCCGCTCGTTTCTTTGAGGTATGAGCCTCGTGCTACTTCACCTTGCCGTCCGGCAGCGCGCCGATATTCTCGAACAGGTGGGCCAGGGAAGTCATCAGCTTGCGGAAATCGCCTTCGTGCAAGCTTTCATTGGGAGCGTGCGGATTGCTCTTGGGATCTTCAATGCCGAGCAGCAGCGCTGGGGCGCCGCCAAAAAGCTCGGCAAGCGGGCCGACGAAGCCGATGCTGCCGCCGCAGCCGATCGCGGCAGGATCTTTCTTGAACCCGCTGCGCAGGGCCGCGATCGCGGCTTCGAAGGCCGGGCCATTGGGGTCGGTCATCCACCAATCGACAAGCCCCTGCGATTTGAAGGTCACCTTCACTCCCCAGGGCGGGTCCTTGGCCAGGAACTTTTGGATCTGGTCGAGGACCTGCTTGGCATTCTGGTCGGGAACGATGCGACAGCTCACGATGGCCGACGCCTTGGGCAGCACCTGGTTCGAGGCGCCCTTGATCGAGCTGGCTTCCTGGGCGATCACAGTGATGGCGGGTTTCCGCCAAGTCTGCTCAAAGACGTGGCAGTTCTTTTCGGTCGCAAAACGCACGCTGGGGAGAATGCCGAAGTCGCGGCGCCATTTCGCTTCGTCTGCCGGCAGCAAGTGCAGCGCACGCCGCTGGGCCGCGGTCATGGGCCGAACCTTGTCGTAAAAGTGCGGAATCGGAAGTTTGTCGTTGCCCCAGTAGAGCCGGGCCAGGATCACGTCCAGCGCCAGAGCCGCATCCGCCAGGGCGCCGCCCGCCATGCCGCTATGGACCGGCAGCTTCGCACTCTGCACCTCGACAAGCGTCGCAGCAATGCCACGCAGGGCATAGGTGATGCAAGGCAGACCGACTTCGATGTTCTCCGTATCGCACACGACAATGACGTCCGAGTGGATCTTCTTCTTGTGCTCCTGGAAGAAGCTTTCCAGGTTGCGTGAGCCAACTTCTTCTTCCCCCTCGACGAGCATTTTAACGTTCACCGGCAAGCTGCCGCGCGTTTTCAGGAAGGCAGAGATTGCTCCGAGCTCGGCCGTGATTGCGCCTTTGTCGTCGGCCGCCCCTCGGCCGAAGAGCCGGCCGCCGCGCGGCGTCAGCGTCCAGGGGTCGGCTTGCCACTGTTCCGGGAAATTGATTGGCTGCACGTCGTGATGTGCATACAAGAACACGGTCGGCTTGCCGGGAGCCTTGAGCCATTCACCATACGCATAAGGATTGGAAGCGCCGCAGCGAATCACTTCCACGTTTTCCAGGCCCGCCTGGCGCATTTGTGAGCAGGTCAACTCGGCGGTTTGATCAATCTCCTTTTGGTGCTCGCCGTCTGTGCTGATACTGGGGATGGCAACCAGCTCTGCCAGACTGCGGACCAATCCTGCGTGATTCTTCGTCAACCAATCCAAAACCTGCTTCATGGTGCAAGCCCTCAGGCGTCGACTGCTTCTTTTTTTGGGGTTTCGGCCATGACGGTATCTTGGGGAGTCAGCGACTTTTGGCCAGTCTCACGTAGATGCGATGCTGCCGGGAAAGTGTGAATTGGTACGAGAATCGTGTCCAAGAGTCGTTAAGTGTCGGTAGAATAAGCCAGATCAATCGAGGAAACTACCATGTCCTGGCAAGTACTGCCGCTTTCAGCTGGCAACTTTCGCGTCGCAAGCCATTGGAATGTGAAGTTTTAGGCGCAGCTGAACGCCACTGATCGGAATAGGACATCTCCAGGGGGACTTTCTGGAGTTCGCCCTTGGA
>Ga0208044_1000683_pt1 | contig 22741 bp, 18 predicted proteins | sample Sb_taG_8_FD_187712 | JGI IMG/M metagenome (GOLD analysis project Ga0208044, IMG submission 187712) | Peat soil microbial communities from Weissenstadt, Germany - Sb_50d_c_BC metaG (SPAdes) (version 2) | ecosystem: Environmental > Terrestrial > Soil > Wetlands > Peat | place: Germany... | reverse complement strand
CCGGCATGAGTGACCCTCATCCGCCGCTGCGCGTTCCCTCTCCCGCCGGGAGCGGGGGGAACCCCGCTTGCGGGGTCGGGCCGAAGGCCGGGTGAGGGGCGGTACTGGCCGAGGCCCTGCCCCCCCCTCATCCGCCGCTGCGCGGCACCTTCTCCCGGCGGGAGAAGGTAGCCGAAGGCCTGCCCCCCTCATCCGCCGCTGCGCGTTCCCTCTCCCCTGGGAGAGGGTGGCCGAAGGTAGGGTGAGGCTACCGCCGGCTGCTTGCGGAGCAGTTCGAACACGGCGAAACCCGACCGGGCCTGGACCAAGAACAGCCGCTGGTGCTCGTTCACGCCCGCCGGCCCCAGATGATCTTTCCGCTCAGCTCCCAGCCACGGGGCAGGTCCAGGCGGCCCGCCTTGATGGCGTCGAGCTGGTCGCTGGAAACGTCCGCGACGAGGAGCTTTAACCGGGTGTCTTCGCCGGCCAGACCGAACTCGATCGGTTCGACCCGGGCCGCCTCGGCGTCGGAGAGAGCCAGGCGGTCGTTCACCTCGAGAAGGCGGATCTCATCGGGGGCCGAGCCCTGCGGGAGGTACCAGATCTCGCGGATCCCGCTGTCGGAGACCATGTGCTTCGGGCCATCCAGTGCGCCATCGTGTCGCGCTCCGCGGCGGCCGGCGGGGCGGGTTCTTCCGCCCGCCGCTGGCGGCGGCGAGACACGGCGTCCAGCTCGTCGAGGAACTCAAACCACTGTTCTTCGTCGTACTGCTCCGCGGTGCGGGCAAGCTCTTGGGGCGTCGGCATCTGCCCGGCTCCTTTCCCCCTCTACGGTGCGCGGCTGACTCACTCTCATTGTAACCAACCGAGACGGGCTGGGCAGGTCGGTTGCACCGGTCGTAGGGACGTGCCCGGGAAGGCCCCTGGGGCCCCAGGAGCGATCCGCTGAACTCGTGCAAGGAAAGGCAAAGCATAGTCCGGATGGCACATAGAGAATAAGAAATTCTCTCAACGAAACCACATACCAGGGGACAATGTGAATTGTGAAAGCGCTCCAGGCAACTTGGGCAGTTTATCTGTGTCTTCCTATTCCCCCTACTCTATGAGGGCAATTCACTATGTCCCACTGAGGCCTCCCACCGGCATCGACCCCGGCTCGGTGCTCGTCGGCAACTTCACCGGCCAGCCGGGGCAGCTCGACATGGTTACGGTCAACGCGGGCTCCAACGACCTCACGCAGTACCCGGAGGGCAAGACCGGCACGGCGAACCCGGCTGGAGCGCCGGACGACGGCTCGGCGCGACGGCCACCGCCAGCCGGCGGAGTTACGCCAGCGATGCCCGCCAAAGCGGACCTCGGTGACGCCAGCACGGCCCTGGGCATCATCGCCGACGCCGCACCCCTTCCCGCGACCGCGGCGCAGGAACGGCCGCCCGCCGCGATCCCGAGTCCGACCCCAGCGGGCGCGGAACGGCTCTCGCCCGCGCAGGCGGCCCTCGTGGTCGGGACGACCTCGATGGGCTTGGTCGCCGTGACCCGCACGTTCGCCGACCTGGTCCTGGCTTACCCTTCCAGGACCCGCGTGCGGTCCGCGACCCCGGGTGCGCGACGGCGCCCTCGACCGTGAGGTGGCGCCGAGAGTGGTCATTTGTGGCTCAGCTCGATCACGTCGTAATCCTTGGCGGGGGGGGACCGGAGGCACTCGCTGGCCCGGGCGAGCAGGGCGAGCGCGGGCTGATCGAAACCCTCCCTCCGACCCCGGAGGATCGGGTAGAGGGCGGCACACGCCTCGGCCCATTCCCCCTGCTCACAGCGGGAGAGGGCCGTTTCGTAAGCGTCGCGCGTCGCGAGCCATTCCGCGGTGGGGTGGCCGCCTTGGAGCTCGTACAGGTCGGTGGCGGCGTCAATCCCGACGACGCGGACCCGGGCGAGCCGGCGCGTGGGAAAGGAGTCGCCAATCAAGGCGCGGGTGGTGCCGGTGATCAGCAGGGGGACGCCGAGCTGTTTCGTCGCCCCCTCCACTCGGCTGGCGAGGTTGACCGTGTTGCCCAGCGGGCCGTACTTCAGCCGCCGGAGGCTGCCGGTGTTGCCCACGAGAGCGTCGCCGGTGTTGATGCCGATGCCCAGCGCCAGGGTGGTCTGGACCCTCGAGCCCCAGCACTCGTTGAGCCCGGGCAGTTCGCCGAGCATGGCCTGCGCCGCGCGGCAGGCGCGCGCGGCGTGGTCCGCCTGGGCCAGTGGAGCATTCCACATTGCGAGGATTCCGTCGCCGACGTAGTCGACAACCACACCCCCGTGCTCGTAGATCCGCGCGGTGAGCCGCTCCAGGATGTCGCCCATGAGGAGGCAGGTCTCGCGTGCCCCCAGTCGCTCGGCGATCCGGGAGAAGCCGCGGATATCGCTGACAAGGATCGACACCTCGCGATCCTGCCCCAGGAGGAGCTCCGGGTTGCGGTCGAGCTCGTCGGACAGCTCGCGGGAGAAGAACTGCTCGAACTGGACGTGGCGGCGGGCGGCCTCGGCCTCGGTACTGACCCGGGCGATCCCCGCGGCGGCTGCCGCGGCCAGAACCTGGACGAGCTGTGCGTGCAGGGGCTTCAACTGGGAGGGGCCGATCGCCGCCCCGAACACCGCCCCGATCACCGCCCCTCCCTCCGGGTCGAGGATCGGGGAGGCGACCACCGCAGTGATCCCGGTCAGGCTCCCTGTCGGGTTTTCCAGGCCGCCGCCTTGATAAAACGTCCGCCGCTCCTCGCGAACGCGCTCCAGGATGGTCCGGCTGTAGTTGACGCGCGGGGCGCCGGGTGCCGAATGCACCGCGACAGGCTCCCAGTTTTCGCCCTTACGCAGCAACACCAGCCCGTAATCCAGCCCGATCAGATCGACCACCGCCCGGGCGATCTCCTGGTAGAACTCCGGAGACGATGCCGCGGCACGCTGGACGCTGACGACCGTCTCGAACCAGCGCGTGAGCTGTGATGGGTCGGGGACGTCGGTGGCGGGGTCAAGCGTGAGCGCGTGTCGGAAGCCGGCAGTGGCGATCGGCGGTGTGACGGTGCACAGCATCGTGGGGTCGACCGGCAACTTCCCACCCTTGCGGATCTCGATCGCGGTCTGGCCGAGCGTAAGCCTGAGCGGCGTCGCGAGCTCGCGAGCCTGGCCGACCTCGATGTACGAGCCGTCCTCGAGCGGGACCGCAACGCGCTTACTCAGGTTGGCAACTCGAACCGCTCCGGACGGCAATTCTTCCACCCGCAGGTGGTCTTTGGACACGTATGGGTCATTGTCGAGCACGCACCGCTGGGTACCGGGCCGGGGCTCACGGCCAAACTCGAAAGGACCCGAGTCGTGGTCGAGCTGTTGCGATCGGTCCTTGCTTGACACGAAGAACTGCAACATCATGTCGACCCCTCCCGCCGCTGATCGTCGTCGCGGTGTCCGGTCCGGTTCGGCGGTCCGTGACGAAGGGAATGGTTCTTATCACCGGGCGTCGGCGCCTTTGCCCATCGTCTTGGCAATTCTACATTATTATCGACGGGACGTCACCTCGTACAGAGCGGAGGCGCGGACGCTCCCTTTCATATAATCCTCGACCCGGAAGTCGGCCGGGCGGTCGAAGGTCGCGCCCGTCGGGCACACCGACCGGAAGCGCAGGACGGCGACCATCCGGATCGCGTTGCGGAGATGGCAATCGCCGACCGCGTACCAGCCGTCGTCGACCAGGACGAGATCATACGGGTCGACCGCCCCCTTCGGTTCGTCTCATCCCGGCTCGTCGTCCAGTAGACCATCTCCACTCGGTGGGAGGAGCGAAAAAGGGACATCACTAACATCGACCGTTTGAGAGGGAAAGGAGCCTCGGGGGCATGCACGTAAACGCTTGATGCAAGCGGCTTCGGGGCTAAGGAAGCGCTATTTAGTGATGTCCTTTTTCCCTCCCTGTCCGATTCTGATTTCCCGGAATTCGCCCAAGCAGTTAGGTATGGTGTCCCCGGAACTCCCCGAACTCCCCCCCCCAATCCATCCATGTATTGATGGTCCTCAGTGCGCTTCAGACTGAATGAATCGGCCCGGTCGGCCGATACCTTACGATGCGTATTATGCGAAAAGACGTCAGGGTCCGCCCAATGGCAGAACCGAGACTGAATGAATCAGCCCGGTCGGCCGATACCTTACGATGAGTATTATGCGAAAAGACGTCAAGGTCCGCCCAATGGCAAAACCGAGATGGAATACGGCCCGGTTTCTATTCTGGGGCTTGGTATGCCTACCTAGCCTCTCGGGCTGCTCGGTCCTGACCGAACATCGTTTCACCGATCCGGGGTTTCAAGGGCGAAACCCGAGTGAGGTGAAGATCTTAGCCGAGGTAGAACCTCAGCGGATGTCCCTCAAACTCGCTCAGCTACGCGTACCGTCCGTCATCTCGCCATCCGCGAAAGCAGGCCCTTTCAGGGGCCTCAGCGAGACCGACTGCGTGGTCGCTGCGGCAAAAGCCTCGACATCAGGAAGACTCCTGGACGCGAAGGCTCAGGAATGCAGCCAGGGGGTCCCCCCGAGCAGCCCCCATTGTCGGAACCCTGCCGCGCCCACTGATCTGAGAACGGAGATCCTCCGCGTGGCGGCTCTTGAAGCCCGCAACCGTTCCGCGGCCGGGGGCCTGGAACTCTTTTATCGGTTGGAGTTGGCCCACGCCCAGCGAGAGGTGCTCCAGGATAGTCTCGCCACTGTCGCTGGCGCTCTTGAAGATCGCGATCGACTACTCGCACTGGGGATGACGATTCCGGTGCCACTCGATGAGCTGAGGCAGCAAACGTTCGACCTTCAGTCCCGGCTCGTCGCGCTCGACCAAGCAATCGTGCGGCTGTCCAACGAACTCAAAGACCTGCTCAGCCTCGGTCCCCAGGGAGAGCCCTGGCTCATCTGGCCGCTCGTCGAAGTGCGGGTCGACACCCACCCGATCGACGTCGAGGCGGCGGTCCAGATTGGTCTGGCTCGGCGACCCGAGGTTGGCCTGCTCCGGCGGCTCGACTCGATGCAGTCGAGCGACACTCTGCGAGCCCTTCAACCCGCTCTTTCCATGGTCAACCCGCTTCTGGGAATGAACTGTGGAAGCTCGGCCCTGTCTCGTCGGACCATGCCGCTTTTCCTGTGCAGCCGCGGCGATGAGAGCGAGGACCTCGCGTCGTTGCGCAACCTCTGGGACATTTACCGTCAGGCCCGCGAGCAGGAGATTGCCAAGGAGACGAGGTCGGCGGCACTTGAAGTCCAGGCAACCCTCGAGCAGATCATCGTCGCCAACGGGCGTCTGCGACACTGGGAGACCCGGATCGGCCAGATCAAGGCCAGGGAAGCGGGCGGAGTAATGAGTCCCCTGGAACAGACCCAGGCGGAGCTGAGGCGACTCGATGCCCTAGCTGCGCTCTGGAAGTCCATCGCCGACTGGCAGATCGCAGTCGCGCACCTGCGGCGGGAGCAATTCACCTTGATGCCTTAGCGGCGCCCGGTTGTCACCTGCGTTGGTAGAAAACCTTCAAGAGCTGCTCCTTGAACGACGCCGTTGAATCGATTGCATCGCGGAACGACTTCTTGTCGAGGGTGTACACTTCGAGATCGTCAACGGCCACGATCGTGGCACTGCGCGGCTTGTCCTCCAGCAAAGCAATTTCGCCGAAGAAATCGCCCTCCTGCAGCGTCGCGATCTTGCGGTTCCCGCCTCCTTCATCTCTCAGCACGTCGGCAGTTCCTTGGTTGATGATGTAGAATTTGTCTCCCTCGTTCCCTTGTCGAATCACGGTCGACCCGGCGGCGAACCGCTCCAGCACCAGCTTGCCCGCGACGTTGGCCAGTTCTTCCGGCTTGAGCGAGGAGAACGCCGGACACTTGGTGAGGAACATGCAGACCCGGATGGTCTCGGTCGTGGGGGTGTTGGACTTGATCCGACCCTCGGCCATGGTGACGATGCGGTCGGCAAGGTTCAAGATCTTGACGTCGTGGGTGACAACGAAGATCGTGGTCTTCTCCTGCTTGGCGAGCTGTCTCATCAGGTTCAAAACGATCTCGGTCGACCGGGCGTCGAGGGCCGCCGTCGGCTCGTCGGCCAGGATCAGCTTGGGCTTGTTGACCAGGGCGCGGGCGATGGCCACCCGCTGCCTCTGGCCGCCGGAGAGGCCCTTGGGCTTGTAGCCGATCCGTTCCTTCAGGCCGACCTGGATCAGCGCCTCCTCGGCCCGCTGGCGGTTCCTCGCGCGGTTCGAGTCTTTCAGCTCCAGCGCCATCCGCACGTTCTGCAAAGCCGTGAGAGATTCGAACAGATTATGGGTCTGGAAAATGAAGCCGATGTTGCGCCTGACCTCGACGAGCTCTGCGTCGCTCAGGCCGGCCAGCTCCCGTCCCAGCACACGGAGGCTCCCCTCCTGAACCTGGCGGAGGCTGCCGATGAGCGTGAGCAAGGTCGTCTTACCGCAACCGGACGGCCCGGTCATGATGACCAGTTCCCCAGGCTCTATCGTCAGATCGATCCCGAAGAGGATCTGATTGCGAATCTCACCCGTACCGAAAGAGTGGTTCAGGCCGGTGATCTTCAGGGCTTCCCCATTGTTGTCGTCCGGCACCGATGGATCCCCCTACTTCGGAGGCAAACCTTGAGTTCAAAACAGGTCGGCCGGGGCCGCACTCCAGAGTTTCCTGATCGCGAGACAGGCCGAGATCAGACACATGAGTAAGGTGAATGCGAACATCAACGTCACGCGAAACGTGCTCAAGTTAAACGGTATGCAGGTGAATTTCTGGTTCATTGCATAGCAGACGAAGCTCACCGCCGTCCCTGCCACGAACCCCATGACTGCGAGGTAGAGGGCCTCGAGCAGCACGACCTGGACCAGGTCCACCCGCCGGTAACCGATCGCCAGCAAGGTCGCATATTCGCGGATGTACGAGGAGATCTCGCTGAAGAGGATCTGGTAACAGATGACCACGCCCACGACGAAACCGAAGACCATGCCCAGCCAGAAGACAAATCCGACCGGGGTGTTCAGCAGCCAAAACTGTTTTTCGTTGTCAATGAACTGGTCTTTCGTGAAAACCTCCACGGACGGGGGCAGGGCCTTTGCGAGACTGGCTTTGACGCGGTCGGTTGTCCCCGGGCGGACCTTGATCAGCCCGATGTCGATGGGCAGGCTTTCGGGATCGGCACCGCGGCGGTCGGCGAAGTAGTTGAGGAAGTTGCGGTCACTCATCACGAGATTGCCGTCATTCAGGAAATCGGCGCCGAGGCCGAACTCGCCGACGACATGGAGCCTCCTGTCCGACAGCTCCGTGACGTCGCCGATCCGCGGCCGGCCGTAGAACCGGGCTTTGCCCGAACGGTCGAACAGGGCCGAGTTCGGCACCTGCAGCGCCGCCGTTTGCGCTTGGATTTCCTGGTCCGTGAACGCCTCGTCCGCGAGACGGAAAGCCACCACCCTCACCGGGATTTGGAGCCCCGAATCCAACACGCGCCAACGGGCCATTCTCGTTTCAATATAGATCGGGTTAGCGGCCAGAACGTCCTGGAACTGGAGGGCTTCGTTGAGGTGCCGGCGCGAGAAACTCTCCTTGAAGCCAATCGTATACCGAGTACGACTCGTGAGGATCAAGTCGGCGTCGAACTTGCGGAGCAGTCCCACCATTCCGTCCAGCAGGGCGTTGTAAAACCCCATCTCCATGAACATCAAGGCGACGGCGAACGTGATTCCCGCCAGGGAGGCCGCCAATTTGACCTTGTTGTGAACCAGGTTCGCCCAGGCTAAGGGAACGCGACGAAACGGCATCACCGGATCACCTCGGTCAGAATAGGTTGGCGGGGTCGGAGGAGGCGACCTTGCGGACCGACAGGAGCGCCGCCGCCCCGCAGACCAGGAACGACAGTACCATCACCCCGACGGCCCGTTCCGTGGTCATGTTGATCGGCAAGTTGACCATGCTGCGAGTCATCAGGTACAGCAGGTGGGCCGCGACAAAGGCCGGGAGATAACCGAACAGAGCAAGCATCATGGCCTGCTGGAGTACGACCGACGCGAGGTAGCGGTTGGTATAGCCCATCGCCTTGAGCGTCGCGTATTCGCGGAAGTGATCCAGGATGTCGCTGGAGAGGATCTGATAGACGACGACGAGGCCGACAATCAGGGCTACGCCCACCCCGAACAAGAAGATCAGGCCGATCGACTTCTTCCAGATCCAGTAATCTTTCTCCTGTCGAATCAACTCGTTGCGGGTGAGGATCTCGATGTCCTCTCGGCCGACCAGCGAGCGCTCGGGGGCCTCGTGGATCAGGGCCTGCCTGAGTCCCTTCTTGACCGACTCGACTCCGGGAGTCCGGTTGTCGGTCAACTTCACCAGTCCCAGGCTGACCCGCTCCAGGGGGTAACCACCGAAAAGGTTGCGAAAGGTCACATCACTGACGAGGATCGTGCCATCGGAGGCAAAGCCGGTACCCAGCGAGAAATGTCCCTCGATCCGGAGCTTCCGCCCCCCGATTTCGACGTCCCGTCCCCGCTGCCGGGGCTCGAAGCTAGGATGCGACTGCAGGTCCAAGAGCAGCGTGTCAACCCGCCGGAGGCGGTCCAGGTCGTCGTGCGTGACCTCAATCCGAAAGGGTCTGCCGTCCCCATCGAACCGGAACGGTTGGTCACGCGGAGGAAAACCGAACACCAGGATCGGCCGATGCTTGCCCAGGTGGCAGTGGGGAGGGTGATCTTCCGGCCGGTCCCGCTCGCTTCGCCACTCCTGAAGGCCGACGTAAAGCGGGGTGGTCCGAGCCACGCCAGGCACCGACTGCGCCTCGTAAAGACGTAGCCTGGGGAACGCGCCTGACTCGTTGAGATTGCGGTAGCCGCGCGCGACGATGGCGATGTCGAAGTCCAACTGATCCAGGACCAAGGTCGCGGTGTTGGTGACGGAGCCGAGGAAACCCAGCTCCATGAAGACCAGTGTGAGTACGAACGTGACCCCGCCGGTAGCCACCAGCGTTCGGAGCTTGTCCTGACAGAGGTTGCACCAGGCTAACGGCGTCTTCATGATGCGGGCCGGGGGGGATTGACGGTCGAGGCATCGGCGGGCATCGATTCCGCCGGCTCGGCCCGCCGCGGCGGGCCGAGGGAGATCTCGACATCGACTTGCAGGTTCGAGAAGTCGGCCAAAAACTGGCTCGACCTTTTTTTTGGATCGAGCTGGATCCGTACCTGGATGACTCTGCGGTCGGCATCGACCGTCGGGTCGAGGCTGAAGATAGAGTTCCGGCCGACCATTCGTTCAATCCTCCCGAGGTCGATCGTGCCGTTCTTCAAGGTTTTGCCAAGCGCGGTGATGGTGACCGACTCCGCGCGGCTGAGGTCCCGCGCCTGGAGCTCGGGGATCTCGGCGACGACCTCCATCTCGTTCGTGTCACCCATCTGGAGCACGGGCTGCGCGCCGATTGTTTCACCGGGCCGGGAGAGGACCCGCAGGATGCGACCCGCCGCCAAGGCACGGATAACTGCCCGATCGCGCTGGATAAGAGCCGCCTTGTGGCTCGCGTCCAGCGACCTGATGCGGGCGCCCAGATTCCCCTTCTCCGCCCCAATGGCGACCCGCCGCCGTTGAATCTCGATCTTCCGCTCGGCGATTTTTCGCGACTGCTCGAACTTTTGCAGCGATGCCTCGGCTGCGTCAAGCTCTGCTTCGACGCTGCTCACCTTCAACTTTTGCCCGTCGATCTGCTGCTGTGACACCAGAGAGGATCCGGCTTGCTCGAGCTTGATGAGCCGGTCGTACTCGATCCGCGCATTGTCGCGGGCGTCCCTGAGCGCATCGACCTTCCGTCTCTGGACCCGCCGGTCGAACGGATCGAGCTGCTTGATCTGAGCCTCCTCGACGTCGAGCTCCTCGCGGAGCAACGCCTCGTTCTTGGCCTCGAGATCGAGCGATGTCTTGGCTTCGTCGCGCTGGGCCTCGATCATCTTGCAGTTCGCATCAAGCTCCTCGTAGTTCTCGAGGACGAAGAGCTCGGCGTTCACACCGACTTCCTGCCCCTCGTGAACGGAAATCTTTCCGATCCGGGCACCGGGCACGCCGGCGATCGAGATTACCCCGCCCTTGGGCTCGACGCGGCCGAGGGCGCTGATACGCTCGGCCGAGGCCTTGGGATGGGCGTCGGCTCCGCGGTCCACGGAGCTGGTCGACTCCGTCGGCAGCGGTGAGCAGGCCGCCTGGCCCAGGACGACAATGAGAATGAGCGCGCTCGAGACCCGTCGCGCGGCCCCGCAAGTCGCCAGACCACAGACGCTCCCGCTCGTCGCATCAGGAGCCTTGACGATGTTCGGGAACCTGGGAGGGAAGGGCTTCATCATGCGTTCCTCACAGCCGGCGACCGTCCGCGGAAGGAGGGGCGCCCAATACCCACCGGGTGCAGAGCGCGTCCGGGCGATCGGCCCATCGCGGGCCGGCTGGATCACCCACGCGGCCCAGCCCCGCGTGGATCTGCCGCAACTAATCGTCGCTCTTTAACTTTCAACGATCTGACAACGGGCTAAAAACAGGGCGGCAAAAGCGACGCCGTAAGCGGTTTGCTCACAAGCACTTAAGTGGGCCAATGTGGCGCAGGCCCCTGCTTACGACAGCTTCGGAAAACGTCGAGTTTCTAGCCCGTTATCGGCTCCTTATTAACTTTAGCATATTGCGTTGATTAAGAATACAGTGCCCTCGCCATTCCTCGCCAGAGTGGTCGAACCAGCGGACGAGTGTACCGGTCGCGGGCAAACAAAGGGGACGGTCTTAATTGTTGTGGCAAGATGCCTAGTCTGCGGAAAGCCAGTTTGCCTGGATCGTGCAGTTTACCAGAGCAATTAGGAACGTCCCCTTCGCGGCGCCAGGGCTGGTGGACTGGACGAGCCGCCTGATCCGCCAGAAGAAGGCCAATTTTCCAGTTTCTGGCCAGTTGTTCGCGAAATTATGTGCTCGGCCAGTTTGTCCGCCGGAGCGGTTGGCCCCCCCCTCTTGAATCCGATCAAACCCTCCTGGATGGTACACTGGCCTATCGTGTAAAATACATTGCTCGCAAGGAATCGGTCCACGGCGTGCCTTGGGAGTGGACGGGCCAGGATGGCGGTCTGCTCCGGGCCGCGGCAAGTGTGAGCCCGCCCTCCTTCATGGCGAACCCGTTGCGTCCGGGAATCGACCTCCGTCCTCCCTTGACCGGCTCACTGAAGATTGAGTGTCCGAAGATCCGGGTCAGCGACTTGAACAGCCGCGTGACCTCCGCATCGACTCAGGAGTTGAGGAGATATGGCCCAAGCGCAAACCGAAGCAAAGCCGATCGTGAACCGGACGCAGGCCTTGGTCTGGCTTCGCCAGATGATGTTGATCCGCCGCTTCGAGGAACGGGCCGAGATGCTTTACCAGAAGGGGAACAAGATCGGCGGCTTCTTCCACCAGTATAGCGGGCAGGAGCCCGTCGCGGTGGGGTCGATCGGCGTCCTGAGAGAAGATGACTACCTGATAACGGCGTATCGCGACCATGGTCACGCGCTGGCCCGGGGCATGAGCGCGCGGGCGGGGATGGCCGAGCTGCTGGGAAAGGTCACAGGCTGCTCCCGCGGCAAGGGAGGCTCGATGCACTTCTTCGACGTCGAGAAGGGCTTTCTGGGCGGCCACGCGATCGTGGGCAGCCACGTCCCCCTGGCAACCGGCGTTGCGTTTGCCCTCAGGTACCGCGGCGAGGACCGGGTGTGCGTCTGCTATTTCGGTGACGGGGCCATCAACCAGGGTTCGGTTCACGAGGCCCTCAACATGGCCGCGCTTTGGAAGCTGCCGGTGATTTACATCGTCGAGAACAACCTGTACGCGATGGGCACTTCCCTGGAACGATCGACCGCCGTCCTCGATCTGCGGCTGCGGGGTGCGACGGCCTACGGGATTCCCGGCATCACCATCAACGGCAACGACATCGAGCTCATGGCGAAGACGACTCGCGAGGCGGCCAACCGGGCCCGCGGCGGCGAAGGGCCCACTTTCATCGAAGCCCAGACCTACCGCTACAAGGGGCACTCGATCAGCGATCCTGGCAAGTACCGCCTGCGCGCCGAGCTGGACAGCGCCATGAAGAACGACCCGATCGTGGTCTACCAGAACGTTCTCAAGCAACGCGGCTGGATCGACGAAGAGACCGTGGACAAGATGCGCGATGAGGTCAAGACCGAGGTCGAAGAGGCCATCGCATTCGCCGAGCAGAGTGAGCCGCCCTCGCTGGACCAGTTGTACGAGGACATCACCGTGGCCCCCTTTATTCCCCAGGAGTGACGATGCCTCTGATTTCGTATCGCGATGCCTTGAACCAGGCGATGACCGAGGAGATGGAACGCGATGATCGGGTCTTCATCATGGGCGAGGAAGTCGCACAGTACGATGGCGCCTACAAGGTGAGCCAGGGCATGCTCAAGAAGTTCGGCGCCCGCCGGGTCATCGACACGCCCATCTCGGAGGAGGGATTCACCGGCATCGGGATTGGCGCGGCCATGGTGGGGCTGCGGCCGGTCATCGAGTACATGACCTTCAGCTTCAGCCTCGTCGCCATCGACCAGATCGTCAACAATGCCGCCAACATGCGGTACATGAGCGGCGGGCAGTTCGCCGTCCCGATCGTTTTTCGAGGCAGCTCGGGCATGGCCGGCTGCCTTGCGGCCACCCACTCGCACCGGCTCGAGGCGTGGTATGCCCACATCCCCGGCCTGACGGTGATGATGCCGGCCACGCCCGCCGACGCCAAGGGTATGCTCAAAAGCGCGATCCGCTCGGATGACCCGGTCATCTTCATAGAGCACGAGGTTCTCTATCACGAGCGGGGCGAGGTTCCCGCCGGCGAACACCTGGTAGCTATTGGCAGGGCAGACATCAAGCGTCCCGGCACCGACGTGACCCTGATCACGTACTCGCGGTCGCTCAAGACAACCATCGCCGCCGCCACGCAACTTGCCGATGAGGGCATCTCCGCCGAGGTCATCGACCTGCGGACGATCCGCCCGCTCGATCTGGACACGCTGCTGCACTCGGTCATCAAGACGCACCGTGCCGTGATCATCGAGGAAGACTGGCCCTATTGCGGAATCGGCGCCGGGATCGCCGACCGCATCACCCAGCGCGTCTTCGATGAGCTCGACGCGCCGATTCGCCGGGTGGCCGCCAAGGACGCCCCGGTCCCCTACAACCGGGCGCTCGAGGACTCGATGTTACCGTCGGTCCCGCGGATCGTCGCCGCCGTCCACGATGTGGTCTACCGCTAGAATAGAAACGGGGCCGCGCGGATACCGCGGGCCGCCGGACCGATAGGTGGTCGTGCCACCTGATCGATTGATTGATGGAGAAGACACGTGCCGATTGAAGTGACGATGCCGAAGCTCAGCCCCACGATGGAATCCGGGGTGATCGCTCAATGGTTGGTCAAGGTCGGAGACACGATCAAGGAGGGCGACGTCTTGGCCGATATCGAGACCGACAAGGCCACCATGCAGATGAAGTCCTACGATGACGGCATCATCGTGCATATCGACCATGCCGCCGGCGACGAGGTCGCACTCGGTCAAAGGGTCATGGTTCTGGCCAAAAAGGGAGAAGACGCAAAGCAGGTTGCAGCGGGACTGGGCCTGGGTGGGGCTCAGGCCGCACCGGCCTCCAGGACCGCCGAAACCGAGGTGAAGCCCGCCCTGGCCGCGTCGGGTTCCTCCGGGGCGACGACCTCGGGCAATGGGCAGGAAGAGGTCGCCGCTCCGCCCGTCGAAGCCCACGGAGGCCGGCTCAAGGCGAGCCCGCTCGCCCGCAAAATGGCCGAGTCGTCTCAACTTGATCTGGGCCGGATCCAGGGCACGGGCCCCGGCGGACGGATCATCCGCCGCGACATCGAGGCGTATCTTTCGGGTTCGCCAGTCCAGGCCCCCGCACCCGCCGCGACCGCGGCGGGAACGGCCGCGCCGCCGGCGTCAGCCCCGGCCCAGGCACCGGTGACGAGGCCCGCGACACCTCCTGTCCCGGCTGCCCCGACAGCACCTGTCGCCCGGCCCACCGCGGCCGCGGCACCCCTCGCCGCGCAGCGAATACCCCATAGCCGGATGCGCAAGACCATCGCCCAGCGCTTGCTCCAGGCCAAGCAGACGGCTCCCGAGATCCACGTCACCGTGGAGATCCGGGTCGATAAACTGGTGGCGATCCGCGAGGACCTGAACCGGCGGCTCGCCGCCGAGAATATCAAGCTCTCGCTGGGCGACTTCGTCACGAAGGCCGTCGCCATCGCCTTGCGCAGGCATCCGGGGCTGAACGCAAGCTACGAGCCGGACGCGATCGTTCGCCACGGCGAGATCAACATCGGCATCGCCGTTGCCCTGGATGAGGGCCTGATCGTCCCGGTGCTCCACAGGGCCGATACCCTGGGTCTGGCGGAGATCCGCCGGCAGAGCGCGGCCCTGGCTGTCGCGGCCCGTTCCAATCAGCTCACGACCGAGCAACTCACCGGCAGCACGTTCACGATCAGCAACCTCGGCATGTTCGGCATCAGTCAGTTCGACGCGATCCTGAATCTGCCCGAAGTCGGCATCCTTGCCGTCGCCGCCGCCGAGCGGCGGCCCGTGGTCGAGGGCGCCACGCTGGTTCCCGGCACGGTCCTCGCCGTCACGCTCACTGCCGATCATCGAGCGGTCGACGGGGCGATGGCCGCCGATTTCGTGCGGACGATCAAGCGGCTGCTGGAGGAGCCGGCGATGATGCTGCTCTGAAGAGCCGCCGGGACCGGGATGGCGGATGGCAGATGGCGGATGGCGGAAGGCGGAAGGCAGATGGCGGATGGCGGATGCGGAAGGCGGAAGGCAGATGGCGGATGGCGGATGGCGGATGGCGGATGGCGGATGCGGAAGGCGGATGGCAAATGGCGGATGGCAAATGGCGGATGGCAAATGGCGGATGGCGGATGACGGATGGCAAATGACAGATGGCAAATGACGGATGACGGATGACAGGTGACAGATGACGGAGGACGGATGACGGATGGCGGATGACATGGGGCAAGGGCACGGCGGCACTGCGGGCTTCGGCGTTTGCGATCACTCGCCGGTCATTCTGGCTTGATTGAGATTTCCAAGACGAAGGGCACCATGGCATACGACTATGACATCCTGGTAATCGGTGGCGGGCCGGCCGGATATGCGGCGGCGATTCGTGCTGCCCAGCTCAAGAAGCGGGTCCTCTGCGTCGAGCGCGATAAGCTGGGCGGAATCTGTCTGAACTGGGGCTGCATCCCGACGAAGGCACTCCTGTCCAATGCCCACCTGGTCGAGCTGATCAAAACCCACGGCAAGCGGTTTGGCTACAACGGCCAGGGCGACTGGGATTTTAGCCAGATGATCGGCCGCAGCCGGATCATCGCCGGGCAGCTCAACAAGGGCATCGAGGGACTGTTTCGCAAGTACAAGGTCGCGTCCAAGTTTGCTGTCGCGAAGGTGACCGCGCCTCACGAAGTTCAGGTCGGCGATGAAAAAGTCACGGCCGAGTCCATCGTCATCGCCACGGGAGCCCGGCCCCGCCCGCTTCCCGGGGCCGATTTCGACGGCAAGGTCATCATCTCGTCCAAGGAAGCCATGTCGCTGGCCAAGCAGCCGAAATCGCTGCTGATCATCGGCGCAGGTCCGATCGGCATGGAGTTCGGCTACTTCTACAACGCCATCGGCACCAAGGTGACCGTCGTCGAAATGCTCGACCGGATCGTTCCCGGGGAAGATGAAGAGATCTCCGCGGCGCTCAAGAAGAGCCTGTCCGATAAGGGCCTGAACATTTTCACCAGCTCGAAGACAACCAGGGTCGAGAAGAGCGCCAAGGGGGTCAAGGCCGAGATCGAGGCACCCTCCGGCAAGACAACCATCGAGGCCGACATCATGCTCGTGGCGATCGGCGTGATCGGCAACGTCGAGGGTCTGTTCGCCGACACGGTGAAGGTGGAGATCGTCAAGAATCACATCCAGGTCGATCCCCAGAACGGCTATGTGACGAGTGTCCCCGGCATCTACGCCGTGGGCGACGTGATCGGCCCGCCGTGGCTGGCCCACGTGGCCCATTTTGAGGCGGTCTGCTGCATCGAGAAGCTCTGCGGAGTCGCCGACCGAACCGTCGACTACTCGACGATCCCCGGCTGCACCTACACCGAGCCGGGCGTGGCCAGCGTGGGCATGACGGAGAAGGCGGCGCGAGCGGCCGGCCACGAGGTCCGGATCGGCAAGTTCCCGTTCCAGTTCAGCGGCCGGGCCTTGGCCGCCGGCGAGACCGAGGGCTTCGTCAAGCTCGTCTTCGATGCCAAGTACGGCGAGCTCCTGGGCGCCCACCTGATCGGCGCCATGGCCACCGAGATGATCAGCGAACTGGTGATGGCCAAGAAGCTCGAGGCGACCGAGGAAGAAATCCACCACATCATGCACCCGCACCCGACATTCTCCGAGTCGATCATGGAAGCGGCCGGGCAGGGGCTAGGGGAGTCGGTGAATATCTGAGGAGCAGAAACGGGGACGCAGCTAGAATCAAAAACTGCCTGCGTCCCCGTTTCCAGCTTGCGTTCCCGTTTCCAGCTCGACTCGAATCAGTTCGAGAATCTGCGACCGGAATCAAGTCTCTTCAATAACCAGGCGCTCGCATTCTCGGCAGCTCGGCACGGAGTTGGTGTCGAACCCGCAAGTTGAGCTGAACTTTAGGCATTGTCGCGCACGGAGTAGAATGAACTTGTCACGGCTCGGATTGACATAGTAAAGGGAGGTAGCCGCGATCATGAAGACGAAGATTCTCGACCTGAAGCCGGAGTCGTTGCCGCCGTCGTGCTTGGGACCGGATGGGAAGTTCAAACGGGAGAGCGAGGAAGAGCGCCGAAAGCGCCTGGAATCGGCCCGTAAGCGTCTGCGCGAAGTTGCTCAAATCCCCAATGAACCGAACGATCCCCCCGATGAGGAATGGATGCGCGGGATTGACGAGATGCGTCCCCACCGGCCCTTGTTCAAGGGACGTTACTGAGCTATGCAAGAGTATGTGTTGCTCGATTCCGGCCCTCTGGGTCACGCGTGCCAACGGCGTGGAATGGCCTTGGCCGATCAATGCCGGCTCTGGATCGACGGGTTGATGGCGCGAGGCGTCGATGTGGTCGTCCCCGAGATTGCTGATTATGAAGTCCGGCGGGAGTTGACCCGGACCAAGGCGTTGGGGTCGCTCCGCAGGCTGGATGATCTGGTCGCGACCGGAGGGTTGTCCTATCTCCCCGTGACGACGGCGGCATGGCGCCATGCCGCGTCGCTCTGGGCAGACGCCCGCCAGAGAGGTGTGCCGACTGCCTCCGCCCACGCACTCGACGCCGATGTCATCCTGGCGGCATGCGCGACCATGATCAGCCAGCCGGGCGATCAAGTCATTGTCGCGACGGTGAACGTCGGCCACCTCGTCCGTTACTGCGACGCCCGGTTGTGGACGACCATCGCTTGATCCGGCTCGCCTCATGGTTCGACCCCCTCCTACTCTTCCAGCAGCCGGAGGCTCCGCGGGGTCAGATCCGGGGGGCTCCGCGAGATCAGATCCCTTTTCCGGTTTTCGATTTCGAGAACCGGACCCCGTCACCCGTCGCCCATAGTACCTGAGACCAAATCATCCTCCGGGACGAAAACGAGCCCGGCCCTCCCGCCATCCAGTCGCTCAAATTCCGGATCGTTGCCCCGGTGCTGCCCAAGCCGAGCAAGGAAGCGAAGTAGAGGATTCGACGGACTGAGCCAGCGCCTACAGGTTCCCTGTGCGCCATCCGAGGAGAAATCCGCCGGTGGGATGAACGCAGAGTCCGTGGCGTTATCGAGGCTCATTGCTTTTGTGCTTGCGGGAGAGGCTCTGCAAGTGATGGTTCGCCATGTCTTCGACCCAAGGAACCCGGGCGCTTCTGGCGAGTTTGAGGGCGCGACCGAGGAAATCTCTTGCCTGTTCGAGATGGCCGTTGTCCAGGAGCGTCTCGGCGGCATCGAGCGCGACTTGCGGGCTGGAGGCTGAGGAGGAGACGAGCTCGTCGTAGATGCGGGATGCAAGGTCGGGCCGGCCCGTCCGCGAGAGGATCTCGGCGCGCCAAGTGTCGAAGGTTCGCTGGTTCGAATCGGAGCCCAGCGTTCGGGCTTGCTCGAGCCAGTCGAGTGCTTCCTGCGGGTTTTCGCGCTGCATTGACTGACGGATCAGTGGAGCGTAGACCGCGGACAGGTCAAGATGGGCGAGCTGATCCGGCTTGCGGCGCAGCAGTTCCGCGGCGAACCGGGTGGTGAGCTCATCATCGCGCAGCCCGGCCGCGGACTTGAACGCCTCCACGAGGCGGACGTCGTCGAGGTCGTGGGGGTTCTGGTCTTGAAGCTCGGCGGGACCGGCGCAGGAGAGATCCTGGATAGCGACGGTGTCGGGGTGAACCGGGTCGAGGCCCAGCCTGCGTCGGAGTCGGTCGAAGGGATAGCCCTGGTACACTGCAAGTGCGCTGGAGCGGCTGCCGAGCTGTTCACGCACCTGGACCACGGCTTCGAGTTTCGCCCGGGCGACGGCGTCGCCCCTGCGCGCATCCTGGGACGCGGCCAGCGGGGAGAGGCCGTCAAGGCCCTGGCGAGGCCGGTGAATCCACTGATTCTCGTAATAGGATTCGAGCGCTTCCCTCGCCAGTCTGTGGGTAAGGTCGCGATCGAGTCCTTCAGGGATCCGGGTGGTCCAGACATCGGCGTCCAGGAAGGGGAGGGGCAGCGGGGCGGCCACGCGCTCCAGCGGCTGAGCCGCGGCCCCCAGCATCCGCCGCAGCTTCTCCTCGGCGAGCTCGAGCGTCTCGACCCGTGGACTGGAGAGCCGGATTGCACCCGGCGTGACGTAAACCGTGGCCAGCACACGCGGGAGGTCGCTCTCGCCAGGGACTGCCTCGGCCGCCGGAAAGGGACGATCCAGCCACTCCAGCACCTCGAGGTCCCCGGGCGATGCCTCGGGGCGCGTGGGATCACGCGGGGTGGGAATCTGCCGGATTTCGGGAAACGACGTCCGCAGCGAAGCGGTCTGCTCGGAGCTCCAGGCGAACGTGCACGCATAGCGCAGGTCGTCGGACAGGCTTTCGGCGCCCCCTGCCTGGCGGAGGATCTCGGCGAGCGTCCAGGCTTCCACGGCCTTCTTCGGGTCGCTGTCGGCCTCCAGGCCGGCGACCTGGTTGAGACATTCGATTGCCTGGTGGTCCAGCCCGGCCCACGCCAGGCAAAGCGCACGGTTGAACCACGCCTCGGCGTCGTTGGGGACCTCGGCGGCCAGGCGGCCGAAGGCCTCCGCGGCATCCGCGAGCTCGGCGGCCTCGCCGTTGCGCAAGACGCGGTCCCACCGCGACCGCTGCGCTTCGGTAGCCGGCTTACGAAAGCGATAGACCTTGCGTGCCGCCAGGGGAAGGTCGGGCGCCGCTTCGAGCGTCTCGAGCGCCTGCCGGGCCGCGGTCGCATCGGGATCGAGGCGGAGCGCTCGCTGCCAGGTTCCCCAGGCCGCGAGCGGGCGTTGGGACATCAGATGGTTCCAGCCCTCGTGAACCAAGGCGAGCGTTCCGTCGTGTGTTGAAGTGGCAGTCATTGAAGCCTCATCCCCGATCGTGTGAACCTCGAAATGTTTTCCTTCCACCGGCGCCTATCCGGGCAAGATCAGCCGCTTCTCACCACTCTTGGCGGCTTCCCGATCCGTCCCGGGGGTCCAGACGGGAGAGCCCTGCGCCGACGCTTGGGGAGTCCAGATCTCGCCCCGCGTCGCGGAGACGCCCAGATAGCCGGACGACGTGGTGACCTTTGGCCCGTAGAGGCTCAAGAGCTGCTGGAGAACCCGGGGGTCGAGCATGACCTCGCCGGGACGATCGGGCGGCGAGACCAGGTGAACCAGCCCCATCTCGATCAGCCGCGTCGTGACCATCATCGAGGCCTGTTCGTTCTCTCGGTAGCGCTCGAGAATCACGGCCAGATCGGGCACCCAATCATCGAGCGGGTCGAATGACGCCCGGATCTGAATTTCCATCATGTCCCAGAACGCCGTGTCGTCCGGGCGCTGTGCGAGATCCTGCGCGGCACGCCCGCGGCGGATCCACTCCAGGGCTCCGGCACGATCGTGCTGCTCGGTCGATTCCATGGCGAGGTCCGCGTGCAGAATGCGTTCGTCAAGCTTGCTCGACGAGCTCAGATGGGGCCTGCCGACGATCTCGTGGGCCGCTCTGAGGACAAGATCGACGAGCCCCCATTCATGGGCTCGAAGATAGAACTTGACCAGGCGATCATCGTCCAGCCGGGGCAGGGGAATGAGCGCAAGCCGGCCAAGGGGAATGCGGTCGATGTCCACCGTCTCGAGATCGATCGGCGGCTCGGGGGAGATCGACAGACGGGACCGCAGCCGTGTCCAGTCGACCTCGTCACCCAGTCGATCGCCGGAGAATTCGAGTACAAGAACTGCCGCGCGGAGAGGCACCTCGCTGTTGCCGGCGCGACCTGCCTGAACCGGCGAGCGACCTCCGAAGTGCATGAGCGGGGTCTCGGGCCAGGCGGTGGTTATCAAGTGTGCGATCTGTTCGCGCGTGAGCCGCCTCTTCTCCCGATCCGGCAGATCGGGGGGAAGATACCAGTGCCAGCTCATCGCGTGTGCCGTGCGATCGACCTGGCCGATAACCTTCGTCCGCGGGTGGGCGGGGGGCAAGGACCTGCCGGCAAGTGCCGTGAACCGATCGATCAGGCCGTTGAGCCGGCCGTCGTCGTGGGCCTCCAGCACCACGGTGTCCGGGCCGAGCAGCACGTCCGCCTGGATGAGCGGGATCTCCTGCCGTGCCAGATCGGTACGGGCCTCGATCCGGGGGCGGTCGAGCCAGTGCAAGCAAGCAACTTGGGGCGACTCATCGTCCTCCGGATCGAGGTGCCGCCTTTCGCCGGCGACGATCGCAGCCTCACGCTCCAGGATCTGGCTCAAGGCGCTGCGATCCCGTAGCGGCCAGGTTAGCTGCACCTGTACGATCGGCTCCTTATCGGTCGATTCGTCGATCAACTGGCAGACGATTTCCAGATCAACGGCCCTGGTGGTCGGGCCCTCGCGAGCGATCCAGCGCCGGAGGGCCGCAATGGCTGCGTCATCGTCGCCCAGCCAGAGCCGGCAAAGCCCCAGGTTGTGATCGGCCGCGCGGGCGGCGACGCGATCGGCGGAGAGCAGCTCGAACGCCGCGGCGGCCGAGTCCCAGAGTCCGTCGCGCGCCCAGCCCATCGCCTGTTGGAACTGCTCACGCAACGGTCCTTCGAGCCCCGCTGGCACATCCTCCAGAGCGTAAGAGTCTTTGAGCCAGGGAGTGACTGCTGGATTGGACTTGAAGGAAGCAAGGGCGGATTGGAGGACCGTCTCCGCCGAGCTGTCGAGCCCGATCGCAAGCTCAAAATGCTTCAGAGCGGCCGGGAAATAGCTGGCCTTGGCCAGCTCGGTCGCCACGATCGCGGTGATCTTGAAGAGCTGATTTCGCGCTTCGGGCCTGGCGTGCGAGAGAGCTCGCTGGAGCACGGCCACGGCCGCGACCGGGCCCTCGGTCGCCAGGACGAGCCGGCACAGCAAGACGGCGGCGCCCAGATTGTCGGGCTGGTACTGAAGCACAGTCGCGACACACTTCTTGGCCTCGTCCAGCTTTTGCAGCTCGATCAGGATAACCGATTTTCGCAATAACAGCCACGGGTTGTGAGGAACCTTGGCCAGTCCTTCGTCGTAGGCCGCGAGGGCCGCGTCGTGCTGACCGTTGTCCTCCAGCCGATGGCCCCGTTCGGCATACGCCTCGACTTTCTGACAGCACCACTTGAACTTCTTGTCGCTGCCGCACGGACAGGGGGAATACGGATCGACCAGGGCCATCGTCTTCGGTCCTTGGAAGGGTTTCAAGGCTCTCTTCGTCTCGCGGGCCACACTAGCAAAATTCCAGGTCTCGCGCCTATCCTATGCTGATGCCGATACAACGACAATCGACCGCGGCGAGCCATGCCAGCGCACGATCAAGACTCACGAGAGTCCAAAGGGGCCTGGGCCAGCTTATCCAGTTCGGGAGTCAAGATGAGAATGGCGATGGGGATGGAGGTGGATTCGCTCCGGCATGCGGCTCGGCCGCGAGTACGAGGACGCCAATTTGCCTCTGCCCGTGAAGCGGCTCTCCCAGGCGGGGATGAGGCTCTCGGAGGTCTTGAACGACTGCCTCTCACCCGAGGAAAAGAAGGCGATCCCCGCGCCTCATTTCCGCAAGGAGCAGCAACCCGCTCCCTTGCCCGCCCCACCGGCTCCGGGTATCCGGTGATGTGCCGCGCTGGCGCGACGCCTCACTGCGCGCGAGTGCAACTCACTTGCCTTCCGGCGGCTGCTTCCGGACGGGTGCTTTCGGGATCGCCCCTGAAGCCGGCGTAGACCCCGAGGGCTTTTCGTCGCCCTTGACGGCGAGCTCGTTTTCCTCCGGTTCATCCACGCCGTGCTTGAGGGGGCGCTTGCCGAAGATCTTTTCGAAGTTGGGGAATCCGTAGCGGCGCACTATGGGGCCACTCATCTCAGTGCTCCAATTCATCGATGATTCGGTCAATCGCCCTGCGGAGGAGTTTGATAAAGGTTCGTCCAGCTTGCACATTACACAAGCGTGGCGGGTGAAAGCTCCAATTCAACGAGGCCGGTTGCTGGAACTTCTTGGTTGGCATGACATTGGGGGCCATCCACGTTT
>Ga0208044_1000679_pt1 | contig 22845 bp, 19 predicted proteins | sample Sb_taG_8_FD_187712 | JGI IMG/M metagenome (GOLD analysis project Ga0208044, IMG submission 187712) | Peat soil microbial communities from Weissenstadt, Germany - Sb_50d_c_BC metaG (SPAdes) (version 2) | ecosystem: Environmental > Terrestrial > Soil > Wetlands > Peat | place: Germany... | reverse complement strand
GCATGGACGGCCTGTGGCGGGAGGAATGGAACAGCGGCGAGCGTGCTTGGCTGGCGAGCACAGTGAATTTGCTACGTCCGCGCACGCGCTATTTGAAGGATTTCACGAGTTGGGGGCGCGGTTTCTTCAGCGATGTATTCGATTATGAGGATGAGGCGCGGGCGAAATTTTGGAAGGATCCGAAGTTAAGCGATCTGCTGGGCAAACTTGCGGATGGTCTTGCTGGGCTGCCGGATTGGAATCACGATGCTTGCGATCAGGCTTTGCGGCAACTCGCGGCGGCGGAGGGCGTTAAGGCCGGGCTTTTGATCAATGCTACGCGGGTGGCGATTGTTGGGCGGGCTGTTGCGCCGCCGCTTTTCGATACGATGGTTGCGCTTGGGCGCGATCGCGTGGTCGCGCGACTTCGACGGGCGCTGCCTTTCGTGGCGGGAAACCAGGCAACGCCGGCAAACTGACATCGTGGAAATTGCGGACGCTGCCGAAAGACAAATCCGCGAGATCAATTCTAGCGGCGCCAATTGCAAACATTTTCGTGAGGGTTACACCGAGCGGGCGGAGCAAGCCCCGCCCCTACGGCCGCAATGCCAATCATCACTTGGTTCGTTGGCGCCATAGTCCGAGTCAAAAACGCCGGCGGGACGCCAGCGGTACGTTAGAGCTTGGGTTCGTTCTTGAAAATTTCGGGATGGCTGGGATGCGTTTTTGTTTCTGCGGTGGCTATGGAGACGTGCACTGGGACGGCTAGCTTTGCCGGGGGCAAGCATGCGGTCGCGTTGCAGGCTTGGTAGCGCACGACTATTGGTAATGTGATTTCGCCGAGCGGCGCGTCGTTTTGGGCTTGGAAGCGCAGCCAGATTGTGGCGCTGCCGCTGTAGACGGAGAGCTTGTCTTCCGAGAACGAGAACTTGATGGATTGGCCTGCGGGATAATTGGAACCCGCCGGTTGGAATCCGGAAGTATCGGCAAGCGTTACGTTGGTCGCGATTAGATAACTTTGGGCGGGCGTGTGGGAATTGATGTGATAGCCGGAAGTTATATTCAACATTAGCGCCACGTCGACCGTGTGGCCCCGCGGAACTTGCTCGAGAGAAACGTAGGCCACCGGCGTCACCACCGCACCAGCATTCGGCTGAACGGCGGGACTCGCCGCGCCGTTTTGAGCCATTGAAGCAGTGGGAAGTAGCGCTGCGGAGATCGCAAGTGCCGCGCAGGCCATCGTTCGAATCGCTGCTGATTTCATTTTCACACGCTCACCGCCGCGCCTAGTTGCTGCGTCAGAATGCGGCTCATCACCTGATTCAATGTTTCGCCGGTCTTATCGAGCACGAAGGCTTGCTGTTGCTCCGACCAGCCGAGCTTGAAGCTGGTGGTCAGCGCGGAAATCCAGATTTGACGGACCGGCGCGTTCGGGCTGATTACGAAGCGCGTCTCGTCGTCATCTTCGAACTCGACTTCGAGCTTTCCACTGCCGCCTTCCACTTGGAAATCGTGCGCGTCGCCAAGCTCCTGGAGGCGCTTGAGCAGCGATTCGAACGCCGCGTCGCATTTCCGCTGGAATTCGTGCTCATCCATCATGAGTGCAGCTTAGGACAGGCGATGAATCGTTTGCAAGTCCGTGGCTAGTTCCCGGCGTCTCGTAGGGGAGGGTTTTCAGACCTTCCCGCGGTTCTGCGTCAGTGTGGCAATGGTGCAAAATTTCATCGAGCAACACTACAAATTGCTCTGGATGATGCTCTCGAGATCGTCGTGATTCACTAAGCCCATGATGTGCTTGGCGATTTTGCCGTCGCGCGTGATCACGTAGCTGGTCGGCAGGCCCAATATTCCGCCGAATTTATCGCCGACTTCGTCGCTGCCCAGGACGATCGGGTAATTTATCGAGAGCTTCTGCCCATCCACGTCGAATTTTTCTGTCTGCAGGTACGGACCGACGACGGACGCGCCTTCCTCGTCCATTGCGGCGCCTAGAATCGTGAAGCCCTTGTCGGCGTATTTCTTCTGAAACTCGATCATCCAGGGAATTTCGATCTGGCAGGGTTCGCACCATGTGGCCCAGAAATTCACGACTACGACTTTGCCCTTCAGGCTTGCCAGCGAAACTACCTTGCCGTCGAGGCCTTTGAAAGTCACGTCGGGCGCGGTCTTGAAGGTTTTCGGGTCCGCTTTTTCGTTGGCTGCGGCTTTTTGCTTCATCGGGCTGCACGCGCGGATTCCTGTCGCTACGAACACCAAGACCAGCCCTAGAAACAGAAGCAGACGATTTCTCTTCATTCGGTACGCTCCAATTAGAGCAAGAATCGATTCAGAAAGCCGAGCTTGCCGGAGAGCCACGTCAGCCGATTCAAGAAAACCAGCCCGCCGACGGCGAGCAGTAGCACGCCGCTAAATACTTCGACTGCGTGCATGTGGCGGCGGAATTTTTTGTAGAACTTCATGAAGCTGCCGAGGCCGATGGCCGTCAGCAGAAATGGGATTGCGAGGCCCGCGGAATAAACTGCCAGCAAAAACACGCCCTGCGAGACCGTTTCGCGCGTGGCCGCTACTGCGAGCACGCCGCCGAGGATGGGGCCGATGCAGGGCGTCCATCCGAAGGCGAATGCGAAGCCCATCAGGAAGCCGCTGACTGCGCCCGGCCGGCCGCCTAGCTTGCGGAAGTGCAGGTCGCGATTCAGCCAGCGCGTCAGGACCGGGCCGATGAGGAAAATTAGCGAGAGGGCGAAGAGGTGAGCGGCGCGAAACTTTGGGCTGGTCAGGTCCGGCTTCGCCAGTAGAAATGCGCCCACTGCGACGAGAATTGCGCCGACGATCAATCCTGCGCGAATCGAAATTTTCCCGAGCGCGCCAATTAAGTGCAGGCCGAAAAGCAGAATCATCGCGCCGGCAATTGGAGCGAGCAGGCTGCGATTGCGCAGCAGGAATGAACCGACGGCGCTCGCCGATGCGCCCAGCATGATGAAGACGATCGAGAATCCCAGCACGAAGGCGGAGGCTGAGCCCAGCAGGCTGGTGATCTTTCCTTCGCCTTCGCTCAACTCTTCGACGCCCACGCCGGAGAGCATCGAGACGTAGCCCGGAACCAGCGGCAAGACACACGGCGAGAGAAACGACACCAGGCCAGCCAAAAATGCCGCGAAGATTGAGACATCAACCAATTTTGCTGCTCCGTCTGCTCCGATTGGATGCCTGGCAATTGAAAAGGCTACTGCACAATTTTTCATTTTCTCACATCTACGGAGGCGCCGTCTTGTTTCTGAATTAGGCGTCGCCACTCCACTTGTCGGCGAAATCCGGCATCGCCGATGCTGCTCACGGACTGGGCGGATACCGGCAAGTGATTGTCATAGCTGGATTTGAGGCGCTTCGGGACGATGGCATCGGGCATGCCATTCCTTGCGCGAGGCCCGCGGGAAGTACGCCGGGAGCGGCGAGCGATCGCCGTTCTTTCTCGCGGGCCCTTCGCTCTGTCGAGGAGGCCTGCGATGACGCCGAATCAGATCACTAGCGCGCGCGTGGTGGCCGCGTTCGCGGCTGTCGGATTATTCTTGTGGGCGGGAGGCAGCGTTGCGGCCGATCTTGGGGCGCTCGCGCTGATTGTTTCCGCGATCGCGCTCGATGGGCTGGACGGCTATCTCGCGAGGCGGAAGAATCTCGCGACTGCGCTTGGCGCGCAGTTCGATATTCTCGGCGATCGCATCGTTGAGAATTTGCTCTTCACGTTTTTCGCCACCGGCGGCTTGGTGACTGTCTGGGTTCCCGTTTTCTTCTTCGCGCGTGGCACGATTACGGATTTCTTTCGCGGCGTTGCGGCGCGCTCCGGCCGCAGCGGATTCGGAAAGAATTCCATGCTCGAGACATGGTGGGGCTGCGCTCTGGTGGCGTCGCGGCCGAGCCGGGCTGCTTACGCTGCGTTGAAGTGCGTTTGCTTTTGTTATCTCGGCATTGAGTGGACGCTTGCGCATGCGTATGTCTTTCAGCTAACGACGCGCGCCACTGCGTGGATCGCTCTTGGATCTCGCGTGCTCGTCGGGACGACCGTGGCTTTCTGCTTCATCCGTGCAATTCCTGTGCTGTGGGAAGGGCGGCGCTTCTTCTCGCTGCGTCCATCTGCGCCGCGTGCAGCCAGTCGTTTGGCGCGAAGGGCAGCGGCTCATGCTCCCATCGCCGAGGCCGCGCGATGAGTGACGGCCGCGATATCGGCGCGTTCTTCGATCTTGACGGCACGCTGCTCCCTTCACCTTCGCTCGAACGGCGATTCATCGGCTACTTGCTGCGGCGGCGCGTGCTCCGCGTTGCGTCGCTCGTGGGCTGGTTCGTGGATGTGCTCGAGAACGCGCCGATCGGCACGCCCTTCGCTGAAGCCGATCGCTCTTATCTCGCCGGATTGAGCGCGTCGCTCGCCGAGGAGTGGCTGGCCGACCGCCGCGCGCCGCTTCCCTTCTTCGCCGAAGGGCTCCGCGCTCTCGAACAGCACGCCGCGCTAGGCCATCGTGTTTTCATCATCAGCGGCACGCTCGCGGCGCTGGCTCGCGCCGTCGCGGGGCTGTTGCCGGGCGAGCCGGAAGTTTCGGCAACAGAGTTGAAAACCTACGAAAGCCGCGCGCGAAATGATTCAGGCGCGCTGCTTTGGAACGGACGGCTCGCTGGGGAATGGCTGAACGGCGAAGCGAAAGCGCGCGCGGTGCACAGCCTCGGCGCGCGATGCGAACTCGATCTGTCACGCAGCTTCGCTTACGGCGACTCAGGGGGCGATATCGCGATGCTCGCCGCCGTGGGAAATCCGCGAGCGATAAATCCGGCGTTCAGACTGCGGCGCATCGCGCGCGCGTGCGGATGGCCGGTCGAGCGCTGGAATCAGCGAACGGCGATGACGCGCGATTGCGCTACGGGCTCGGCGCTAGCCGCTTGTTCGGAGCGAGACAGATGATGTTGCTTTCGAATGAGTACGCGGACGTGCGCGGAAGTTGGCAGGCATTCCGGTCGGAAGATGCCGGCGGGGACGCCAGCGGTACAAAGATTCTTTCGGGGTGCGGGGCGTTTGAATGGGTAACTTTTTTTTATCTGACGCTGGTCAACACACTCGTGTTTGCGTTCCAGCAGAATCTGGCGTCATCATCGCTCTACATTCTGATCCATCAAAGCATCGCAGTCGGAATCCTAGTGCTGTCGTATGCCGCGGCGCGATGGCCGAACGCGCGGCTGCGCTTTCTGCGTCATTGGTACCCGTTGCCGCTGTACATTTACTTTTTCGAGGAGTTGCGCGGGCTCGTCCATCTGATATTTCCCGGCTGGTTCGACGTATGGCTGATCCGCTTCGATTATTCGCTCGGGCACGTTCATCCGTCGCTCTGGCTGACGCATTTCGCTAGCGCGCCGCTGAACGACTTCATGCAAGCGTGCTACATGACCTATTTCATTTATCTGGTTGCGCTGCCCGCGATTCTTTACTTTCGCCGCGAGACACGTGCGTTCTGGACGGTGATGACCGCGACCGCTCTCGCGCACTACTCGGTCTACGTAATCTCAATTCTCTTCCCCATCGAAAGCCCGCATTTCGCGCTTGCCGCGCTGCAGCCGCATCTCGAAGGCGGCGCCTCGACCGCGCTGATCAATCTGATCGAGCGTTTCGGCCGCGTTCACGGAGCTGCGTTTCCATCGGCGCATGTTGCGGGCTCGATGGTGGCGATACTCGCGTCGTGGCGCTATCGCCGGTGGCTTTTTTGGCTGTGCCTGCCATTTTTCGTGGGGATGATGATCGCGACAGTTTATGGCGGATACCACTACGTGGCGGATGTGCTGGCGGGAATGTTGGTGGGCGCAATCGGCTGGGCGGCGGTCTGTAAAGTAGCGCCGGCGTCCCTGCCGGCATCTTACGATTGAGAGGTGAAACGAAGCTCGCAATTGTCCGCGGCGCGCAGAGCAAAATGAACGGTGTTGGTTGTGCTTGGTAGTCCGCGCGTGAGTGTTGCTCGTGGTGGGAATTGTGATCGTCGGATGCCGGCGGGGACGCCGGCGCTACTTCGGATGGCGCGTGTGCCAGTCGGTTTCGGATTCGTAGAATTGCGCGATCTCGAGCAGGCGCGCTTCGTCCCAGTGGCGGCCGATTAGCTGCATTCCAATCGGGAGCCCTTCTTCGGTGAATCCGCAGGGAATTGAAATGGCCGGATGCCTCGTGAAATTCGCCGGGCGCGAGACGCGCACGAGTGCGGAGCGCACGGTTTCTTCTTCGCCGCGAATCTTCACCACGCTCTCGCCGATGCGGGGCGCGGTAATCGGCGCCGACGGGGCCACTATCGCGTCCACACCTGCAAGCGCGGCGTCGAATTCCGCCACGATCGGCGCGCGCGCGTCGAGCGCACGCAAATAATCCGCTGCGCGCACATTGCCGCCCAACTCGAGCCGCGAGCACACGTCGGCGCCATAGTCCGCGGCCCGCGCGGGATAAAATCCTGCGCTCTGGTGATAGTGCAGCGCTTCGGCGAGCGCGATCTGCGTTCCGGCGTCCGCCGAATCCGCAAGATGTGGGAGTGAAACCTGCCGCACCTTCGCGCCGCGCTTCTCCAGCAACTTCACGGCGGCTTCAATGGCCCGCGCAACCTCATCATCCACTTTCTCGAAGAAGAAATCGCGCGGCCAGCCCAGCGTAACGCGCAGCCGCCGCGATTTCCGCCCGCCGGCAGCCGGCGCGCGAAATGCATGCTCTTTCGCCGATATCGCCGCCAGCAGCAAAGCCACATCGTCCACGCTTCGCGCCAGCGGACCCACATGATCGAGACTCACCGACAACGGAATCACGCCGCGAGTGCTCACGCGCCCAAACGTCGGCTTCAGCCCGACAATCCCGCAAAGCGCCGAAGGAATCCGAATCGAGCCGCCCGTATCCGTACCCACCGATCCGAATCCCATGCCCGAAGCGAGCGCCACGGCCGATCCGCCGCTCGAACCGCCTGAAACGCGCGTGCGATCCCAGGGATTCCGCGCCGGGCCATAATGCGGATTCTCATTGGTGATTCCGTAAGCGAACTCGTGCAAATTCGTCTTGCCGATAATCACCGCGCCGGCTTGGCGCAACGCGCTGACCACATCGGCATCCCGCGTTGGAACAAAATCCGCGAGAATCTTCGATCCTGCCGTCGTGCGGATTCCCTGCGTCTCGATATTGTCTTTGAGAGGAAGCGGAATGCCGTGAAGCGGCCCGCGGTGCCTGCCGCGCGCGATTTCGCGTTCGGCGCGACGCGCGTCCGCCCGCGCTTGCTCCGCAGCAACGGTAATAAATGCGTTCAGTTCGGGATTGAGGCGTTCGATTCTTTCGAGGACCGCATCCAGCAATTCGACAGGCGAGATCTTGCGCCGCCGCAGCATCTGCGACGCCTCGCGGATGGAGAGAAAACACAGCTCGTTTTTCGGAGCGGCCGGCACGGAGCAATGTTAGAACACTTTCTCCTGCCGCCGCAGATTCCCGGCCGAGCCGAGGTTCGCGATCAACAACACGACGCGGTACTGATTCTCCGTGCGCACCGTTCCGAGAGAAAGCCGGCGGTATTCGAATCCCAGCCCACAGCAGGAGCCGTTGTAAGTGATTTGCGCCACCTGGTTCTGAAACGCGTGCTCGGCCAGATCGTAGCTGAAGCCCACCGCCGTATTCCATCCGCGGCGATTCATGTCGCCGTAGCCGAATAGAGCGCGCGCCTGATCCGTTCTGACGCGAAAGTTCGTCGTCGGCTGCGCCGGCGGAAGATTCAGCGTCGAAAAATCCGCCACGGTGATGAATGATTCGCGATAAGGCTTCAATTTCAGCAGCGTTCCAATCGCCGTCATCTGTCCACGTGTGGGATCGAAATCCACCAGGAACTGCGCGTCGTAGCGGCCTCCCGGCGTCACGCGAATATCGCTGATCACCGGGGAGAAATGCCGCGGCTCATCCTGGAATGCAAACGGCGTCAGCGCATCGAGCGCCTGAAACACGTTTCTCTGTCCCGGAATCAGCGCGCCGCCGAATGTGGGGTCGAAGAAATATTTCTGCTTGATGTCCCAACTCACCAGCTCGTCGCCGCCCGAATCTCCCGATCGCCGGAACAATCGCTGCCGGATGCCATATTCGATTTCGTTCGTGTCGGTCAGCGTCTCGTCATCATCGAAGCGAATGAAGCGGCCGAAATCATTCACGCCGTTCACGTAGCGATAGACGAACTCCGGCTCGATCGTATGCTTCCACTTCGCGCCCGCGCCCTCCCAGATGCGCTCGAAGGAGGGCGGCCGGATATCCAGCGTGAATTCTTCCGTAGTGCGCACGAAGGATTGCCCAAGATACTGCCCAGCCGGAGTAAGCTGCCCGCCATACGAAGTGGAACGCAACGTGAAGTTCGACGTCACACCGAGCCACGGCCCCCAATGCAGCGGAATGGTCACGCTCGGCGCAATCTCGCTGCGCTCAACGAAGCTCGGCGTCTCGAAACCCGTCACGGTATCCCTGCGATGCACCGCGCCCGTAAACGAATCAAAGGAAAAATAAACAGGAATGTGCTCGAAGGGCGCCTGATCCACCGAACCGAACCGCACTTCCGGCGCCGAGCGCAGCGAAATATACGTCTGCGGCGACGAGCTCAAAAAATTCTTGTAACTCCCCGCCGCAACATCAAAGCTGAATCCTGAAAAATTCTTGGTCGCGAACGTGGTGTTCCGCACTTCGGAATTCACCGCCTGCGAAAATGTCTCGGCAAACGCCAACCGGAAAGTGAGCGAAGTGAGCTGATTCAAGTCCACCACCGTCCGCCAACCATCCGGCAGAAAGGCGTCGAATCCCAGATGGGCTTCGTGCCCGCCCTGTTTCTCAATCCCGCCGGGCTCCGGCAATCCGCGATCGATCACGCCGTAGTAGGAAATGTCGAGCTTGGCGTTTTCCCACGGCCGCATGCGGATATCGCCTCTCTGGCTCCAGCCGCGTTTGCTGAGATACGTCGCGCCCACCATGGCATCCGCCCAGTCCGTGGGCGCCCAGTAGTAGGAATCGCCGAAGAAAAATCCCTTGGCCGTGGAACTTCCCGCATCCGGAATCATGAATCCCGACTGGCGCCCGCGGGAGGCGGGCAGCGTCGCATAAGGCAAATATACGATGGGAACGTAGAGCAGCCGGAAATCCGCATTCACGAGCTGGATGTTCTTCTCGAGGTGCACCGTGGCTTGCGGCGCATAAAATTTCCAGGTTGGCCGGTCGGGGCGACAGACCGTGATCCAGCCTTTGTGCACCTTGTACGTCGACTCATCGAGACGCTCGGCTTCTTCGGCTTCAAAGTGGAGAGGATTCGGACTGATGAGCAGCGTCGGATTGGGCCGCCGCTGAATTCCCAGCGTAGCGCGAACGTGATGGAATGTGCCGCGCCCGTCGTTCAGATTGTATTGGGCTTCGTCGGCTTCAACGTGCTCGTCGAGCCGGTCGAGCTGAATGTGGCCGCGCGCGATGACCACGCCGGTGTCGTCGTTATATTCCACGTGATCGGCGCGCAGCCGCACGTCCTCGTAGTGCAGATCGACGTTTCCGTCGGCGTACGCCACGCGCCCCACCTGTGTTTGCTTCTCCGCCTCAAGCGTGGCGATGGCGCCGCGCCGGTGCTGGCCTATCGCCGGGGCTGCGACGTGCTTTTTCGGCGGAGTCGTTTGCGCTCCGGCAGCCGGAGCGAGAGCAACCGTCAGGAGGAGAACCGCGAACAATAGGCTTCGATGAAGGATTCTGGCCCCGATCGCGCCGCGCATGGCGGCGGAAAGAAGTCCGAGACTAACACGCAGTTCAAATTTCAGGCAACGCACGTCGTCTTCACTTCGAGCGCTCCCCACGTCCGCATTTGTGCTACGATACCTCCGCTCCCAATCACCGGGACGTCCGCGGCGCAAAACGTACAGGTGATTAACATATGCTCGAAGTGCGGCGCCATTCTGTTTGAAGACGCCTCCCGCTGCTCTTTCTGTGACGCGCCACTCACCGAATCCGCGCAACCGGACGAACTCGCCACGGTGGCCGCCAACGACGTAGAACCCGACTGGCACGTCGAGGTTGCCCGGCGCCTGGAACTCTATCGCGCGCGGCGCCGGCGCGTAATGCCCGACGATACGCAATCGCCGCTTCCCTTTCACGAGGAATCTCATCCGCGAACTGAAGAGGAATTCTTCGTCGTGGACGTGGACGAGGAACTCGATCTTCCTCCGCGGCCGGTGCGCAAGACCGCGCCCCCGCGCGCTCCGGAGCGCGTCGAGATCTCTCCGCTGCAACCCGAACTCGATTTCTCAGCTTCCGGAGATCCCCGCGCCCATCCGCAAACGGCTCTCATCCCGGTGGCCGATCTTCACGAGCGGCGCCAGGCCGGCGTGCTCGATTTAATTTTCCTTACGCTGGCCTATGTCGGCTTTCTTGGTCTGTTCCGCTCGCTCGGCGGCCACTTCTATTTCGCGCGCGTGGATGCGGCCGTCTATGGCGCGGCGTTTGTTCTCTTCTACGCTCTCTATTTCTCGATCTTCACCATCTTCGGCGGCGCCACGCCGGGAATGCAGCTTCGCGGGCTTTACGTCGTGCGCCTCGACGGCACACTCGCCGAAAACCGCCAATTGCAATGGCGCGCATTTGCTTATTTGCTCTCGGGCGGCGCGCTGATGCTCGGTTTTCTCTGGGCCTTCTGGGACGAGGACCATTTCACCTGGCACGACCGCATTTCGCATACTTACGTCACCTCGGCGCTGCCTCTGGGCCAGGAAGACTCCTTCGAGGTGGGGCCGCCGCGGCAAACCTTGGCGCACAAGTAGCATCACATCATCTCCGGCCCTGTGTTCGCGGCTGGAATGTTATACTTGAAGACTAGGCGAAAAGGCCGAACCCTTCACCGGGTGGGGCACCCGTGAAGGCGGTCCAGGGAACCGGATTGGCGTCATAGCCGGCCGAAGGAAACTCAATGAGCCGTTTGATGAAGCAGATTGTCGTCTCGCTATCCATCCTGATCATGGTGTTCGTGGTTGCCGGCCATGTGATGGGGCGTCCGCCGGACGACAAGAGTTATCGCTCCCTCGCCGTCTATAGCGAAGTGCTCGAGCACGTGCAGCGCGATTACGTCGAGGATCCGGACATGCGCCAGGTCACCAGCGGGGCGCTGCATGGACTACTCGATTCTCTCGACCCTGATTCGAGCTACCTGAGCCCGCTCGAATACACCGATTACAAAGACAAGATTCAGAGCAAGGCCACCGGCACCTCGGGCCTGGCGCTTTCGAAGCGCAATGGCTACATCATCGTGATTTCGGTGCTGCCGGATAGCCCCGGAACGCAAGCCGGGTTGCATTCGAGCGACTACATCGAATCGATCGCTGGATTCACCACCAGCCAGATGTCCATCGGCCAGGCGCGCGTGCTGCTGACCGGCCAGCCGGGCTCCACCGTGAAGCTTTCCGTGATTCGCCGCGCTAAAGTTGAGCCGGAGCAGATTGATTTGGTACTGGCGAAAATTCCCGAGCCGAAGATTCTCGAAGAGCGATATGAAGGCGATGTCGCTTACCTGCGGCTGCCGGCGCTCGATGCCGGAACGGTCGCTCGCCTGCGCGACAAGCTGGTGCAGCTTGAATCCAAGGGCGCGCACAAGCTGGTCCTCGATTTGCGCGATTGCGCCATCGGCGAGCCGGCCGACGGAGTCAGCGCCGCTCAGCTGTTTCTTCCTTCCGGCACGATTGCGTCGCTGAAGGGGCAGACTGTCTCCGAGCAAACTTTCACCGCTGATGCCACCAAGCAGGTTTGGAAAGCGCCGGTGGCTTTATTGATTTCAAATGGCACTGCGGGCGCCGCGGAAGTTCTGGCGGCCGCGCTCTCTGACAATCATCGCGGAGAGACGATTGGCGATCGCACTTTCGGGACCGCTTCCTGGCAGCGCGTCATTCAGCTCGATGACGGCTCGGCGCTCATTCTCACTATCGCGAACTACTACACTCCGGCTGGAAAATCGATTCCCGCCGAAGGCGTCACGCCGACCGTGCAGGAAACTGCGGACGACGTTGCGGCGCTGAACGATTTGCAACAGACGACTTCTCCGCCGCCGGGACAAGTGGCTTCGCAGGATGATCCGCTGCTGAAGAAAGCGATTCAAATCGTCCAGGCGGGCGGCGTAGCCAAGAAGGCCGCGTAGTCACGTCGTGTCTCGCGCGCGGCTCCCCAGCGATTCTGGCGAGCCGCGAGCTACTTCAACTGATCCGCGACGGTTTCGTAGGGGCGCGGCTTGCTGCGCCCGCCCGGCGTCAAACCTTCTATCAACATCGACAGAAAATCCGCCGCGTGCGCCACGCCGATTTCGTCGATCCTATCGTTGCGTCCTGATTCCATGCATCGCTCTCGCTCTGATTTTGGCTGGATGCTGGAAAAAACGCCTCTCCGCAAATGAAATTCACGCGGTCTCGAAGGAATTGGCGGACGCCGCCAGGAACATAGCCGGAAAGCAATCAGAAATCGTAGTTCGCCCCGAGATGGACAATCTCCCCGGCGGCCAAAGCTACTTCGCCGACGATCAGATCTTCATCATCCTCGACGATCTCAATAAAGAAGCTGCGGTACAGACGGCACTCGACGCCGTAGCCCGCCGCCATCACCTCACGCACGGCTCAGAGACGGCCACGAACGGCGGCGGCGCTCGATTCGAATACTCCCGCGGCGACCAGCGTACTCATATTATCCATATCTTCGAGCACGTCACCGCCGCCGCGCCGCATCCATCGAATCTGCCCGCGAGCGCGCCGCGCCTCGCCATCATCATCGATGATCTCGGCCACGATCTTCCGCCCGTGCGCGAAATCCTCCAGCTCCCGTACCCGCTCACGCTTTCCGTGATCCCCGGCCTTCCCAATTCCGCCGAAGTGGCCAATGACGCGCACAGCCATGGCGACGAAGTTCTGCTCCATCTTCCGATGCAGGCGATTGAAGCCGACGCGAAAACAGAACCGGTCGAATTGCGCGTGGGAATGAATTCAAATCAGGTGGATCAAATTTTAAGCACGATGCTGGAGACTGTTCCTCATGCCGCGGGCGTGAATAATCATCAAGGCTCGCGCGCCACTGCCGATCCTGCGCTGATGAACGCGCTGATGGAGTCGCTCCAGCACCGCGGGCTTTTTTTCGTGGATAGCCGCACCACGAAGGAAACGGTCGCCTACGACACCGCCGAGAAAGACGGCGTCCGCGCCGCTTTCCGCAATGCGCAATTCCTGGACGACACGCCCACGCAAGCCGCGATCGTCGCGCAGCTCAATCGGGCCATCGCCGACGCAAAGCGCAAAGGCTGGGCCGTCACGATCGGCCATCCACATCCAGCCACACTCGCAGTCCTACGCGAACAACTTCCGCAAATAGAATCGAAAGGAATAAAGCTGGTGTTCGTTTCGGAAGTAGTGAAGTAACGTCCGCTCGCGTTTAATCCAGAATTTCCGCCGCGATCCCCAAAACCTGCTCGGCAATCGCCGGCGCTGAAGTTAACCCCGGCGATTCAATCCCCATCAATTCGATCACCGCGGGAATATCCGGATCCCGCTCAATAATGAAATCCGCAATCCCATGCCCGCCGGGCGGCACCAGCTTCGCGCGAATTCCTGAGTAACCCGGCACCAAATCCGCAGCCTCCAATTCCGGCACCATCATCTTCGCCCCGCGCGCAAAATCCTCCACCGGTTCGCGGTCCCGCTCGTAGTCATTCTTGTCCTCGACGTATCGCGCCGTCGGCCCCAGCAGCACCGTTCCCCATAGCGTCTTCGTCAAATGCACGCCGAGACTCAATCCATCCGCATGCGGCAGCGGATAAACCAGCCCGCGAATCAAATCCGCTTTCCCGCGCACCACTTCGCAATATTCCCCACGCACGGGATAAATGCGATGCTTGGCCATCGACGATCCCAGCATCGCCGCCACTTCGTCCGCAAAAAGCCCCGCGGCGTTCACCAGGCAGCGCGCCTCAATCTCTCCCGCTTCGCTCGTCACGCGCACGCGCCCGCCCGCCGGCTCGAGCTTTTCCACCTTCGCGTGCGTGACAATGTTCGCGCCTTGATCCGTGGCCAAGCGAGCGTAAGCCTTCACCAGTTCCTCGCTCGATACAATCCCAGTCGAAGGCACCACCATCGCATGATCGCCCTCAACGTGCGGCTCCCGCGCGCGAATTCCCGCGCGATCCACGATCGACAATCCCTCGACGCCGTTCTTCCGCGCATTTTCCATCAAAGCCGAAAGCGCCGGCGCTTCCTTCGCCGACGCTGCCACAATCAATTTCCCCGTATTGCGGTGCGGCACGCCATGCGCCGCGCAAAATTCGTAGGTCAATATGTTCCCGCGCACGCAATGCCGCGCCTTCAAAGAGCCCGGCGGATAATAAAGTCCCGCATGAATCACGCCGCTATTCCGCGTGCTAGCTCCCATCCCAATCTTCGGCAGCGCCTCGAGCACAAACACGTCGTCCCAACGCGCCGATAGCACCCGCGCAATCGCGCACCCGACGACACCACCGCCAATAATGACGACGTTAGCCTGCTCCATAATTCAATTATCGCGGAAAGTCTCGCACTTGGAGGAAAAATACAGCGTCAAGCGTTCGCCGTCTGCACGCCGACGCAGAAAGAAAGCGCTGTCATCCTGAACGAAGTGAAGGATCTGCATTTGCATTTGCCGTTGCTTTTCTTTTCGTAGGGGCGGGGCTTGCTCCGCCCGCGTTCGCACCATGCAATGCGCAACCATTGGCTTCGCCCGCCCCTGACGATTCTCTCCGTCGCCTAATAATCCCCGCCCATCGCATCAAAGTATCCGGCGCAAGGCACCAGCTGCGCTCCAGTCCCATCGTGCACCGCGTAATGATGCTGGCTTCCATCGGGTCTGATACCCCAAAGCGAAGCCCCGCCATGCTCCCCATCCTTATTCAACGCATAAAACAACAAATGAAATTTCTTCAGCCGCGCCTTATCAATCGCATAATTCCGCACCACGCGATCCAGGGCCTCAAGGCAAGCATCCTTCGGCGATTTCCCACGCCGCATCGCCTCCACAATCGTATGCCCGCCCGAAATCTTGATATTCTCCTCGCCGCGCCCCGTCGAGCCGCCTCCTCAACATCACCATCCACAAAGAGCCCAGCCCCAATCACCGGCGAATCTCCCACGCGTCCAGGAATTTTCCACGCCATTCCCGAAGTCGTAGTAGTCCCCGAAATTTCGCCCTTGGCATTCACCGCCAAACAATTGATTGTTCCGGTAGGCGGATGGGCCACAACTTCCTCTATATGCGCCGCCCAAGCCTGCCGCTCCGGCGTATCCAATAGCTCCGCCATCTTCTCTTTCCACTCCGGGCTATCCAATCCGGGCCGCCAATTTTCCGAGGCCGCAGCCTTCCAAGCCAACCACGCCAGCCGCGATCGGTCCGTCAGCAAATTCATCGTCGGAAATCCCTCGGCAGCAGCAAATCGCAGCGCCCCTTCGCCCACGATGAACACATGATTGGTCTTTTCCATCACCGCCTTCGCCACCAAGGAAGGATTCTTCACCTTCTGTAAAGAAGCCACCGCCCCAGCCCGCCGCGTCGGCCCATGCATCACGCTGGCGTCCAGCTCCACCACGCCTTCCTCATTCGGCAATCCGCCATAGCCCACGGAATCATCCTCAGGATCGTCCTCAACTTTCGTCACCACCGCCAACGCCGCATCCAGCGTATCGCCGCCAGCCTTAAGCACCGCCATTCCGTCGTCCAGATGCTTCACTCCATTCGCCGCAGAAATAATGATCGGCCGCGCCTTCGCCGCAACACTTTGAACAGCCGCATCTCCCACGCCAGGCGCCGCCCCAAACAATCTCCGCCCACTCGCGGCCAATCCGCCGATCGCACTAGCCACAACGAATTTTCGCCGCGTCCAATCATTCATCATCGCCTCCACACAAAACATCGCACGCGGCGCAGCATAAATCGCGCCGCGCAACTCAGCAAGAGCAGATTCGCCTTGATTGATTTATCTTCCGACCGTAGAAGAATTACTTTTTCGGAGAGCCCGCCGTCGGCCCCGAACCCGCGGGCACCGGAGTCACCGCCGCCGCATCCCCAGCCGGCGCCGCCACAACCGCCCCGGCTCCCGGCCGCCCTTGCAGCATCTCAATCACCGCCTGATACAAGCGGGTCCGCAAATCATGCCGCTCGCTAGCCCGCGTAATATATCGCACCGTAATTTCAATCCCAGAACTCGTCGGCCGCACGCTTACCGCAGGCTCCGCCGAAAATGCCTGCAACCCTCGCGAGGAAGTAACCCGCTTCCATTCTTCCTCGGCAACCCGCGCATTCGCCGAAGTCTCCGCCGCCACCATTTTCTGGATCGCCTGCGCAATCGGCGCCGGATCTTCGCTTGAAGCAATAAAAACCTGCAACTCATCCCACAACCACTGCCCCGAAGTAGAAAAATTAAAATAGTGCCCCTCGACCGCATAACTATTCACAAAAGAAACGCGCCGCCCGGTCGGGTGCCCCGCATCAGTCCAATTCCCAGTCTCGAGCAACACGGTATGCAACAATCCAATCTCGACGACCTCGCCTCCCACTCCCTCAATCTCCACCCAATCGCCAAGCTGAATTCCATTCTTCCCCATCAACACAAACCAACCCAAAAATCCGACGATGAAATCTTTCAGCACCACAGTCAATCCCGCGCCGGCCAGCGCCAGAACCGTGGCAAGCTGCGTAGGCAGCCCAAACACAATCAACAAAATCACCAACAGCGCCGCAGCCTGCACTCCGATCTGCACCACTGTGCTGATCGTCCGCAATCGCCGCCGCTCCACCGGAAGCTGCGAGAAATACCGGCTCACGTACGAATCCCCGATCACCGTCAGCACGCCGATGATCAAGATGATGACCACCGATACCAGCACTTCGTGCAGCGCCGTCCGCTCGCGCACTTCCACGAGCTGAGTCCATTTTCCGTAAGTCCCATCCAGATCTTTCGCGGCCTGAATCCGCCGATCGATCTGCGCGATCGCTTTCTGATCGTCGGCCAGCTGCGCCAGCGTCGTCATTGCCGCGGAGGTGTCTCCCTGATCCTGCGCCGGCGCCGTCCGCAGTTCTGGTTTTTTTGCAGTCTCGCTCGCTAGTTGAGCTTCGAGTGTGTCGTGGCTCTTCGCGAGATCTTGTTCCAGACGCACCACGTCCTGCTGCACCGCCTCGATTTGCCGCCGCTTCGAATGCAATCTCCACCACGCGCGCGTTTCCGCCACCAGATTGAGCGAATTGGTTTCACTGCCGGACATCGCGGCCGCGGCCCCGGCTTTGTCGAGCGCGTCCTTCGTATCCTTCGTCGAAGCGTCGTGCTGATCCTTCATGTGCTGCAGCAGCGATTGCTTGTCGCCGCCTGCGTTTACCAGTTCCTGCTTGGCGCTGGCGAGATCGTCGTCGTCGAGTTCGAGCTGCCCCTGCAGCAGATCGAGCTGCTCCTGGAGTTTGTCCTGCGCGTCGCCTTTAGCGGCAGCCGTGGCTTTCGTCAGCTTTTCGTTCTCGTCTTCCTCGACGTCAATCCGCGATTGCAGCGCATCAATGCGCGCGTTGAGTTTTTTGATCGCTGGTGTCGGCGTAGGCGGATGCTTGATGGCGGTCTGCAGTGCGCCATCGAACGCCAGGTCTACTTCCTGATCCGCGACGCGCAGCGCCTGCTGCACCAGCGCCAGCTCTTCCGGCGTATTCGCCAGCGGCGCAAGCTTTTGCGCGTTTTGCAGCGGCTTCTGATCGACGAGCGCCGCAGCAGCCAGTTCCGCCTTCGTCGCCGCATCTTCCGGCGGAGCGGCGGGCGAGCGCCAGTCGCTCGTCCAGAAAACGCCCACAGCTGCCGCGATCAGTACGATCAGCAGCGCCGCCAGCGCGATCTGTGTCCCTTTTCCCATCGTGCCTTCAGTATCCCCGGAAAATTCTAATTGCTGCGTTAGTGCATCGCCGCAATCTCAAGCAGAACAATCTGACCGGTCCAAGCGTTGCATTGGAAACCGCCGAAAATCGGCGAGGGCGAGAACCAAATTCTAGCACAAGCCGAAGGTTTGGTAGCGCCGGCGTCCCCGCCGGCATCCGGCGACCTAAGAATCTGCCATAGGCAACCGTCACGCGCGGATCACAAAACCGGAATTAGTTTCGCGCTGAGTCCGCTCACAGTCGCTGCACTCGCCGACATTCGCGCTCGCAAGATGCCGGCGGGGACGCCAGCGCTACTTACGGCTTGAATCCCACACTCTTCCACAATTCCGCGCAATCGTACGCCACGCCACCCGTGATCACCGTCTTCACATTCCGGATGTTGTGAATATTTTCGAGCGGATTGCCATCCACAAGAATCAAATCCGCGCGTTTCCCCGCTTCAATCGTCCCCAGTTCGCCATCGACCTTCATCACCCGCGCCGGAACAATCGTCGCCGCTTGAATCGCCTCCATCGGCGTGAATCCCGCTTCCACGTAAAGCTCCATCTCGCGATACAGGCTGTACCCCGGCACCGACTGATCCGTCCCCGCAACAATCGGAATCCCCGCCTTGTGCAGCGCCCCTACAATCGCCACATACTTCGAAAATGTCTTTCGAATAGTCTCGCGATACTCCGGCGGAACTCCTCCGCCGGCAAACTGCACCGCAAGCTCCGGCGCAACTTTTGCAACTCCCGGCTCGAGGCTCGCCAGCGTTATATCCGGTCCCACGATGAATCCTTCGAACACCACAAGCGTCGGATCGATCACCGTTCCATGCGATTTCAGAAATGCAATCGCGTGCTGCGCTTCGGGCGAGTTCAAATCGATATTCCCCACGGCCTCTAGGCGATCGACTCGCTTCGCGTCCGCCGGCAACTTTTTGATCATGATATTCGCGACATACTGCACATGATTGATCTGATCCATCCCCGCTTCTACGCCCTGATATGCGTCTACGCCCTCGGGGATGTGGCCCGTCACCGTCATTCCCAGGCGATGCGCCTCGGCGGTGATCGCAGAGATGCTCGCCAATTTCACCGAGCTGTAAATCTTGATCTGCTGAAATCCGAGATCGTGGTAGCGGTCCACCCATTCCTTGGCTTGCTCCGCATTGTTCACGCGCTCGACGCCCAGCGCCAGCGGCCCATCGCCGTCCACGACCCCTGCCGCCAGAATGCGCGGGCCCAGACCGCGGCCGTTGGCAATCGCATCGCGCACCGCGGTGATGAATTCCAGTTCATTGCCGACATCGCGCACCGTCGTCGCGCCCGCCGCCAGATAAATCGGCCCCCATTCCACCTGCTCGAAATGCGCATGCATGTCCCACAGGCCGGGAAGAATTGTTTTCCCGGCGGCATCAATAATCTTCGCTCGCTTCGGAAATTTGACTTGCGCGCGCGGGCCGGCCGCAATGATTTTCCCGTTCTCGATCACGACTGTCGCATTCGCGAGCGGCGGCTTTCCCGTGCCGTCAATCAACGTTCCATTCACCACCGCGATCAAATCGCCGCGCACTCCGGAAATTCCCTTAGCCATTTCCGCGAGCGCCGCCATCTCGCCGGCTCCGGCTCGCGCCACAAACGTTCCGAGCGCCGGTTCGTAGCCCTCGCGAATGGCTTCGAAGTGATCGAACTCCGCATCCACGCTGATTTCGGCGATGAGTTGCAGCTTGGCATCGAACCAAAGCGTCTCGCGTCCCCAGATCACGCCTTCAATCGTGATGCGCTGAAGCTGCTCGGTCTTATCGCCAATCTTGATCTCATCACTTCCGCGCGCCTCGATCTTCACTTCGCCGGTTGGGAACGTCCTCAGTTTCGCGGGCGATCCATGCGCCTTCCAGTACTGCACCAGAAGCATCTGCATCGTCGCGGGCGCATATCCGGCGATGGTGAAGAATTTCTCGGGGCGCGCCTCCTCTCGCCACGCTTTGCCCTCGCGCACACGAATTTTCTCGGTGCCGGCCTCGACTCCCTCGTCGATCGACGCTGTTCGCGCATTTCGCCCGCTGATCTCGAATTCCGTGGGAGTCAAATCATTCTGGGACGTGAAGTGGGCTTGTAGCGGCACTGGTGACCCGCGATCCGTAAATTCGAAGCTGATCGAGAAATTCCGGCCGCCCGCCGCCGCGGTCTCCACATAAGTTTCCTCACCGATCGCCTGCTCGAATTTGTGCAAACGGAACTTCGCCGTATTCTCAGCACCCGCGTCCTGCGGCGAGGCGTGCGAGCCCGCCCCACGCCACGCCCGCGAACCCGGCTCCGCTCCCAACGGCCGCGCCGTCGGCCCCACCAGCCAGCACAAAGCGATCGCCAGCAAAATCCAAACATTTCGTCGCACCGATGCTCTCAATTTATTTTCCCCTCGATCCAATTTTCCCAAGCCACGCTGCACCGCAAGCTCGCCCGCCAGAATATGCCAATTTGCGCACCGCCAAACGTCTTTTCATTGCCAACGCAATTTATCTCCGCGCAGGCACGACCTCGCCGCGATGCCGTCAAGATAGAGGGTTTTGGTGGCAGCCCCCGCATTCATGCGGGGGAGGAGCGCTTCAGCGCTCCGAAAAAGCGCTCTCTTTAACGATGCGCTTTAGCGCTGGGCCTTTTAGGCAACCCACCTGCAACCACGTTCCATTGCGTCCTCCTTCGAGATCAAAACACAACCAGCCGGAAGCCGCAGTTGCTCCGCAACCCCGCGAAAGCCTTGATTTCGCTGCAACGGCGCGTCAGTATGTGTCGCCCTGTCACGCAAACTATTTTCGCGGAGCCATCTTAAGAAATGAATCGCGTCGTAATCACCATTGCAGCAATCCTTGCCGGATTTTGCATCCCGAACTTCGCCGCACCATCCAGAAGCGCAGCTTCCTCGCGGATCAGGAACGTCGTAGCTCAAAATCCTGCGCCCGCCGCCGAGACTGCCTACACCATGAAGATTCAATTCGGCGTGCGCATCAAAATGCGCGACGGCGTCGAGCTTTCCGCCGACGTCTATCGCCCCGATTCTCCCGGAAAATTCCCCGCCATCGTTCGACGAACGCCGTACGTCAAGGCCGGCGGCGGCGCGCGTGCCATCGATCGCATGCGCAAATACGTCTCGCGGGGTTACGTCTTCGTTTACGAGGACGTACGTGGCCGCGGCGATTCCGACGGCACCTTCGTTCCCTATCGCGCCGATGGACAGGACGGCTACGACACCATCGAATGGTGCGCCGCGCAACCGTGGTCTGACGGAAAAGTCGGAACGTACGGCGGTTCCTATGAAGGCGCGAATCAGTGGCTCACTGCCGTGCAGCAGCCGCCGCATCTCACCACCATGATCGCGCTCGTTTCGCCCTCCGATCCCTTCGTCGAATCGCCCACGGGAATTCCGATTCCGCAGGACATCAGCTGGTATTTTTTCACTGCAGGCCACGTGCTGCAGAATATCGATGCCGTTGACTGGAATCGCGTCTACGAGCATCTGCCGCTCGTTGAGCTCGACGAAGTGGCGGGCCGCCGCGATCAAAATTGGAAAGATCTTTTCGATCACCCCACGCTCGACGCCTGGTGGGAGCCGCTGCGCTATCAGAATAAATTCGAGCGCGTCCGCGTTCCCGTGCTGCACATTTCCGGCTGGTATGACGACGAGCAAGTCGGCACGCCGCTGAATTACATCGGCATGACCACCAAGGGCGCGACGCCGGAAATTCGCAAGAATCAAAAGCTGCTGATGGGCGCGTGGCCGCACGCCGTCAATTCCACGAGCAAGCTCGGCGATGTGGATTTCGGCGCGGCCGACGTCATCGATCTCGATGCTTACATGCTGCGCTGGTACGACTACTGGCTGAAGGGCAAGGACACCGGAATCATGGCCGAGCCGCCGGTGCGGATTTTCGTGATGGGCTCGAACGAGTGGACCAACGAGAGCGAATGGCCGATGGCGCGCACGCAGTGGACGACTTTTTACGTTCACAGCGCGGGCCGCGCCAACACGCTTTCCGGCGACGGCGCGCTTTCGACCACCGAGCCCGCGGCCGAGCCGCCCGATGGCTATCGCTACGATCCCAAAAACCCGACTCCTTTCATCACCGCGCCTTCGTTCGCGCAAATCGGCGGGCCGGATGATTACCGCTCGGTCGAGGCGCGCGACGATGTGCTCGTTTATTCCAGCGAGCCGATGAAGAGCGACACAGAAGTTTGCGGCCCGATTCGCGCCGAGCTTTACGCCTCCTCGAACGCGCCGGATACCGACTTCATGGTGAAGCTGATTGATGTCTGGACCGACGGCTATGCCGAGCGCTTGAGCGACGGCATGGTGCGCGCGCGCTATCGCGACGGCATGGAATCGGCCTCGCCCATCGAGCCGGGGAAAATCTATCGCTACTCGGTGGACGTCTGGAACACGTGCGAGATGTTCAAGGTCGGGCATCGCATCCGCGTGGAGATTGCCTCGAGCGGCGTGCCGAAATTTGATCGCAACCCGAACACCGGCGAGCCGCTGGGCAAGACGACGCGCATGCAATCCGCCGATCAGAAAATCTTTCACGACCGCGAGCATCCGACGCATCTGATTTTGCCGATTGTTCTGCCGCGTCCGGCTGCCGCGAAATAATTTCGATCGCTTCCGAAGAAGGGGACGAACCGTGCGCCGACTGATTTTGATTTCTGCTGCGATCCTGCTCTCGACTTTCATCGCCGCTTCTCAAGAACAGCAACAACCTGCACCGCAAGAGGCGCCGCAACAGCAGGCGCCGGCGCAGAAGCCGGGAACAGCGCGGCCGAAGATCGGCGTGCACGTGGTGGGAAAGGCTACGATTGCTCCCAAGAAAGCTGAAGATCCGCTGCTCGCGCCGAAGATTGATCCCGATTCGCCGGAAGCGAAAGCGGTCGCGGCCA
>Ga0208044_1000678_pt1 | contig 22852 bp, 24 predicted proteins | sample Sb_taG_8_FD_187712 | JGI IMG/M metagenome (GOLD analysis project Ga0208044, IMG submission 187712) | Peat soil microbial communities from Weissenstadt, Germany - Sb_50d_c_BC metaG (SPAdes) (version 2) | ecosystem: Environmental > Terrestrial > Soil > Wetlands > Peat | place: Germany... | reverse complement strand
CAGGCCCTGCGCGTGGCCGGGTGCGGCCACCACCATCATCACGAAGGCGCCTGCGAGCATCAGCACCCCGGCGGCACCGGTCAGGTACGTCGCCCTAGCGCGCTCACGGCTTACCACGGCCGTCATCTCAGCTACCCCGTTTCGCTGGTCAACCCCTGTTCCCCGTACCTCTACGGTAGGAATCGGGCGGCAAAAAATACGACGGTGCACGCCCCCGAATCTCATCGGGGGTTTTCCCCCGGGTACCCGAAGTTCCCAGGCCAGCGCACCCGATGCGGACGGCGGCCAGCCGGTCGGCGACGCATCCTGGGGCAGGTCCCCGACTCCGCCCGCCCCGGCTCGATCGTGAACACGCTGATCGGCGCCCTGCCGCTGGTGCCGCCGGGCATCGTCACCACGTCCCGCTGGCGGCCTGAGATCGTGGACGCCAGCAGCGAGCCCCGCGAAGTAGACGCGATCTGCGGCGTGGGGCGGATCCAGGTGACCTGCTGAGCTCGCGGGGAATCGAGCGACGGGGGCCGGGCGGCGCGTTAGGGGTGGCCGGGGCGATAAGCCGGGACCGTTCGGTCAAAATGATCTTTATGCCGAACGGGCGCGGGCATCAGCCCGGGCTACGACCTCAGCCTCAGTCCGAGACGGCCGGGAGCCTGCCCGCGGCGGCCCGGCGGATGACGTGCCTGCGGAACAGGTCGGTGGCGGGCAGCAGGCGGCGCTCTGCGGACCAGGTCAGGAAGATCTCCCGGACCGCGCCCGGGTCCGCGATCTCCAGGTAGGTCACCGGGCCAGGCACCGCTTCCGGTGATCCGGCGCGGGGCGCGGGGACGACCGCCACGCCCAGGCCGGCCGCGACGAAGCCGAGCACGTTGGACAGGTCGTCACCCTCGAAGATCACGTCGGGGCGGAATCCGGCCTGCTCGCACAGGTCGTCGGTCAGCCGCCGCAGCGCGGAGGCCGACCGCAGGCTGATGAACGGGTCGCCGGCCACGTCGGCCAGCCGGACCCGCCCCGCCCCGGCCAGCCGCCGCCTGGCCAGCGGGTGCTCGCGCGGCAGGGCCAGGCGCAGCGGCTCGAGCGCGATCAGCCGGGTGTGCACGTCCGTGTCCGGCGGGTTCTGGGGCCGTCGCGAGCCGAGCTCGAGGTCGGCGTTACCGCCGTCGAGGGCCGCCGAGTTCGGCTCGTCGCGCACCTGGGTGAGCCGGAAGCGGACGCCCGGGTGCGCGGCGCGGAAGCTGCGGGCCAGGTCGGGGACGAGCCAGGTGCCCAGGGACTGCTGGAAGGCCAGCGCCACGGTGCCGGTGTCCGGGTCGATGAGCTGGCTGACGGCCGCGATGCCGTCGTCGAGATGATGCAGCAGCGCGTCCAGGTGCGGCTTGAAGACCGCCCCGGCGTGCGTCATCCGCAGCGTCCGGCCGGAGCGGCGCAGCAACGGGGTGCCGACCTGCGCCTCGAGGCGGGCCAGGGCCCGCGAGACGCCGGACTGGGTGACCGACTCGACCTCGCTGACCTCGGTCACGGTGGTGCCGTCGGCCACCTGCTGGAGCCAGCGCAGCGCGTCGGTGTCCATATCCATGACTCTAGCTCATATTTGATTTGCGATTAAGTCATTGGACGCATAGTTCCTGGCGACCCACACTGGAATGGAAGCTAAAAGAAATGGAGGACAGGCAGATGCAGACCGCAACTCGCCCGATCACCACCCTGTGGACCTCGGTCCGCGACCAGCTTCGCGAGAGCCGCGACGCGCACGCCGCGCGGGCGGCGCTCGGGCGTGAGCTGGCCAGTTACAACAGCCAGGCCGACCTGAACGACCTGCACGCGATCCTGGACCGCCACAGCGACACCGAGACCAGGGATATCCGCCGCATCCTGGCCGCCCAGCGCAGCCGCTGACCCCGGGGGCAGCCCGCACCCCCGGTCTCAGTCAGCCCCGGTCTCAGTCAGCCCCGGTCTCAGTCAGCCCCGGTCTCAGTCAGCACTGAGCAGCTGCTGGGTCCGCGCGGTGTCCTCGGTGCCGCGGTAGAAGCAGATCTTGCCGTCGCGGAAGCGCCACCAGTGATGGATGTCCATCGCGGTGGACTTCCCGGTGGCCGGGGCGACCGCGGCCCAGTGCGTCACCACCATGACGTCGGTCTCGTTCGACGTGAACGACAGCGGCGTGAACTCGGTGATCTGCAGGGTGTCGCCCAGCGCCTTGAAGAAAGCGGGGACCTCGGCCCGGCCCCGGTGGATGCCGTGCCAGGGCGCGATATCGCTGTCCGGGCAGGACGCCCAGTCCACATCGTCGGTGAGCTGGCCGAGAATGTACTCGATGTCACCCCGGCCGAATGCCTCGTATACGCCCTGCACGATCTCGATCTTGCGGTCAGTCACGGCTTCCTCCCCTTGCGAGTCATCGTCCCGCTGATGCTCGCACCGGGAGGCTGAGCTGCGCATCACGGAAACTATGTACTCATGGGGTTCTACGGGACCAGGCCCTGGCGATGAGCCCAGGCCGTGGCCTCGGCCCGGTTCCTGACGCCGATCTTGACGAAGATGTTGGCGACGTGCCGCTCGACGGTGTGCACGCTCACCCCGAGCACGGTCGCGATCTCCGCGTTCTCCCGGCCGGACGAGAGCAGCAGCATGACCTCGGTCTCCCGCTGGCTCAGCGGAGCGGCCGCGGCCGCCGCGGCGTCCCGGCGGAGGCCGGCTAGCGGATCACCCAGCCCGGCAGCCCCCCACTGGCGGTGCAGCCGCTGCGCCATGGCCGCGGAGGAGGCGGCTTCGGCACGCCGCCCGAGCAGCCACTGCAGGCGGGCGATGTACCAGGCGCCGGCACCCCAGCCCACCGGGACCCCCTGGATCAGGTTCCGGGCGGCGTACGGCGCCAGTTCGGCCAGGATCTCCTTGGCCGCGTCCGTGATGCGGCAGGTCACCGCCGCCTCGGCCAGGATGGCCAGGCTCGCCAGGTAGAGCGAGTCCCTGGGCAGCGCGGCGAAGTCGCCGTCCGCCAGCGCTTCAATCTCGGCGGCGGCGTCGGCGCGGCGGCCCGCCGTGGCGCTGGCCAGCGCCCTCATACAGCGCAGCGTGACCAGCCCGGGGAAGCGCACCAACGCGTCGGCGATATCGTCGCGGAGTTCCGGCAGCCGTCCCTGCTTCCAGTAGATCCGGCTCAGCTGCCCGATCCGGTAGGCGTCCGCGGCCGGCAGGCCGAGCCGGCGGCCCAGCGCCGCGGCATCGTGCGCCAGCCCTTCGGCCTCGGCGTCCCGCCCGGCGAAGCCGGCCAGCAGGCCCCGGTAGATCAGCACCCACCAGCGTTGCAGCGGGCTGCGGCGCGCGTCGGCGATCGCGGCCATCTGCTCGACATCGGCGGCCACCTCAGCGAGCGCGCCGGCCTGGAAGCGGTCGGGGACCAGCCACTGGTGCGCGCGGAACAGCAGGTCCTGGTCACCGAGGCGGGCGGCGATGTCGAGTACGGCCAGTCCGGCCGACAGGCGGTCCTGCAGGAAGCCGGGGCCGCGCAGGGTGAACTGCCTGGCGATCAGGGCCGCGCCCAGCGCCTCGGTGTCACCAGCCTGCTCGGCCAGCGTCACCGCTTGCGAGCTGATGCGCCGGCTCTCGTCCTGCCCGCCTGGCTGCCAGTAGGTCGCGATGGCCCGCCGGGCGGTCAGCCGGGCCCGCGGCCCAGGCGGGACTCCTGGATGGCGGAGCGCGAGGTCGAGCAGGGCGGCCAGCCGGTGGTCAGCGGCGACTTCGGCGACCGTGTCCCCCGCTGCCAGGGCGCTGGCGGCCAGCGTAACCCCGTCACCAGTCCTGGCCGCCTCGCGAGCGGTCGCCTCGAAGCAGTCCCGGGCCTGCTCGACCTGCCCGGCGAGCAGGAGGCTCCGGCCGAGCCGCATTTCCAGGTCGGTGTCCAGGCCGTCCCGCCGCTGGCTGAGCGCGATCGCCGTCCGCCACCAGGTCGCCGCGTCCTCCCAGGCCAGCACGCGGTCGGCGGCCTCAGCGGCGGACCGGGCGGCATCGGCGGCCACCTCGTCGCTCACGCCGGGCCGGCCGTGCACGGCGTGGTGGGCCAGGTCGGCCGCCTGGCCCCAGCCGGTGTCCCGCAGCGCCGCGAAGGCCCGGGCGTGCAGTCCGGCCCGCCGGGACGACGCGAGCTGCTCCTCCACCGCGTCCCTGATCAGCGTGTGGACGAAACGGTAGGCCCCGGCACGGTCGCCGACCGGGCCGATCAGCCGGGCGTTGACCGCGGGATCCAGCGCCGCGACCGCGGCCGCCGGGCTGATCGCCAGGGCGGCGGCCAGCGGCGGATACTCGAAGTCGCGGCCGAGCACCGAGGCCACCTCGAGCGCCTCCCGGCAGCCGGCCGGAAGCGGAGCCAACCGCTCCCTGATCACCTCGCCGACGCTGCGCAGCGGGGCGTCGGGCCGGGACCCGTCGGTGAGCAGCTGGATGCTTTCGGAGATGAACAGCGGGTTCCCCCCGGTGCGCGCGTGCAGGTCCGCCGGGTCGACGCCGTCAAGACCCGCAGCGCCCAGCCATTGCGCGACGCTGGCAGGACTAAGCCCGGCCAGCTCGCAGCGGCGACGGCCCGGTCCGCGGGCCAGGCCGGCCACCACGTTCGCCGTCAGCGACGCGGGCGGCACCTCGGTATCCCGGTAGGTGACGACCATCCCGATCGAGGCCGGCCACAGCGTCTCGCTGAGGTAGGCGAGCAGGCGGAGCGAGGCCTCGTCGGCGCGGTGCAGGTCGTCGATGACGACCAGGTGGGGCGTGGCTTCCGCGTGCTCCCGGAGCGTGTCCTCGACCCGCTCATACAGGCGGTACCGGGCGGCGGCTCCCTCGGCGGCCCCGGTGGCGATCCCGGGCCCGCCGAGGTGGCGCAGCACCTGCATCCACGGCCACAGCGGCGGGGCGCCTTCGCTCTCCCGGCAGGCGCCCCACGACACCATCGCGCCGACGGCACGTTCGGTGCCCGCCCGGGCCAGCCGGGTCTTGCCGACACCGGGCTCCCCGGTGAGCAGCACGACCCCGCCGGCCCCGGCTTTAACCTGCGTGATCAGCGCATCGAGGACGGCGAGTTCCGCGTCCCGGCCTACCAGCACGCCCGTCTCCGACTCGGTCCAGAGCCGGGCGGCCGGTCAGAACTGGTCCGATGAGGCGACGGCCTCGCTAATGGTGATCTCCGGCGGAGCCGGCGCGGCACCGACCGACCCGATGAAGGCCTGCAGGTCGGGGTTCGAGAAGAACTGCTGGAATTGCTCCACGCTCTCCCATTCGTCGACGAGCACCACGAAGCCGTCGCCTATCCCGAACCGGTGGTGAATCGCGCCCGCGGACCGGGACGCGTCGGTGATCTTGGCGAACTCATCGGCCCGGTCGGTGAGAGCCTGGCGGAACTTGGCGGTGTCGCCTTGGAATTTCCCGATGACTAGCACACTCATGTCTGAACCCCTCCCTGGTCCCCGCGCCGGACGGCGCGAGGTGTGCTGGTCACGATACGCCGGGACGACGAGCAGGTCAGCTGGCTTCACCATTGCTCAGGCACCTGGCACCGAACGTCACGGACTGACCGGCGGGAGCGAGCGCCCGTCAGCTAGGCGGCGCCGTCCAGGTGGTCGGTCAGTTCGGCCAGGAAGCGCTCCGGCTGGTCCAGGTGCGGGCCGTGGCCCGCGTCCTCGATGACCGCCTCACGGTAGCGGCCGCCGGCCGCGGCGTAGCCGTTCAGCACGGCCCGGGTCTGCGCCACCATGGGCTGCGGCGGCCAGGCCTGCTCGCCGGGCCAGCCGGGGATGGCGCCGAGCGAGCCCAGGTAGGCCAGGTCGTACAGGGAGGTGTCGGAGACGATGACGTCGTCGGCGCCGCGCAGCCAGAGCACCGGCGGCTTGGGTTCCACCCCGGACAGGTCGGCGATCCGGAAATGCGTGGGGGCCATGGTGTTGAGGACGCCGTGGTCACCGGGCGCGAAGCCCGGCCAGGCGTCCACCGGGCGCGAGTCGCCTGGGTAGTTGTACTGGCCGACCCGGGTGGACAGCATCGACTCTACGAAGATGTCCAGGTGCTCGGGCACGTGCGGCGGCTTGACGTAGTGCGCGAGCAGCACCTGCCGCGGCGACAGCACGCTCTTGTCGGTGCGGTCCTTGCCCGCCAGCCGCTCCACGAACTCCGGGTTGGCGCCGCCCCCGCCGGACCCGGCGCCCGACGGGTCGCACAGCATCCCGTCCACGCCCTTAGTCCCGCCGAACCCGAACGGCGAGACCGGATCCACCAGCGTCAGCGACGCGACCCGGTGCGTGCCCGGCCGGTCCACCAGGTACTGCAGCACCACCCCGCCGCCCATGCTCCAGCCGACCAGGTGGACCGTCTCCAGGCCGAGGGCCTCGATGGCGGCGGCCAGGTCGTCGGAGAAGTCGCGCAGCCCGCGGGTGGCGAACACCGGCTCGTCATCGGTGTCGCCGAAGCCGCGCAGGTCGATGGCCAGCGGCCGGAAGGTCTCCGGCAGGGCCAGCATCGTCGGCTGCCAGAACAGCGAGGACGACACGTTGCCGTGCACGAACAGCACTGCCGTGTTCTCGGGGGTGCGCCCGGCCACCTCCAGGACGTTGACGGTCAGGCGGCTGGTCGGCATCCGTTCGGCCGTAATGCCGGGTAGCAGCGTATCCATGGGTCCTCCCGCAGGTTCGGCTCGGCCAGGGTACTAAGGGAAGCTGTGGCGTGTCTGGCCGAGGCGCCCCTCAGCGGGTGAAGGCTACGACCAGAGCGACTAGGGAGATGGCGAGGATCGTCGCGGTGACCAGCTTGAGGCGGCCCGGGCGATCATGGGGCAGGCGGCCCAGCCACCAGATCACCGGGACGGCGGCCATGATGACGAGCCCGGCGATGACGTCCTTCTTCAGCACGACGCCGCCGACGGCGGCGAACGACAGCGCCGTCCGGGTCCAGGCCAGCGAGGTCCGCGCCCGGGCCAGGCCGGGGTCGCCGTCCTCGTGATCGTCCTGGCCGGACGTCATAGCTGGCCTGTCATAGCTGGCCTGTCATAGCTGGCCTGTCATAGCTGGTCGTCATCGCAGGGCCGAGACCAGGACGACGACGGCGGCGAGGACCGCGATGATGGTGATGACCGCGGTGAGCAGCCGCGGCATGACCGACCGAGGCAGTGGCTGACCGAGCCGCATCGCCCGCTGGCTCTTAACCCACTCGCTGTACGCGACCACGGCCACGACCGCGCCGAACACGATCAGCGGCACGCCGAGCACGTGCCGGCCCCAGGGGACGCCGGGGAACGGCGGCAGCAGCTGGACCACGCCGAGACCCGCCACCACCAGTGCGAGGGCGGTGCGGCTCCAGGCCAGGAAGGTGCGCTCGTTGGCGAAGGTGAACCTGGGATCGGGTTCGGTGCCGTCGCCAGCTGAGCCGGGCGGTTCCGTGTCCGTCACCTGCGCCTCCAAGATCTCCACAGAAATCTATGCAAAAAACGCTGGCGATAGCCGGGTATCGCGCTCTTAATCCCGGGAGCCAGTTTTGGGGGCATCAGCGGTGCAGGGCCGGCCAGAACCTGTTGCCCGGCCGGGCGAAGTGCCAGCCGGTCGCGGCCGAGTACAGGCTGGGGTTGATGCCGCAGAACAGCACGTGCAGCGGCTGTCCTGGGGGCGGCAGGACGTCAGGGATGGTCCGGTTCCTGGCCGCCTGCAGGTCCGCCGGGCTAGGCCGCGGCGGCGGCGAACGCTTCACCGAGAGCCTGGCGGGCGTGGACGCGGACCAGGTGGCTCAGGTAGTCCGGGGATGCCTCGCCGTCGGGGAGCGGGGTGCAGGCCGCGGCGACCGCCTCGGCGCAGGCTTCGGCGCGGAAGCCGAAGTCCGCGGGGGTGGCGCCGAGGAGGGACACGGTGTCGGCGGCGAACGGGACGCTGGCGACGGAACCCACGATCAGGCGGGCCTGCGCGACCTCACCGCGATGTGCGCGGGTGACCAGGGCGGTCACGGTGACCACGGGGCGTTCGGTCAGCTTCATGCGGAGGTGGGAGATGCCGGTCCGTTTGGGGCGGGCGGGCAGCTCGACGGCGACCAGGAGCTCGCCGGGGGCCAGGGCGGTCTCGTACAGGCCGGTCAGGAACCCGGCGGCGGGGATGCGGCGGGTCGCCTCGGCCTGCTGGCAGACGAGCGTCGCGCCCACCGCCATCAGGAACGAGGCCGGGTCGGAGTGCGGGTCGGCGAAGCACAGGTTGCCGCCCAGGGTGCCGACGATGCGGACCCGCAGGTTCGCCACCTGGGAGATCATCGCGGACATCTCCGGGTAGCGGGCGCGCAGCGCGGCGGAGGTCTCGATCTCGTGGTGGGTGGTGGACGCGCCGATGCGCACCGTATCGCCGTCCGTCCCGATGCCGCGCAGCCCGTACACCCGTTTCAGGTCGACCAGGTGCTCGTAGCTGGCCAGGCCGAGCTTCATCGCGAGCAGCAGCTCGGTGCCGCCGCAGTAGGCGGCCGCGTCATCGCCCAGGTCGGCGAGCAGGCGCGAGGCCTGCCCGACCGAACCCGGGCGGTGCACGGTGAAGGGCGGCAGCTTCATGGGGACAGCTTCCTCAGTGCCCAGTTCATCAGTGCCCTGTGTTCATCAGTGGCGCGTGTGGCCGCCGTCGGCGGTGAGCATCTGGCCGGTGATCCAGTGCGCCTCCTCCGACGCCAGGAAGGCCACCGCGGGAGCGATGTCGGCCGGGACCCCGCGGCGCGGGATGGACTGCAGCGACACCACGAAGTCGAACGCCTCGGCGTGCGGGCTGGCCAGCACGCCCTCGCTGGCGGTGAGGCCGGGAGCCACGGCGTTAACCGTGATGCCGTACTGGCCTACCTCGGTGGCCAGCGACCGGGTGAAGGCGAAGACGGCGCCCTTGGAGGACACGTAGTGCGCCATGTTCGGGGTGCCCGCGGTGACCACGTTGGAGGCGATGTTCACGATCCGGCCGTACCCGGCCGCCTTCATGTGCGGGTACACCGCCTTGCACATCAGGAACACGCCGTCGATGTTGACCGACATGACCCGGCGCCACTCGGCGAAGTCGAGATCCTCCCACGGCACGAACGGGACGATCGCCGCGTCGTTGACCAGGATGTCGATCTTGCCGAACTGGCCGGCGGCCGCCGTGACCAGGGCACTGACCTGATCCGGGTCGCTGACATCGGTGACGTGCGCGGTCCCGCCGATCTCCGCGGCGGTCTTTTCCGCGGTCTCGGAGTTCTTGTCCGCCACGACCACGCTGGCGCCCTCGGCGCGCAGCTTCTCGGCGATGGCCCGGCCGATGCCCTGACCCGCGCCGGTGACGATCGCGACACGACCCTCGAGTTTCATGCTCTGCCTCATTTCAAGAGTTCGCGTCATTCAGATTTACGTCGGGGTTCTCGCCGACCCTTACGGGCACCGACCGCTCGCACGGGCTCAAAAGGCCCGTGCTCGCTAGTCGGTTCTGAATGACGCTCCTCACCCTTCGTAGTAGCTCGGTGCCTTTTTCCAGGTCTGGAACGGGGCCATCTCATGCGATGGGTAGATCTGCGCGTCGTGGGTGCGGGCGAGCCGCTTCAGCCGCCGCAGCGACTCGACCGAGGCCGTCGGGTCCAGGTGGAAGCCGCCGACGATCAGCCGCTCGAGGTTCTCGTAGGTGTAGGCCGCGTCGCCCGCGAAGATCATGGACGGCTGGTCCTCCATCTCGACCAGCAGCGAGTAGTGCCCGGCCGTGTGACCCGGGGTCTCGTACAGCCAGATCCCGTCCGCGATCTCGATGTCGCCGCTGATCCGCTCGTACTTGGTGCCGGGGAAATCGAAGGACAGGTCCGAGTAGCCCAGGTGCTCGAACGGCTCGGGGACCTTGGCGTGCCGCAGTTCCGCCGTGTTGACCAGGGTGGTGGCGTTGGTCAGGTACTTGTTGCCGCCCACGTGGTCGAAGTGGAAGTGCGAGTTCACCACGAAGTTGACCTGCTCCGGGTCGAAGCCGCACGCCTTGAGCTGGGCGGGGATGGTCTGGTCCGCGGTCTGCTGCGGCTGCTCGAACGGCAGCACGCGGTTGACGTGATCCAGGTCGTAGCCGGTGTCGTACATGAAAAGCCCGTCCGGGTGCTCGATGAGCACGCTGTACACCGGGAACCGCACCGGCGTGCCCACGTCGATGTGCCACAGGACCTGCGAGCGGTCGATGACCAGCGAACCGCCGTCGAGGATATAGACCTTCTTGGAGTGCTTGTTATCTGGCATTTCAGCCTCTCACAGCGCGGTTAGCGTCTTGCGGACGGCGATCAGGCCGTTGGCGATTTCCGCCCGGCGCTGGACCACCTGCTCCTGCGTATAGGGGTAGATGCCGCCCAGGGTCTTCATGCCGAGCTGGCCTGCCCTGGCTCGTTCGGTGATCATCTCGGGGACTTCGGTGGAGGCGGATAGGTCCGGATTGAGGTAAGAAGCCACGCTTGAATAGATATCAAGGCCGGCCATGTCGAGGAGGCGCATCGGGCCGATGACCGCAAGCTTGTAACCGATCCCCCACTTGACGCAGGTGTCCAGGTCCGCCTCGGAGACGACGCCGCGCTCCACCAGCGACAGGCATTCGCGCAGGATGGCGTAGAGGATCCGGTTCTCCACGAAGCCGGGCACCTCCTTCTCGGTGATCGCCTCGTAGCCGAATTCCCTGATGATCTCCACGATCTGCTGCGTCGTGGCGGCGGCGGTCTGCTCGCCCGGCACGACCTCGATCATCGGGACCAGGTGCGGCGGGTTGGACCAGTGCATGCCGATGAAGCGGGCCGGGTGCCGCAGCGCGCTGGCGATCGAGCTGACACCGATGCCCGAGGTGTTGGTGGCGATGATCGCGTCGGGCTCCAGGTGCCCCTCCATCGCGGCGAGGACCTCGCGCTTGAGGTCGAGATCCTCCGGGATGGTCTCGAGCACCAGGCCGGCGCCGGTCAGGGCCGTGCCGAGATCGGGCTCGAAGGCGACCGACCCGCCCGGGGCGCTGGCCGCCTCCATCCGGTCGAGGGCCTGGTTCGCCAGCTCGCAGGCCCCCCTGGCCCGGTCGAGCACCTCGTCGCTGATGTCGTAGAGCCTCACCTGCGACCCGGCCCTGGCCAGGACCGCCGCCATGCCAGGCCCCATGGTCCCGGCGCCGATCACCGCCGCGACCTTCGGAACGCTCATCTGCAGTACCTCCGGGTTTCAGCTGGTTCCCAGCTCCTGAATCCGCCGCCACACCCGTTCCGGTGTCAGCGGCAGCGTGTTCATCGGCACGCCGGCGTCGGCCAGCGCGTTGACCACGGCGGCCGGGATCGCGGCCAGCGCGCCCTCACCGCAGCCCTTGGCCCCGAACGGGCCGGGGCCATCGCCATTCTCGACGATCGAGCACTGCATCGCGGCCGGTATGTCACGGAAGGCGGGGATCCGGTAGCTGAGCAGGGTGTCGTTCAGCAGCATGCCGTCCGGCGCGAAGTGCATCTCCTCGAACAGGGCGTTGCCGATGCCCTGCAGGGTCGCGCCCTCGTCCTGGCGGGCGACCAGCTGCGGGTTGATGGCCCGGCCGACGTCGGCGACGGTGGAGGTGCGCAGCACGGTGACGACGCCGGTCTCGGTGTCCACCTCCACCTCGGCGCCGGCCACGCACACCTCCCAGAAGACCGGCCCCTCGGCGTAGGACCCGCTGCCGCCTTCGGGCTGGACGCGGCCGTGACCGATGAGCTCGCCGCCGTCGAAGCCGAAGCGCGCGCGGACCAGCTCGGCGTGGGTCATCGACCGGCCGCCCTGGTCGTGAATGGCGCCGTCGGCCGGGGTGAGCAGCTGCGGCGGGGCCTCCAGCCTGGCCGCGGCGGTCTCGAGCAGCGCGTCCAGGACGTTCTGCGCGGCCCGCTGGACGGCCAGGCCCGCCACCGTGGTGGACCGGCTCGCCCCGGTGGACCGGTCGTACGGCGTGTACCGGGTGTCGGTGCCGCGGACCACGACCTTGCTCACCGGGCTCCCCAGCACGCCGGCCGCGATCTGGGCCATCACGGTGCGGGCGCCCTGGCCGAGCTCGGTGGTGCCGACCAGGACCGTGACCGAGCCGTCCGGGCCCATCCGCACCGTGGCCATGGAGACGGGGTGGGCCCCCGCCGCGAGCAGGCCGACCGAGACGCCGCGACCGCGCCGCTTGTTTTTTTCTGCCGAACGGGCTTGCGGTTCGCCCCAGCCAATGGCGCCGGCGGCCTTCTCGACGTCGCCGATCAGGTCGGCGTCGAGGGGCTTGCCACCGGGACGGACCTCCTCCCCCGGCCGCAGCAGGTTCCGCCGGCGGATCTCCAGCCGGTCCACGCCCAGCCGGCGGGCCACCTCGTCCAGCTGCGACTCCCCGATCCACTGCAGGTGGGTGGCGCCGAACGCGCGGTAGGAGCCGGCCGGCCCGGTGTTGGTGTAGACGCAGTGCGCCTGCACCTGCACCGCCTGCCAGCGGTAGGGGCCCGGCGCGGCGTCGCCGGCCGTGGCCGTGACCCGGGGGCCGTTGTCGGCGTACGCCCCGGTGTCCAGCCAGGCCTCCGCCGTGCGGCCGAGGACGGTGCCGTCGGCGGCGGCCGCGGTGCGCATCCGGCAGGACATGTTGTGCCGCCGGGTGGTGATCATCGACTCGTGGACCCCGTTGAGGATCCGCACCGGGCGCCCGGCCTTGCGCGCGATGGCCGCGGTCAGCGGCTCCATCTTGGTGTAGGACTTGCTGCCGAAGCCGCCGCCGAGGAACGGCACGATCACCTGGACCAGGTCCAGCGGCAGCCCGAACAGCGCCGCGATCTCCTGGCGGACCAGGAACGGGTGCTGGCAGGAGGACCACAGCGTCAGCTCGCCGCCATGCCAGTGCGCGATCGTGGTGTGCGTCTCCATCGAGTACTGGTAGACGGCGGGGAAGGCGTACTCGCCCTCGACCACCACCGCCGCCTCGGCGAAGGCGCGGTCGACGTCGCCGCGGCGGAACGAGTAGCTGTAGCAGACGTTGCCTTCGGCGTCGGGGAGCGCACCCAGGCCGTGCGCGCTGCCAGGGCGGCTGACCTCCTCGTGTACCAGCGGGGCTTCCTTGGCCAGCGCTTGGTCGAGACTGGCCGCGATGGGGAGCTCGTCGTACTCGACGGTGATGCGGGTGACCGCGAAGTCGGCGGCGGCCTGGGACTCCGCCGCGACCACCGCGACCGGCTCGCCGGTGAACCGGACCTTGCCGATGGCCACGATCGGGCGGTCCCGCAGCGCGTGGCCGTAGTAGGGATCCAGGTCGGACAGGTCCTCAGCGGTCAGGATGGCGGCCACGCCGTCGAGTTTCCCCGCCGCCGAGGTGTCGATGGAGGAGATCCGGGCGTGCGCCACCGGGCTGTGCAGGACCGCGCCGTAGAGCATGCCGGGCAGCCGGATGTCGCCGGTGAATTCGGCCTGCCCGGCCAGCTTGAGCCGGCCGTCGGCACGCTCCACGCTCTGTCCAATGGCGCTTTCAGCGCGGGGCCCAATGGCGCTTTCAGCGCGGGGCCCAATGGCGCTATCGCGGGGCCCGACGGCGCTCACTGGTCGTCGCCCAGGATCTCGGTGAGCGAGTCGAGGATCGACCGGTAGCCGGTGCAGCGGCACAGGTTGCCGCTCATCGCCGCGGCGATCTCGTCACGGTCGCCGCGCAGGCCCCGGCCCGCCAGCGCCTTGGCGGTCAGCAGCATGCCGGAGGTGCAGAAGCCGCACTGGACGGCCGCGTGCCGCATGAAGACGTCGGCCGCGCGCCGGTGGAAGTCCGAGCCGGCAAGACCTTCGATCGTCTCCACCTCGCGGCCGTCGATGTCGGCCGCCAGGAAGCAGCACGAGCTGACCGGGTTCCCGTCCACCAGCACCGTGCACACCCCGCAGACCTGGACCTCGCAGGACTGCTTCGTGCCGGTCAGGCCGAGCCGGTCGCGCAGGAAGTCGAGCAGCAGTTCCTCGGGCGGCACGTCACCGGTGAAGGAGGCGCCGTTGATGGTGGCGGAGATGCTTATCGTCATCGCTCCTCGTCTAGTCGTCTAGCATCCGGCACCAGTCCTGCCAGTACTCCTCGGCGAACTCCTCCTGGTACTTGCTCGCCGACAGCTCGCGGGCCACCTCCCGGGGGATCGGCACCGGGTCGCCGAGGACCCGCGCGATGTACTGTATCCGCGCCGCCCGTTCCAGGGTGAGCGCGGTCAGCACCGCCCAGCTGATGTCCTCTCCCGCCACCAGGATGCCGTGGTTGCGCAGCAGCACGGCCCGCCCGGCACCCAGCGCCCGGGCCACCCCCTGCCCGTCCTGCGGGGTGGTCACCAGGCCGGCCGTGCCGTCGAAGACGGGCACGCCGTCCGGGAACAGCAGGCCGTCGTGGGAGAGCAGCTCGAGCCCGCCGGCCGTCGCGCCGAGCGCGATGGAGTACATCGGGTGGGTGTGGATCACCGCCCCGACGTCCGGCCGGGCCAGGTAGGTCTCCAGGTGCATGATCGTCTCGAGATGCGCGCCGGGGGTCAGGTACCCGTCCGGATCGTCGAGCGCGATGCCGATGACGTCCTCGGCGCGCACGTCGCGCAGCGCCTTGCCCTTGCGCTTGATATAGACGGTGCGCCCGTCGGGCCCGCGGACGCTGGCGTGGCCCAGGGTGAGGTCCTCGTGGCCGAACCGGGCGATGATCCGGCAGGCCAGCACGACCTGCCGGACCGCGTCCTCCGCCGTGGCCGGCGGCCGCCCCGAAGGGCTAGTCACCTCGCGGCTCCCGGCGCTCGGTGCTGGCCGGGTCGCGTCGCTCCGTGGGCGGGTAACCCGGCGAGGGGAACGAGAAGACCATCACGAGATCCTCGCCGCCCGGGTTCAGCACCGTGTGCCAGAGCCGGGCCGGGACGTAGAGCGCCTGCCCGGCGGTCACCGGGACGTCCCCGGTCTCCAGCCGGATCACGCCGCTGCCGCTGACGATGTAGGCGAGCTCCTCGACCGAGTGGGACAGGTCGGCGGTCGAGGTGCCCGGCTTGAACACCGAGTAGCCCAGGGCCGAGGCGTTGCCGCCGACCGTCTGCTCCGCCACCAGGACCCGGGACCAGCTGCCGCCTGCCAGCTCGACCGCGGGCACGTCGGCCAGCGTGATGACCGCGACGCTCTGCTGTCCCGGGGGGACGACCCCCCCAGCCCGACCTGGAGTCACAGCTGCCAGACTCCGTCCTTGACGATGTACTCCCCGGTGTCGAGGATCTGCAGCGACACGTTGTGGCATACGCCGTCCAGGTGCAGCACGCTCTTGTTCTGGCCGCCCGGGTAGCAGTTCTGGTTGTCGCCCAGGGCGAAGTGCACGGTGCCCTTGCGGCCCTTCTCCGAAGGATCGCCCACCGGGGCGAAGTCGCTGGTGCCGAACGCGAACTCGGCCACGGTCTCGGTGCCGGGCACGCCGGTGATCACGTCGAGCAGCCGGCGCGCCTCGGCGCCGCCCTCGATGGCCTGGTACTTGCCGTCCTCGACGTGCCAGGTGATCGGGTGCTCCACGTGCCGGGGGATGCCGATGCCGAGCATGTTGCCGTCGATCACGATGGTGCCGTTGGTCTGGTCCTCCACGGCGGCGTAGGCCACCTCGCCCCACAGCGGGGCCGGCCCCATCATCGCGCCCGGCTGCTTCACCGGCACCACCTCGAGGGCGGGCCGTCGCTCGATGCTGACCACCACGTCGGTGCCGGCCGGCGAGGTGACCCGCACCCGCTTCTTGCCTTCGAGCCGGGCGATCGCCTTCTTCGCGTTACCGATGGTCTGCTCGATGTCGGCGACCGATATCGGCCAGCGGCCGAAGCCCTCCTCGATGGACCCGATGCGGGCCATGTTCGCCACCGACTCCTTGACCGCGGGCACGTGCGCGAAGCGGTTGGCCCACTCCAGGTTGGTCATGATGATGATCTGGTCCGAGGTGACCATGGCCTGGTGCAGGTTGCGCGGCGGCACCATGGGGAACAGCGTGTCGGCCAGGGCGCGGCGGATCTGGGCCTCGTTGTTGGCCACGATGGGCAGGCCGCCCCGCTCGGCGACCACCGTCGCCACCATCTCCGCCTCGGGCTTGCGGCGGTCGTCGGTGATGATCGTGACGACGTCACCCTCCTTCACCTCGAAGCAGGTATCCACCACGAGCTCGGCCGAGGCGCGCATCTGCCCTTCCGTACGGGGTTCTTCAGTCATGAGGCGGTTCCTTCCTTTCCAAGAGCTGGGAGCACGTCGGCCGCGAAGCGCTCCACCTGGCCGAACTGGTCCAGGGCGCCGAAGCGGCAGATAAAGTGATCCACCCCGGCCGCGCTGAATTGCCGGAACCAGTCCGCCACGGTTTCCGGGGTGCCCGTGGGTCCCCAGTTGGACAGGTCCACGGACTTGCTGAGCTCGGGGTAATAGCTGGAGATGTAATCGCCGAAGGCGGTCTTGGCCTGCTCGGCCGAGTCACCGATGTTCATCGTGACCTGGTAGGAGACCGTGTACCGGCCAAAGTCCTCGCCGAGGCCGGCGGCCGCCTTGCGCAGCGCGGCGATCTGCTCGGCGACCTCCTCCGGGTGCATGGCCCGGCAGCAGGTCATCCAGCCGTCGCCGTATGTGATCACGCGCGCGCAGGCGTCGCGCATGCGCTTTTTCGCCACGTCGGGAGCCAGCTCGCCGGTCAGCCTGATGTTGGAGATCACCCAGGTCGGCGGCGGCTGCTGGGCCGGCATCAGCGGCCCCATCTCGGTGCCCGAGTAGAACGACACGTCGTCGAAGTCGTAGTACTCGCCGTGGTGGGTGACCTTCCCTGTCGTCCACAGCGACCGCAGCACGGCCAGGCCCTCCTCGAAGACCGCCGCGCGCTTGCCGAACGGCAGGCCGAGCGCCTCGAACTCCCGCCGGACGCCGTGCTCCGGGTTGCCCATGCAGGCGCCGAGGATCGTTCGGCCGCCGCTCAGCTGGTCCAGGGTGGCCCACTCCAGGGCCAGGTAGAGCGGGTTCCGCGTCGAGGTGACCAGGCACGCGGTGCCGAGCTTGGCCCGCGAGGTCCGCTGCGAGATCGCCGAGAGCAGGCTGATCGGCTCGAACCGCGGCTTGGAGAACAGGCTGTCGCCCACCCAGACGGACCCGAAACCCCGCTGTTCCGCGAGTTCGGCCAGGTCAAGCAGGTCAGCCAGGGTGTAGTCAGAGGTGATCAGCGGCTCACGGTTGTTCAGGTTGACGCCGAATTCTGTCATTCTCCACTCGCCTCCGGGGGCGCTTTTGAGGCGCCGCCTTCCCTCGTCGCTCGTTCCTCGCTCCTCAGTCCAGGCAACGCCGCGCCCCCTTTGGCTCGCGGAGGGGTCACTCGGGACTCGGCCTCAACGTAAGCATCGGAACTGCTGACTGTCAACAGATGACTTAGGGTGAGCTATTTGGTGATGCGCGAGCGGTAACAGGGCCACGGATAGGGGATAAACGATCACCCAGAGGAGCGAAAATCGGGCCGCTGACCTGGTTAACCCGGTTCGTTCGGTAAAAAAAACACAGTCGCCAGTTGACAGTTTGCAAAAAAGGCAGTTTCAATGTGGCCACTCGGCGGGTCCGGCCGGGATAACGGTGCGTGCTGGGCGCGGCGGGCTCGCAGACGGGGCTCAACCTACGGAAGGCAGGGAGCCATGAGTGCTGGGGAGCAGCTGGGTCTGAAGCAGGACGCGGCGGCCACGCAGGGACCGGTGGTCGAGCAGCGCCACGTGGAGATCGTCCCCGAAAACGAAAGGCACGGCCGGCCGCGTGATCAGTTCACCCTGTGGTTCGCGGCCAACGCCAACGTGGTCAACTTCACGCTCGGCGTCCTGGCCATCCTGTTCGGCCTGAACCTGTTCTGGGCGCTGTTCGCCATCGTGGTCGGCAACGTGCTCGGCATGCTGCTGACCGCGCTGCACGCCTGGCAGGGACCGCGGCTGGGCGTGCCGCAGATGATCCAGAGCCGCGGGCAGTTCGGGTTCTACGGAGCGAGCTTCATCCTGCTCGCGTCCATCGTGCTCGACATCGGGTACCTGGCCGCCTCCCAGGTGCTGCAGGGCGATTCGCTGCACCTCCTGGTGTCGAGCGTGAGCGTGCCGGTGTGGATCTTCATCGTGACCCTGCCGGCGCTGGCCCTGGCCATCTTCGGTTACCGGTGGATCCACCAGGTGCAGAAGGTCATGACGGCGGTGTTCATCGTGGTCATCGTGGTCGCGCTGATCCAGGCCGCGACGTACGGCCCGGTGCTGCACCAGTACCGGGGCACCACGCTGTCCAGCGGCCCGATCCTGGTCGCGGTCATCGGCCTGTTCTTCATGAACATGCTGAGCTGGGCGCCGTACGTGTCGGACTACTCCAGGTACCTGCCCAGGGATGTCAGCTTCCGGCGGACGTTCTGGGCCATCTTCGGCGGGAACGTCATATCGACCACGCTGTTCGCGGCGCTCGGCGCCTGGATCGCCACCCTGGTGCCCACCGCGACGAACAACCCGCTGGGGGCGCTGGCCACGGTATCCGGGCTGTGGATCATGTTCTTCATGGGGATCAGCCAGATTCCCGGCGACACGCTCAACGCCTACACCGGCATGCTGGCGTTCGCCAGCCTGGGCAGCTTCAGCAAGAAGTTCATGGCCGCGCAGTCCAGGCAAGCCGTCCGGCTCACCGGCATCCTGATCATCTTCCTGACGGGCACGATCCTGGCCATACTCGGCTACAAGACCTTCCTCACCTCGTTCGAGAACTTCATCAACGTGCTGCTGTTCTTCTTCGTCCCGTGGAGCGCGATCAACCTCGTTGACTACTACGTGGTCAAGCGGGGCCGCTACGATGTGGCGTCGTTCTTCACCCCCAACGGCATATACGGGCGAATCCAGTGGTGGGCGTGCATCTGCTACGTGATCACCCTGGCGGTGCAGGTACCGTTCCTGGACCAGACCTTCTACACCGGACCGTTCGTCCACGACCTGGGAGGTGCTGATATCTCGTGGATCGTGGGATTCGCCGTAGCATCGCTGCTATACCTAGCTGGAGCAAAGCGCTTTAGCGGGGCCCGGCAGGAGCTGCCGGCGGCCGCCGGTTCAGCTTCGTAGGGTTATATGCGGCGGAGGGATGAGCTAGTGACGGTAGCGTTCGACAACCTGACGCTGTCGCAGCGGGTCTACGAGCACTTGCGCGAAGAGATCCTGGCTGATCACCTCCTGCCCGGAACCGAGCTGTCCGAGGTAGCGCTGTCCAAGGAGCTGGCGATAAGCCGCGGCCCCATCAGGGAAGCCATGGGCCGCCTGTCGGCCGAAGGGCTGATCACGATGCGGCCGCGGCGCCGGGCCGAGGTCCGGTCGCTGACACCCCAGGAGCTGATCGACGCCTACCAGGTCCGCGAGGCGCTCGAGGTCATGGCCGTCCGGCTCGCGATCCCCCGGGTGACCGAGACCGACCTGGCGCGGCTGGACCAGCTCATGGAGCGGATGGCCGGGCACATTAGTGAAGGGGCCGTGCGGGAGTTCTTCGCCGCCAACGTCTCGTTTCATGAGCTGCTGTGCGAGCTGAGCGGCAACCCGAAACTGCAGGAGGTGCACCACCGGCTCGAAGGCGAGATCGGCCGGTTCCAGTCCCGGACGCTGGCTCTGCGCGGCACCATGGACGACTCGCTGACCGAGCACCGCGCGATCCTGGCGGCCATCAGGCTCCGGGACACCGACCGGGCGGCCGCGCTCACCGCGGACCACATCAGGGTGCCCGCGGAGCGGCTCCAGGCGGCGCTGCGGGACGATGCCCCGGTGCTGGTGGAGCCCGCGGGGGCTGCGCTCGGGGAAGGCTCGCCCGCGGCGGTCTCGCGCGCCGAGTCGTCGGGAGCCGGCGCCTCGCGGGGCGAGACCTCGCGGGCCGGGACCTCGCGGGCCGGGGCCTCGGCTGCGGGGCTGAGGGGCTGAGGCGTGCCTGAGTTCCCGGTCACGCGGGCCGGCGCCATCCTGGCCGTTTCCGACTTCGCCGCCTCGCTCCGCTTCTACCGGGACCAGCTCGGGCTCGTGGAAGTGGCGCTGTATGACGATCCGCCCTACGCCACGCTGACCGCCGCCGGGGCCCGGATCTCGCTGGCCGAGCAGGGCCACCCGGCGCCCGACCGGCCGGGCGTGGAGATGGCTGCGCCCGTCGACCCGGCCCGGGCGAACGTGGTGCTGGTGCTCGAGGTCCCCGACGCGGACGTGGCGCGCAAGGCGCTCGAGGCGCGCGGCGTCTCGTTCCTCGCCGACACCTACCGCCCGCCGTGGGGCGGCAGCCGGTTCTTTTGCGTAGACCCCGACGGTTACCTGGTAGAAATCGAGGAACCAGCATGAAGGCGGTGCAAGTCGGCACGCCGGGAACCGCTAAGGTCTCCGACGTCGGGGAGCCGAAGCTGCGGGTGCCGCAGGACGCCATCGTCAAGGTGACGGCCGCCGCGATCTGCGGGGCCGACTTGTTCCCGCTGCACGGCATGACGCCCGGGTTCGACCCCGGGACAGTGCTGGGGCACGAGTTCGCCGGCGTGGTCACCGAGGTCGGAGACGCGGTCGACCTGCTGGAGGTCGGGCAGCGGGTGGTGTCCTCGAGCATGACGTCCGACGGGACGTGCACGCACTGCCGGATGGGCCGCCCGGCGCAGTGCCCGAGCCGGGCGCTGTTCGGGTATTCGGGCGTGTACCCTCGCCTCGACGGCGGCCAAGCCGAGTACGTCCGGGTCCCGATGGCGGACCGCTGCCTGCTCAAGCTGCCCGCGGCGTTCACCGACGAGCAGGGCCTGTTCCTCGCGGATATCCTGCCGACCGGCTACGCCGCCGTCCAGCGGTCCGGGGCCGGCCTCACCGACACGATCGTCGTGCTGGGCTGCGGGCCGGTCGGGCTGATGGCGCTGCTGTGCGTGTCCGGCTTCGGCGGCGGCGCGATCGCCGTGGACTCGGTCGAGGCGCGACGGGAACTCGCCGCTTCGCTTGGCGCCGAAGCGGTGCCGCCGGCTGAGGCCGAGGAACTAGTCATGGCCCGCACCGGCGGGCTCGGCGCGGACGTGGTCATCGAGGCGGCGGGCACGCCTGGGGCGTTGGACGCGGCGCTGCAGCTGGCTCGGGGCCGGGGCACGGTCTCGGTCGTCGGCGCCCACTTCGAGCCGGACTACAAGCTGAACGCGGGCCTGATGTTCGAGCGCGAGCTGACGCTGCGGTTCAGCATCGGCGACCCGCTCGCTGACCGCGAGCGGCTGATGCAGATGATCGTCTCGCGAGGCCTGGCGCCCGAGCGGGTCATCACGCACCGGCTGCCGCTGGCCGAGGCGGCCGAGGCGTACCGTCTGTTCGACACCCGCGCCGCCACCAAGGTCGTCCTGCTCCCCTGATCGTTTGCCCCTGAGGTTCCGCGCGCCGGTTCGCGGTCGCACGATGTCCTGGGGCTCCGCGCGCCCGGTCCACGGCCGCACAATGTCCGGATTGCCCGAGTTTCGCCCTCCGCATGCCTCTCGGCGAAACCAATGAATGTGGCATTCTACTGATTCTTCGGGCTGTTGCAGAATCGCGGCGTGTCGGCGTGCGGGCCCTGGCTGGTTTTGACAGGGTCGGTGCATGGCGAAGAGGTACCGTCCGGTGGACCGGGATCAGCCGTTCCTGTTTCCGCCGGATATGCGGGAGTGGCTGCCGGCTGATCATCCGGTGTGGCTGGTGATCCGGGTGGTGGAGGAGCATCTGGATACCAGCGCGTTCCACGCTGGCCGGAGGACGGGCGGGGCGGGGACGGCGGGTTATGACCCGGACATGCTGGCGACGGTGCTGGTGTGGGCGTATGCGCACGGGGTGACCTCCTCGCGGGAGATGGAGCGGCTGTGCGGCACCGATGTGGCGTTCCGGGTGATCTGCGCGGGGAACCTGCCGGATCATGTGACGTTCGCCCGGTTCCGGGGGGCTTTCCCGGAGGCGGTCGCGGAGTTTTTCACGGAGGTGCTGGTGCTGTGCGCGCGGCTGGGCATGGGCAAGCTGGGGACCGTGGCGCTGGACGGGATGAAGATCGCGGCCAGTGCCTCGAAGGCGGCGAACCGGACTGAAGGCAAGCTGGCGGAGCTGGCGGCCGGGACGGTCGCCGCGCACGCGGCGGCCGATGCCGCCGAGGATGAGCTATTCGGGGCGGGGCGGCGCGGGGATGAGGTGCCGGAGGACGCGTGGTCGCCGCGGCGGCGCGATGAGCGGATCGCCGCCGCGCTGGCCGGGTTGCGGGCCGAGCGGGAGGCCGCGGAGGCGGCGCGGGCGGAGGCGTTCCGGGAGCGGCAGCGGTCCGGGCAGCGGACCGGGCTGTCGCCGGCCTCGGCGGCGGTGGAGCTGGCGGAGGAGAACCTGGCCCGGGTCGAGCTTGTCAAATTTTCGGCTCTGTCGCACTTTCGGTGGTGACGGTTCGTGTCCTCATCCGAGGAGGATGCGGTGGCGGAGGAGGCCGAAGCCGGCGCGTCCGTACATCTGTCTTTTGATCATTTTCGTCTTGTTGTTGACGCCTTCCGTTCGTCCGTTGTGGTGCGGGAGCGTGACCGCGGCGGTGGCTGCCTTGAGGTCGAGGTCGAGGCCGCGGGTGAATGAGTGCAGGTGGGGCAGGTCAGCGGCGCGGGCATCGGCTATCCACCGCAGAAGCTTGCCCTCGTTGGCGGGGTCGGGGTCCAGCATGGCGGCGAAGGAGCCGATCAGGCTGGCCAGGGCTTTCATCTCCGGGCATGCGCCTGACAGCCGTTCCGCGGTCTCCCGCTGCTCGCCGGCGAGGTTGTCCGGGTTGGTGAGCAGGATCTGCGTGGCCTTGCGGGGCGCGATGTGCGGTCGGTCGGCGTCGGCGCGTCCCTGGTTGATGTAGCGGACGAGCAGGTTGGAGCTGCCCGGGTAGCCGCGCTCGCGGATCTCCCGAGAT
>Ga0208044_1000675_pt1 | contig 22891 bp, 20 predicted proteins | sample Sb_taG_8_FD_187712 | JGI IMG/M metagenome (GOLD analysis project Ga0208044, IMG submission 187712) | Peat soil microbial communities from Weissenstadt, Germany - Sb_50d_c_BC metaG (SPAdes) (version 2) | ecosystem: Environmental > Terrestrial > Soil > Wetlands > Peat | place: Germany... | reverse complement strand
CGCGCCCTCGCTGGCCAGCAGCGTGGCCACCGACCTGCCGATCCCCCGGCCCGCGCCGGTGACGATCGCGACCCGCCCGTTCAGCCGTGCCATGCCAGCTCACCAGACCCTTCCGTGCGGGAGCAGTAAGCAATTAATGGAATCATCTTCTGGAATTAGCCTCTAGGAGGGGGGTGGTGGTGTCAAGGGGCGGCCCTGCCGGAGGGACCCGGTTGGGTCCAGGGCCCGGAACCGCGACCGGCGCCGGCGCCGGCGCCGGATAAACTCCTAGAATCTCGTTCTGGAACGGGGACAGCGCGCTGGAGGGGCGGATCTCGGTGGAACCAGCACGGCAACCTCGCGGCAAGGCCGCGGCGAGCTCCTGGCAGTGGGCCCGGACGGCGGAGACGCAGCGGGCACTGCTCGATGCCGCCCGCGAGGTGTTCACCGACCAGGGCTTCGCCGACGCCAGCATCGCGGACGTGGTCGAGCGCGCCGGGTCCAGCGTGGGCAGCCTGTATCACCACTTCGGCGGCAAGAGCGAGCTTTTCATCGCGGTCTGGCAGGACCATCAGCAGGCCCAGGAGGCGGCCGCGAGCGAGGCGGTCGCGCGGGCGCGGCAGGCCGGCGTGACCGATCCGTTCGAGTTGTTCTCAGCCGGTGCGCGGGCCTTCCTCGAGGGCTGCTGGCAGCGCCGGGACCTGGCGGTGCTGTTTTACGCCGGGGACGGCCCGCCCGGCTTCGAGGTGATGAAGCGGCGGCGCGGCCGCGAGTGGATCGGCCAGAACGACGCGCTGCTCCGGCTGTCGGATACCTCCTTCGACCGGCTCTACGCCACCATCTTGACCTCGCTGATCGGCGAGGGCGGCCGGGAGGTGGCCGTGGCCAAGACTCGCCGGCAGGCGAGCAAGGTGATCGACGCCGTGATCGAGTACGCGCGGCGGATCATGACCGGAGGCCCCTGGGCGCCGCCGGCCAAGGCCGCCGACGACGCCGGAGCGCTGCCCCGCCCGGCCGCCAGGACCCGGCGGTCCGCGACCCGCTGAGCGGCCGCCGCCGGCACCAGGGCACGCACCACAGCTCGTTAGGGAGCAAAGATCTAAAAGACCTTGGGCCGAACGGGCCTTCGTTCCCGCCTCCCCGCGCCGTGCGTGCGGCGCCCGCCCGGCAGACCGCGGCCAGGGACTTGACAGCCGCCCGGTGGCGAGTTTTGATCAGATCTAGAATTAAATTCTAGGATTAACCACAGCCAGCCGAGGGCGGCCGGCCCGCCGTGCCGGCCGGCCGGATAGCCAGCACGGCCCGCGTGGCCAGCACGGCCCGCGTGGCCAGCACGGCCCGCGTGGCCCGCACGGCCCGCACGGCCCGGCCCGGGACAAGCACGCGCCAGGAGGCCCGCCATGGAACTTGACCTCGGCCCGGAGATCGCGCAGTTCCGCGCGGAACTGCGGGACTGGATCGCGGCCGAGGCGCCGGAAGCGCTGGCCGGCCTGATCGACTGGAACATGCCCATGACCGCGGGCGGCCGGCGCGGCGCCCGGCTGGCCGCGGCCGAGGCCCACCCGACCTACCTCGAATGGGCGGCCAAGCTGGCGGCCAGGCGGCTGATCTGCGCGCAGTGGCCGGAGGAATTCGGCGGCCAGGGCATGGACGCGGTCCGCATCGCCGTGCTCAACGAGGAGTTCTACCGGGCGGGCGTGCCCCGGGTGACCCGCGGCATGGGCGAGGCCCTGGTCGGCCCGTCCGTCATCGTGCACGGCACGCCCGAGCAGCGGGCGTACTTCCTGCCCCGGATCATTTCCGGGGAGGACGTGTACTGCCAGGGCTTCTCCGAGCCGGACCACGGCTCGGACCTGGCCGGCGTGCAGACGCGCGGCGTCGTCGAGGGGGACGAGGTCGTCATCACCGGCCAGAAGGTCTGGACCTCCGGCGCCGCCCGGGCGAACCGGATGTTCCTGCTGTGCCGGACCGACCCCGGCGCGGAGAAGCACGCCGGGCTCTCCTACGTGCTGATCGACTTCACCGGCCCCGGCGTTCAGTACCGGCCGATCAAGCAGATGTCGGGTGCGGCGGAGTTCTGCGAGGACTTCCTGGACGGCGTCCGGGCCCCGCTGTTCAACGTCATCGGCGGCCTCAACAATGGCTGGCGGGTGGCCATGACGACGCTCGGGCACGAGCGCGGCGGCCGGGCCACCGTGGCTCATCTCGCCTTCGAGCAGGAGTTCTGGGCGCTGGTCGAGACGGCGCGCAAGCGCGGGAAGACCGCCGACCCGCTGGTCCGGCAGCGGCTCGCCTGGGCCTACACGCAGGTCGAGCTGATGCGGTACAGCGGCCTGCGCACGCTGGCGCAGCTGGCGGCAGGCCGCCCGCCGGGCCCGGAGGCCTCGGTGGCCAAACTGTTCTGGAGCGAATACCACAAGCGGCTGGGCGAGATCGCGATGGGCATCGAGGGTGCGGACGGGCTGCTGCGGCCGGACGGCGACGGCTATCCGGTCAGCTCCTGGCAGAGCGTGTTCCTGGGCAGCCGGGCCGGCACGATCTACTCCGGGACCAGCGAGATCCAGCGGAACATCATCGGCGAGCGCGCCCTCGGCCTGCCCAAGGAGCCGCGGGTGTGATGATGAACCCTGCGTCCCGGGAACTCGTCACGCCGCAGCGGCTGCGTGCGTTCTTCGCGCCGGAGAGCATCGCCCTGGTCGGTGCTTCTGAGAACTCCGGGTGGGCCAGGTTCATCGTCGCGAGCTGCGCGGCGACCGGTTTCGCCGGCCCGCTGACGGCCGTTCATCCCCGGGCCAGGACCGCGTTCGGCCTGCCGGTCGTGCCGAGCCTGCACGACCTGCCGGAGCCGGCCGACCTGGCGTTCATCCTGGCGCCGGCCCAGGCGGTCGAGGGTGTGCTGGACGACATGGGCACGGCGGGCATCCCGAACGCGGTGGTCCTCGCCTCCGGCTACCGCGAGGTGGGCGAGAACGGCCGGGCGCGCGAGGACGCGCTGCTCGCCCGCGCGATAGCGAACGGCGTCACCGTGCTCGGCCCGAACTGCCTGGGCTTCGTCAACGCGCATACCCGGGCGGCACCCTACGCGCTGAGCCTGCTGCCGCCGCTGATCGCCGGACCGGTCGGCGTCGCGCTGCAGAGCGGCGCCCTGGCCAGTGTGGTGCTGGGCTTCGCCCGGGCGCACGCCATCGGGCTCAGCCTGCTCACCTCGATGGGCAACGAGTGCCTGATGAGAACGGTCGACGTGCTCGACTACCTGGTCGAGGACGAGGCGACCAGGGTGATCTGCCTGTTCCTCGAGGAGATCGGCGACCCGGCGAAGTTCGCCCGGGTGGCGGAGAAGGCGGACCGGGCCGGGAAGCCGATCGTCGCGCTGAAGGTCGGTGCCAGCCCGGCCGGCCAGCAGGCGGCCCTGGCGCACACCGGTTCGGTGGCCGGCGACGACGCGGTCGCCGGCGCGGCGCTGCGTCAGCTCAACATCATCCGGGTCGCCTCCCTCGAGGAGTTGCTGACCACCGGGGCGGCCCTCGGCTACAACCGCTGGCCGCGCGGGCGGCGGATGGGCGTGCTGACCGCCTCCGGTGGTTCCTGCGACATCATCGCCGACGCGGCCGGCGCACAGGGCCTGGCGATCCCGGATTTCGCGCCGCGGACGGCGGCGGCGATCGCCGCGCACCTGCCGCCGTTCGCCGCCGCGCACAACCCGCTGGACGTTACCGGCTTCGGCGCGCTGGCGAACCTGTCCGCCAGGACGGGTCCGCTGACCGCCCTCGAGCGCGCGCTCGACATCGCGGTGGACGACCCGAGCCTGGACTTCATCCTGCTCTCCGGGGTGAACCTGCCCGAGGCCAGGCCGCCCGATGAGGCCACGGCCAGCATGGTCGAAGGCCGCCTGGACTGGCTGGCCCAGCGCATGGCCTCCTCGCCCATCCCGGTCATCCCGGTCGGGCCTACCTGCGTGAACGTCAGCGACTACAGCCGGGACCTGCTCACCGCGCACGGCATCAACGTCCTCGGCGGGCTGACCCTGGGGATCACCGTGCTGGGCCACGCGCTGCGCTGGCTGGAGAACCGGGGACGGGTCCGGCCAGTCGGCTCAGCCCGGGCCCGCACTAGCCCTGCCTCCGCTGGCTCTGCCTCCGCTGGCTCTGCCTCCGCCGGCCCGCCCCGCGCCGTCGCGGCCTCCGCTGGCCCGCCCCGCGCCGTCGCGGCCTCCGCTGGCCCGCCCCGCGCCGTCGCGGCCTCCGGGCCCTGGTCTGAAGCCGAGGCGCGCCGCCTGCTGGCCGCCGGGGGGGTGCCGGTGGTGCCCGGCGAACTGGCCGGCTCGGCCGAGGAGGCCGCCGCGATCGCCAGGAAGGTCGGGCTGCCGGTGGCACTGAAAATCTGCTCGGCGCAGATCACGCACAAGTCCGATGTCGGCGGGGTCGTCCTCGGGCTGAGTTCGGCGGCGGAGGTGCGGGCCGGCTACGAGAAGGTCCGCGCTGCGGGCGAGGCCGTGCCGGGAGCCAGCATCGACGGCGTGCTCGTGACGCCGATGCGCTCGGGCGGGACGGAACTGCTGGCCGGCGTCACCGTCGACCCCACGTTCGGCCCGGTGCTGGCCGTGGGCCTGGGCGGGATCTGGGTCGAGGTCCTCAAGGACACCAGCCTGCGCCTGCTCCCGGTCGATGCCGCCGAAGTCAAGCGCATGCTCGGCGAGCTACGCGGCCGGCCGCTGCTGCAGGGTGCGCGCGGCACGCCGCCCGCCAACCTCGACGCGGTGGCCGAAGCGATCGCCGGGCTCGCCCGCACCGCCCTCTCGCTGAACGGCACGCTGCGCGTGCTGGAAGTGAACCCGCTGTGGGTGAACGGGGATCAGGTCGAGGCGCTCGACATCCTCGTGGTAACCGGCCCATCAGGAACGGAGCACGGAACATGATCCTGGGTGTCAGTGCGGAGCAGGAGGAGCTGCGTGCCTCGGTCAGGCGATTCCTAGCGGACCGGGCGCCGCTGAGGAGGGTCCGGGAGCTCATGGAGACCGAGGACGGGACGGACTGGGCCGTCTGGGAGCAGGCGGGCGCCCAGCTCGGCCTGCAGGGCCTGGCCATCCCTGCTGGCTACGGAGGGGCCGGCTTCACCTTCGCCGAGCAGGCGATCGTGCTCGAGGAGTTCGGCGCCGCGCTGTACGGCGGCCCGTACCTGGCCAGCGCCGTGCTGGCCGCCACGGCGCTGCTGGCCAGCCACGACGAGGGCGCCCGGCGTGAGCTGCTGCCACCGATCGCGTCCGGCGAAACGGTCGCCACACTGGCCTTCACCGAGGACGACGGATCCTGGGATCCGGGCACGATCCGGCTGTCAGCCGTCAAGGACGGCCAGGCCTGGAGGCTCGACGGGCACAAGAGCTTCGTGCTCGACGGCCGGACGGCCGGGCTGATCCTGGTCGCCGCGGCCACCGACGCCGGGCTGTCGCTGTTCGCGGTGGACGGCACCGCGGCCGGCCTGAGCCGGGCCGCGCTGCCCACGCTGGACCAGACCAGGAAGCTGGCCCGGCTGGAGTTCGGCGGGGTGACCGGCGCGCTGATCGGCTCGCCCGGCGATGCCGTCGCCGTGCTGGACCGGACCCTCGACGTGGCCGCGATCGCGCTGGCCGCCGAGCAGCTCGGCGGCGCGCAGCGTGCCCTGGACATGGCCGTGGCGTACGCGAAGGTCCGGTACCAGTTCGGGCGGCCCATCGGCAGCTTCCAGGCGATCAAGCACCGCTGCGCCGACCTGCTGCTCGAGGTCGAGTCGCTGCGGTCGGCGGTCGGCTACGCGGCCGCCGCGGTGGCGGAGGAGTCGCCGGAGATCCCGGTGCTGGCCTCGCTGGTGCAGGCGTACGCCGCCGAGACCTACTTCCACGTGGCCGCCGAGAACATCCAGATCCACGGCGGCATCGCCTTTACCTGGGAGCACGACGCCCACCTGTACTTCAAGCGGGCGAAGTCCAGCGAGCTCTTCCTCGGTGACGGCAACTACCACCGCGAGCGGCTAGCGGCCCGGATCGGGCTGTGAAACAGGCAATCCCCATGATCACGAAGACTTTTAGGTCATATAAAGCACAAAAGTCTTCGTGATCATGAAAATTCGAGTGCCCGTTCGAGTCAGGGGCGCCGTGGGTAGCGGGGGGCGTGCGGGCGGAATTCTCCGGTTACCTGCGCGTGCGCCAGCGCGGCCAGGAAGCCGGCCGGGCCGTCGAAGTCGGGCATCTCCAGGTAGGCCGCGCCCACGCCGGGCGCGTCATGCGCGTCCGAGCCCGCCGCGCCGGGCAGACCATACGCCGCGGCCAGTTCGGCCGCCCGGTCGTTCAGCGCCTGGTCCGCGATCTTGGCGTTGAAGACCTCGATGATGTCCACGGCGCCCTCCGCGCACAGGCCGGGGAGCACCCGGCCTGTGCTGGAGCGGCCCAGGTCGAACGGATGCGGCGCGTACACCAGGCCGCCCTGGGTCCTGATCCGGCCGACGACCTCGGGCAGCGGCAGCACGTAGGGGATCCGCTCGGTCAGGAACAGCCCGATCACGTCGCCGTCCGGAGTTCTGATCTCCTCGCCGACGATGACGCGTACACCCAGATCCCGTTCGGTCGCCGCGATGGCGGCCGAGGTCACGTTGTGGTCGGTGATGCACACCACGTCCAGGCCGGCCTGCCGGGCCCGCTCGGCGAGCTGCTCCAGCGTCAGCACGGCGTCCCCGGACGCGACCGTGTGCAGGTGGCAGTCGACCCGCACCCATCCGGCCGGCGCGCGTGGGGCCGCTCCGGCCGGCGCGCGTGGGGCCGCAGAGCTGGCAGGCATCAGGCGGGAGCCTAGTCCCGCGTCATCTCGGACAGCAGTTCCTGGGAGTAGGTGACCCGGCCGGTCAGCGTCTTCGGCTCGGCGCTGCACAGCATCAGGGCCGCCTCGGCCATGACCGCGGGTGGCTCGGCGTTCGGGTCGTCCTCGGTCGTCAGGTGGTGGAAGATCGTGCCGGGAGTCGGGACCACCTTGCTCGGCGACAGCGCGTTCACGGCGATGTTGTCGTCGTAAAGCTCGGCGGCCAGGCCGGTGGAGAACCGCTCGAGCGCGGCCTTGCACATCCCGTAGACGGTCCCGCCGCGCCGGGCCAGCGCCGTGGGCGGGAAGGCGGGGTGCCGCGCCGCGACCGAGGAGATGTTCAGGATCCAGCCCTGCCCCTTCTCCCGCATCCCCGGCACGACCAGCTGCGCCAGGTGGAACGGTCCCGCGACCTGGACGTCGAACATCAGCTGGTAACGGCGCGCGGTGAAGTCCGTGACCTGGCTGAAGTACGTCACGGCCGCGTTGCTGACCAGGATGTCCGGCGCGCCGAGCTGCTGGCTGACCTCGCTCACCAGTCGCTCCCTGTCCTCCGGCCTGGACAGGTCGGCGCGGATCGCCACCGCGGTCCCGCCGGCCGCACGGATCTGCGCCGCGGTCTCGCCGATCGTGCCCGGGAAGGGTGACATGCCCGCCTCGGTCGTCCGTCCGGCCACGGCCACGGCGGCGCCGGCCTCGCCGAACCGGCGGGCGATCTCTGCCCCGATGCCCCGGCTGGCGCCGGTCACGATGGCGACCTTGCCGTCCAGGATGCCCACGCTCACCACTCCCTCGGCGCGCTGCCGGGCCTGGTTGACACGCCAGCGCCCTGCCTGACAATCTATTTCTAGAACGTTGTTCTAGCAATAGGCGGTGCCGGAGGGTGTCATGGGGCTAGACCACAGCCTGGTGGGAGTGCCGAGCGAGCCGCAGGTGCGGTCCTGGGACAGCAAGGACGCCCTGCTCTATGCGGTCGGGGTCGGGGCCGGCCTGGGCGACCCGCTGCAGGAGCTGGAATTCACCACCGAGAACTGCCAGGGCATCGAGCAGAAGGTGCTGCCGACGTTCGCGGTGCTGCTCGCCCAGGCGCGGGCCGCCCGCAGCCTCGGGGACTTCGACCGGGCCATGCTCGTGCACGCCGAGCAGGCCTTCGACCTGCACCGTCCACTGCCCGTCGCAGGGACCGTCCGCACCGTATCGACCGTGACCGGTATCTACGACAAGGGGTCAGGGGCGCTGGTGGTCACCGAGAACGTGGCGGTGGACGCCGCCACCGGGGAGCCGCTGGTGACGTCGAGGACGAGCGTCTTCATCCGCGGCGAGGGCGGCTTCGGCGGCGAGCGCGGCACCGACCCGCTGTGGCAGCAGCCGGACCGGGAGCCGGACTACCGGGTCATCCAGCAGACCAGGCCGGAGCAGGCGCTGATCTACCGGCTGTCCGGGGACCGCAACCCCTTGCACGTCGACCCGAAGTTCGCCGCCCGAGGCGGTTTCAGCCAGCCGATCCTGCACGGCCTGTGCACCTACGGAGTCACCGGCCGCGCCCTGCTGCACGTGCTGTGCAACTCCGACCCGGCCAGGTTCCGTTCCATGTCCGGCCGGTTCAGCCGCCCGGTGCTGCCCGGCGAGCCGCTGACGGTGTCGGTCTGGCGGCAGGACGGCAGCGACACCGCGCTGTTCCAGACCACGAAACAGGACGGCACCGTGGTGATCGACCGGGGCCGGCTCCAGGTGCGCGAGCCCGCCGGTGAACGCTAAGGGCAGGGGTAGAACATCCGGCCATCCAGGCCGACGTCGAACTTCACCGCCGCGGTCAGCGGCGCAGGGCCGGCGGGAGCAGGGCCGCGGGGAGCAGGTCGCGGTGCGCCTCGAGCAGGTCGTCGCACATCGCGACGACCTGCGCGGTGGTGAGCGTGGCGGCGGTGTTCGGGTCGAGCAGCGCCGCCTGGTAGACGTGCTCGCGGGATCCCTCGAGCGCTGCCAGGACGGTCAGCTCCACCACGTTGAGGAACGTCCGGTTCAGCGCGGCGAGCTGGGGCGGCAGCGCGCCGACGGGCACCGGCTTGGCGCCCCCCGGCCCGACCAGGCAGGGCACCTCGACGCAGCACTCGTCCGGCAGGCTGGAGATCAGCCCGTCGTTGCGGATGTTCACGTGCAGCTCGCGCTCGGTGCCGGTCTCCAGCGCGTGGATGAACAGCGACGCCAGCTCGTTCGCCGGCTCCAGCTCCAGCGGGGCGTCCGCGGCCAGGTCACGCCGCAGCGCCGCCAGTTCGCGCAGGTTCTCCTCCGACCTGGCCAGGTAGTCGCCCACGAAGATGCGGAACTGCCCGACCTGGTCGTCGTGGCGCATGAACCAGGGCACGTACTCGGCGGAGTGCTCGCTGGATTCGGTCGGGAAGTACCCGAACCGGCGGAAGATCTCGACCCGGACCCGCCGGCGCAGCTCGGGCGAGGACTCGATGATCTCGGCCAGCCGGGGGTACAGCGACTCGCCGTCCTGCTCGAAGCGGAGCACGAAGGCCTGGTGGTTGAAGCCCGCGGTGAGGAACCGGACCCGCTCCGGGTCGGCGCCGACCAGCCCGGTCAGGAACGCCTGCGTGTCCCGGACCGAATGGCACAGTCCGAACACCCGGGTGAACTCGGTTCCCTCGTACACCGCCCAGGGCAGCATGGCCATCGGGTTGCTGTAGCTGAGCAGGTAGGCGTCCGGGCAGACCTCGTGCATGTCCCGGGCCAGGGCCAGGACCACGGGAATGGTCCGCAGGCCGCGGAAGATCCCGCCGATGCCCAGCGTGTCCCCGATCGTCTGGCGCACCCCGTAGCGGGCCGGGATGTCGAAGTCAGCCCGGGTGGCGTCGTACCCGCCGACCTGTACCTCGTTGATCACGTACCGGGCGCCCGCCAGCGCCGCGCGCCGGTCCCGGGTCGCGGTCACCGTCGCCCCGGCGCCGGTCTGCGCCGATATCCGGCTGACCAGTTGCTGCGCGTGCGCCAGCCGCTCCGCGCTGATGTCGTACAGCGCGAGGTGCAGGCCGCCGTGCAGCTCCGGGTAGCCGCACAGGTCGGTCACCACGTTGCGGGTGAACTCAACGCTCCCGGCACCGACGAACGTCACCTTGATCACAGCTCATTAGTGTTCCATCGCAGTCATTTTCACGCAAGATCTTGCAAACAGATCCGATCTCCCTGCACAATGCTGATCAATTCGTGATGAATTGAAGCATCTTCGAGCGGAGTGCGGGATGGCAGCGGAGTGCGGGAAGGCAAGGCATCGGCTGCGGGGAACCCGGGCAGGACTGCTCACCGTGCTCACGGCGGCGGCCGTCGTCCTGGCCGGCTGCGGCACGGACAGCACAGGGTCCAGCGGCGGCGGCTCGGAGGCGATCCAGATCTGGGAGGGCTACACCGGGGCCGAGGCGACGGCCTTCGCGCACCTGGTGGCCGAGTACCAGGCGCAGCACCCGGGCCAGAAGGTGAGCAGCCTGTACGTCAACAACGACGACACGCTGCAGAAGGTACTGACCGCGGTGCGCGGCGGCAGCCCGCCGGACATCGCCTATCTCTACGGCTCGTGGGCGCCGAACGTCGCGCAGATCCCGCAGGTCGTGAACCTCACGCAGGTGGTCACGCGGCCCGGCGTCAACTGGAACGACTTCTGGCTGGGCGAGCGCAGCGTGGCCACCGTCAACGGCAAGGTGATCGGCGTCCCGGCGCTGGTGGACAACCTGGCCGTGGTCTACAACAAGACGCTGTTCGCCAAGGCCGGCCTGGCGCCGCCGGGCCCGGACTGGACCTGGCCGCAGTTCCAGGCGGACGCCATGAAGCTCACCAACCCGGCGATCAAGCAGTACGGCACCGCCTACGTCACCCCCGGCAGCGAGGACACGGTGTGGCACTGGGAGGCGCTGCTGTGGGAGGCCGGCGGGCAGCTGCTTTCCGCGGACGGCAAGCAGGCGGCGTTCGACTCGCCCGCCGGGCTGACCTCGCTGGACACGCTGCGGGCCATGGCCGTCACCGACAAGTCGATGTACCTGGACCCGACCGACTCCGCCTACGCCAACCTGTTCAACTCGGGCAAGATCGGGATGCTGGTCACCGGGCCGTGGGACCTGTCCGCATTCCCGAACGTGCATTACGGGGTGCAGGTTATGCCGTCCTACCCGGGGACCGGCGGCGGCCACCAGACCATCTCCGGGCCGGACAACTGGGTCGTCTTCAACAACGGGGCGGCGCGGGTGGCCGCGGCGGAGCAGTTCATCCTCTGGCTCACCGCGCCGGCGCAGGTCACGTACTTCTCGCTGCACACCGGCGACCTGCCGACCCGACAGTCGGTGGGCGACGCGGCCGGGCTGAGCCAGCAGATGAACGCCGAGCTGCCCGGGGTCGCCACCTTCATCGCCAACCTGGCCAACGTCCGGCAGGCCCGGCCGCAGATCCCGCAGTACCCGAAGATCTCGCAGGTCCTCGGCACCATGATCGTGTCGGTACTGCTCGGCAAGAGCCAGCCGCAGGCGGCGCTGACCGCCGCGGCTCAGCAGGTCAACCAGGCCCTGGCGGCGGGCTGACGTGACGGTCTCGCACATCAGCGCGCGCCGGGGCCGCCCCGGCGACGTGCGGCGGAAGGTGGCGGACTCCGAGCAGTTCACCGGATGGGCGTTCGTCACGCCCGCCGTCGTGATCATCGGCCTGTTCGGCGCGGCGCCGATCGTGTGGTCGGCGCTGATGTCCTTCCAGCGGTCCAACCTGCTCTCGCCGAGCACGCCGTTCATCGGCCTGGCGAACTACCGGCAGATGGTGCACGACCCGGTCGTGGTGCAGGCCATCCAGCACACCCTGATCTACACCGCGCTGTTCGTGCCCGGCACGATGATCGTGGGCCTGTTCCTCGCCGTGGCGATGAACCGGAAGATCCGCTTCATCTCGGTCTACCGGACCGCCGCCTACGCGACGATGGCGGTCTCCACGATCAGCGAGGCGATCGTCTTCATCTGGCTGTTCGACCCGTCCTACGGAGTGGTCAACTACTTCCTCAGCCGGATCGGCGTGCCGCCGCAGCAGTTCCTCAACTCGCCGTCCCAGGCGCTCTACGTGATCGTGCTCATGACCATCTGGGGCTGGACCGGCTTCGCGGTGGTGATCTACCTCGCCGCCCTGCAGGGGGTCCCGCAGACGCTGCTCGAGGCCGCCGCGATCGACGGGGCCGGCCCCTGGCGGACGTTCCGCCGCATCACGCTCCCGCTGCTCAGCCCGGCCTCGCTGTTCCTGGCCGTCTGGCTCACGATCAACGCGCTCCAGCTGTTCGACGAGGTGTACCTCAGCACCCAGGGCGGTCCGCTCAACGCGACCACCGTCCTCGTCTACTACCTCTACAACCAGGCCTTCCAGCAGTTCAACTTCGGCTACGCGTCGGCCATCGCCTACTTCCTGTTCCTGGTCATCATCGTGATCACCGTCATCCAGTTCCGGGTGGCCAGACGGTTCACGTACTACCGCTCATGACGGCGACCTCAGCGCCCGCCCGCAGCAAGGTCGCGGCCCGCGGCAGCGTCCCGGCCGCCCGGCGACGGCGGCGGCTGCCGTTCAGCCCGTGGCATCTGGTGCTCGTCCCGGCCACGCTGGTGCTGCTGTTCCCGTTCGCGTGGCTGCTCATCACCTCGGTGGAGACCCCGGCCGAGGCGCTGCACTTCCCGCCGGTGCTCACCCCGCACGTGCTCAGGTTCGCCAACTATCCGGACGCCCTGGCCAGCGCGCCGTTCGGCCGGTTCTTCACCAACAGCGCGATCGTCGCCGTGGCGACCGTGCTGAGCAACCTGGTGCTGTGCTCGCTGGCCGGGTACGCCTTCGCCCGCTTCCGCTTCCTCGGCCGGACCGCCCTGTTCGCGGTGATCATGGCCACGCTCATGGTGCCGTTCCAGGTCACGATGATCCCGCAGTTCATCATCACGAAGTGGCTGGGCGTGCACGTCCTGGCCGCCGTGGGGATCGACCACATCGGCGCGCTGATCCTGCCGAACGCGGCCACCGCGTTCGGCATCTTCTTCCTGCGCCAGTTCTTCCGGACCCTGCCGCTGGAGTACGAGGAGTCCGCCCGGGTCGACGGGGCCAGCAGGCTGACGGTGCTGATCCGGATCGTGCTGCCGCTGGCGACGCCGGCCCTGGCCACGCTGGCGGCGCTGACGTTCCTGGACTCCTGGAACAACTTCCTGTGGCCGCTGATCGCCATCACGTCCACGAACCAGATGACGCTGCCGCTCGGCCTGGCCACGTTCCAGGGCGCGCACTCGACCGAATGGACCCTGCTGATGGCCGGCAACGTGATGAGCCTCGTCCCCATGCTGGCGATCTTCTTCCTGGCCCAGCGCTATTTCATCCGGTCGGTGGCCGCGACCGGGCTCGCCGGGACCTGACCCCATAGACCCGACGCCATGACCACAGGAGAGGAATCAGCGATGCAGGAAGAGCTGGCCGCGGGTGACCGCACCGAACGGGAGATGGCCTCGCAGCCGGCCTGCTGGCGTCACGCGGGCCAGCTGGCCGCGGACGTGGCGGGATCCCTCCCGGCTCCGGGGGAACGGGTCGCGGTCGCCGGCTGCGGCACCTCCTGGTTCATGGCGCAGTCCTACGCGGCGGCCAGGGAAGAGGCCGGGCACGGAGAGACCGACGCGTTCGCCGCCTCCGAGATGCCGCGGGAGCGGCGTTACGACCGGGTGCTGGTGCTTTCCCGGTCCGGGACCACCACCGAGATCCTGCAGTTGCTGGCCCGGCTGCGCGGCACCGTGCCCACGGTCGCGATCACCGCGGCCGCGTGGGCCCCGGTGGCGCAGGCCGCGGACGACGTCATCGACCTGGGTTTCGCGGACGAGGAATCCGTGGTGCAAACCCGGTTCGCCACCACCGAACTGGCCCTGCTCCGTGCGCACCTGGGGCACGATCCCGGGCCGGCGGCCGACGCCGCGGAGCGGGTGCTGGCCACCCCCCTCCCGCCCGGGATGCTGACCGCTCGCCAGTTCACCTTTCTCGGCACCGGCTGGACCTACGGCCTGGCCAACGAGGCCGCGCTGAAGCTGCGCGAGGCAGCCGGCATGTGGACGGAGGCCTACCCCGCCATGGAGTTCCGGCACGGCCCGGTCGCCGTGACCGGCGAGCATAGCGTCGTATGGCTGTTCGGGACCCCGCCGGACGGGCTGAGCGACGAGATCGGCGCGGCCGGCGGCACCGCCTGGTTCGGCGACGAGGACCCGATGGCCGAACTGGTCCGGGTGCAGATGCTCGCCGTCGCGGTGGCGCGGGCCCGCGGGCTGGACCCGGACCGGCCGCGCAACCTGGCCCGCTCGGTCATCCTCGAGCCCAGCTGAGTCCGCTGATGCCGCTGGCCGCCATGGGTGAGATCATCGGGCCGGCCCGGGCCGCTGGGCGCGGCGTAGGCGCGTTCAACGTCATCGGCATCGAGCACGCCGAGGCGATCGTCGCCGGGGCCGAGGCCGCCGCGGCTCCGGTGGTGCTCCAGATCAGCGAGAACTGTGCCGCCTACCACGGCGTCCTCGAGCCCATCGCCCGCGCCTGCCTGGCGGTCGCGTGCTCGACCGCGGTGCCCGTCGCGGTGCACCTGGATCACGCGTCCGATGCGGCACTGGTCCGGGCGGCAGTCCGGCTCGGCCTCGGGTCCGTCATGTACGACGCGTCCGGGCTGCCGTACCTGGCGAACGTCCGGGCCACCGCCGACGTGACCCGGTGGTGTCACGAACGGGACGCCTGGGTCGAGGCGGAACTCGGGGAAATCGGCGGCAAGAACGGCGTGCACTCGCCGCTGGCCCGCACCGATCCGGACGAGGCCGCCGGTTTCGTCGCGGCCACGGGGGTGGACGCGCTGGCGGTCGCGGTCGGCAGCTCACACGCCATGCTGACCCGCGACGCGGTGCTGGACCTCGGCCTCATCGCCAGGATCCGCCGTGCCGTCAGCGTCCCGCTCGTCCTGCACGGCTCGTCCGGCGTCCCGGACCGGGACCTGGCGGCTGCGATCCGGGCCGGGATGACGAAGATCAACATCGCGACCCAGCTGAACAAGATCTTCACCGCCGCTGTCCGCCATTTCCTTTCCGCCGAGCCTGCGGTGGTCGATCCCAGGCGGTACGGTTCGGCGGGACGCGACGCGATCGCGTCAGAGGTGGCCCGGCTGCTCGGCGTGATAGGGGCCGGGGGCATAGTTCAGGAAGGGGCGGCCGGACCGCGGGAACCGGCGGCCCGTCCAGTCACGACGGCAGGAGGCGCCGGTGAGCCGTTATCGCCGGTGGAATGAGCTGCTGGAATTGCTGGCCGCGGCGGGCCAGCTCCAGGTGGAAGACGCAGCCAAGGCCCTGAACGTGTCCGCGGCGACCATCCGCCGGGACTTCGACGAGCTGGCCAGCCAGCAGATGCTGACCAGGATCCGCGGCGGTGCCGTCGCCGAGGCGGTGAACTACGACCTGCCGCTGCGCTACAAGACGGAGCGCCATCCTTCCGAGAAGCAGCGCATCGGGGCCCTGGCCGCCAGCATGGTCCGGGCCGGCCAGGTCGCGGGCCTCAACGGCGGCACCACGACCACGGAGGTGGCCAGGGCCCTGGCCACCCGCTCGGATCTGGTCTCCGCGGGGCCCTCGCCGACGATCACCGTGGTCACCAACGCGCTGAACATCGCGACCGAACTCGCGATCCGGCAGCACATCAAGATCGTGACGACCGGAGGGGTGGCCCGGCCGCAGTCTTACGAGCTCACCGGTCCGCTGGCCACCGACGTGCTAGAGCAGGTCAGGCTCGACGTGGCGATCCTGGGCGTAGACGGGATCGACGCCGTGGCCGGGGCGACCGCGCACCACGAAGGGGAGGCGAGCATCAACCGGCTGATGGGACGGCAGGCCCGCAAGGTGATCATCGTCGCGGACAGCTCGAAGGTGGGGCAGCTCGCCTTCGCCAGGATCTGCACCCCCGCCGAGATCGACGTCCTGGTCACCGACGCCGGCATCGCCGCCGAGGACGCCGCCCGGCTGGAAGACGCCGGGGTCGATGTTGTCACCGCATGACGTGGACCTGGTGGTGCTCGGCGACGGCAATCCGGACGTGCTCGTCCTCGGCGACGACGTGATCCCCGTCTTCGGCCAGCGGGAGAAGCTGGTGAGCAGCATCGGGATGGTCATCGGGGGGTCGGCGGCGATCACTGCCGTCGCCGCGGCGCGGCTCGGGCTCCGCGTCGCCCTCGTCGCCGCGGTCGGCGCCGACCGTCCCGGTGCGTTCATGCTGGACCAGCTGGCCGCCGAGGGGGTCGACGTCAGCGCCGTCGCCGTCCGCGCCGGCCTGCCCACCGGCATGACGGTGGCGCTGTCGTGCGGCGGGGACCGCGCGATCCTGACCGCCCTGGGCGCCGTGGCCTCGCTGACCGCGGCAGATGTCCCCGCCGCCCTGCTCACCCGGGCCCGGCATGTGCACGCCAGCTCCTACTTCCTGCTCGAGGGCTCCCTCGGCCCCGGCCTGGCCGGCCTGCTGTCGGCCGCGCGGGCGGCCGGCGCCACCACGTCGCTGGACACCAACTGGGATCCGTCCGGGCGATGGGGCGACGAGCGCCTGTCCGCCGCGATCGCGCAGGCCGACGTGCTGCTGCCCAATGAGGCCGAGGCGCTGCGGCTGAGCGGCACGGCCAGCCTGGACGCCGCCACCAGGACCCTCACCGCCGCCGGGCCTCGGCTGGTCGTCAAGCTCGGCGAACGAGGCGCGCTGTGCGCCGACGGGCCGGTGCGGGTCAGCCTGCCGCCGGTGACGCCGGTCGACGCCACCGGCGCGGGAGACTGCTTCAACGCCGGCCTGATCGCCGGCCTGCTCGAGGGCCTGGCCCTGCCCGAGGCAGCCGCGCTCGGGTGCGCCGCTGGCGCGCTCTCGACCCGCGCGCCCGGCGGCACGGCGAGTTCACCGGACATGCCCGCGGCGACGCGGCTGGCCAAGCTGGCGTCCGTCACCAGCGTCGCGTTACGTACCGCGATCGAGCGGGAGCAGGGCACGCACCACGGATCGTTCGGTACAAAGATCTTTATGCCGCCTGGGTCAGCTTGGGTCAGTCTGGGTCGGTGAACCGGGGCGGGCGCTTGCCGAACTCCGCGGCGACGGCTTCGGCCTGGTTCGGGCTGCCGATGAGGGTGCCGATCTCCTCCTGCTCCGCGGCGAAACCCGTCTCCAGATCCACCCGGCCCGCCAGGTCGAGCAGCCGCTTGGCCGCCCGGATGGCGTGGGGGTTGCGGCCGGCGACGCTGCGGGCCAGCTCCAGGGCGGCCTTACGCGGGTCAGAATCGACCCTGGTCGCCAGGCCGAGCGCCACGGCCTCCTCGCCGCGCACCACCCGCCCGGAGAAGGTCAGTTCCTTGGCGACGTCCCGGCCGACCAGCTCGGGGAGCAGCTGGCTGCCGGTCATGTCAGGCACCAGGCCCCACCTGATCTCCAGCACCGACATGCGCGCGTCCGGCGCGACGATGCGGATGTCGGCACCCAGCGCGATCTGCAGGCCGCCGCCCAGGGCATTGCCGGTCACGGCCGCGATGACCGGGACGGGGATCTCCGTCCAGACGTACGCGGCGCGCTGCCCGGTCGCCCGCGCCGGGCCGCCGCCCGGGGGCAGCTCGACCAGGGCGCTGAGCCGCTCGCCGTCCCGCATCGCGGCGAACGAGCCGAAGTCCAGGCCCGCGCAGAAGTCCGGCCCCGTACCGGACAGCACGACCGCGCGGACGCCGGGTTCGGACTTGAGCCGCTCGCCCGCCGTGACCAGGCCGGCGAACATCGCCCCGTCGAGGGCGTTGCGCTTCTCCGGCCGGTTCAGCCGGACCTCCGCGACCCCGTCGGTGATCTCCACCGTGACCCGCTGTTCGGTCATCACCGCTCCCTTGCACGTGTCCTGCTCCGAATTCTTACCCGGCCGGAGCCGGGCCGGGTAACACACGCACGGATTGCGGACACTAAAGAGTGTGGAGACGACACCCATGACCACCGTCCGTATCGCGCACGCCGAGCCCCGGCCCGGGAGACTGGCGAACGGCGGCTTTGTCACTCACGGCCACCTAGTCGTGCTCGCCGACGACGCCGGGCACCGGGCGGTGCCTATCTGGATGAGGGGGGAGCCAGGCGAGAGCGACCTGTCCAAGCTCCTCGAGATCGCAGCCCGGCCGCCCGGAGAGATCGCGATGGCCGACGCTCCGGAGGAACTGACCGTCCGGCTGCTGCGCGCGGCCGGCGCCAGCGTGACCGGGGTGGACATCGACGTGACCGAGGCGGACACCGCGGAGCCGCGTACCGCGGAGCCGGCCAGCGGCGCCTGACCCTGATGAGTGTGGAGATCTCCGACGGCGACCTGGTCCGGCTGGCCCGCGACGGCGACCAGGTAGCGTTCCGGCTGCTGGTCGAGCGGCACCAGCCGACGGCGCGCGCCCGCGCCCGGCAGCTGTGCCCCAATCCCAGCGACGTGGACGACATCGTGCAGGAGTCGTTCCTGCGGGCGTTCATCGCCCTGGACCGGCTGCGGGACCCGGACCGGTTCGCGGGCTGGCTGGCCGGCATCGTGCACAACGTCTGCCGCGGCCTGCAGCGCCGTGCCCCGGTCACGCTGCTGCCCGACTGGCCCGAGCCGCTCCACCCGGCCGCCGCGGACGGCTTGCCCTCGGCCGAGGACCTGGATCGCGCCGACGCGGTGCGCGCGGCGGTCGCCGGCCTGCCCGCCGGGCAGCGGCGCGCCGTCGCCCTGCACTACTACGCCGACCTGCCGCCTGGCCAGATCGCCGAGTCGGCCGGCGCGGCCCGGGCCAGCCTGCACAAGGCCCGGCTCCGGCTGCGCGGCTACCTCACCGAGCACCGCCCCGACCTTGTTCCCGCTGGGAGGACGCACATGACCACCGTCCGCATCGCGCGCGTCGAGCGCCACATCCCGCCCGGCCCCGTGCCGATCCGTTTCCCCAGCTTTGTCCTTGTGCTGGCCGACGACGCCGGCCGCCGGGAGCTGCCGATCTGGCTAGTGGCCGACGACGGCCTCCGCCTGTCCGGGCTCATCGAGCCGCCCGCCGGGGATCGCGAGCCGGCTCGTGCCACGCAGGCGCGCACGGAGGACGAGCTCACCGACCGGCTGCTGCGCGCGGCCGGCGCCAGCGTGACCGGAGTGGACATCGACGAGCTAGGCCCCGAGGTGACCGCCGCCCGCATCGCGCTCACCAGCCCCGCCGGAACCCAGCACGTCACCGCGCGTCTGGCCGAGGGTGTGGCCGTCGCGATCACCGCCATCGCGCCGGTCCGGGTAGCCGACACGATGATGGACCGGCTGGCGGTACCGCTGCCTGGCAATGACCGGCCCGTGCCGCTCCCCGACCCCGCGCTGGCCCTCGCCGCGCTGAGCATTGACCACCGGCCCCGTTATGAGCCGCGCAACCTGGCCTTCGCCGACGGCCTGGACGGATGGCTGCTCAACGGCAGCTTCGCCGAACACGCCAGCCACTCGCACTGGCAGGACTACGCCTGCGCCGCCGAAGGTGGAATCGCGGTGCTGTCGGCGGCCGTGCCGCAGCCCGGCGGCTTCGCCTTCCTCGGCCAGGAGATGTACGCCGACGACTACCGCGGCACCGTGGTCACCTTCCGCGGCGAGTTCCGCACCGAGGCCGCCGCGGACCGCGCCGGGCTGTTCCTGCGGGTCAGCCAGGATCCCCGGGGCATCCGGGGGCCCCTCACCGAGCGCGCCGCCCTCGATGACCCCGCCAACACCATCGTCACCATCGCGGGCGACCGCGACTGGACCAGCCACGAGGTCACGGCGCGGGTCCCGGACGACGCCAATACCGTCATGTTCGGCATGTTCCTGGCCGGGCGCGGCCAGATCGAGCTGTGCCGCGCAGAACTGACCCGCGGCGCCTGATCGCAGCCCGGCGCTGGCGGCTCGTCCCCCGCTGGCGGCTCGTCCCCCGCTGGCGGCTCGTCCGCCGCTAGCGGCCCCGCCATTGCGGGCTCCGGCCCTCGGCCATCGCCTGGCCTGCCTCCTTGAAGTCCTCGGACCTCAGGCAGCGGATCTGCTCTTCCAGGGCCACGCTGAGGCTCTCCTCGGGGCTGCGGTACCACGCCGCGTCGATCGCCCGCCTGGCGCCCCGCACCGCCAGCGGCGGCTGGGCGGCCAGCCGGGAGGCCAGCCCGGCCGCGGCGGCGTCGAGGTCTGCTGCGGCGACCACCCGGTTGGCCAGCCCGATCCGCAGGGCCTCGGCGGCGTCGATGATGTCACCGAGCAGGATCAGCTCCCGGGCCCGGCTTTCCCCGATGATCCGGGGCAGCCGGACGGTGGCGCCCATGTCGGGCATGATCCCGTAGCGGGTCTCGAGCAGGCCGACCTTGGTCCCTTCCGCGAAGATGCGGAAGTCGCAGGCCAGAGCCAGCTGCAGGCCCGCGCCATAGGCGTGGCCGCGCACGGCGGCGACGCTGGCGCAGCCGAGGTCGGGGATCCAGCTGAAGGTTCCCGCCGCGGCCCGGCCCGCAGCGCGGCTGTCCTCGTCGTCGGGCCGTTCGGCCAGGGCGGCCAGCATCCCGGCCATGCCCTCGGCCAGGTCGATGCCGGCCGAGAACGTCGGCCCCTCACCCGTCACCACCAGGCAGCGGAGGGTCTCGTCGGGTACCAGCTCGGCGCCGAGCCGGGCGAGCTCCGCCCACATCAGCGGGTTCTGAGCGTTGCGCTTGGCGGGACGGGCCAGGGTCAGGGTGCCGATGTCCCCGTCACGCTGGTAGCGGATGGTCTGGTAGTCGCTCATCCGTCCGTCAGCCCCCTGTGCCGAACTCCATCCATGCAGTAACTGTATGTCGGCACCCTGCTCGCAGCCACGCGGACGTGCTGACGCGGACCCTCCGACTGCTCGGGGCCTAAGGCATGCCGTAACGGAGCCCCGGCGTGGCGGCGGCGATCTCCAGCAGCCGGTTGTACTTGGCCACGCGCTCACCGCGGGCCGGGGCGCCGGTCTTGAGGTGGCCGCAACCGGTGCCGACGGCGAGGTCGGCGATGAAGTGGTCCTCGGTCTCGCCGGAGCGGTGGGAGACGAACTGCCGGTACCCCGCCTGACGGCAGATCGCCATCGCCTCCAGGGTCTCGGTGACGGTGCCGATCTGGTTGAGCTTGATCAGCGCGGAGTTGCCGATGCCGCGTGCGATGGCGGCGGTGATGATGGCCGGATTGGTGCAGAAGATGTCGTCGCCGACCAGCTCGGTGGTGCCGCCCAGGCGCGCGGTGAGCGCGATCCAGCCCTCGTCGTCATCCTCGCCGAGACCGTCCTCGATCAGGTGCACGGGGAACTGCCGGGTGATCTTCGCGAGGCGGTCGATCATGTCGCCGCTGGACAGCAGGTCGCCGGCCACCTGGTAGCGGCCGTCTGGCTGGCGGAACTCCGATGCGGCCAGGTCCAGCGCGATGGACACGCCCTGCGCGCCGGGCTTGTACCCGGCGTCGGAGATGGCCTGCACCAGGAGCCGCAGGACCTCTTCGGGCTCGGTGACCTCGGGAGCGAAGCCGCCCTCGTCGCCCAGGCCGGTGGACAGCTTACGGGCGGACAGCTCGCGGCGCAGCGCGCTGTAGACCTCAGCGCCCGCGCGGACCGCCTCGGCCATCGACGGCGCGCCGACCGGGGCGACCATGAATTCCTGGAAGTCCAGCGCGTTCGGCGCGTGCACCCCGCCGTTGAGCACGTTGAAATGCGGCACCGGCAGGGACGGCGTGACACCCTCCGGCGTGAGCCATTGCCACAGCGGCGTCCCGGCTGAGGCGGCCAGCGCCCGGGCCAGCGCCATCGAGGTGCCCACCGTGGCGTTGGCGCCGATCCTGCTCTTGTTCGGGGTGCCGTCGAGGTCGATCATGGCCTGGTCCGCCTCGGCCAGCGACGCCCAGGACCGGCCCTGCAGGAGGCCGGCGAGTTCGGTGTTGACGGCCGCCACCGCGCCCAGTACCCCTTTGCCCTCGTACCGGTCCGGGTCACCGTCGCGGCGCTCCACGGCCTCCCGCGACCCGGTCGAGGCACCCGACGGGACCCCGGCACGGGCGGCCGTGCCGTCCGCCAGCCGCACGGTCACCGCCAGCGTGGGCCGTCCGCGTGAGTCCAGGATCTCCAGCGCGGATAGACCCGCGACGTTGAAAGCAGGCATCGTTTCTCACTCCTGTCCGGTGGCGGCCGAGGATGGCCGCCGCATGTCCCGTGGTTTCCCCCGGACCGGATTGTCTCGACACCGACGCCGTGGCGGTAGTGACTTAGGGCCCGGTTCGGCGGCCATCAGGCCTGTCTGTCCTGGTCGGCGGCGAGCCGCACCGCCCAGGGAACGGGCGGGTCGCCGGGCCGCCCGAAGCCGGCTTAGCCTGATGGCGTGCTGCGCTTCTGGGACGACCTCACCGGCTCATCCGCCGAACTCGCCGTCAAGCCCTCGATCCCGCTCCGGGTTTGCATTCACGGGCCCGCCGACGGAACGTGGTCCGGTCTCGCGGACCTGCGGGTCCTCCTCGTGGCCGACGTGCTGACGCGGATCGCCGAACTGCAAGGCCTGCAGGTGGTGGCCGTCCTGGTCTCGGCCAGCCCGCCTCCGGACGCGCTGGACCAGGATGTCGTAGCGCTCGGCATCCACCCGCCGGCCGGACGCGCCGTTCCCGGGGAAGCGGAGAAATCGCTCGGCGGGCCAGCCCATGTGCACCTAGCCAGGAACACGGCCGGACTCGGCCATAGCGCGGCTGGACCGCTCGTCGCGGTCGGCCCGGTAGCGGACCTGACGCAGCAGGAACCCGGCGATCGTCCCGGACCGCAATCCGGCGGGAACGGAGGCGACCAGCTCGCGCTGCGGCTCGCGCTGTTGTCCCGCCCGCACCGCCAGCCGGTGCAGCTCACCCAGGCCGTGCTGGCCGATGCCGCCGAGTCCCTGGGCCGATGGCGGCGCGCAGTAGCCGAGTGGGCCAGCCGGCCGTCTCGGCCCATTCCCCCGGAAACCGCCGAGAAGATCCGTGACGCCTTCGACGAAGACCTCAACACGGCTGCGGCCCTGGAGGTGCTGCACGCCGTGGAGTCCGGCCACGACATGCCGGCGGG